>WNFV01000459.1_pt1 | contig 54545 bp, 50 predicted proteins | sample 5400101 | NCBI WGS metagenome assembly WNFV01 (sample SAMN13153361, study PRJNA577476) | soil metagenome | isolation source: 115 cm soil or saprolite under grassland replicate 1 | place: USA:California | collected 2016-06-15
CCGGCATGGCCGGCCAGAACGCGGCCTGGATCGCCCAGGGCATGGAGGCCGAGGTCATCATGCTCGACACCAACATCGACAAGCTGCGCTACGTCGACTCGATCCACAAGGGCCGCATCCTCACCCTGATGTCGAACCGCCAGACCGTCGAGGACCTGGCCGTCACCGCCGACATGGTGATCGGCTCGGTGCTGATCCCGGGCGCCAAGGCCCCCAGGCTGGTCTCGCGCCAGGTCGTCAAGGCGATGAAGACGGGCGCGGTGCTGGTCGACATCTCCATCGACCAGGGCGGCTGCTTCGAGACCAGCCACGTCACCACCCACTCCGACCCGACCTACGTGGAGGAGGGCGTGGTGCACTACTGCGTCGGCAACATGCCCGGCGCCGTGCCCCACACCTCCACCTACGCGCTCACCAACGTCACCCTGCCGTACGCCCTGCAGCTCGCCTCGAGCGGCGTCGAGGCGGCGGTGCGCGAGGACCCGCCGCTGGCCAAGGGCGTCAACGTCTGGCGGGGCGAGCTGGTGTACGAGCAGGTGGCCGAGGCCCACGGGTTCGACTGGCGGCCGCTCGAGGCGGTCATGGACGGCGGCGGCCGGCCCGCCTGAGGCCGTGGTGGCCGCGCCGACGCCAGGGGCGGGCCAGGCCCCCGGCACCCCGCCGCCCAGCGAGGCGGCCGCCGCCGCGGTGCGGCGCTTCCTGGACTACCTCGCGGTCGAGCGCGGCCTGGCCGCCAACACCCTGGCCGCCTACCGCCGCGACCTGCGCCGCTACACGGGCTGGCTGACCGCCGCCGGGATCGACGACCCGGCCTCTGCCGGCGAGGACGACCTGGTCGCCTTCCTCGGCGCCCTGCGGGCCGGCTCGGCCCCGTTCGGGACCCGCTACCGCGCCTCCAGCGTGGCGCGGAGCCTCGCGGCGGTGCGCGGCTTCCACCGCTTCCTGGTGCGCGAGCGGCTGGCCGGCGGCGACCCCTCGCGCGACCTCGGCAGCCCCAGGGTGCCGGTCTCGCTGCCCAAGGCCCTCAGCGTCGAGCAGGTCGAGGCGCTCCTGGGCGCGGTGGCGGGGGACGACCCCCGCGCCCTGCGCGACCGCGCCCTGCTGGAGACGCTGTACGCGGCGGGCCTGCGGGTGAGCGAGGCGACCGCGCTGGACGTGGACGACGTCGACCTGGACGACGGCGTGGTGCGCGCCTTCGGCAAGGGGTCGAGGGAGCGCCTGGTGCCGATCGGGCGCACCGCCCGCGGCGCGCTCGGCGCCTGGCTGGTCCGCGGCCGGCCCGACCTCGCCGGACCGCGGACGGGGCCGGCGCTCTTCCTCAACGCCCAGGGAGGCCGCCTGACCAGGCAGGGCTGCTGGAAGATCCTGCGCCACCACGCGCGCCGGGCCGGCCTCGAGGGAGCGGTCTCGCCGCACGTGCTGCGCCACTCCTTCGCCACCCACCTGCTGGCCGGCGGCGCCGACGTGCGCAGCGTGCAGGAACTGCTGGGGCACGCCAGCCTGGCCACCACCCAGGTCTACACCATGGTCACGCCGGACCGGCTGCGCGAGGTGTACCTGCGCGCCCACCCCCGCGCCCGCACTTCGGGGCTTCCCCCACCGGCCTCATCGGGTTCATGATCCTGTAGCCTTTGTCGCTAAGGAGGCGCCGCCGAACGGTTCGCCCGACCGACGCCCGGTTCCCTGGTTCACCTGCACAACGTCCACAAGACAGGCGTCGGTCGGACGAACCTTTCTTCAGGCGGCTCCTAACGAGACGCGCACCACTGGACTACGGACGGGGTCAGGCGAGGCAGTCGGGTTCGACGTCATGGTGATGCGCTGAACTCGTTGGTTGCCGGGCGCTGCAGGTTCTCGCCTGGCACGGACGCCCAGAACGCACCGAGCTTGCTGGCGTCCGCGCCGGGAAGTGGCGTCCCGGACGATCGAGGAGGGGAGCTGGGGATGGACCAGCAGACGACGCTCCAGTTGCGCGAGCGGCTCGAGGAGGAGCGTGGTGAGCTGCGCAAGCAGCTCGACGACCTGGGTGCCTACAGCGATGCCGAGGGGATCATGGATCCGGAGCTGGACGAGGGCTTCGCCGACGCCGGCCAGGCCGCCGCCGAGCGGTCCAACCTGCTCACCCTCGTCCGCAGCTTGAGGGACACCCTGCAGAACGTCGACCACGCGCTCGAGCGCATGGAGGCGGGCACCTACGGCACCTGCGAGCGCTGCCGCCAGCCCATCCCCGAGGAGCGGCTCGACGCCCTCCCCGCCGCGCGACTGTGCATCGGCTGCAAGCAGCGCGCGAGGGCGCGCGCATGAAGGTCGCCGTGATCGTCTGCGACTCGCTCGGCGTGGGCGAGGCACCGGACGCGGGCGACTACGGCGACCAGGGGGCCGACACCCTCGGCCACACCGCCGCCGCCCTCGGCGGCCTGACCCTGCCGACCCTGGGGGACTGGGGCCTCGGCCGCCTCACCGCGGTCGCCGGGGTGCCGCCGGTCGAGGAGGGCGCCGCGGTGGTGTCGCGCATGGCCGAGCGCTCGGCCGGCAAGGACACCACCACCGGCCACTGGGAGATGATGGGGGTGGTGCTGGAGAAGCCGTTCCCGACCTACCCGGACGGCTTCCCACCCGAGGTGATCGAGCCCTTCGTCGCGGCCGTCGGCCGCGAGGTGCTCGGCAACCGTCCCGCCTCCGGCACCGAGATCATCGCCGAGCTCGGCGCCGAGCACCTGGCCAGCGGCAAGCCGATCGTCTACACCTCGGCCGACTCGGTCTTCCAGATCGCCACCCACAAGCGGGTGGTGCCGCTGGAGCAGCTCTACGCCTGGTGCGAGGCCGCCCGCGAGCTGCTCACCGGCGAGCACGCCGTCGGCCGGGTGATCGCGCGGCCGTTCGACGGCGAGCCCGGGTCGTTCGTGCGCACCAAGGAGCGGCGCGACTACGCCCTGCCGCCACCCGGGCGCACCGTGCTCGAAGCGCTGCAGAAGGCCGGGGTGCGCACCCTCGGCGTCGGCAAGATCGAGGACATCTTCTCGCGCCAGGGCCTGGACGGCTCCGACCACACCGGCGACAACGCCACCTCGCTCGACGCCACCGTGCGCTTCCTGCGCGAGGCGACCGGCCCCACGCTGGTGTTCACCAACCTGGTCGACTTCGACATGGTCTACGGCCACCGCCGCGACGTGGAGGGCTACGGCCGCTGCCTGGAGGAGCTGGACCGCCGCCTGCCGGAGGTGGTGGCCGAGCTGGACGCGGGCGACTGGCTCTTCCTCACCGCCGACCACGGCTGCGACCCGACCGCCCCAGGCACCGACCACACCCGCGAGTACACGCCCATGGTGGCGTTCAGCCCCGGCGGCACCGCCGGCACCCGCCTTCCCGACCGGGAGACCTTCGCCGACCTCGGCGCCACCGTCGCCGAGCTGTTCGGCGTGGAGCCTGTCGGCCCCGGCCGCTCCTTCGCCGCCTCCCTCACCCGCTGACCGGGGCGCCGCCGCGCGGAGCTCCGAGCGGCTCTGCGAGGAACTCGACGAGCTCCCGTGCCGTCTGCTCGGGAGCCTCTTCCGGGAGGAAGTGCCCGGCGGGGACCGGGCCGCCGCGCACCTCGTCGGCCCAGGCGCTCCACACCTCGAGCGGCTCGTACCAGCTGGCGACGGCGCCGCTGTGGCTCCACAGGACCAGGACCGGGCAGGTGATCCGCCGCATCCCGCGGTCGGCCTCGTCGTGCTGGTAGTCGAGCGTGGCGGCGGCGCGGTACTGCTCGCAGATGGCATGGACGGTCTCGGGGTCGCTGAACCTCTCGACGTAGGCGGCACGGACCTCCGCCGGGAAGGCGTCGGGCACCTCGGACCACGCGTCGAGCATGTGGTCGACGATGACGGCGGGCGCCCGGGCGATCAGCTGCTCGGGCACCGGCTCCGGGGCGGCGAGGAATGACCAGACCCAGAACCCGAGGCTGAAGTCCATGTCCGCACGGCGGAACGCGTCGCCGGTTGGGACGATGTCGAGCACCGCCAGACGGTCGACCGCGCCCGGTCGGGGATGCCGTGCAGCAACAGGACCGGCGCACCGTCGCCGCCCCGGCGCCCGTGGATCGTCGTACCGGTGGTGGCGACGTCGAACGCTTCGAAACCATCGAACACGGCGTTGATCCCTTCGGGTGAAGAACGGCAAGCGGACCATTCGACGCGCGGTCGAAGGGTTATCCCAAATTCATCATAAGTGGAATATGGGAAGCGCTCGCGCACGCCCGGCTCCATCCCCACGGGGCAGCCGTTTTCGCAGGTCAGCGTGGATCTCACGCTCCGCGGTCGACCACGCGCCGTGAGATCTCACCGAGAGTGGTCGATCCGGTCGGGCCGCGCGACCACGGAGCGTGGCAGCTCCAGGTGGTAGTGACGGCCTGGCGAGCCGGCGGACGGTCCGGGCGTCGCTCGGCGGCCACTCCGTGCCGTGCCGCCCGCACCGGATCCGGTGGCCGCTCCGGGTGCCGCACTCGCCAGCTCCCTTGCCGGCGGGCGCGACGGAGCAGGACGCTCCCATGTGTGGAGCGGCTGCGCAACGGATGAACCGGACGAGGCCGCAGGAACTTGCGGAGGAGCGGCCGCGTCAGGGGAGCGGCGCGTCGAGGCGCTTCCTGTGGTGCGGGAGCGACGTCTCGCGGCGGCCTCCGATCCGATAGTATCCCGGTCGCTTGATCCATCAGGGGACGCAGTGATTCATCTCGAAAGAGACGAGACGACTCGAAGACAAGCGCCCTCGCCGCTAGAGAGCTTTGTCAACAAATCAACGAATGAGCTCGTACCCTCGTAGGTGATGAAGCGACTTATCGACACAGTGTCTTGGCTACTGAGTGATCTGGAGACACAGCGACAGGACCACGTAGCAATGTAGGTACTCAGCGACCAAGGCACCTGGTGGCGACCGGCACCGACGAGGCGGAGGTGTCCCTGGTGGGGAAGGTCATCGCCCTGGCCAACCAGAAGGGCGGGGTTGGCAAGACGACCACGGCGATCAATCTCGGCGCGGCACTCGCCGAGCAGGACCTGCGCGTGCTGCTCGTCGACATGGACCCGCAAGGGGCGCTCGCGGTGGGGCTGGGGCTGAACCCGCTCTCCCTCGACCGCACCGTCTACAACCTCCTGATGGAGTCGAAGGCCGACCCGGCCCGCACGGTCATCACCACCAAGATCGAGCGCGTGTCCCTGCTGCCGTCCAACATCGACCTGGCCGCCGCGGAGGTCCTGCTGGTCGGCGAGGTGGCTCGCGAGCAGGCGCTCGCCCGCGTGCTCAAGCCGTTGCGCCAGCGCTACGACTGGATCCTGGTGGACTGCCCGCCGAGCCTCGGCCTGCTCACCGTCAACGCCCTCACCGCGGCCGACGCTGTGCTGATCCCGCTGGAGTGCGAGTACTTCGCCCTGCGGGGCATGGCGCTGCTGATGAACACGATCGAGAAGATCCGCGAGCGACTCAACCCGGACCTGGAGATCCTGGGTATCCTCGCCACCATGTACGACCCCCGCACGGTGCACGGCCGCGAGGTGCTCGGGCGCGTCGAGGACGCCTTCGGCGACCGGGTCTTCCGCACCGTGGTCTCCAAGACCATCCGCTTCGCCGAGGCGCCGGTGGCGGGGGAGAGCATCCTCACCTATGCCGACTCGTCGACCGGGGCAGCCGCATACCGCGAGCTGGCCAAGGAGGTGGTGGCGTCATGAAGGGCCGGGCCAGCCTGCCTGGAGCCGACGAGCTGTTCCGCGTCACCTCGGTCGAGAAGAGCCGCGGCGGCCGCGGCACCAGGCGTGCCGAGGCCGGCTCGCCCCGCCGCGCCAGCCCCACCGCCGAGCAGGAGGCGACCGGGACGGCGGCGGAGCGGACCCCGAGCGGCCGCCAGCGTCACGAGGAGAAGGTCACCTTCTACTGCACGGCCGACGAGCTGATGGACCTCGAGCACGCCCGCCTGCAGCTGCGCCGCAAGTTCGGCATCGGCGTCGACCGCGGCCGCATCGTGCGCGAGGCCCTGGCCCAGGTGCTCGACGAGCTGGAGCAGAGCGGCGCCGACTCCAACCTGGTGAAGCGGCTCACGCGGTGAAGCCGGCACCACCGTCGCGAGTCGTCGCCGAGCACGGGTCGCACTGCCTGCGGGGCATCCGGGTGAGGCCGGCACCACCGTCGCGAGCCGTCGCCGAGCACGGGTCGCGCCGCCCGCGGGGCATCCGATGAGGGTGGTCGACCTCCTCGCGCGCAAGCGTGACGGAGGCGAGCTGCAAGGCGACGAGCTGCGCGAGCTGGTGCTCGGCTACGCGCGCGGCGAGGTGCCCGACTACCAGATGGCCGCCTTCCTCATGGCCGGCTACCTGCGCGGCTTCACCCAGGCGGAGACCGAGTCGCTGACCGACGCGATGCTCGCCTCCGGCGAGCGGCTCGACCTCTCGCGACTGGCCGGCCCGACGGTCGACAAGCACTCCACCGGCGGCGTGGCCGACGGCACCACCCTGGTCGTCGGGCCGCTCGCCGCCGCCGTCGGCATGCAGGTGCTGAAGCTGTCCGGCCGCGGTCTGGGCCACACCGGAGGCACCCTCGACAAGCTGGAGTCCATCCCCGGCATGCGCGTGGAGCTGTCCGTCGAGGAGCTGCTGGACCAGGTCGAGCGGGTCGGGCTGGCGGTGGCCGCGCAGAGCGCCTCGCTGGTCCCGGCCGACAAGGCCATCTACGCGCTGCGCGACGTGACCGCCACGGTGGGCAGCACCGCGCTGATCGCCTCGAGCGTGATGAGCAAGAAGCTGGCCGGGGGAGCGGGCACCATCCTGCTCGACGTCAAGGCCGGCTCGGGCGCGTTCATGAAGGACGTCCCGGCGGCCGCCGAGCTGGCCCGCACCTGCGTGGGGCTCGGGCAGGCCGCCGGGAGGCGCACGGCCGCGCTGGTCACCGACATGGACCAGCCGCTCGGCGACCTGGTCGGCAACGCGGTCGAGGTCCAGGAGGCGGTGGAGATCCTGCGCGGCGAGCGCCGCGGCCGCATGCTCGACCTCTCCCTCACCCTTACAGGCCACCTGGCCGCCCTCGCCGGGGTCGCGTCCGATCCGGAGGAGGGGCGGCAGCGGGCCGCCAAGGCGCTCGACGGCGGCGCCGGCCTGGAGAAGCTGCGCGACATGGTGGCCACCCAGGGTGGCGACCCGAGGGTGCTCGACGACCTCTCCCTGCTGCCACAGGCGCCCGTGCGCCGCGACCTGACCGCACCCCGGGCCGGCTGGCTGGCCGAGGTCGACGCCGAGGCGGTCGGGCGGGCCGCCGCCGCCCTCGGGGCCGGCCGCCGGCGCAAGGAGGACCGCATCGACGCCGCGGTCGCGGTCGAGCTCACGGTCAAGCTCGGCGACCGCCTCGACGCGGGCGACCGCATCGGCCGCATCCTGGCCCGCGACCAGGAAGCCGCGGAGGCCGCCGCCCGCGAGCTGGGCGCCGCGCTGCGCTTCGGCGAGCAGCCGGTCCAGCCGCCCCCGCTGGTCCACGAGGTGATCGCGGCTCCCTGACCGGGTAGCCAAGCCACTTTATCGATCTATCGATAAAGTGCGATATCGATGAAGTGGCGGGGCGGGAGCGGGCGCGGCTGGGTTGCTGGCCTCGTGGTAGGTTGGCGCCGCGATCGACCGGCGGCCGCGCCGCCAGTCGCGCGACGACGGGCGCGCTGCCGGGAGGATGCGCCGTGGGCTCACCCCTGTTCCTGCTGCGGGACGATCCACAGTTCTTCGTCGCGTTCGTGGTCGCCGTGGTGATCGGCATCACCGTCCACGAGTTCAGCCACGCCGCCGTGGCCACCGCCCAGGGCGACTTCACCGCCAAGTCGCAGGGCCGCCTCACCCTCAACCCCGCCTCGCACCTCGACCCGCTCGGGACCCTGTTCCTCGTCATCGGCGGGTTCGGATGGGGCCGGCCGACGCCGTTCAACCCCCTGCGGTTGCGCCGCCGCCGCGCCGGCGCGGCCCTGGTCGGGCTCGCGGGGCCGATCTCCAACCTGCTGCTCGCCATCCTGGCCGCGATCGCCCTGCGCCTCACCACCCCGAGCGGGCTGGACGTGCCGCCCGGGTTCGCCGGCAAGCTGCTGTTCGCCCTGGTGGAGCTGAACGTCGTGCTGGCGGTGTTCAACCTGCTGCCGATCCCGCCGCTGGACGGCTCGCGCCTGCTGTCGGTGCTGCTGCCGCCGTCGCGCCAGAACATCGTCTACTTCCTGGACCGCTTCGGGATCTTCCTGCTGCTCGGGCTGCTGCTGCTCGCCCCGAACCTCTTCCAGCCGCTGTTCACCAGCATGACCACGGCCATCCTGCGCCTGGTCGGGTTCTGAGACCGCCCCGCCCCGCCGGGGCGCGCCCGGGCGGTCGGCCGCGTACCCTCACAGACGGACGTCGTTGTCGCCGGGCGGTCGGCGTGGCTACGATTCGCCCCCGTCGAGTGTCGGAGAGGCGCCGGTCGTATGCGCTACGTGGTCAAGACCGAGGTGTTCGAGGGGCCGTTCGACCTGCTCCTCCACCTCATCGCGCGCCAGCGCCTCGACATCTGGCAGGTGTCGCTGTCGCGCATCACCGAGGACTACCTGGCCGAGATCAAGCGCATGCACGAGCTGAACCTCGAGGTGGCCACGGAGTTCCTGGTGGTCGCCGCGACCCTGCTCGAGCTGAAGGCCGCGCGCCTGCTGCCCAGCCCGGACGCCGACCCCGACGAGGCCGAGGCCCTGCTCGAGGAGCGCGACCTGCTCTTCGCCCGGCTGCTGCAGTACCGCGCCTACAAGCAGGTGGCCGCGCTGCTCGGCGACCGCCTGGCCGCGCAGGCCGGCTACGTGCCACGCCGGGGCGGGGCCGACGACGTCTTCCGCCGCATCGTGCCCGACCTGCTCGTCGGGGTGCGGCCCGAGCAGCTCGCGCAGCTTGCCGCCGCCGCGCTGACGCCGGCGCCGGTCCCCCAGGTGCAGACCGCCCACCTCGCCCCGCCCAAGCTGTCGGTGGCCGAGGCGGTCGCCGAGCTCGCCGAGCGCCTGCGTGACGCCGGCAGCACCACCTTCAAGGAGCTGGTCGGCCGCAACGCGGCCCCCATCGAGGTGGTCATCCACTTCCTCGCCCTGCTCGAGCTCTACAAACGGGACCTGGTGGAGATCGAGCAGACGGGCGCCTTCGCCACCATCGGCGTGAGCTGGACCGGCGGACCCGACGGCGACCTGACCGAGCTGATCGACCTGACCGTGGAGGAGCCGGCATGACCGCGCCCCGCGCCCCGGGCTCCGAGCCACCAGGCGGGCCGCGTGTCCAGGGCGTCACGGCACCCACCGGTGACGCTCGTCCTCAGGTCGAGGGTGACGTTCCGAGTCACGTCGAGGGTGAGCACCCCACGCCGCCCGTCGCCGGGGAGCCGGCCGGTGCGGGTGCCATCTGGCCCGGTGACGACCTGCTGGACGCGGTGGAGCTGGGGGAGCGGGGCCTCGCGCGGCGCGACCTGGAGGCGGTGCTGCTGGTGGTCGACGAGCCCGTGCCCGCGGTCGACCTGGCGGCGGCGGTGGGCCAGCCCCGGGCGCTGGTCGAGGAGCTGCTGGTCGAGCTGGCGGGGGAGTACGCGCGCGACGGCCGCGGCTTCGTGCTGCGGGCGGTGGCGGGCGGCTGGCGCCTCTCCACGCACCCGGGCGCGCACGACGCCGTCGAGGCCTACGTGCGCGCCGGTCAGCACAGCCGCCTGACCAGGGCCGCCCTGGAGACCGTCGCGGTGGTCGCCTACCGCCAGCCGGTGACCCGCCTGCAGGTGGCCGCGGTGCGCGGCGTGAACGTCGACGGCGTCTTCCGCACCCTGATGTCCCGCGGGCTCATCCGCGAGGTGGGACGGGACGAGGGCCCCGGCCAGGCCACCCTGTACGGCACCACGCCGGCCTTCCTGGAGCAGCTCGGCCTCGACTCCCTGGACCAGCTGCCACCGCTCAAGGACTACCTCCCGGAGGGCATCGACCTGGCAGACCTGCAGGAGCACCCGTTGGAGCAGCCGTGAGCCCACCCGGCCGCCGCCCCGGGTCCTCCGACCCGGGGGTGGCTCGCGGTTCGCGCCGGCGCGCCCCCGCCGACCCCGCCCCCCCGGCGGGTGGTCGGCGCGCGGGGGGCGACCGCTCCGGGCCAGCCGCGCCGCGCCGCTCCGCGAGGGACGCGCCGATCCCCGGCGCGCCGGACGCGGGCGGTGAAGGGGCCGACCAGGGCCGCGTGCGGCTCAACAAGGTGCTGAGCGCGGCCGGGCTCGGGTCCCGCAGGGCGGTCGAGGAGCTGGTGCGGGCCGGACGGGTCTCGATCGGTGGGCGGGTCGTGACCGACCTCGGCCAGCGCGTCGACCCCGAGCGTGACGAGGTCGCCGTCGACGGCTCGCGTGTGGTGGTCGACCAGCGGCGCCGCTACTGGCTGCTGAACAAGCCGGCCGGGGTCCTCACCACGGCCGCCGACCCGCAGGGGCGGCCGACCGTGGTGGAGATGGTGCCGGCGCAGCCGCGCGTCTTCCCCGTCGGCCGGCTCGACCGCGACACCGAAGGGCTGCTGCTGCTGACCAACGACGGCGACCTCGCCTACCGGCTCACCCACGCCCGCTTCGGGGTGGAGAAGCGCTACCTCGCCGAGGTCGAGCGGCTCCCCCGTGACGCGCTCGCCCGCCTGCGGCGCGGCGTGGTGCTGGAGGACGGCCCGGCCCGGGCCGAGCGCGCCCGCGCGGTCGGCAGTGCCGGCCGCCGCCGGATGGTCGAGGTGGTCATGGTCGAGGGCCGCAACCGCGAGGTACGCCGACTCCTCGACGCCGTCGGCGCGCCGGTGCGCCGGCTGGTCCGCACCGGGGTCGGACCACTGCGGCTGACGGGCCTGGCGCCGGGGGAGTACCGGGCGCTCGAGCACGACGAGGTACGCGGCCTCTATCGTGCGGTCGGCCTGTAGTCCCGGCCCCGGAACGCGGGATCTATCCATAAGTCGCTGAATTGCTATATCGCTAAATCTTCGAGAGGGGTGCGGATGCGTCGAGAGGGAAGGGTCCTGTGAGCGCCGAGCGACTGGTGGCCATCCGTGGCGCCACCTCGGTCGGGGCCGACGCGCGGGACGCGGTCATGGAGCGCACCGGCGAGCTGCTGCGCGAGCTGCTCGACCGCAACGGCGTCGACCACGACGACCTGGTGTCGATCATCTTCACCGCCACCGAGGACGTCGTCAGCGAGTTCCCGGCGGCCGCCGCGCGCGCGCTCGGGCTGGGCGACGTGCCCCTGCTGTGCGCCCGCGAGCTGGCCGTGCTGCACGGCAACCCGAAGACCATCCGGGTGCTGGTGCACTGCTACTCGGTCCGCCCGCGCTCCACCCTCCGCCACGTCTACCTCCACCGCGCCAGCGACCTGCGCGACGACCTCCCGGAGTGATCCCGATGACGACCCCGACGAGGCTGCCACGGCCGCTGCCGGGCCGCCCACCCTCTCGACTGGTGACCGCCCCGGACGGTCACCGGCCTGTCGAGCTGGCCGTCGGCGGCAGCGGCGAAGGCGGGCGGCCCGAGCGCCGGCCGCCGGCCGCGCCGGCTGGCCGTCGGCGGCACCGGGCGAGGGGGACGGCATGAGCGCCGCGAGCGCCGCCCGCTGGCCGCGCAAGCTGGCCGTCATCGGGACCGGCCTGCTCGGGACGTCGGTCGGGCTGGCGGCGCGCCGGGCGGGGGTGGCCGAGGTCGCCGGTGTCGACACCGACCGGCGTGAGCTGCGGCTGGCGCTGCGGCGCGAGGCGCTCACCCAGGCAGCGGCCACCGTCGACGAGGCGGTGGACGGCGCCGACCTGGTGGTCGCGGCCACGCCGGTGCGATCCCTGGCCGGCGTGCTGACCCGGGCGTACCGCGCCAACCCGGACGCGGTGCTCAGCGACGTCGGCAGCACGAAAGCTCACCTTCTGGTCGAGCTAGCAAGATCGTCCACCAATCTCGGCCTGGTCGTCCCCGGTCACCCGATGGCCGGCTCGGAGGAGCGCGGCGCGCAGGCCGCCAGGGCCGAGCTGTTCTCGGGCGCCGCCTGGGTGCTGACCCCGTCCGCCCAGGTGGACCACGGCGCGCTGCGCCGCATGACCGGCTTCGTGCGCGCCCTGGGCGCGCGCCCGCTGATCCTCGACCCCGAGCTGCACGACCAGGTGGCCGCGTTCGCCAGCCACCTGCCCCAGCTCGCCGCGACCGCCTTGATGGGGGCCGTCGCCGAGGTGCAGGCCCCGGCCGCGCTGCACAGCCTGGTGGCGGGCGGGTTCCGCGACACCACCCGGGTGGCGGCCAGCGACCCCGACCTGTGGGTGGACATCTGCACCACCAACGGCCCCCGCATCGTGCCGGCCCTCGACACCTTGATCGAGCGACTGAGCGCCCTGCGCGAGCTGGTGGCCGCCGGCGACCGCGCCGGCCTCCGCGAGGTCCTCGCCGCGGCGCGCAGCGCCCGCATGCGCCTGCCCACCAAGCCGGGCACCTCGCCCCGGGCACTGCGGGAGCTGGTGGTGCACGTGCCCGACCGGCCGGGCAGCCTCGCCGCCGTGTTCCGCGTCCTCGGCGCGGCCGGCGTCAACGTCGAGGACCTGGCCATCGACCACGAGCCGCAGGGAGGGAGCGGCGCCCTGCGCGTCTGGGTCGGCCGCCAGGTCCTGGCAGCCGCGCTCGACGCGCTGGTCGCCGCCGGCTGGGAGGCCCACGAGGCGACCAACGCCGCCGCCGGTCCAGCCTGAGCGATGAATCAATAAGTAGATAGATACTTACATCGATAACGTGTTCCTCGGGAGCGCTGGACGTGCTCACGCGGCGGCGGTTGGGCTCCGGGTAGACTCTGCGTGTGCCGCCAGCCGGCGTGCGCTCCATCCGGCCGCACCCGGCCTCACACCGCGACGGGAGGCGCCAGCATGGTGCTGGGCTCGCTCGACGACGACGACTTCGACGACGCCGTCGACGACGTCGTCGTCGCGATCGACGGCCCGGCCGGTTCGGGCAAGAGCACGGTCGCGCGCGCGGTCGCCGCCCGGGCACGGCTCCGCCACCTGGACACCGGCGCGACCTACCGGGCGCTCGCCCTCGCCCTGCTGCGCCAGGGCGTCGCGCCCGACGACCCCGAGGCGGTGGCCGCCGCGGCGAAGTCCGTCGACCTCAGCCTCGAGCTCGCCCCGGGGCGCACCGGCTCGGTGCGGGTCCTGCTCGCCGGCGTGGTGATGGGGAAGGAGCTGCGCACGGCCGAGGTGAACCGGGCCGTCTCGCCCGTCTCGGCGGTGCCCGCCGTGCGCGAGCAGCTGGTCGCGCTGCAGCGGACGGTGATCGGCCTTGGAGGCGTCGTCGCCGAGGGGCGTGACATCGGCACGGTGGTCTGGCCGCAGGCCGAGGTCAAGATCTTCCTCACCGCGGACGCGGCCGAGCGCGCCCGCCGGCGCGGCGGCCCCGGAGCCGCCGGCGAGTCCGCCGAGGCCGTGGCCCGCCGCGACCGCCTGGACTCCGGCCGCGCCGCCTCGCCCACCCGTGCCGCGCCCGACGCCCTGGTGATCGACTCGACCAACCGCGCTCCCGAGGACGTGGTCGCGCAGATCGTCGGGCTGGTCGAGGCGGCCAGGGCCGGACGGTCGCGATGACCTCGCCGGCCGGCGCGGACCGCAACTACCGCGTGGCCGGGCTGGTGGTCAGGCCGCTCATGCGGCTGTGGTTCCGGCTGCGGGTGGAGGGAGCCGAGCACGTCCCCGCCAGCGGGCCGGCCATCCTGGCCGTCAACCATCGCTCGAACGTCGATCCGGTCGTGCTGGGCGCGGCCCTGCGCCGGCCGGTCTCCTACATGGCCAAGGCCGAGCTGTTCATCTGGCCGCTCGGGACGATCCTGCGCCTCATCGGGCAGTTCCCGGTGCGGCGCGGAGGCGCCGACCGCGAGGCCCTGCGCCACACCGAGGAGGTGCTGTCGCGGGGCCAGGTGCTCGGCCTGTTCCCCGAGGGAACCAGGGGGCCGGGGCGCTTCGCCACCGTCCACGCCGGCCTGGCCTACGTCGTCCTGCGCCAGCAGTGCCCGGTGCTGCCCGTCGCGATGCTCGGAACCGAGCGGGTGCGGCGGCGCCTGGGCTGGCTGCCGTTCGCCTCGCCGGTGCGGGTGGTCGTCGGTCCGCCGCTCGACCTGCCCGACCCCGGCGTGGGCCGCGCCGGCCGCAAGGCGGCCACCGAGACGCTGCGGTGCGCCCTGGAGGAGTTCATCCAGCAGGTCGAGAAAGCGCCAGAGCAACTTAGCAATCAATCGACAAATTGATACATATATGAATCAGCTCAACGATCCATCGATTGAACCCCAAGTCCCCACGGGGCGGGCCGGGGCGGGGCGGGGAAGCGCCGGGCTGCCCCGGGTCGCGGTCGTCGGGCGGCCGAACGTCGGCAAGTCCACCTTGGTCAACCGCATCCTCGGCCGCCGCGCGGCGATCACCGAGGCGCTGCCGGGCGTGACCAGGGACCGGGTGCCCTACGAGGCCGAGTGGAGCGGGCGCCGCTTCGAGCTGGTCGACACGGGTGGCTGGGAGCCACGGGCGCGCGGCCTCGCCGTCCAGGTGGTGGCCCAGGCAGAGCGCGCCATGCACGAGGCCGAGCTGGTGCTGTTCGTGGTCGACGCGACCGTCGGCGTCACCGAGGAGGACGCCGCCGTGGCGGCCCGGCTGCGCCGTGGCCGCGTCCCCGTGCTGCTGGTGGCGAACAAGGTCGACGGTCCCGAGCAGGAGCTCGCCACCGGCGCCCTGTGGTCGCTCGGCATCGGCGAGCCGCTGCCGGTCTCGAGCACCCACGGACGGGGCGCCGGCGAGCTGCTCGACGCGGTCGTCGAGCGGCTCGGCGCGGAGCGCTCGGCCGACGAGGAGCCCGACCCGCCCGCCCTGGCGATCGTCGGCCGTCCCAACGTCGGCAAGTCGAGCCTGCTCAACCGGCTGGCCGGCGCGGAGCTGGCAATCGTCGACGAGACCCCGGGCACCACCAGGGACACGGTCGACTCGGTGGTCGTCCACGACGGCCGCGGCTACCGGGTGGTGGACACCGCCGGCATGCGCCGCTCCCTCGCCCGGGCCGAGGGCGCCGACTACTTCGCCCTGGTACGAAGCCTGGAGGCGGTCGACCGGGCCGACCTCGCCCTGCTCGTGCTCGAAGGGCCGGTCGGCGTGGCCGAGCAGGACCAGAAGGTGGCGGCGCGGGCGGTCGAGGCCGGCTGCGGCCTGGTGCTGCTGGCCAACAAGTGGGACCTGATGGACGAGGACGCCCGGCGCAGCTTCAACGCCGACCTCGAGCACCGGCTGTGGTTCGTCGACTGGGCGCCGCTGCTGCGGGTCTCCGCCCACACCGGCCGCGGCGTCGCCAGGATCTGGGACCAGGTCGACACCGCCCTGGCCGAGCGGGCACGCCGCGTGCCGACCGCCGCCCTCAACCAGTGGCTGGCGGACGCCACCGGCCGCACCCCGCCGCCGTCGACCAGGGGACGGGCGGTCAAGATCCGCTACGTCACCCAGGCCCGGGTCGACCCACCGGAGTTCGTCTTCTTCGCCACCGGCGTGCTGACGCCCGCCTACCGCCGCTTCCTGGAGCACGACCTGCGCCGCACCTTCGGCTTCCAGGGCACCCCGCTGCGGGTGGTCGGCCGCAGCCGCAACCCCCGCCGCGACAAGGGCTGAGCGGGAACGGGCACGGGTCACGCTCGCCCTGGCCCGGGGTCTGGGGGCGCCGGATCGGTGGTATTCTGGCGCCCGCCGAGGCGCTGGGCGGCATGGCCGTCCACGCAGCTCTTCGGGACGTGGCGCAGCTTGGTTAGCGCACCAGTCTGGGGGACTGGGGGTCGCCGGTTCAAATCCGGCCGTCCCGACCACACTTCGCGGATCGCCCGGTCCGGCCACCAGGCCGCCGGCGTCCGAGCGCCGACCCTGTGGACGTCCTGCTTGCCCGCTCCGCGTGGATCCTGGCAGCCTGCAATGCACCGGACGTTGAGCCGACGGAGGTCTGGCCGTGCAGCCAGCTCGCGCCGCCGGCGCGCTCCTCGGGGCCCGCCGCCGCAGGGCGGGGCCGGCGGCCGACCGGGCGCTGCGGCGCTTGCGGCGACGCCCCAGCCTGTGGGCCGTGGCCGTGCTGCTCGCGCTGTACGCCGCGCCGGCCGCCAGCGGCCGTGCCGCACCCGCGACGGCCGCGGCCGTCGACCGCGTCGAGACGGCCGACCTGCCCGAGCGCTCGACCGCCATGCGCCCACCGCGGGAGCGCCACCGCCAGCGGCCCTCCGGCGTGGCCGCCACCCGGGGCCGCCCGCGCCCGCCGTGGCCGCTGCTGGGCAACGACACCTCCGACCACCTGCTCGTCCGCGCGCTCGCCGAGATCCGTCGGCGCGACCCGGCACGCTACCGCCAGATGCGGCGCCAGGCGCCCCGCTGGGGGCTGTCCCTCTGCGACCCGGTCATGTGCGACCGCGACGTCCAGGGCCAGACGCTGAAGACCGGCGACGGCGAGTGCCTGAGCAGCATCGACGTCGCGGCGACGCTGCGTGCCGCGCGCCGCTCCGGCATCCCCGGCCTGCCGTGGCTGGCCGACGTGCTGGTTCACGAGCACGCCCACTGCCACAACCTGCGCAACGAGTACAGCTCGCTGGCGGCGCAGCGTGCCTTCCTCGACGCCTGGCCCGCCGGTCCCGCGCGGGAGCGCGCCAGGCGCTACGTGCGGCGCCTCGACGGCCTGCTCGACGCGAGCGGGAACTGGTCCGGCCGCTGACCAGCGCGGCGCCGCATCCCTGCAGCCGACCTGCCCGCGGGCGGATGCCCCTTCGGCGGCGTGACCGCTGGCTCGGCGACGACTCGCGACAGTGGTGCCAGCTTCATCGCATGCCCCGCAGGCAGGGCGACCGGGGGCGCGGCGGCGCCTCGCGACAGTGGTGCCAGCCTCATCGCATGCCCCGCAGGCAGGGCGACCGGGGGCGCGGCGGCGCCTCGCGATCGTGGTGCTAGCCTCATCGCATGACCCAGCGCGGCGAACCCGAGCCCACCGAGGGCGAGACCCCGGGGACGACCCTCTCCCCGGAGGAGGAGCGCGCGCCGGCGGACCGCGGCGGCGAGCGGATGAGCGCGATCCTCACCGCGCCGAACCTCATCACCTTCACCCGCCTGCTGCTGATGCCGGTCTGCGCCTGGCTGCTCGCCAGCGGCCGCTGGGGCGTCGGGCTGTGGCTGACCGCCGTGGTCGGCAGCACCGACTGGGTGGACGGCTGGCTGGCCCGGCGCACCGGCTCCGTCTCCCGGCTGGGGCAGCTCATGGACCCGCTCGCCGACCGGCTGCTGATCGCCTCGGTGACCATCGCCCTGCTCGTCCGCGGCGTACTGCCGCTGCTGGCGGTGGTGCTGCTGGTCGGGCGCGACCTGCTCCTGCTGGCCGGCTTCCCCTTGCTGGCCAGCCGTGGGGTGCGGCCGCCCGAGGTGGTGTGGGTCGGCAAGGCCGCCACCATGGTGCTCCTGTTCGCCCTGCCGATCCTGGCGCTGGGGGAGACCGGTATCGCGGTGGCCGGGGCCGCCCGCGTCCTCGGCCTGGCCCTGCTCGCGTTCGGCATCGTCCTGTACTACCTGGCCGGGGTCGTCTACGTCAGAATGGCCCTCCAAGAGCTTCGAGCAGTTCGCTCTGGAAGGTAGCCGCCAGGGTCCGTGGGCGCGCAGCACGAGGGCGGCGCCACGGCTTGCGGTCGGGACGATCCGGTAGGGTGCTGATCGACCCCGTCCTGGCGAGACGCACGCGGACGCCCCCTGGCCGTGCCGCGCGCAAGCGAGCAGGAGGCTGCGCGAGATGAAGGCTGTGATCATGGCGGGCGGTGAGGGCACGCGCCTGCGCCCGCTCACCGCGAACCAGCCCAAGCCGATGCTGCCGCTCGCCAACCGGCCGATCATGGAGCACATCGTCCGGCACGTCAGCAACCAGGGCATCCACGACATCGTCGTGACCGTGCAGTTCCTCGCCAGCCAGGTGCGCAACTACTTCGGCGACGGCTCCGACATGGGCGTCGACCTGGTGTACGCCACCGAGCCGCGCCCGCTCGGCACCGCCGGGGGCGTCAAGAACGCCGCCGAGCAGCTCCGCGAGACGTTCGTGGTGGTCTCCGGCGACGCCCTGACCGACATCGAGCTGAGCCAGGCGGTCGCCTTCCACCGCCAGCGGGGCGCCATGGCCACGGTGGTCACCAAGCGCATGGAGAACCCGCTCGAGTTCGGCATCGTGATCACCGAGGACGACGGGCGCATCGAGCGCTTCCTCGAGAAGCCGCACTGGGGCCAGGTCTTCTCCGACACCATCAACACCGGCATCTACGTGCTGGAGCCGGAGATCTTCGACTACATCCCGGCCGAGGGTCCGGCCGACTTCGCCGACGACGTGTTCCCCACCCTGCTCGGCAAGGGCGCGCCCCTGTACGCCTGGGTGGCGGAGGGCTACTGGGAGGACGTCGGCACCCTGGAGGCCTACCACCACGCCCACCAGGACATCCTCGACGGCAAGGTGCGCCTCGACGTGCGCGGCTTCGAGGTGCGGAAGGGCGTGTGGCTGGGCGAGGGCGCCGAGGTCGACCCGGACGCCATCCTCCACGCGCCCATCCTGATCGGCGACTTCGCCAAGGTGGAGGCCGGCGCCACCCTGCGGGAGTACACCGTCGTCGGCGCGAACGTGGTGGTCAAGGAGGGCGCCTTCCTGCACCGCGCGGTGGTGCAGGACAACGCCTACATCGGCCCGGGCGCGCACGTGCGCGGCTGCGTCATCGGCCGCGGCGCCGACGTGCACCGCAACGGCCGGGTCGAGGACGGCGTGGTGGTGGGGGACAACGCCAAACTGGGCCAGGGCGCCATCCTGCGCCCCAACGTCAAGGTCTACCCCTTCAAGACGGTCGAGCCCGGCGCGGTGGTCACCAAGTCGATCATCTGGGAGGGCAGGGGCGCTCGCACCCTGTTCTCCGAGGGCGGCGTCACCGGCCTCGCCAACATCGACGTCACCCCGGAGCTGGCCCTGCGGGTGGCGATGGCCTTCGGCTCGACCCTCAAGAAGGGGTCGAGGGTTACGCTCGCGCGCGACGCCAGCCGCGTCTCCCGGGCGTTCAAGCGGGCGCTGATCGCCGGGCTGAACTCGACCGGGGTGCACTGCGACGACCTGGAGCTGGCACCGGCGCCGGCGCTGCGCTTCGCGACCAACCGGGCGGGAGCGTCGGGCGGCGTGTACGTGCGCACCTCCCCGAGCGACAGCCAGGCGATCCAGCTCGCCGTGTTCGGCGACGACGGCACCGACCTGGACGACGGCGCCAAGCGCAAGGTCGAGCGCACCTACAACCGGGAGGAGTTCCGGCGCGCCTTCGGCCGCGAGATGGGCGAGCTGAGCTACCCGCCGCGCGCGGTGGAGCGCTACGCCGCCGCCCTGGTCGACGCGCTCGACGTCGGCGCCGTGCGGGAACGGGGCTTCAAGGTGGTGATCGACGCCGGCGGTGGCACCAGCACGCTGCTGCTGCCCTACGTGCTGCCGCGCTTCGGGCTCGACTCCCTGGTGGTCAACGGGCAGCTCGACGAGGACCGCATGGCCCCGTCCGAGGGGCAGCGCGAGAAGGACGTCGCCCGGCTCGCCCGGCTGGTCACCACGTCCGGCGCGGACCTCGGGGTGCGCTTCGACGCGGTGGCGGAACGGCTCATGGTGGTGGACGGGACCGGCCGGGTGATACCGCTGGCCAGGGCGCTGCTGCTCTACGTCGACCTGGTGGTGCAGTCGTCGCCGCAGGGCACCATCGCGCTGCCGGTCTCCACCACCAGGCGGGCGTCCGAGCTGGCCACCAGGCGCGGCTGGCGGGTGCTCGACACCAAGCTCGCCGCGAGCGCGCTCATGAGCGCCTCGCAGAGCGATGGCGTCGTCTTCGCCGGCGCCGAGGGCGGCGGCTACGTGTTCCCGGCGCTGCACCCCGTGTACGACGCGCTGATGTCGTTCGGCAAGCTGCTCGAGATGCTCGCGGCCCGCCGCGTCAGCCTGGCCGAGGCGGTCACGGCCCTGCCCGAGTCGCACGTGGTCCGCGCCCGCGTGCCGACCCCATGGGAGCTCAAGGGCGCGGTGATGCGCCAGGCGGTCGAGGCGACCAAGGCGCTGCGGACCCAGGACGTCGACGGCCTCAAGGCGTACCAGCCCGCCGGCGCCAGCGCCGACGGCGACTGGGTCCTGGTCGTCCCGGACACCACCGAGCCGTTCACCCACCTGTGGGCCGAGGCGGGCAGCGAGAGCGCCGCCAGGGCGCTCCTCGAGGAGTACGAGGCGCTGGTCAAGCGGGTGACCGACCGGGGCTGAGCCGGCCATCGTTGCCCTGCTGTGACCTGCGCGTGTTGCCTGCGTGGCGGCCTGCTCATACGCTTCCGCCGAACTGGTACCCGCCCGATCGAGGGTCGGTACCCGGCCTGGTCCCGAGATGGAGCGCGCCGGCTTCCCCCAGCTCGCCGATCGCACGTCGGTGCCGACGTGGGCGCCGCCGCGAACCGCCCGAGCGGAGCGCGCACGGGGTCCGGGGTTCAGCAGAGGAAGGAGCCTGCCATCGCGGTCGTCGATCCGCCGACCAACGGAGCGGCCGACCCGGTCGTGCCGCCGGCCCGTCCGGCCCAGGCGGCCGATCCGGGCACCGGGTCGGCCCGGTCGGTCACCCCTCCGGAGCCGCCGGCCGCGGCCTCCCGCCTCATGACCGGGCGCGACCAGCCCGGCCATGATGCGCAGCGCGCCGAGGCGGCGACCACCGAGCAGCCGCCCGCCGCGCCGGCCTCGGCGGAGGTCGAGGCCGACCCTGAGCCCGAGGCCGAGTCCGCCCCCATCGGCGTGCTCGACGCCGAGGCCGAGCTCGGGCGGAGCACGGGGCCGGCGGCCAAGGAAGGCTCCTCGTGGTCCCGGGAGCCGCGGGACCCGTGGCGGTCACCGCGCCCGCCGGGCGGCCGGGCCGCACCCGGCGACCGGCCGGTCGGCCCGTCGGGCGGGCCACCCCTCGCGCCGGCCGTGAGCCCCGCCGCGTCCGCCGCGCCGGCTGGCGACCTCGACGCGACCACGGTCGACGGCGGCGGCCGGGCCGCGGCGGCGGCCGCTGTCCCGCTCCAGGGCCGGGGGGCGCGGCCGGCCGGGGCGACCCAGGTGCTCGAGCGGCCCGTCGCCTGGCAGCCGCCGGCCGGCGTGCCCGCCCGGGTCACGGCCGGCCGGGCGAAGCGGCTGCTCGGCATGCCGCGGCCGCTGCTGGCCGCGGCGCTCGCGCTGGTGCTCGTGCTCGGGCTGTTCGGGGTGGACACGGCGCTGGCCTCCGGGGCGGTCCGCCGTGGCGTCAGCGTGGGCGGGATCGACCTCGGCGGGCTGAGCAGGGCGGCGGCCAGGGCCAAGCTGGCCACGGCCGCCGCGCAGGTCGAGGCGCGGCCGCTCGTGCTGCGCGCGGAGACGGCCCGGCTGACGCTGCCCCGCTCCCAGGCCGGCGTCCGGCTCGACGTCGACGGCAGCCTCGCCGACGCCCTCGTGGTTGGCCATTCCGGCCCGTTCGACCTGAACCGGCTGCGGAGCTGGTTCGGCGGAGTCGAGCTTCCCTGGAGGGCGCGGCTCGAGTCGCAGGGTGTCGAGCAGGCGGTGTCCAGGCTCGACACCCGGATCCGGCGACCCATCCGCGAGCCGGCGCTGCGCCTGGCCGGCGCCCGGGTCGAGCTGGTCCAGGGAACGCCGGGCCACGGGGTCGACACCGCCGGGGCGCTGCGGGCGCTCGAGGGCGCCGCCGGCCTCCCGGCCGGGGCCGAGGTCGCCCTGCCGGTCTCGGAGCAGCGCCCGACGGTCGACCAGGCCGCCGCCGAGGCCGCCGCCGAGCAGGCCCGCAAGCTCCTCTCCGGGCCGCTGACCGTCACCGCGGCCGGCCACAGCGCCTCCCTGCAGCCCGCCGAGCTGGCCCCCCGGGTCCGCAGCCGGGTGCACAGCGGCCGCCTGCTGGTGGAGCTGGTGCCGCAGGCGCTCGACGGGCTGCTGCGGCAGCGTGCGCCGTTCGCCTACACCACCCCGCGGGACGCCCGCTTCCAGCCCGCCGGCAAGCGCATCCGCCTGCTGCCGGCGGTCGCCGGCCGGGTCGTCGACCCCGTCAAGGCGGTCGCCGCCCTGCTCGCCGCCGGCGGCAAGGAGGGCGCCGCGCGCACGGCCGCCCTCCCGGTGACCACCACCAACCCGAAGCTGACCACCGAGAAGGCGAAGGCGCTCGGCGTCAAGGAGGTCGTCTCCTCCTTCACCACCACGTTCAGCTCGTCCGACGCGCCCAGGGTGCACAACATCTCGCTGATCGCCGCGGCCGTGAACGACCAGCTCGTCATGCCCGGGCAGGTCTTCTCGATGAACGCCGCCACCGGCGAGCGCACCCCGGACAAGGGCTACCGCACCGCCAAGGTGATCAAGGACGGCGAGATCGTCCCCGGCCTCGGCGGCGGCGTCTGCCAGGCCGGCACCACCATGTTCAACGCCGCCTTCTTCGCCGGCCTGCCCGTGGTCGAGCGCCGCAACCACAGCCTGCACATCAGCCACTACCCGATGGGCCGGGACGCGACGCTCAACTGGCCGGGGACCGACCTGAAGTTCCGCAACGACTCGCCCTACGGCATCTACGTCACCGCGAGGGCGACCTCGGCGACCATGAACGTGACCCTCTGGTCGACCTCGCGCGGCTACGACGTCGCCTTCAGCACCTCGGCCCCGTACAACTTCCGCGCCCCGCCGACGAAGTTCGAGGACGACCCCACGCTGCCCGTGGGCCAGCAGGTGGTGGAGAGCAACGGCTCCTCCGGGTTCGACGTCACCGTCCACCGCACCGTGACCCACAACGGCCAGGTGGTGCGGAAGGACTCCTTCGTCTCCAACTACGTCCCGTGGAGCAAGGTGGTGCGCCGCGGCACCAAGCCACCAGGGCCGTTGCCCGGTCCGCTCCCGGGCACCGGAGCGTGAGCCGGGGCACGGGCCGGAGGCAGCGACGCGTGACGCGCGTGCAGTCCACCCAGCTTCCGGGCATCCTGGCGCGAGGGCGGCCGCTGTGCTTGGCTAACGCGCCGGCGGAGGACCGGCGACGCTTCCGCACGGGCCACGGTGGCAGCGCGACGCGCCCGCCAGGGCTGCCGCTCCCGACACGCCGGCGGGGAGCTCGTCCACCCGACCGGCAGCGGCCGCTGTGCGAGCAAGGAGGAGCGGCATGAGCGACATGTACCCGGAAGACCTGAAGTACACCGAAGAGCACGAATGGGCCAGGATCGAGGGCGACCGGGCGGTGGTCGGGATCACCCACTACGCCCAGGACGCGCTCGGGGACATCGTCTACGTCGACATCCCGCAGGTGGGCACGACGGTCACCGCGGGCGAGAGGTTCGGGGAGGTGGAGTCGACCAAGTCGGTCTCCGACATCTACAGCCCGGTGAGCGGGACCATCGCCGAGCGCAACGAGCAGCTCGACAAGAGCCCCGAGATCATCAACTCCGACCCGTACGGCCAGGGCTGGCTGGTGGTGCTCACGATGACCGACGCCGCCGAGGCCGACCGGCTCATGGACGCCGGCGCGTACCGTGACATGGTGGCCGAGAAGTAGAGGTCGAAGGATTTCCGGCGCGCCCGCCGGCCGGCCTCGCGAGCAGCCCGTTTCCGTTGACCCAATTTCAAGCGGTCCTCTACAGTCAGCCTTCGTACCATGCCAGAGCCCGGAGGGCGGAATGTTCTGCACCCAGTGCGGTCACAAGAACCCAGAAGGCGCCCACTTCTGCGCGAATTGTGGCGCCGCGCTGGCGTCGTCCCCCGCCGACGACTCGACCACCACCATCAACCTGGCCGCCTCGGACCTGGAGGCTGAGGTCGAGGAAGAGGTCGCCGCACCAGTCGAGGAGCTGCGCGAGGGCACGGCCATGCTGGTGGTGCGCCGGGGCCCCAACGCCGGCAGCCGGTTCCTCCTGGACAAGGAGGTCATCACCGCGGGCCGCCATCCCGAGAGCGACATCTTCCTCGACGACATCACCGTGTCGCGGCGGCACGCCGAGATCCGGCGCACGCCCAACGGCTTCAGCGTCTACGACGTCGGCTCGCTCAACGGCACCTACCTGAACCGCGAGCGGGTCGAGGACGGCGAGCTGGTCGGCGGCGACGAGCTGCAGATCGGCAAGTTCAAGCTGGTGTTCTTCGCCGGCGGCCGGCCCGGCGCCACCGCGGGGGCCGGGCCCGGAGCGGGAGCAGGGTCGGGATAGCCATGATGGCCGACCCGGTCGGGCGCGAGGCGGCCACGCTGCCAGGTGGCGGCGCTGGGTCACAGGAGCGCGCCGTCCGGTCTCGGCCGCCGAGGGACCAGACGATGAGCATCGGCGAGGTCATGGCCCTGCTCAAGCCGGAGTTCCCGGACATCACCGTGTCCAAGATCCGCTTCCTGGAGGGCGCCGGGCTGGTGCACCCGAGCCGCTCGGCCTCCGGCTACCGCAAGTTCTCCGAGGACGACATCGCCAGGCTCCGCTTCGTGCTGCGAGCACAGCGCGACCAGTACCTGCCCCTGCGGGTGATCCGCGAGCGCCTGGCCGACCTCGAGGCCGCCGGCGGGCAGCCGCTCCCCGACACCTCCGCCGAGCCGGCCCAGGACGGGACGGCGGCGGGGGACGCGGCCGCCGGCGCCGCGCGGCGGCACGTCCCGGAGGCCGCCCCGGCCGCCCAGGCGGGCCCGCCCGCGCGCGGGCTGCTCGCCGGCGCGCCGCCGTCGGACGCCCAGTTCAGCCGCGAGGAGCTCTGCCGGGCGGCCGGCACCACCGTCGACCGGCTCGCTGAGCTGGAGGAGTTCGGGCTGGTCGTCGCCCGCGGGACCAGCGAGCGGGGGAGCTGGTACGACGGCGAGGACCTGGTGGTGCTGCGGCTCGCCCGCGACCTGGCCGACTACGGGTTGGAGGCCAGGCACCTGCGCATGTACAAGATCTTCGCCGAGCGCGAGGCGGCCCTGTTCGAGCAGGTGGTGGCGCCGCTGGTGCGCCAGCGCAACCCGGAGGCGCGGACCAGGGCGCGCCAGACCCTCGAGGCGCTCGCCGAGCTGGGCAGCCGCATGCGCGACGCCGCCCTGCGCGCCGCCGTGGCGGACTTCGCCGAGGCGACCGCCGAGTCGCACCGTTGACGCCCCCGCCCCCTCGATGCCCGCGCCGATGACCTCTCGAAGGGCGCCGGCCGGCCCCGCGCCGCCGCGCCCTCCGAGGCGCTGGCTGCCGCTCGCGCTGCTCGTCGTGCTGGCTACCGTCGTCGGCGCGGTGCCGCCGGCCCCGCCGGCCGCCGCCCATCCGTCCGTCGCCCGGCCGGCCGAGCTGTCGGGGCCGCCGCCCGGGCCGGTGGCCACGCCGGTCGTGCGCGCCCGCTCCTTCCTGCTCGCCGACGCCGCCACCGGCCAGGTGCTGCTCGCCAGGGACCCGGCCCGCGCCCGCCCGATGGCGTCCACCACCAAGGTGATGACCGCCCTGCTGGTGCTCGAGCGGCTGCCGCAGCAACGCGTGGTGACCATCGGAGCCGGCCCGACCCGCACCTCGACGCCGTCGACCCTCGGGCTGCGCGCCGGCGAGCGCCTCACCGTCCGGCAGCTCCTGCTCGGGCTGCTGCTGGAGAGCGCCAACGACGCCGCGGTGGCGCTGGCCGAGGCGGTGGACGGGTCCGAGGCCGCCTTCGTCCGGCGCATGAACCAGCGCGCGGCCGCGCTGGGGCTGCGCGCCACCCGCTACGCCAGCCCGCACGGCCTCGACCGGCCCGGCCACCACACCAGCGCCAGGGACCTCGCGCGGCTGTGGACGGTGGCCATGCGCCGGCCGGACTTCCGCGCCCTGGTGGCCACCAGGCGGGCCACCGTCCCCGGGCCGCGTGGCCCACGCCGCTTCGCCAGCCGCAACGAGCTGCTGTTCAGCTACCGCTGGACCGAGGGCGGCAAGACCGGCTTCACCAACCTGGCCGGCCGCTGCCTGGTGGCGTCGGTCAGCCGCGGCGGCCGGCGGCTGGTCGCGGTCGCGCTCGGCTCCGTCAACGCCTTCCGCGACCTGCGCGCCCTGTTCGACTACGGCTTCGACGCACTGGTGCGGGTGCGGCTGGCCAGGGCCGGCCAGGTGGTGACCGCGCCGTCGCCGGGCGGCGGCCAGGGCGGCCCCTGGCAGGTCGCCGCCGACGTCGACGCGCTCGTCCGGCGCGACCTGCTCGGCCGGGTCGCCCTGCGCGCCGCCCCGGCGGCTCCGGGCGGCCAGGGCGGCGCGCCGGCCGTGTGGCTCGCGGCCGGCGGCGCGCCGCTCGCGCCCCTGCCGCTGCGGCCGGCCGACGGGGCGGCGCAGGCTCCCGCCGGGAGCCTGCGCCCCGGCCCGGTTCCGGCGGGCGGGCGCAGCGCGGTGGTCGACCGCTTCCTCGCCCAGCAGGCGGCCTGAGCCACCCTCGTTCATCCGGCCACCGCTCCGCCCCCGAGCCCCGGAACCGCGTCCGAGGGGCCGCCGGGACCCCGGCGCCGACCCTCGTGAGCCCGCCGGCGACGGCTCCGGACGTGGCGTCGAACAGGCCCGTGAGCCGCTGTACCAAGCGATCCGCAGGTCGCGTCGGGGAGGGGCGTCTGATAGCCTCTGAATCCAGGCAGGCGCCCGTCCGGGCGCAGGGAAGATGATCGCTCGAGGGGGTTGTGCGTTGGTCGAGCTGACCCTCGTCGGCGTACGGATCGAGCTTCCCACCCAGACGCCGATCGTGCTCCTCAAGGAGCGTGAGGGCGAGCGCTTCCTGCCTATCTGGATCGGCAACGTCGAGGCGACCGCGATCGCCTTCGCCCTCCAGGGCGTGGCCACCGCCAGGCCGCTCACCCACGACCTGCTCAAGAACCTGCTCGACGAGCTGGTGGTGTCGGTCGAGCGGGTGGTGATCACCGAGCTCAAGGAAGGCACCTTCTACGCCACCATCGAGCTGCGCCAGAACGGCAGCCGCTACTCGGTGTCGAGCCGCCCCAGCGACGCGATCGCCTTGGCCGTGCGGGCCAACACGCCGATCTTCGCCGAGGAGACCGTGCTCAGCGAGGCGTCCATCCTGATCAAGGAGAGCGACGACGAGGAGCGCGAGGTGCGGAAGTTCCGCGAGTTCCTCGACCAGGTCAGCCCGGAGGACTTCGAGTAGCTCCCGGCGATCCCGGCATAACTCTCGAGTAGGGATTGAAGGTTCTTCCGCGTGCCTGCAGGTACCGAGGGTCGTTGACGCCCGGTTCTGCGCTCTCTAGGCTGGACCCTCACATCGCTGTAATTCGATTGCTGCCGCTGCAGGTGGTGGAGGGTAGGGATGGCCGATCACGCAGCTTCGGACCCGGCGGGCTCGGGCTACCGCGGTCCCACCGTGTGCAAGCTGGTCGGCATCTCCTACCGGCAGCTCGACTACTGGGCACGCACCGGGCTGGTGACGCCGTCGGTCCGCGCCGCCGACGGCTCGGGCAGCCACCGCCTCTACAGCTTCGGCGACCTGGTCGAGCTGCGCATCATCAAGCGCCTGCTGGACGCGGGCATCTCGCTGCAGCGGATCCGCGAGGCGATCCGCTACCTGCGCAGCGAGTCCAGCGGCCGGCCGCTGACCGACGTCACCCTGATCTCCGACGGCCAGCACATCTACGCCTGCCACTCCGGCGAGGAGGTCATCGACGTCCTCTCGCACGGGCAGGCGGTGTTCGGCATCGCCGTCGGCCGGGTCTGGGCCGACACCGAGGGCGACGTCGCCCACCTCCCGCTCGAGGAGGCGACCGAGCCGGCGGGGGGGCGGCCGTCCGCGTCCCCGGCGTCGTCGGCCGGCGGGGCCCGGCGCGTCAGCCGGGCCGCCGGCGACCCGCTGCCAGCCCCGGACGCCGGCTCCCGCACGCGCGGCTGACGTCGCCGCGGGCGCCGGAGGGCGGTGGTCGATCCCGCGAGGCCGGCCGAATCATCGACCGGTGACCTCGCCGACCGGCGGGCAGGAGCAGACGAGGTTACGGTCGCCGCCGGCGGCGTCGACCCGTCCGACCGGCGGCCACCACTTGGCGGCGCGCAGGGACGGGACCGGGTAGACGGCCTGCTCGCGGCCGTACTGGTGAGGCCACTCGTCGGCGCAGACATCCTCGGCGGTGTGCGGGGCGTTGCGCAGCGGGTTGTCGGCGCGATCCCATTCGCCGGCGGCGATCCGGTCGATCTCGCCGCGGATCGCGATCATCGCGTTGCAGAAGCGGTCCAGCTCGCGCAGGGACTCGCTCTCGGTCGGCTCGATCATCAACGTGCCGGCCACCGGGAACGACATGGTGGGCGCGTGGAAACCGTAGTCGGTGAGTCGCTTGGCCACGTCCTCGGCGCCGACCGCGGCCGCGGCCTTGAGCGGGCGCAGGTCCACGATGCACTCGTGCGCGACCCGGCCGCTCTGCCCCGTGTACAGGATGGGGTAGTGGGGCGCGAGCCGGTGCGCGACGTAGTTCGCGTTGAGGATCGCGACCTCGGTTGCCCGGCGCAGGCCGTCGGCGCCCATCATCGCGATGTACATCCACGAGATCGGCAGGATCCCGGCCGAGCCCCACGGCGCGGAGGCGACCGCGCCGATGCCGCTGGCCGGCCCGGCCTCCGCGCGCAGCGGGTGGTTCGGCAGGAACGGCGCCAGGTGAGCCCTGACCGCCACCGGGCCGACACCCGGCCCGCCGCCGCCGTGCGGGATGCAGAAGGTCTTGTGGAGGTTGAGGTGCGAGACGTCTGCACCGAACCGGCCGGGCTTGGCCACGCCGACGAGCGCGTTGAGGTTCGCGCCGTCGACGTACACCTGCCCGCCGTTGGCGTGGACCACGTCGCACAGCTCGCGGATGCCCGGCTCGAACACGCCGTGGGTGGACGGGTAGGTGACCATGGCGCCGGCCAGGCGGTCGGCGTGCTGCGCTGCCTTGGCGCGCAGGTCGTCGAGGTCGACGTTACCGTGCTGGTCGCAGGCGACCACCACGACCCGCATGCCGGCCATGGCCGCGGAGGCCGCGTTGGTGCCGTGCGCCGACGAGGGGATCAGGCAGACGTCGCGCCGCTCGTCGCCGCGGCTGCGATGCCAGGCGCGGATCGCGAGCAGCCCAGCCAGCTCGCCCTGCGAGCCGGCGTTCGGTTGCAGCGACACGGCGTCGTACCCGGTGATCTCGACGAGCATCGCCTCCAGCGCGCGGATCAGCTCGAGGTAGCCCCGGGCCTGCTCCAGCGGTGCGAACGGGTGCATGTTCGCGAACTCGGGCCAGGAGACCGGCGCCATCTCGCTGGTGGCGTTGAGCTTCATCGTGCAGGAGCCCAGCGGGATCATCGAGCGGTCGAGCGCGACGTCCATGTCGGCGAGGCGGCGCAGGTAACGCAGCAGCTCGGTCTCGGAGTGGTAGCCGTGGAACACCGGGTAGGCGAGTAGCTCGCCGGCGCGCCGCAGCGCCGCCGGGATCCCCTCGGGCAGCGCCGGGTCCGCGTCCAGCGCGGCAACCGACCCCCCGTCGCCGTCGCCGCTGCCGCCTTGGCCGCCCACGGTCACCCCGAACGCCGCCCAGACCGCCTCGACGGTCGCCGTGGTGGTGGTCTCGTCAAGGCTGACCCCGACGGTGTCGGCGTCGACCTCGCGCAGGTTGACGCGCCGCTCCCGAGCGGCGGCGGCCACCTCGGCGGCGCGACCGGGTACCCGCACGGTCAGCGTGTCGAACCAGGTGTCGTTCGCCACCTCGACCTCGTTGCCGACCCCCTGGCGCAGGCCCGCAGCGAGGATGGAGGTGAGCCGGTGGACCCGCTCGGCGATCACACGCAGGCCGTCCGGGCCGTGCCAGACCGCGTACATGCCCGCGACGACCGCGGGCAGTACCTGGGCGGTGCAGATGTTGCTGGTCGCCCGCTCGCGGCGGATGTGCTGCTCGCGGGTCTGCAGCGCCAGCCTCAGGGCGGACCGCCCCGCCGGGTCGGTGGACACCCCGACCAGCCGCCCTGGCAGCGAGCGTACGTACGCCTCGCGGGTGGCCATGTAGGCGGCGTGCGGGCCGCCGAACCACATCGGCAGGCCGAAGCGCTGCGACGACCCGACCACGATGTCGGCGCCCAGCTTGCCCGGCGGGACCAGCAGCACCAGCGCGAGCAGGTCGGCCGCGACCGTCACCAGCGCCCCGGCGGCGTGAGCGCGCTCGATCACCGGCCGCAGGTCGCGCACGGCCCCGCCCGACCCTGGGTACTGCAGCAGCACGCCGAAGACCGCCTGGGCGTCCGGGTCCAGGTCGACCTCCGGGTCACCGACGACCACGAGGACGCCGAGCGGCTCGGCCCTGGCCCGCAGCACCGCGATGGTCTGCGGGTGGCAGTCGGCGTCGACGAAGAAGGCACCGCCCTCGCGTTGGCGCTCGCGACTGGCGAGCCGCCAGCTCATGGCCATGGCTTCGGCCGCGGCGCTGCCCTCGTCGAGCAGGGAGGCGTTGGCCAGCTCCATGCCGGTGAGGTCGGCCACCATGGTCTGGAAGTTCAGCAGCGCTTCCAGCCGGCCTTGGGCGATCTCCGGCTGGTAGGGCGTGTAGGCGGTGTACCAGGCGGGGTCTTCCAGCACGTTGCGCTGGATGACCGGCGGGGTGACCGTGCCGTGGTAGCCGAGGCCGATCAGTGAGGTGAAGACCTGGTTGCGCGCGGCCATCTCGCGCAGGCGGGCGCTGGCGGCCCGCTCGGTCGTGCCGGAAGGCAGGCCGAGGGCCTGGGGGCCGAGGCGGATGGCGACGGGGACCGTCTGGTCGAGCAGCTCGTCGAGCGACGCGAGGCCCAGCTCGGCGAGCATCTTGACCTGCTCGTCGGGGCTCGGCCCGATATGGCGTTGGGAGAACTCGTCGCGTTGCTCGAGCTCGTCCAGGGAGACGCGCTGCTGGTTCACTCGGAAGACCTCCTTGCACGCACGGTCAGGCTGACGCCCCCGGGCGCCGGGCAACCGGGCGTTGCGGCGAAGCTTAGCGTACGGCCCTGGTGTCGCATCGGAACGACGGGCGCTCGTCGAGCCGCTGGTCGATCCGCGTGGCGAGGCGTTGCGCGGCCAGGGTAGCGCCGCGGGCCTGGGCGGCGCGCCGGCGCGACGACGTACGACCCGAAGGTCGCCCGGCGGTCGCAGGCGGCGGCAAATCGCGTGACGGTGGCACAGCGGGTCTGGCACCGTGCGGACCGACATGGGCTTCATCGAGGTCGCGCACCTGCGCTATTCGCTGCCCGGGGGGCGGGTGCTGCTCGACGACGCCTCCTTCCGGGTCGGTGAGGGCCAGAAGGTCGCCCTGGTCGGGGCGAACGGCACCGGCAAGACGACGCTGCTGCGGCTGATCGCGCGCGACGAGGAGCCCGAGCGCGGCAGCGTGGTGGTGGGCGGCCGGCTCGGCGTGATGCGCCAGTTCATCGGCTCGCTCCGCGACCAGTCGACCGTCCGCGACCTGCTGCTCGGCCTGGCCCCGGCGGGCGTGCGCGCGGCCGGTCGGGCACTCCTCGGCGCCGAGCGCGGCCTCGACGGCGGCGGCGACCGGGCCGGGGTGCGCTACGCGGCCGCCCTGACCGCCTGGGGCGACGCCGGCGGCTACGAGGCGGAACTGCTGTGGGACCTCTGCACCACCGCGGCGCTCGGCCGCGGCTTCGACGAGGCCGGCGACCGGCCGGTCAACACCCTCTCCGGCGGGGAGCAGAAGCGGCTCGCGCTCGAGGCGCTGCTGCGCGGCGACGACGAGGTGCTCCTGCTCGACGAGCCGGACAACTACCTGGACATCGCCGGCAAGCGCTGGCTCGAGCGGGAGCTGGCCGCCGGCGCCAAGACGGTGCTGTACGTCAGCCACGACCGCGAGCTGCTGGCCCGCACCGCGACCAGGGTGGTCACGGTCGAGGGCCGGGCGACCTGGGTGCACGGCGGCGGCTTCGCCACCTACCACGAGGCCCGCCAGGAGCGCCTGGCGCGCCTGGACGAGCAGCACCGGCGCTACCGCGAGGAGCAAAAGCGGCTGGTCGAGGCGCTGCGCGAGTTCAAGCGCCGCGCCGCCATCAGCGACAAGTTCGCCTCCCGCGCCAAGGCGATGGAGACCCGCATCAAGCGCTTCGAGACCGAGGCGCGACCGCTGGAGCAGCCGGAGACGCAGAAGCTCGCCATGCGCCTGGGCGGCGGGCGCACCGGCGTGCGCGCCCTCACCGCGCGGCGGCTCGCCCTCACCGGGCTGGTGCTCCCGTTCGACCTGGAGGTCGTCTTCGGCGAGCAGGTCGCGGTGGTGGGGCCGAACGGCACCGGCAAGAGCCACTTCCTGCGCCTGCTGGCCGGCCAGGAGGTGGCCCACGAGGGCGAGTGGCGGCTCGGTGCCAGGGTGGTGCCCGGCTGGTTCGCCCAGACCCACGACACCCCGGAGCTGGAGGGCCGCACCCCGGTCGAGGTCCTGCGGGGCGAGGGCCTCGACCGCGGCCAGGCGATCGGCCGGCTGCGCCGCTACGAGCTCCACGGCACCGCCGACCAGCGCTGGCAGACCCTGTCGGGCGGCCAGCAGGCCCGCCTGCAGGTCCTGCTGCTCGAGGTCGGCGGCGCCACCATGCTGCTGCTCGACGAGCCGACCGACAACCTCGACCTGGCCTCGGCCGAGGCGCTCGAGGAAGGCCTCGACGGCTTCCAGGGCACGGTGCTGGCCGTGACCCACGACCGCTGGTTCATGCGCGCCTTCGACCGCTTCCTGGTCTTCGGCGACGACCAGCGCGTCACCGAGCGGCTCGAGCCGCCGGACGCCTGAGCATCCAGGCCAACCCGCGATCCCCGCCGGATGTACCGCAGGATCCCGCCGCCGCAGTCGGACGCCCAGCAGGATCCCGCAAAGGCGGCCTGGGGCCCAAGCAGGGATCCCGGCACAGGACCCGATGGGGGGGCTTCCGGGGGGGGAGCTGTCTTCGGGCTCCCCCCCCCGGATCAATCACTCTCCAATCACCCTCGCGAGCTCGCCGATGCTGGCGACGTCGCGGTGGCCGTCGGCGGGGCAGAGGCCGAGCGGGTCGTAGTGCACGGGGTGGATGCCGGCCCCGCGGGCACCCGCCACGTCGGCCAGGAGGCTGTCGCCCAGGTGGACGGTGCGCTCCGGCGGGGCCGCCACCGCGTCCAGCGCGATCCGGAAGATGCGCGCGTCGGGTTTGGCGACCCCGACCACGGTGGAGTCGACCACCAGCGCCACCGGCACCCCGGGGCCGTCGCCGACCTGGCAGACGCCGAACGCGCGGAGCTGCGCCTCGACCGAGCCGTCGGCGTTGGAGACCACCGCCAGGCGCACGCCGGTGCCGGCCAGCTCGCGCAGCTCGGCCGCCGCCTGCTCGCGCAGGTGCGTCCAGGGAGCCCGCATGTAGCCGAGGTCGGCGTCGAACAGCTCCCTGGCGGCGTCCTCGACGCGGTCGGGAGGCACGCCGGCGGCGCGCAGGTAGGCCTCGGGGTACAGCGCCGCCGCCTCGGCTCCGTCGCCCCCGGCGCGCCGCTCGGACTCGGCGAGGGCGACGTAGTGGGCGCGGTCCAGCCCTTGCGCGTCCGCGTGGACCCCGGCGCGGCCCAGCGCCTCGATCACCCCGGCGTGGTCGGGCAGGAAGAACACCCCACCGACGTCGAGCAGGACGGCGTCCGCGGCCACGCCTGGCCCGCCGGCGTGGGTGCCGGCGCGGCCGTCGCGGACGGGCGGGACCTGGTCGGGCTCGGCGGCGGCGTGCGGGTCGGGCGGCATGGCGGCTCCCGGCGGCACGGGCGGCACCCGGCAGGGGCGGGCGCCGCGGTCTGGGCGTTCGGTCGTCCACGCTACACGCCGCCTGGGTCGCCCCGGCGGCGGCCGCACGGCCGTGCGGTGACCCGAGGCCGGCGCCCGGTGGGCCGCTCGGCGCCGGCGACCGGCCGCGGCGGTGACCTGAGCAGAAGGTAATAATCGCGCTCTGGGCTACCGCCCGTCGCGGTCAGCGACGTGTAATGGTCGCGGCCGACGGCGAGGGCGTTGGAGGTGGCGTGGACGCGGGTGGGCGTGATGGCCGCGGCGGCCGCCGGTGGTGGCCGGCGCCGCGCCTGGCCGCGCTGGGCGCCGTGCTCGCCGGGCTGCTGTGGCTGGTCGCCCTCGCCAGCCGCGGCCACTCCCCGGACGCGGCCGGCCAGGCACGGGGGCCGCTGGTCGCCTCGCCGCGGCTGGTCGCCGCCATGTACGTCCTGCTGCTGATCCTCGGCACGGTGCAGCTCACGCTGCTGACCGTGCAGACGCTGCGGCGCCGGCTCCGGGGACCGGCGGCGCGCCGCTCGCCCTGGCGGGGGCTTCGCTACGTGGCCGGCCTGCTGCTGCTCTGCCTCCTGCTCGCCAACCTCGCCCTGCCCGACCTGTTCGGGCTGCGGCGGGGATCGGGCCAGGGCGAGCCGCAGGCCACCGACGTCTCGACGGCCGGCGCCGGGGCGGCCGCCGAGCGCTCGACGACCACGCTCGGCCTCGGGGTGGTCGTCCTCGTCCTGGTGCTGCTCGCGCTCGTCACGGCGGTCGCGGCGCGCCGCCGCCGCGGCCAGCCATCGGCGCTGGTCGCCGAGGAGCTCTCCGCCGTGGTCGAGCGGTCCCTGGCCGAGCTCGGCGCCGAGCGGGACCCGCGCCGGGCGGTGATCGCCGCCTACGCCGGCATGGAGCAGACGCTGGCCGCCAACGGCCTGCCCCGCGCCCCGGCGGAGGCGCCGCTCGAGTACCTCGCCCGTGCCCTGGTCGGGCTGCGGGTCGGCGAGGCGTCGGCCGGCCGCCTCACCGAGCTGTTCCAGCGCGCCCGCTTCAGCCACCACGAGGTCGGCGAGGCGATGAAGCAGGACGCGATCGAGGCCCTCGCCGCCGTCCGCGACGAGCTGCGCGCCGCCGCCGAGGCGCCTGACCGGGCGGTGGCGGGGGAGCGTCCGTGACGCCGGCCCGCGGAGGGGCCGGGCCGGCCCGCGGCGGCCCCCGGGAGAGCGCGTCGAGCCGCCGCCTCGACGCCGCGGCCGAGCTGCTGGCGTCGGTGGTCCCGGCGCGCGGCCCGCTGGGCGCGGGCGGCCGGGAGCCTCGGCCCGGTGGCCGCTCGCGGCGCCGCGTGGCGTGGCGGCTGCTCGGCTGGGCGCTGACGCTGGCCGCCGCCGGCGGCGGGCTGGCCGCGCTGCGGGCGCTGGCGCCCGACCGGCCCGTCCTGGGCCGGGCGTTCCTGCTCGCCGTCGCCGCGGTCGCGGTGGCGCGGCTGGCCGCCGGCGCCGCCCTGACCGGTGAGCCGGGCGCCGAGCGCTCCGCCTACGACCGGGCCGCCCGTGCGCGCGCCAGCTCCTCGCCGGCCCCCGACGACCTCCGCCGCCTGGAGCAGGCGCTCTGGTTCGCCGGCGCGCGCGAGGCCGACCTGCACGCCCGGCTGCGGCCCGTGCTGCGGGAGATCGCCGAGCTGCGCCTGGCCGGCCACGGCATCGCGCTCGACGGCGACGAGGCCGCCGCCCGCGCGGCGCTCGGCCCCGAGCTGTGGGAGGTGGTGCGGCGGGACCGGCCGGCCCCGGCCGACCCCGACGCGCCGGGGCTCCCCCCGGCCGCGCTGCACGCGCTCGTCGACCGGCTCGAGGCGATCTGATTGACACCCGGCCTGCGTGGGGTCACCGAACTCGCCGGCCGCGTGCTCGACGAGGTCGAGCGCGCCGTGGTCGGCAAGCGGGCCGCCCTCGAGCTGGTGCTCGCCGGCATCCTCGCCGACGGCCACGTGCTCGTCGAGGACTTCCCCGGCCTCGCCAAGACGCTGATCGCCCGCTCGTTCGCCCAGGTCCTCTCGCTCGACTTCGCCCGCATCCAGTTCACCCCCGACCTGATGCCGTCGGACGTCACCGGCTCGTCAGTCTTCGACCAGCGCAGCGGCGACTTCGAGTTCCGGCCGGGCCCGGTCTTCACCAACCTGGTCCTGGCCGACGAGATCAACCGCGCGCCCCCCAAGACCCAGGCGGCGCTGCTCGAGGCCATGCAGGAGCGGCAGGTCACCACCGAGGGCCGCACCCGCGCCCTGGGCCCGCCGTTCCTGGTCCTCGCCACCCAGAACCCGATCGAGTACGAGGGCACCTACCCGCTGCCCGAGGCCCAGCTCGACCGCTTCCTGCTGCGCGCCGCGATCGGCTACCCGAGCCGCGACGACGAGTGGGGGATGCTGGCCCGCCGGCTTCAGCGGCGCGCCGACGAGGTACTGCTCGACCCGATGGTCGACCGCGACGAGCTGCTCGCCGCCCAGCGGGCGGTCGAGGAGGTGTACGTCGACGAGAGCGTCGGCCGCTACCTGGTCGACCTGGTGGCCGCGACCCGCGCCAACCCGCGGGTGCTGGTCGGGGCGAGCCCGCGCGGCACCATCGCGCTCGCCAAGCTCGCCCGGGTCCACGCGGTGCTCGCCGGCCGCGACTTCGTCACCCCGGACGACGTCAAGGCGGTCGCCGCGCCCGCCCTCGGCCACCGGCTGGTGCTCCGCCCCGAGCTGTGGGCGCGCCGCGTCCGCGGCGACGAGGTGGTGGCCGAGGTCCTCGCCCAGGTCCCCACCCCGGCCGCCGTGGAGCCCCGGCCCGACGGAACGCAGGCCGGGGCGGAGGCGGGTGCCGGGACGCCGGCGGCCGGCGGGCCTGGCGGTGGCGACGGCCGGGCAGCGCCGGTGCCGGGCGTCCGGGCGCCCGGGCAGGGTGCCGGCGGGGACGTCCCGCGCCGCCGATGACCCGCTACCCGAGCCAGAAGCTCGGCGCCTACACCGCGGTGGTCGCCCTCGGGCTGCTCGGCGCGCTCGCCGCGGGGCTGCCGGAGCTGGTGGCGGTCGTCGCGCCGTTCGCGCTGCTGCTGCTCGCCGGGCTGCTGGCCGCGCGGCCGCCGCGGCTGGCCGCGCGCCTGGTGGTGGCCGAGGAGCGCCTGGTCGAGGGTCAGTCCGTCCGGCTCGACCTGGAGCTGACCGCCGACGCCGCCGTGGAGCAGCTGGAGGTGCTGGTCGGCGTGCCGGACGGCCTCGCCGTGGAGGAGGGGCCCAACCCGACCGCCCTGCCGCTGGCCGCGGGCGAGCCGGCCAGCGTGCGCTGGAGCGTGCGCGGCCGGCGCTGGGGCCTGTACCGGCTCGGCCCGGTCTGGCTGCGGGTCCGCGACCGCTTCGGCCTGTTCCACTACGAGGCCCGGGTCGAGGGGGGCCGGGCGCTGCGGGTCTACCCCGGCGCGGACGCCCTGCGCAGCATGGTGCGCCCGTTCGACACCCGGGCGACCGCCGGCGAGCAGGTCGCCCGCGTCAAGGGCGACGGCATCGAGTTCGCCGACCTGCGCCCGTTCGTGCCCGGCGACCGGGTGCGGCGCATCAACTGGCGGGCCAGCGCCAGGCGCGGCGCCCTGTGGGTGAACGAGGCCCACCCGGAGCGCAACGCCGAGATCGTCCTGTTCCTCGACACCTTCGCCGAGGCCGGCGGGCACGGCGGCACGCTGGCGGCCGCCGTGCGCGCCGCCACCGCGCTGGCCGCCCGCTACCTCGACCGCCGCGACCGGGTCGGCCTGGTGCGCCTCGGCGGCACCCTCGAGTGGCTGCTGCCCGGCGCCGGGCCGAGCCACCTCCACCGGGTGGTCGAGGCGCTGCTCGAGGCCGACGCCACCCCGAGCTACGTCGACAAGGGGCTGCACCTGGTCCCGCCGCGCACCCTGCCGCCGGGCGCGCTGGTGATCGCGATCACGCCCCTGCTCGACGAGCGCGGCCGCACGATCCTGGTCGACCTCCACGACCGCGGCTGGGACCTGGCGGTCATCGAGGTCTCGCCGCTCGGCCACGCCGAGGAGCCCGAAGGCGAGTTCGGCGCCCTCGCCCACCGCCTGTGGCGGCTGCAGCGGGAGGCCGTCCGGGCCCGCTACGAGCGCCTCGGCATCGCCGTCGCCGAGTGGCGCGACGACGTCCCCCTCGACGCGGTCCTGGAGGAGGTGGCGGCATTCCGGCGCTTCGCGCGCCACGTGCGCGCCTGACCACCGCGGCCGCCGCGCTGGGCTGCTGGGCGGTCGCGGCCGTGGCGACCGGCCTCGGCGACGCCGTGTTCGTGCCCTTCGCGCTGGCCCTGGACCTGGCCGCCGGGACGCTGCTGCTGCTCGCGCTCGCCCGCGGCTGGGGCGCCGGCGTCGGCTGGGCGCTGGTCCTCTCCGTCCTCGCCTACCTGCTCGCGGTGCTGGCCGCGTCCCGCGAGGTCGACCCGACCGCCCCGGTCGTGGGGGTGTCCCTGTTCCTGGCGGCGGAGCTGGCCTCCTGGTCGATCGAGCTGCGGCCGCCGGCCAGGCAGGCGCCCGACCTGCCCGTCCGCCGCCTCAGCACGATGGTGGCGGTGGCGCTCACCGCCGAGGTGCTCGCCGGCCTGGCGCTGCTCAGCCCGGGCCGGGACGCCGGCCTGGCGCTCGACGTGGCCGGCGCGGTCGCCGCCGTCGCCGCCGTCGCCCTGCTGGTCGGCCTGCGCGCCCGCCGGCCCGACGGCTGAGAGGGAGCCCGTCGGGCTGTGGCGCCGAGACCTGGCCGGCTCGCTAGCGTCGCGAGCCGCTCCTCTCGAGCCCGCGCCAGCGGGCCAGCGTGACATCCGCCGCCCGGCGGCCGTCGGCCGCGAGCCTGCGTCCGAGCGGCCGGCTCGGCGCCGCGGCGGCGCGGCCGGGCTCCTCACTCTCCACCCGGGCGGCCAGCCAGCGGGCGACGCGTGCCGCCTTGCGCAGCGCCACCAGCCCGACCACGAGCCACGCCAGCAGGACGGGCAGGGCGATCACGTCGAGGGCGGCACGGAACTGGTCGGTGCCGGTGTCCCGCGAGGCGAACAGCCCGCCGGTGGTGACCCACAGGGCCGTCACGTCGAGCAGCACGAACGCGGCCCAGCAGGCCGCCAGCTTCTTGTACCAGGACGCCGGCCGGACCGGCGGCAACCGCCGGCGGCGGCGCGCCTCGAGCGGCCGCTCCTCGTCGAGGAGCCCGAGCGTGGTCAGCGTCCGGTGCAGCGCCCGGCGCACCTCCCTGTCGCCGAGCACGCCGAACTCGCCGAGCCGCTGGCGGCGGTCGAGCCGCCGCAGCGCGATCAGGGTCGGCAGCAGGACCACGCCCAGCCCCGTCACCACGTTGGCCAGCGCGACGCTCCGGATCGGGGTGGTCCCGCCGGTCAGCAGCGCGCCGAGGCTGAACAGGACCACCAGCCCGGCCAGCGCCACCAGCCAGGTCCAGAAGTACCCTCGATCGGACCCGTCCCACCACCAGTCGACCTGCGGACGGCTGTTTCCTCCCGGTTGCGGCATCCGCTGCGCACCCCCGCCGCGGTTCGTCTCGGATCGTCCTGGAACGAGCCCTACCCGCGGAGTATCGGCCGGGAACCGGCCTCGCCGGATAGTTGCAGCCAAACTTAGGTCACCCTAAGGTTATGGTCCCACAGGGTCGTCGATTGCGAGGCCGCACCAGATGTACGTGTGCCACTGCCAGGCGGTCACCGACTGCCGCATCCGCGAGGTGATCGCGGCGGGAGCGACCGGCCTCGGTGAGCTGGCACGGCGCAGCGGCGCCGGAGTCACCTGCGGCGGCTGCCTTCCAGCCGTGAAGCGGCTCCTGCGCGAGCACGGCCATGCCGCGCCGCCGCGCCCCCTGCAACCCCCCGCGCCCGAGCCGGTCGGCCTCTAGCTCACCGTCATCCCTCCGGCGAGGCGGTGGGGAGGCGCAGCTCGAAGCGGGCGCCGTGGTCGGAACGGGTCGGGTCGGTGGCCAGGACGTCGCCGTCGTAGGCGCGGGCGAGCTGGCGCGCGACGTACAGGCCGAGGCCGAGGCCGCTGACCGGGCGGGTGGTGCTGGAGTCGAGCTGGGTGAACCACTCGAACACCTGGTCGCGGTCGCCGGCCGCGATGCCCGGGCCGCCGTCCTCGATCACCACCACGGCCTGGGCGCCGGAGCGGGTCACCTCGACCGGGATGCCGGGGCTGCCGGGGGCGTGCTTGACGGCGTTGTCGATCAGGTTGGCGAGGATGCGCCGCAGCGTGTCGGCGGGGATGTGGACCGGCAGGCCGGCCTCGGCGCCGGCCGCCAGGGTGATGTGCCGGTCGGGGTGCTGCTCGTCCCACTGGTCGACCACCTCGCGGGTCTCGGCGACCAGGTCGATGGGCTGCTGCGGGGTGGAGCCGCTGGCGGCCTGCTGCTCGCACTCGGCGGCGATCAGGGCCTGCTGGACCAGGTCGTCGAGTCGCTCGGCGGCGTGCTGGCTGACCACCAGCAGCTCGTGGTGCTTGCCGGGCGGCAGCTTCGTCTGCTGGCGCACCAGGGTGGTCAGGGCGCCGAGCGCGGCGGTCAGCGGGGTGCGGAACTCGTGGGAGATGATGGCGAGCAGGTCGGACTTGAGCCGTGCCATCTCCCTGAACTGCTCGGCGAGCGCCTGCCGCTCGACGGCGAGGCGGCGCTGCTCGGCCTCGTTGGCCTTGGCCGCCTCGGCGGCCTCGATCGCGTCCACGCGGGCGGCCTGGGCGACGACCGCGGTGCGGGCCAGCAGGTAGAGGCCGAGCAGCGGGACCACGAACAGCAGCAGCAGCGCGATGCTGGTGGTGGCGACCAGCAGGGTCACCGGCGCGACGGCGAACATGATCGCCGAGGTCAGCGCATGGGTGCGGGCGTCGTCGCGCAGGCTGGCGAGCAGGTCGGTGCGGTGGCTGAGGGTGCTCGCGACCCGGACCAGCGTGTTGTTGGCGAGCAGGAAGGCGACCGCGGCGCCGAGGAAGGCGAGCAGGTCGCCGTTGCTGGTCGCGAACGGGATCTGACCGCCGAGCAGGTGGTAGACGAGGCCGGCGGCGGCCAGCGTGAGCCCGTACTGGGCGGCGTTGAACAGCACCGCCCGTGGTGGCCGGTGGTGGACCAGGTCGCCCACCACCGAGGCGAGCGCGTACGACACCGCCGCCGCGCCGAGGCCCCAGCCCAGCAGGAGCGCCACGGCGAAGGTGGTCGAGATCGTCACCGAGTACGCCTCGTCGCGGCGCGGCACGGTGATCGGCCTCAGCTCGCTGGCGACCAGCAGGCCGACCAGCAGCCAGTACGCGACGGGAGCGCTGACGGCGGCGTGCACGCCGCCGCGGACGGCGAGCACGACCAGCAGGAGGAGACCGGCCGCCGAGGTGGCGGCGAGGTAGACCCGCAGCGGTGCCGGGCGAGCGGTGGCGGCGACCATGGCACCCGACCTTGGGAGGCATCGGACAGCGAGGTCGGGTAGCACATCACGGCATCGGAGCGGGTGTCGAGTCGCGCCGATGCCGTGACGGGTCAGCGGGTGGCTAGCCGTTCCACTTGAGGCTGGCGCCGAGCGAGGCGGCCAGCGCGGCGAATGCCCCGAGGATGCCGACGATCCTGGCGAGACGGGTCTTGAGCCGCATGCCCACGGGTCCCTCCCAACGTTCACGACCCCGTGAACGTCCCAGTATAGGTGAACCTCTCGAAAGTAGGGACTCCAGCATATCGTACATAACTCTAAATATTTCCAAACTGGAACGGATCGACTCGGGCGAGAAATGACCCGTTCGCGCGGCACTCCGGTGGAGGCGGGGCCGTCGTGGTGGCAGGCGGCGGCGGGCCTGGGGCAGACTACCGGCCTTGCGCGTCCGGCCGGCCGGGGCCGGCGTCGGGGAGAGCTACGGGAGCCATCGGTGCAGGCCGACAAGCGCATCATCGAGCTGCTCAACAAGGTGCTCACCTTCGAGCTGACCGCGGTCAACCAGTACTTCCTCAACGGCCGCATGTGCGGCAACTGGGGGTACGAGCGGCTGGCCGAGCGGCACCGGGCCATCTCCCTGGAAGAGATGCGCGACGTCGAGGAGCTGATCGACCGCATCCTGTTCCTCGAAGGCCTGCCCAACCTGCAGCGGCTCGACCACGTCGCGGTCGGCGAGACGCCGGTCGAGCAGATGCGCCTGGCGCTCGAGCTGGAGCGCGCCGCCGTGCGCAACCTGCACGACGGCATCGCGCTCTGCCTCGAGGTCGGCGACCAGGGCACGCGCGAGTTCCTCGCGGGCATGCTGCCCGAGGAGGAGCAGCACTGCGACTACTGGGAGACCCAGCTCAGCGCCGTCGACGCCGTCGGCGAGGCCAACTACCTCGCCCAGCAGCTCCACGCCTAGCGAACCGGGTCAGCCGACCCCGTCTGCCGGGCCCGGCCGCCCGGTCTCGCGCTGGCGGCGCGCCCAGGTCCAGGGGTAGTCCGGGTCCTCGGCGTCGAGGGCGGCCGGCCCGAGCGCCAGCGGGCGGAAGGTGTCGACCATCACCGCCAGCTCCTCGGTGCCGGGCTTGCCGAGGGCGGCATCGACGCTGCCGGGCTGCGGGCCGTGGGTGAAGCCGCTGGGGTGCAGCGAGATCGACCCCTGCACGATGCCGGACCCGGCGCGGCTCATGAAGTCGCCGCCGGTGTAGAAGATCATCTCGTCGGAGTCGACGTTGGCGTGGTTGTAGGGCACCGGGATCGCCAGCGGGTGGTAGTCGAACAGCCGCGGCACGAAGCTGCAGACCACGAAGTTCGGCCCCTGGAAGGTCTGGTGCACCGGCGGCGGCTGGTGGACGCGCCCGGTGATCGGCTCGAAGTCGTGGATCGAGAAGCGGTACGGGTACAGGCAGCCGTCCCAGCCGACCACGTCGAACGGGTGGTGGTCGTAGACGTAGCGGGTCAGCCCGGCCCGGTGCCGCACCAGCACCTCGGCGTCGCCCGGCTCGGAGACCAGCAGCGGCTCGTCCGGGCCGTGCAGGTCGCGCTCGCAGTACGGCGCGTGCTCGAGGAGCTGCCCGACGGCCGAGAGGTAGCGCCGCGGCGGGCGGACGTGCCCGAACGCCTCGATCACCAGCAGCCGCAGCGGCTCGCCGCCGCCGTCGACCACCCAGCGGTGCGTGGTCGAGGTGGGGATCACCACGTAGTCGCCCTCGCCGACCTCGAGCGCCCCGAACACCGTCTCGACCCGGGCACGCCCCGCCTCGACGTAGACGCACTCGTCGCCGATGGCGTTGCGGTACAGCCCGCTGGAGGCGTCCGCGACCACGTAGGACAGGCGCACGTCGCCGTTGGCCATCAGGAGCTGCCGCCCGCCGACCGGGTCGCCGCCGGCCTTCAGGACGTGGGTGCGGAAGTGCCTGGGCAGCAGCGGGTGGTTGGGCCTGGTCGCGTCGGGCTCCTCCTCGACCGGGTCGGCCGCCACGATCGCGGTCGGCAGGTGCCGGTGGTACAGCAGCGACGCGTCGGAGGTGAAGCCCTCCTCGCCCATCAGCTCCTCGGCGTAGAGGCTCCCGTCCGGCTGCCGGAACTGGGTGTGGCGCTTCGGAGGGACCTCTCCCACGCTGCGGTAGTAGGTCATGGCAGCCTCCTGTCAGAGGTTCCCGCGGGCCGCCTGCTCGCGCTCCAGCGCCATGAACAGCGCCTTGAAGTTGCCCTCGCCGAAGCCGCGCGAGCCGTGCCGCTCGATCATCTCGAAGAACACCGTCGGCCGGTCCTGGTTCATCTTGGTGAAGATCTGCAGCAGGTAGCCCTCGTCGTCGCGGTCGGCCAGGATGCCGAGCTCCTTGAGGGCCGCCACGTCCAGCTCCAGGTCGGCGAAGCGGTCCGCCAGGTCGTCGTAATAGGTGTCGGGCACGCGCATGAACTGGATGCCCCGGTCCCGCAGCGCCCGGACCGTGGTGATGATGTCGTCGCTGGCGATCGCGATGTGCTGCACCCCCGGGCCGCGGTAGAACTCCAGGTACTCGTCGATCTGGCTCTTGCGCTTGCCGGCCGCCGGCTCGTTGATGGGGAACTTGACCCGGCCGGTGCCGTCCCAGGCCACCTTGCTCATCAGCGCCGAGTACTCGGTCGAGATCGCCTCGTCGCTGAAGTGCACGAGCTGGGTGAACCCCATCACCCTCTCGTAGAACTCGACCCAGGTGTCCATCCTGCCCAGCTCGACGTTGCCGACCACGTGGTCGATCCGCAGCAGCCCCGGGTCGGGCAGCGGGTCGGCCGCCGTCCCCCAGGCCACGTAGCCGGGACGGTGCGGGCCGTGGTAGCCGCTCCGGTCGACCAGCGAGTGGACCGTGTCGCCGTAGGTCGCGATCGCCGCCCGGCGCAGCACGCCGTGCTCGTCCTTCTGCTCCTCGGGCTCCAGCACGGGCCTGGCGCCGCGCTCCACCACCGCCGTCTCGAACGCGCGCCTGGCGTCCAGCACCCCGAGGCCGACGTCGCGCACGCCGTCGCCGTGCCGGGCGACGTGCTCGGCGATCGGGGAGTCAGGGGTCAGCGCCGTGGTCAGCACCAGCCGCACCTCACCCTGGGCGAGGACGTAGGAGGCCCGGTCGCGCACGCCCGTCTCCGGACCGGCGTAGGCCAGCGGCCGGAAGCCGTAGCCGGTGCGGTAGAAGTGGGCGGCCTGGCGGGCGTTGCCCACCCAGAACTCGACCGCGTCGAAGCCGGTCAGGGCCAGGGGGTCGTCGACGGGCTGCGGCTGGGTCATGCAACGCTCCTCTCGGTCTTCCGGCCTCCCATCCTTCACCTGTTCCCCCGGAGCGCGCCATCATCACACCATGGCCATCGCCCCCGGCCTGCGGGCCGCCTTCGACCACACCGTCGCCGAGCCGGACACGGCGGTCGCGCTGGGCAGCGGCGACGTCCCCGTGCTCGGCACGCCGCGGGTGCTCGCCCTGGCCGAGCAGGCCACCGTGGCCGCCCTGGCCGGCGCCCTGGATCCCGGCACCACCAGCGTCGGCACGCGGGTGGAGCTCGACCACCTGGCCGCGAGCCCGGTCGGCGCCGCCGTGCGGGTCAGCGCCGAGCTCGAGCGGGTCCGGGGCCGCCGGCTCGAGTTCGCGGTGGAGCTGCGCGACGGTGAGCGCCTGGCGGCGCGCGGCAGGGTCACCCGGGTGCTGGTCGACCGCGACGCGTTCCTCGACGCGGCCGCCCGCTGATCCGAGCCGCCGTCCGGCCGCCTTCGGACCCGGCGAACTCCCCTGCGGACCTGGCCGTTCGACCGCGTTCGGCCGGCCAGGTTCCTGGGTAGACTCGCCGTTACCGAGACCGTATCTGGCGACCGGTCCCGCCTGTCGCTCGCTGTCGCCCTGCCCCGCTCCCGAGGAACCCCGCGATGCCGATCGACGAGCAAGGCCTCGACCACGGACTGCGCCGCCTGCGCGCGACTGCGGCCGAGACCGAGAAGGAGGAGCTCGCCGACGCCCTGCAGGACGTCGTGGCCGCCACCGGCGCCGTCTTCGGCGTCGACGGCGCCACGCTGAGCCTGCTCGACGAGCAGGGCTCGCTGCGCTGGGTGGCCGCCAGCGACCCGGCGGTCGAGCTGGTCGAGCGCGCCCAGCTCGACCTCGGCGAAGGTCCCTGCCTCGAAGCGGTCGCCGGCGACCGGGTCGTGGCGACCCCGGACCTGGTGGGGGACGGGCGCTGGCCGCGGATCGAGGCGGTGATCCGCCACCACCGCCTGCGGGCGGTGCTCGCCGCTCCCATCCGGGTCGACGACGTGCCGGTCGGCAGCCTCAACCTCTACGCCCGCGAGGTGCGCCAGTGGAGCGAGGGCGACCTGCAGGCGATCGAGGCCTACGCCGCGGTCGTGGCCGACCTGCTCGTCTCCGAGGTGCACCGCTCCGACCACGGCGACAAGGTCGGCCAGCTCGAGCACGCGCTGCTCTCCCGGGTCCTGGTCGAGCAGGCCAAGGGCGTCCTGATGGCGCGCCTCGGGCTGGGCTCGCGGCCCGCGTTCGAGCGCCTCCGCCGCCAGGCTCGCGAGCAGCGCCGCAAGCTCGACGAGGTGGCCAGGGAGGTGGTCGCCACCACCCAGCTCGACCAGGGGGGCAGCGCGAACGGCTCGGTGCGTCCCAGCCCTCGCGGGCGGCGGCGGACGCCGCGCCGCCGCGGCGCCTCGTCGGGCGAGCCGGTGACCCGGCTGCGGCTGCTCGCCGCGGTCACCGACGCCGCCCTCGCCGACCTCGACCTGGACGCGCTGCTGGTCGAGGTGCTGGAGCGGATGCGCGCGGTGCTCCAGGTCGACCGGGCCACGGTGCTGCTGCTCACCCCGGACGGACAGCAGCTCGAGGTACGCGCCTCGGCCGGCTTGAACGGGAGCGTCCGGCCGGGGACGCGCGTCGACCTCGGCTCGGGCGTCGCCGGGCGGATCGCGGCCGTGGGGGCCGGGCTCCTGGTGGAGGACCTGGCCGAGGTCGAGGTGACCCCGGCCCCGGTCAGCGCCGGGCTGCGCTGCCTGGCCGGCGTCCCGCTGCTGGCCCGGGGCCGGCTGCTCGGCGTCCTGCACGTCGGCACGCGCGCGCCCGGCGGGGTCGACCTCGCCGACCTCGACCGCCTGCGGGTGGTGGCCGAGCCGCTGGCGCTGGCGATCGAGCACGCCCGGCGCTTCGAGGAGGGCCGCGCCGCCGGCCGCACCGAGCGGCCGTCCAGCGGGTAGGCGACCCGTTCGTGCGCCGGGCGGTGGTGCGGCTACAGGCCGGTGGTGGCGCGGGGGTAGGCGACCTTCGGGTCGGTGGCCACGTTCACCAGGTAGGGGACGCCCGCGTCGAAGGCCCGGCGCAGGGCCGGCCCGATCCCGTCGGGGGCGGTGACCAGCTCGCCGGCGCCGCCGAGGGCGCGGACGACCTCGTCGTAGCGGCAGCCCGGCTGCAGGTCGGCGGCGACGTCGTAGCCGAACAGGAGCTGCATGGGGTGCTTCTCCAGCCCCCAGATGCCGTTGTTGCCGACCACCATCACCACCGGCAGGCCGTGGCGCACCAGGGTGTCAACGTCCATCAGCGAGAAGCCGGCGGCGCCGTCACCGAGCAGCAGCACCACCTGGGCGGAGGGGCGGGCCAGGCGCGCGGCGATGGCGTAGCCGAGGCCGGTGCCGAGGCAGCCGTACGGCCCCGGGTCGAGCCAGCCGCCGGGCCTGGCCGGCTCGACGTAGCGGCCGGCGAAGGAGACGAAGTCGCCGCCGTCGCCGACGACCACCGCGTCGTCGGCGAGCACGCGGCGCAGCTCCCCGTAGACCCTCGCGGGGTGGATCGGCGTGGCGTCGCTGGCGAGGAGCTGCCCGTCGAGGGCGGTCGCCTCGGCGGCGGTGGCGCGCAGGCGCTCCAGCCAGGCGCCGTGGTCGGGCCGGCGGCGGAGCTGGGCGACGGCCTCGGCCAGCCCGTCGAACACGGCGCCGAGGTCGCCGGCGGCGGCGCCGGCCAGCTCCACGTGCCCGGCGAGCTGGCTCGGGGCGTCGGCCAGGTGGACCACCTTGGCCGGCGGCGCGCCCTCGCGGCCGCCGAAGGAGCCGTAGCCGAGCCGGAAGTCGAGCGGCGCCCCGGCGACCAGCACCAGGTCCGCCTGGCCGAGCGCGAGCGAGCGGGCACGCGTCACCACCAGGCCGGCCTCCGGCGGGATCACGCCCCGGCCCATGCCGTTGGCGATCACCGGCAGCCCCAGCGTCGCGGCCGCACGCCGGGCGGCCTCCTCCGCTCCGTCGGCCCAGACGTCCGAGCCGATCACCAGCACCGGCCGCTCGGCCTCGGCCAGCAGACCGGCGACGGCCGCCAGGGCGTCGGGGTCGGGAGCGGCCGGCTGGCGTATGGGCGCCGCTGGCGCCGGCGTGGAGGCCACGGAGAAGAGCTGGTCCATGGGCACGTCGAGGAAGACCGGGCCGCGGTGGGGCGTGGCGGCGAGGGTCAGCGCCCGGTCGACCTCGGCGGCGAGGGCGGCCACCTCGTGGACCGTGCCGGCGTGCTTGGTGACCGGGGCGAGCAGCGGCGGGTGGTCCAGCTCCTGCAGCGCGCCCGTGCCCCAGCGGCCGGCGGGCGCGCGCCCGCCGAGCACCAGCAGCGGCGAGCCGTTGAAGTGCGCGGTGGTCACCGCGCTGATGCCGTTGGTCACGCCGGGGCCGGCGGTCAGCACGGCGAGGCCGGGCCGGCGGGTGAGCTTGGCGGTGGCCTCGGCGGCGAACACGGCGGTCTGCTCGTGGCGCACGTCGACCAGGCGCATCGGCGGGTCGGCCTTGACCGCGCCGTCGTACAGCGGGAAGACGTGCGCCCCGGAAAGGGTGAACATGGTGTCGACGCCGTGCTGCCTGGCCACGGCGACGGCCAGCCCGCCCCCGTGGCCTTCGAGCGTGGTCGCGGCGTCCACGGGGGCGGCTTCGCTCACGGTCCCAACCTCCACCTGCGGCCGACTGGTCGCCCCGATGCTACCCGGCGGAAGCCGGCGCGATTCCCCCAGGGCGGCCACCCAACACCCACAGGATCCCGCCGCAGCTACCCGAGGCCCGAGCAGGGATCCCGCCGAGGTACCCGATGGGGGGGCCTCCGGGGGGAGCTGTCCTCGGGCTCCCCCCCGGATCGATCACCCCCACTCGGGCGTCCAGCCAGGCGAGCACGTCGCCGCCGCTCGCGTCGACCACCTGCCCGTGGTGCACGCCAGGGTAGGTGCGCAGTGCGGTCTCGGTGCCGAAGCCGCAGAGCCGCCGGCCGATGCGGGTGACCACGCGCAGCGGCGCGGCCCCCTCGGCGCCGCCCTGGGCGATCAGCACCGGCGCGGGGATCGGTGCCTGGCCGGCCGCGTTGCGATCGAGCAGCGCGCGCCATGCCGGCACGGCACGCGGGTCGGAGCGCAGGGCCGGCGGGGTCCTGGCCGCCGCCGGCGGGCAGAAGGTGCGCAGCCGCTCGACCGCCGCCCTGCCCTGCGGGGTGAGGACGTCAAGCGGCGCGCCGTAGACGTCGTGCCAGGCGGCCGCGATCAGCATCGCGAAGCTGGTGGTCGGCACCGGGGTGGGGCGGAACGGGTCGCGGTCCATGGCCTCGATCGCGCCGCCGGGGGAGAGCGAGGCCACCCCGGCGAGCGGGAGCTCGGGCGCGTACGAGGCGGCCAGCTCGCCGGCCCACAGGACGGCGTGGCCGCCCTCGGAGAAGCCCCAGAGCGCGACCGGCCCGCCGGCCCGGGCGTCGCGCAGCCGGCCGGCCGCCCGCACCGCGTCGAGCACCGAGTGGCCCTCGCTCGCGCCCACCAGGTAGGGGTGCAGGCCGGGGGTGCCCAGCCCCTCGTAGTCGGTCGCCACCACCACGTACCCGCGCCGCAGCAGCTCGCCGAGCCAGAACAGGCGCAGGGTGGCGATCCCGTCGACCCCGAGGTGCGACGGGGTGCAGCGGTCGGCCAGCCCGGTGGTGGGATGCGCCCAGGCGACCACCGGCCGGCGCCGGGACCTGTTCCCCGGCGGCGCCACCACCAGCCCGGAGACGGCCACGTCGCGGCCGCCCGCGGAGCGCGAGTGGTAGAGGATCGCCCAGGCCCGCGCCCCGGGCGAGCCGTCCGGCCCCTTGATCTCCAGCGCGCGGATGAGCTCGCCCGGCTGCCCCGCCGGCGCGGGGAGCGGATCGGGGACCTGGTAGAACGAGGCCGGCGGGACCTGTGGGGGGCTCGCCGAGACGCTCTCGGTGGACCAGACGGCCATCCCCGCGCACAGCGCCACCACCGCGGCCACGGCGGCCAGCCGCCGCGGCCCGAGCCGCATGCGCCACGCCCCGGAGGGCAGCGACCGGACGTGCGGGAGCGCTCCGCCCCGGCCAGCCGTCAGCGCCGGCCGGAGCCGCCCGAGCAGCCCGCGCGCCTCCGTCAGCGCCGGCCGGAGGTGCGTGCGCCAAGGGCGTCGCTTCTCGGCGGGTGGTCCGAGCCGGCGGTTGGCGCCACCTGTCACGGCGCCCCCACCTCGACCGGCTCGTCCACGTGCGCAACCGTACCAGCTGCGGCACTCGGCGAGACAATCCGGGCCTGCCGCTCTCGTGGTATATGACCGGATCAACCGCCTCCGGTGGTCAGGCCGGCAGGGTCGCCGCGCTCAGGAGAGCAGCAGGCGGACGCCAACGACCACGCCGAACGCGACCACCAGCAGGCGCAGCAGGCGGTCGTCGAGCCGCCGGGCGAGCACCACGCCGGCCTGCCCGCCGAGCAGGCTGGCGGCCGTCATCACCGCCACCGCCGACCAGGCGACGTCCGCCAGCAGGGCGAAGTACACCGCGGCGACCAGGTTGATCAGCAGGGAGAGCAGGCCCTTGAGGGCGTTCAGCCGCTGCAGCCGGTCGGAGACGAAGATGGCCAGGATGGCCAGGGTCATGATGCCGAGGCCGGCGCCGAAGTAGGCGCCGTAGGCGCCGGCCACGAACTGGCTGGCGTGCAGCCCCAGCGGGCGCCGGGCGCCGGGCCGCTCCGCGCGCTCGCGGACCATCCGGGCGAGCCATGGCTGGGCGGCCAGCAGCCCGCAGGCCAGGAAGATCAGCCAGGGCACGATCGCCTCGAACAGGTCGGCGGGGCTCAGCAGCAGCAGGAAGGCCCCGAGCAGGGCGCCGGCCACGCTGGTCGCTCCGAGGGCGCGCACCCGGGCGCCCTGTCCCTGGAGCTCGCGCCGGTAGGCGAGGCTGCCGCCGAGGTAGCCGGGGCACAGCGCCACCGTGTTGGTCACGTTGGCCCGCACCGCCGGGAAGCCGACCGCGAGCAACGCCGGGAACGAGATCAGCGAGCCACCGCCGGCGACCGCGTTGATCGCGCCGGCGAGCAGCGCCGCAGCGGCCAGCAGGGCGATCTCGGGCGCCTCCAGGGTGACCACGGCCCCAGCCTACGTCGGTCGCGCCTGGATGGACGCAACGGTCCGCCCCGGCGTAGTATCCGAACATCAGTTCGAGCAGTCGAGGAGGAGGAATGCCCCAGTCACGGGCGGCACAGCCGTCCGCCATCGAGAAGGGCGCCGAGGTGCGGGTGCGCGGCCCGCGCAGCGGCGAGTCCGGCACCTGGAAGGTGGTCGGACCGGTCGCCGGCACCAGTCCCGACGACCCGGCCTTCGACGTCACCAACATGATCAGCGGCCGCCGCCGCATCTTCCGCAGCTCGCGCCTGGTGGTCCTGCGACCGGCCAGGCGCTGAACCCCAGCCGCCGTCTCATACCATTAGGTCACCCGGCGCCATGGCAGCTTGCGCCGGGTGACGGGCGTGGGAGGGATCGGCATGAGGCTGGAGATCGGGGCCGGTGAGAAGCCGAGCCCGGAGTACGACGTCCACGTCGACATCCTGCCGCTGCCCGGCATCGAGGTGGTCTGCCGGCTGGACGCGCTTCCCTTCGCCGACGGGGCGTTCTCGGCGCTGCGCGCCAACCACGTGCTCGAGCACCAGAGCTACGAGCTGGTCGAGCCGACCCTGCGGGAGTGGGCGCGCGTGCTCGCCCCGGACGCGACGGTCGACATCGGCGTGCCCGACGCGCGCTACGTCGCCAGGCAGTGGGTGGACGGCAACTACTCCACGCTCGAGGCCAACTACTGGCTGCTCGGCGGCCACTCCGACCGCTGGGCGCACAAGGGCGTCGACGAGCGCGGCGTGCCCCGCTGGATCTGGAACGCCCACCACGCCCTGTTCGACGCGACCTGGCTGGCCGAGCTGCTCGCCGCCTGCGGCTTCGGCGCCGTCGAGATCTCGAGCTACGACGTCCGCAACCTCCGCTGCCGCTGCAGGCGCGCTGCCTGGTAGCGCCGCCCGACCAGCGCCCGTGTGGCCCGGGCTCAGGTCGGGCGGATGCGGATCCGGTCGAAGTCGGGCGCGAAGCCGCCCGGGTTGAAGAACGTGAGCGTGTTGTCGCCGGCGCGCAGCGTGATGGTCACGGTGAGACGACGGACCCGGTCGAAGCCGCCGCTTTCCTTGAAGGAGAGCGGGATGCCCTGGCCGCCGTCGATCGAGAGCTGGGCGTCGCGCCGCTCGCCGCTGGCGTACCAGATGGTGAGCTGGTAGGAGCCGAGGCCGGGCGCGCGCACGCCGCTGAAGGTGAGCGTCCCGCCCTGGCCGACGAAGCCGACCTTGGTGTTGCCCGAGCAGCGGTCGCACGGGACCGGGCGGGCGCCGCCGGCCAGGCCGGCCGACTCGGCCTCCCGGTCGAGGCGCAGCGGCAGGATGGTCGTGGCCGTCGTGGTGGTGGTGACCGCGACCGGCGCGGTCGAGGGGGCCGCGGCCCGCGTCGAGGGCGGCACCGTCGGCGGGGCCGCCAGCCGCGGCCGGTCCGGCTGGTCGGCGCCCGCGAGCCGGCCCATCACCCGGATGCCGACGACGACGCCGAGCACCGCCAGCACCGCGAGGAAGACCGCGATCAGCCCCACCGCGAGCGCGTCCCGCGGCCGGTCGTCGGCCGCCCACCCCGCTGCCGCCTCGCGCGCGCCCGCCGGCCCGGACGGATCCTCCCGGCCGTCCCACCCGGCGCCCCGGTCTGGCGCGCCCGTCCAGGCCGGCTGCTCGACGCGGGTCGGCGCCTCGCCGGTTCCTAGGCTGGGAGGCCACGGCGGCTGGTCGAGTCCTGCCGCGGCCGCCGCGTCCGGGCTCGCCTGGACCGGCGGCCACGGTGGCTGGTCGAGTCCTGCCGCGGCCCCGGCGTCCGGCGAGGCCGTGCCGAGGTGTGCCATGGCGGCGTCGGCGGCCGCCGGTGGTGGCGCGGAGGCCGGGAGGAGCGCCGCCGCCGTGACGGGCGCCGGGGCCGGGACGAGGGCCTGCTGCTCGGCCCGGGGCGCGGCGGCCCGCCGCACCTCGGGGAGGGGCAGCGGCGCGGCGGCCGGGGCCGCCTCGGCCAGCAGGCGGGCGGCCTCGGCGGCGGAGGGGCGCTCGGCGGGGGTTGCCGCGAGCATGCGGGCCAGCGCCGACCCCAGCCAGCCGGCCAGCTCCGGCGCCACCCCGGCATCTCCCGACGGAGGCTGGCCGACGGCCGCGTAGTGCAGCGTCGCCGCGGTCGCCCAGACGTCCACCGCCGGAGTGGGAGGCTCGCCGGCGGCCAGCTCGGGGGCGAGCACCCGGGAGCTCGAGGACCCGGCCCTGGCGGCGAGGGCGCGCGGGTGCAGGCGCAGGACGCTGCTGCCGGCGCCGACCAGCTTGGCCGCGCCGGCGGGGGTCACCAGCAGGCTGCCGGGGCTGACCGCGCCGTGCAGCACGCCGGCCTGGTGGAGGGCGGCAAGGCCGGCGAGGGTCTCCACGGCGAGCTGCGCCCCCCGCCGGGGTGGCAGGGGCCCGTGCCGGCGCACCAGCTCGTGCAGGGTCACGCCCTCGACCAGCTCCATCACCAGGACCGGCTGGCCGGCGTCGTCGACCAGGTCGTACACGGCGGCCAGCGCCGGGTGGTGGACGGCGGCGACCGCGTCCGCCTCGCTGCGGAGCCTCGCGGCCATGGCGGGCAGGTCGGCGGCGGGCAGCCAGTCCGGCCGGTGCAGCTGCTTCAGGGCGACCGGCCGGTCGCCGGCCAGGTCGCGGGCGCGCCAGACCACGCCGAGGCCGCGGTCGTGCAATACGGCCTCCGGCGCGTAGCGGTCGGCAACGAGCCGCCCGCCGGCTCCCTGCCACATGGGCGGGAGGCTACCGCATCCGGCGCCGTGCGGGGCGCAACCGGGGGTCCGGGGCCTCAGCGGCCCGGAGGGTGGGCCGCCGCTACGTCGGCGGGTCCCGGAAGATCACGGTGACGTCGCTGTAGCCGAGCGAGCGGAGCATGCTCTGCAGCATCTCGCGGGTGTTCTGCTCGGCGCGGGCGACCAGTTCGCTCTCCCTGGCGGCGGCGGAGAGCTTCTCCTCGGCGATGCGGTACAGCTCGCGCTCGCTGGTGGGGTTGTCGGAGAACACCGACCCGAGCCGGTCGAGCGCGCCGCGCTCCCGGTTGGCCACGTAGCTGCGCGCCGGGTCGACGTGCGCCCTGGCCAGGCGGGCGTGGGGGAGGGTGATGGTGGCCGAGCGCCGGTCCGGCGAGACCGTCACGGCGCGCGAGTCGAGGTGGGAGAAGTCCACCTCGGCGTCGACCGTGCCGGCGGCCACGAACAGGGTGCGCTCGCCCTTGAGGAACGAGGGGATCAGGCGGGAGCCCTTCTCGATGTCGACCAGCACCTCGAAGTTGCCGGTGGCGGCCTTGTGGACGCTGAGGTCCTGGATCGACTTGAGCAGCACCGGCTGGCTGCGGTCGGTGCTCCTGGCGGCGAACGGGTTGGGCAGCGAGGGCCAGAGCCGCAGGTCGGCGATGCGTCCGACGGCGACGAGGGCGACCACGAGCGCCAGCAGCGCGACCAGCGCCCAGAGCCGCGAGCGGCGCGCGGGCTGGCGCGGGGCCGGCTCGCGCGGCTCGAGTGGCACGGTGGGCGGTCCGCTCTCGGAGGCGTACCGGTGGCTGGTCGCCCCCGGCCGCCTCCCGTCGCCTCGGTCCGCACTCATGGTTCCTTCATACCCCCAGAACCGCCCCGTCAAATGCCGCGGGCGTCCCGTCCTGGCCATCGTCCCACAGCCTTGTGACCTGATCCTGTCTTGCTGTCCGATAACCGTCTAGGTTTCAGGACGCCAGCGGGGTGACCCGCTCGGGGCGGCCCACGCGGAGGAGCGGGGCTGGCGTCGACGCGACCGCGCTGCTCACTCCGCCACCCGGAGCAGCACGACGGTGACGTTGTCGGGGCCGCCGGCCAGGTTGGCCGCCTCGATCAGCGCCGCGCAGGCCTCGTCGCCGTCGTCCCTGGCGGCGAGCAGCTGGGCGATGGAGCGGTCGGCCAGCGGCTCGGTGAGCCCGTCCGAGCAGATCAGGACCTGGTCGCCCGGCCGCAGCGCCAGCGGGG
>WNFV01000718.1_pt1 | contig 54506 bp, 59 predicted proteins | sample 5400101 | NCBI WGS metagenome assembly WNFV01 (sample SAMN13153361, study PRJNA577476) | soil metagenome | isolation source: 115 cm soil or saprolite under grassland replicate 1 | place: USA:California | collected 2016-06-15
TCGACCTCGCCGCCTGCAGCGAGCGGGGCATCCTCGCGACCAATACGCCGGGCGTGCTCGACGACACGACCGCCGACATGACCTGGGCGCTGCTCATGGCCGCGGCGCGGCGCGTGACCGAAGCCGAGCGCTGGCTGCGCGCCGGAAACTGGAAGGAGTGGAAGAACGACCAGTTCCTCGGCGTCGACGTGCATCACGCGACGCTCGGCATCATCGGCATGGGCCGCATCGGGCAGGCCATCGCGCGGCGCGCGAGAGGATTCTCGATGCGCGTTCTCTACCACAATCGCGTTCGGGTGCCCAAGGCGGTCGAAAAGGGGCTCGCGGCAAGGTACGTGAGCATGGAGAGACTCCTCAAGGAATCGGATTTCGTCAGCCTCAACCTGCCGTATTCGCCCTCCAGCCATCATCTGATCGGCGCAAAGGAGATTGCAGTGATGAAGCCGACCGCGGTGATCGTCAACGCCGCGCGCGGCGGCATCATCGACGATGCGGCGCTGGTGGCGGCGCTGAAAGGGCGGCGCATTGCCGCGGCCGGCCTCGACGTGTTCGAAGGCGAGCCGAAATTCAATGCGGGGTTCCTGGAGGTGGACAACGTCGCTCTTGTTCCGCATATCGGCAGCGCCACGCACGCCACGCGCACGGCGATGGCCATGCTCGCGAGCAGGAACCTGGGTGCGGTGCTGTCGGGCAGGCGCCCGCCCAATTTGCTGAACCCGGAAGCCTGGCCGAAGCGGCGCCGCTAGGACGCGCCATCGCCGCATGCCGCTCAGGAGCCCAGCCGCGAAGCCGGCCTTGCCCGGGGACCTGATAGGGGCCGTTCAGGCGCTCCGCGACGGTACGCTGGCCGCTCGCGCTTACTGCGAGTCGTGCCTCGCGCGCATCCGCGCGAGCGAAGCCGGGCTCAGAGCGTGGATTGCGCTCGACGACGAGCGGGCACTCGCCCTCGCCGCCGCCCGCGACGCCGAGCGCGCGCAGGGCGGGCACACCGGCGCGCTGCACGGCGTTCCGGTCGGTGTGAAGGACATCTTCGATACCGATGACCTGCCCACCGAGATGGGCTCGCCCGCGTTCGCCGGCAACCAGCCCGGAAAAAACGCCGAGCTCGTCGGAAGGATCCTCGCCGCCGGCGGCTACGCGCTCGGCAAGACGGCCACTACGGAATTCGCCTACATGCATCCGGCCGAGACGCGCAATCCCTGGAACACTAGGCACACGCCGGGTGGTTCCTCCTCCGGTTCGGCCGCGGCCGTGGCGGCCGGCCATGTTCCGGTTGCGGTTGGCACGCAGACCAACGGTTCGGTGATTCGGCCCGCGGCGTTTTGCGGAGTGGTGGGCTTCAAGCCGAGCCTGGACAGCCTGCCCATTCAAGGCACGCTTCCCTTTGCCGGGACCCTGGACCAGGTGGGAGTGTTTGCGCGCACGATCGCCGACGCCGCCTACTTCGCCGCCAGCCTCGCGGAGTCCGGCACGTTTGCCGCGGAGGTCGAGGCGCTCTCGCGTCCGCCGAAAATCGCCGTCCTGCCGCGCTTTCCCTGGAACGCGGCGGAACCGGGCGCGGCACAGCATCTGCAGATGAGCTTGAAGCGTCTCGCCGACGCCGGAACGGAATTGAAAGCAGTCGCGCTGCCCGATGACTTCGATGAAGCGCATCGGGTGCATCGGACGATCATGCTCTACGAGGGAGCCCGCGAGCACGCTACGAGGCAGGCGAACCATCGACGCGTCATGAGCGCGGTGTTGAACGCCGCGATCGACGAGGGTCTTGCGATGTCGCACGACGATTACCGCAGCGCGCTCGCGAGGCGCGCGGCGCTCGCCGAGCTCGCGCTCGATCTGTTCGATGACTGCGACGCGCTCGCATCGCTTCCGGCGCCCGGCGCAGCCCCGGAGCGGCTCGACATCACGGGAGATCCGAGCTTTTGCACGCTCTGGACGCTCCTGGGATTCCCGGCCATTACGCTGCCCACCGGTCTGTCCGACGGCGGCCTGCCCTACGGAATGCAACTCGCCGGTTCCGCGGGCGGCGACGATCGGCTCTTGCGCGTCGCTAGCTGGTGCGAAGCGGTGATCGGTTTCAACGGTTCTCCCGGATGAACGGAGGAAATGCGCTCGGCGCGGGTCTCGTCCGCTGGCGGCGATTGGCCTTTTCGGCTACGCTACGCCGCTCCGGAGCTGCACCTCGTGAAGAAAAGCACCTTTCCGACGCCGCAGGATGCAGAGGCCGCGTTCTACGAGGCGCTCGAAGCGGGTGAGCTCGAGGCCATGATGGAAGTGTGGGCCGAAGACGAGGAGATCGTGTGTGTGCATCCGGGGGGAGCGAGGCTCGCTGGCTACGATCAGGTGCGCGAGAGCTGGGCGCAGATTCTCGGCTCAGGCCAGCGGCTCAAGGTGCACGTTTCCAACCAGGTGGTGCTCTCGGGGATGATGCTCACAATCCACAGCGTGCACGAGAACATCCTGGTGCAGGGCGAGTCACGCCCGCGCGCGCCGGTCGTTGCCACCAACGTCTATCTTCGCACCGGCAACGGCTGGCGAATGATCCTGCATCACGGATCGCCCGCTCCGCAGGCCCCGCGCGCTCCCGCCGAGTCGCCGAAAATCCTGCATTGAGTCCAGGTCCTGCTTACCGAGCTCCCTGGTGGCTGCCCGGCGGACACCTGCAAACCTTGTACGGCGCGCTGTTCGGCAATTCGATGGTTGGCTGGAAGAGAGAACGCTGGGACACGCCGGACGGCGATTTCATCGACGTCGACCGGCTTCCCGGTCCCGCCGACGCTCCGCTGGTCGCGCTTTTTCACGGCCTCGAGGGGAGTTCGAGCAGCCACTACGCCGGCGCACTTGCGCGCGAGCTTACTGGCCGCGGCTGGCGCGGCGCGGTGTCGCATTTTCGCGGCTGCTCCGGCGAACCGAACAGACTGCCGCGGGCTTATCACTCGGGTGACGCGGAGGAGATCGGCTGGGTCCTCCGGCGCTTGCACGGCGAATCCTCCGGCGCGCCGCTCTTCGCGATGGGCGTGTCGCTCGGCGGCAATGCGCTTCTCAAGTGGCTCGGCGGGGACGCGCGGGCGAAGGACGTTCTCGCCGCCGCAGCCGCGGTGTCGACCCCGTTCGACCTGATGGCGGCGGGTGATGCGCTGGGCCGCGGATTCAACCTCGTCTACACCCGCGCGTTTCTCGCCACGATGAAGAAAAAGGGCGAGCGCAAGCTCGAGCGTTTCCCCGGACTCTTCGACGGCGAGGCAATGCGGCGCGCGCGCACGCTGCGCGAGTTCGACGACATCGTCACGGCGCCCCTCCACGGATTCCGCGACACCGACGACTACTGGACGCGCGCAAGCGCGAAGCCCGTCCTCGGCCGCATCTCGGTGCCGACGCTCCTCGTGAACGCCCGCAACGATCCCTTTCTCCCGGCCGTGGCGTTGCCACGCCCGGAGGAGATTTCCCTGCACGTGCAATGCGATTTTCCCGGCGAAGGCGGACACGCCGCGTTCGTCAGCGGTCCGTTTCCCGGCAACCTGGAGTGGCTGCCGCGGCGCGTGACTGCTTTCTTCGAAGAAGTACTGGCCGGCCGCGATGCCCGGTCGCCAGCGCGCGCGAATGAGACAATGTCGATGCACAACGGGATTCCGAAATGAGTTTTCCTCCGCCGGAAATCTTCAAGGCCTATGACATCCGCGGCGTCGTCGGCAAATCGCTCACCCGCGAAGGCGTGCGGGTGATCGGGCAGGCGCTCGGCAGCGAGCTTCTCGAGCGCGGCAGCGCGGGCGGGCGGCCGGAGATCGCAGTGGGTCGCGACGGTCGGCTCTCCGGGCCCGAGCTCGCTAGGGCGTTGATGGAGGGGATCCGCGCAAGCGGCGTGGACGTCGCGGAGATCGGGATGTTCGCAACCCCGGTCGCCTATTTCGCCGCGCACGAACTGGGTTGCGGCAGCACGGTCGCCGTCACGGGCAGCCATAATCCGCCCGAGTACAACGGCCTGAAGATGGTGCTCGCGGGAACCACGCTCGCGGGCGAGGGCGTCCAGCGGCTGCGCCAGAGGATCGAGTCCGGCCAGCTCGCCCGCGGCGCGGGGCGGCACCGCCGGGTCGAGATCCGCGAGGCTTACCTGAACCGCATCACTTCGGACGTGCGGCTTGCGCGTCCCATGAAAATCGCGGTCGACTGCGGCAACGGCGTCGCCGGCGCCACGGCGGGCGAGCTCTACCGCCGGCTCGGCTGCGAAGTCCTGGAGCTCTACTGCGAGGTCGATGGCCGCTTTCCCAATCATCATCCCGATCCGTCCCACCCGGAGAACCTCAAGGACCTGATTGACGTCCTTTCGCGCCGACCGGGCGCCGAGATCATCTACGACGTAAAGAGCACGCGCAACCTCGCGCCCTGGATCCGCGAACACGGCGGCGTGCCGAGCCTGTGGAAGACCGGTCACTCGCTCATCAAGGCGAGGATGCGCGAGCGCGGCGCGGCCCTCGCGGGCGAGATGAGCGGCCACACTTTCTTCGTCGAACGCTGGTACGGGTTCGATGATGCGCAATACGCCGGGGCGCGTCTGCTGGAGATCCTGAGCCAGACGGCCGACGCCACCGCGACGCTCAATGCACTTCCCGATTCGATGAGCACGCCCGAGTTGCACTTGAAGCTCGCCGAAGGCGAACCGCACCGCTTGATCGAAACTCTGGGGAAGAGCGCCTCATTCCCGGGTGCGACCGAGGTGATCAGGCTGGACGGGCTACGGGTCGAATACCCCGATGGTTTCGGGCTCGCCCGGGCGTCCAACACGACGCCGGTGATCGTGTTGCGCTTTGAAGCCGAGGACGAGGCGGGCCTCGATCGCATCAAATCCGAATTCCGGCGGGTTCTGCTTTCGGCCAAACCGGATGCGAAACTGCCGTTCTAGGAGGCATCTTGACGCGCGTACCGCTGCTCGAAGAGGAACAACATCCAGAGCTGGCCGGGCTGATCGCGACCATCAAGTCCGAGCGCGGAGGCAGGCTGCTGCACCTCTATCGCGCGCTCCTGAACAGCCCGCCGCTGGCCGAAGGCTGGCTCAAGCTTTTCACCGCGATCCGCCAAAAAGCGAAGATTGCCGGGCGTTATCGCGAGCTGGCCATTCTGCGCGTGGCCCTTCTGAACGGCGCCGAATACGAATACCGCGCGCACGTGCCCTTCGCGCTGGCCGACGGCGTGAGCCAGGAGCAAATCGACGCGCTTGCCGGCTGGCAGGTATCGAAGAGCTTCGACGATCGCGAGCGCGCAGTGCTCGCGTATACGGACTCGATGACCCGCGGGATCCGCGTGCCCGATCCGATTTTCACCGAGGTGCGACGGCACTTCGACGACAGGGAAGTGGTCGAACTCACCGCCACGATCGCGGGCTATAACCTCGTGTCGCGCTTCCTCGTGGCGATGCAGATCGATTAGGGAAACCTGCGCTACTGGAACGGCAGCTCAAGCGAAGTCCGGCGGAATCAGATCCAGCCGGTCGGTGAAGATCGCGTCGATGCCCCAGGAAAACAAGCGCCGCGCGATCGCCGGTTCATTGACCGTGTAGCAAAGCAGCCAATAGCCGGCGCCGCGGACTTCATCGGCCTGCGCCTTGGTCAGGTACTTGCAGTTGCAGTGCACCGACACGCACCCGAGCGCCCGCGCGGCTTCTTCCCAACCCGGCCCGAGGCGGTCCGTCAGATATCCGCGATCGAGCTGCGGCGCGGCAGCGCGCGCCGCCTCGAGCGAAACTCGCTCAAAGGACGACAGCAGCGGGGCGGGCGAAGCGCCGCCCCATAACTCCAGAGCGAGCTTCGCGACGGCGACGGCGGTCTCACGCTCGAAGCCTTGCGCTGGCTTGATCTCGACGTTCGCCCAGAGGCCGAGCCGGGCGCACAGCTTCCCGGCCTGCTCGAACGTGGGCACGCGCTCACCGCGGTATTCCGGGCTGAACCAGGCGCCGGCGTCCAGGCTCGCGAGCTTTGCGTAGGGCGTCGCGGCCACGCTGCCGTGTCCGCTTGTAGTGCGATCCAAGGTCTCGTCATGGATCAGCAAGGGAACCTTGTCCGCCGAGAGCATCACGTCGAACTCCACTCCGCCAAAACCCATTGCCGCCGCCTTGCGAATACCCGCCAGGGTGTTCTCGGGCGCGAGCGCGCCGCCGCCGCGATGGCCCACTACCCGCGGATGAGGCCAGGTTCGATGCATGTGTCGGAGGTGAAGTCCGGGATCAGGCTGACTATTATAGACAGCGACAACGCCGCGATTTCCGGGCGCAGGGGCGAAAAAAAAACGGGGGAAGGGAGGGTTTCCCCCGTTTAGCCGCCGTTTGCTGGGCCGGCGGGCAACCTGAACGCCCGGCAGAAGCTCGTCGCCGGGCGCCACGAAATTCACTATGACGGCATCATATCACCTGACTCGCTGCGCAACAATTGAAAATCGATCCTGCGTGACTTTTTAACGAATCGCAGGAGCCTCCGCGCGCACGCTCCCCCGGTGCTAGTATTTGTCCGGGTTTTTCTTGCGATTTTGCGCATGGGCACAGCCCCCTTTTCGCTGCTTCGCATCCTGGCCGACGGCAGATTTCACTCCGGCGAGCGGCTCGGCCGGGTTCTGGGTCTTTCCCGCGCCGGCGTATGGAACCTCATCAGGCGGATCGAGGCATTGGGCTTGCGCGTATTCAAGGTACGCGGCCGCGGTTACCGGCTGGCTGAAGCTCTTGATCTGTTCGAGTTGGAGGACCTTGCGGCGAGATTGAAGAAAATCTCGCCGGAGCTTTGCGTCGAGATGCTCGATGAATGCCCGTCGACCAATAGCGTTCTTGCCCAGCGTGCGGCTGCGGGTGCGCCGCACGGCACGGTACTCGTTTGTGAACACCAGAGCGCCGGGCGCGGTCGGCGCGGACATTCCTGGGTCTGCGCCGTCGGCGGAAGCCTGGCTTTCTCCGTTCTGTGGCGTTTTCCCCGAGGCGCCGGAGCGCTTGGGGGCTTGAGCCTCGCTGTGGCGGTAGGTGCCGCGAAGGCGCTCGAGCGCTTGGGCACCCATGGGGTGGGGGTCAAATGGCCGAATGACCTGTATTGCGGGGGGCGCAAGCTCGGCGGGATATTGATCGAGAGCTCGGGCGACATCCTGGGCCCGAGCACCGTGATCGTGGGGGTCGGCATCAACGTGCGTCTCGGCACCCAGACGCGCGAGCGGATCGGCGGGCCGGCAACCGACATCGCGAGCCACAGCGAGGCGTTGCCGTCGCGGACCGCCGTGCTGGTCGAGTCGCTCGGGTCCATTGCCGGGGTCCTCGCGCGGTTTTCCCGCGAAGGCTTTGCGCCGTTTCGGAAGGAGTGGCTGCAACGCCACGCCTGGCAGGGCAGGCGAGTCGCGTTGTTGCAGGCCGGCCGGCGCGTGGCCGAAGGCAAGGTCGTCGGGGTCGCGGAGGACGGTGCGCTCATGCTCGCCTCGGTCGAGGGAATAGAGCGTTTCCACAGCGGTGAGCTCTCGCTCAGGCCGGGATGATTCTCGCAGTCGACTGCGGCAATTCGCGGCTGAAGTGGGGGCTGCATGATAACGGGAGCTGGCGCAGGACCGGCACGGTGCCTGTCTCGGGGCTCGCCCGCCTGGAGAAGAGCTGGAAGAGACTCGCGCCCGCCGACAAGGTCGTCGTCGCGAACGTCGCGGGACCGTCCGCGCGCAAGAGGCTGGAGACCATTTTTGCTCGACGATCCATGGTCCCCGCCTGGGTAAAGGCGAAGCGGCACGAGTGCGGGGTCACGAACGGCTATGGGCAGGCGGGCCAGCTCGGGCCTGACCGCTGGGCCGCGTTGATCGGAGCCTGGTCGATTCTCCGCGGGCCGTGCCTCGTGGTCACCGCGGGCACTGCAACCACGGTGGATTTCCTGAGGGGCGACGGCAGGTTCGTCGGCGGCGCGATTCTGCCGGGCCTGGAGCTCATGAAGCGCTCGCTTGCCCGAGACACCGCGGGGCTCCGGCTCGCAAGAGGGCGCTTTTCCGCCGAACCCCGCAATACTGCGGATGCCATCGAAACCGGCTGCCTGCTCGCGCAAGCCGGGGCGATAGAGCGCGCTTTCGCGACGATGGAGCATGGCGCGGCATGCGTGCTCGCGGGGGGAGCCGCTCGCCGGATTGCCCGGCATCTCAGCATTCCCGTGCGGCTCGTGGATAATCTGGTGCTGGAAGGCCTTGTCCGAATTGCCGAGGACGCCGTGAAATGACCCGCGGGAAATCGTGAAAACCGTTTCTATCCTGCTGCTGCTCGCCAACCTCGGCTTTTTCGCCTGGATCTATTTTGGCGCCGGTCGTGTATCGGATGAGCCGCAGCTGATTGAGCAGCAGCTCAACCCGCAGGCGATCCGATTGCTCCGCGCCGACCAGGTTGCGGCGCTTGCCGCTGAACGCACGAAGCAGACCGCGGAGCGCCCCAAACCGCCTCCCAAGCTGACCCTCGCGGCGTGCCTCGAGCTCGGCGCTTTCGGCCCGGGTGACGTTGCGCGCGTGCAACAGGCCCTTGAACCGCTTGCCCTCGGGTCAAGACTGTCTCAGCGCCGTGTGGAAGAGATCGCGAGCTACTGGGTATTCATGCCGCCGCAGCGCAACCGGCAGGCGGCAAACCAGAAGGCCGCCGAGCTCAAGAAGCTCGGCGTCGAGGACTTCTATATCGTGCAGGAAGATTCCACGTTCCGATTTGCGATTTCTCTGGGCGTGTTCAAAACCGAGGAGGCAGCGCGGTCGCGGCTCGCAGAGTTGCGCAAAAAGGGCGTTCGAACGGCCCGGGTCGATCCAAGGGAAACATCCGTGCAGAAAGTCTACTTTACCGTTCGCGAAGTCCCCGACGCGCTGGTCTCGAGACTGAACGAGTTGCGCCAAGGCTTTGCGGGCAGCGAGCTGAAGGACTGCCCGCCGGAGGAAAAGCGCAAAGGGAATTAACCGAGGATTTTCTTGAGCAGCGCGGTCGTCGAGCGCTGGTGCCTGAAGGGGATTGAATGCACGCTTCCGCCCCAGCCCCGCACTTCGGCTGCTCCGATCATCGCTTCGGGCTTCCAGTCGCCGCCCTTGGCGAGCACCTCCGGCCGGGAGGCAAGTATCAGCGCGAGGGGCGTGTCCTCATCGAACCACGTCACGAGATGGACGGATTCAAGCGCCGCCACCACCGCCATGCGGTCGGTGAGCGGGTTGAACGGGCGCTCCTCGCCCTTGCCGAGACGCTTCGCCGACGCGTCGCTGTTGATTGCGACGAGAAGCGTCGCCCCCAGGGCGCTCGCTTCGGCGAGATAGCTGACGTGCCCGCGATGCAGGATGTCGAACACGCCGTTGGTGAATACCAGGGGCCGCGCACGGGAGCCGAGCCGCGCCGCAAGCTCCTGAGGCGGGCAGATCTTCCGCTCGAAAGGGACCTCCATCGCGGCTATTTTGACAGAGCGACCGGCCGGCTGTGTCCGAACGCAGACCTTAGACGCGGCTTCGGGCCGGTTTCTATTTCTTGGCGGGCGGAACGACGTACTCGAAGACGCGGACGACTTTTTGTACCCCTCCGGTGCCGCGCGCGACCTCGGTCGCGGCGTCCGCCTCCTTTGCCTTTGACCTTGCTGGTGATGTAGGCATCGTTGCTGCGGGAGGCGGCCGAGCTCGCGCCGGCGATCTGCAGCTCGTTGACCACGGTCTTCACCTGCGGTATTTCGCTCACGATTTTTTCCACCTCCGCTTTTGCCTGCGCCGTGGGCACTTCGCCGGTGAGCAGCACCGTGTAGTTATAGCTGGTGAAGTTGACGTGCCCCTGGCCCTTGAGCGCCTCGCCGACGCGGCTGCCTGCGGTGAATTCAATCCGCTGATCGGTGAACATCACTTCCGTCTGGCGACGGTCGGCGGCGAGGACCACCCCCGTAGCCACCCCGCCGACGATGAGCGCGTCGACGCAAGCCTGGAGCGCCGTGGCCGAAACCAAAAGCAGCGCCACGGCCGCGCATCGCCTTGCTGCGGGACCGCTTTTCATTCAGCCCCCAACAACATGCAATCGATACCGTCGCACAGACAATGCAGGCTGAGAAGATGCACTTCCTGGATGCGTGCAGTTTGCGAGTGAGGCACGCAGATATGCACGTCTTCCGAAGCGAGCAGCTTTCCGATCTCGCCCCCGCCGCGTCCGGTGAGGGCCACCACGCGCATGTCGCGTTCGTGGGCCGCCGAGACCGCGCGAGCCACGTTTTTTGAGTTGCCGCTCGTGGAAATGCCGAGGAGCACGTCACCCGCCTGACCCAGAGCGGCGAGCTGCTTGGAGAACACCTGTTCGTATTCGTAGTCGTTTGCGATCGCGGTCAAGGTGGAGGTGTCGGTCGTCAGCGCGATCGCGGCGAGCCCGGGACGCTCGCGCTCGAAGCGGTTGAGCAGCTCGGCGGAAAAATGCTGGGCATCGGCGGCTGAGCCGCCGTTTCCGCACGCGAGGATCTTTCCGTTGGCGAGCAGGCATTTCACCATGATTTCCGTGGCGCGAGCGATCGGCTCGGCGAGCGCCTCGTGTGCCTTCAGTTTCAGCTGAGCGCTGTCTTCGAACTGGCGGCGGATGCGCGCCGGCAGGTCCACGCTGTCCTCGGCTGGGCGGGCGGTGACGGCTTTCATACGAACATCATTCTACCGTAACCTTCTTGGCGCACGCGCCGAGCCCCTGAGGCACTGCCGTGGACCTGCGGGAGCGAAGGCTCGCAAAGCCTCAGGCGGAGAATGCGTCGCGTATCCATTCGACCCGCGGCGGATCGAGGCGATCGAGGAGGACAACGTCGAACCGGCAGGCCGCCTCCTTCTTGCCCGCGAGGTAGTGGCGCGCCGTGGCGATGATCCGCGCCTGCTTGCGCGCATCGACGCTGTAAGCGGCGCCTCCGAAGTCTTTGGAGCGCCGCAACCTGACTTCGGTAAAAACAACGGTATCCCGATCCTTCAGGATGAGATCGATCTCGCCCCAGCGGCAGCGGTAATGGGTTTCGATCAGAGCCAGCCCCTTGCGCTGCAAATAGCCCGCCGCGATTTGCTCGGCGCGATCGCCGGCCTTCATGTGGCCTTCATCTCGCGTTTTCGAGCGATACGCCCACGCCGTCGCGGAACACCGCCTGGATCGGTTCGCGCTGGAGTGTATTGCCCCCGCGGTAGGAGATCCTGCCGGTCACCCCGTCCAGGTTGATGGTTTGTTGCCCCCCGATCAGGTCCCCCGCGATGCGGCAGGAGTCGATGCCGAGCGCGTAAAACCGTTGAAGCTCGTTGGAAAGGCTTTCCAGGCGCGGATAGACCATCACCGCGGCGTGGTCCGGCTGCACGAGCCAGGGCATGTCAACGAAACGAATGCCGTTCAGGTCCGAGTTGACGAGCGATTCGTTCTTGCCGTCGTTGACCTGCGAGGTCGCAAAGACCTGGAGCTGGTTGTTCAGATAGGGTCGCACGGTGCGCGCCTGGTCGGCTTCCGCGGCGAGGAAAATGAATTGCGCCTGCGAGTCCGCCAGACCCCGGCGCAAGTCGACCAAGTCCGCTCGCGCCCCGAACTCCCGCACGTCGCTGATCCTTCCGCCGAGCGAGAACCATTCGTCCGCAAAAGCCCGGCTGAGGCGCTTGGCGAGCAAGTTCGACGCCTGCACCACTGCCCCCTCGCGCAGCCCGCGCGCGAAAGCGATGCGTGCCACCGCACGCGCTTCGGTCTCCGCGGAAAGGCCGAAGGTGTAGAGGCGCGGCGGGAGCGGCATGTCGCCGTCGGTGACGTTCAGAGCGAGCGTGACCACGCTGACGCGGCGCGCTTGGGCGAGCGCCGTGACCCCCGAGCGTGTCAGCGGGCCGACTATCACCGCGGCGCCGCGCTGCACGGCGGCTTCGTATTCGGCGAGGATGCTTTGGGCTTGGGCATCGGTGCGCGACACTTGCAGGGACTGGCGGTTGTCCGCGAAGACGAGAGCGGCCTGGCACCCCAGGCGCACGGCCTCGGCTGCTCGCGAGAACTCCGGAGCATTGAGCGGGAGCAGCAGGCCTATGAAAGGCCGCTCACCTGGGGGCCGGCTTGCCGGATCGTCGACGGCCGCGCACAATGCCGGACTCAACAACGCCGACAAAGCGAAGCAGAATTGGGTGCAAGGACCGGCAGGCATGGCGGGAGCTCGAGCGGGGGAGGTCAATTATATGTGGTCGCCACGCCCATTGGGAACCTCGAAGACATCAGCTCGCGCGCCCTTGATTCCCTCTCCCGCGCCGACGTGATCGCCGCGGAGGACACGCGCGTCACGGCGCGGCTCCTCGCGCACCACCGCTTGCAGGGAAAGCTGGTTGCGGTGCACGAGCACAACGAGCGGCACGCCGCCGACTGGGTCGTCGAGGAGCTCGCGCAGGGCAGAAACATTGCGCTTGTCACCGACGCCGGCACCCCGGCGGTCTCCGACCCCGGCGCGACGGTCGTCGCAAAGGCGCGCGCCGCCGGGTTCAAGGTCGTCCCGGTACCCGGCCCGAACGCCGCGGTGACCGCGCTCTCGGTGGCGGGCATCGCGGACGGCCCCTTTCTGTTCGCGGGTTTTCTTCCGGCCAAGCCCGGCCCACGGCGCAAGGCGCTCGAGGCCCTGAGCGCGCTGCCGTATACGCTTGTGCTGTACGAGGCGCCCCACCGTGTCGTCGAATGCATCGAAGACATGGCCGTGACGCTTGGGGCCGAGCGGTCCGTCGTGATCGCGCGCGAGCTGACCAAGCTGTTCGAACAGATTCATCGATGCAGCCTCGGCGAAGCCGCGGCCTGGCTCGGAGCGGACGCGGACCGCCGGCGCGGCGAGTTCGTGCTGATTGCGAAAGGGGCCGCGGTCCGGAACAAGAGCGCGAAGCTCGATTGGGAACGGGTGCTCGCGACGCTGCTCGCGGAGCTGCCGCTTGCGCACGCGGTGAAGCTCGCCTGCAAGCTCACCGGAGCGAAGAAGAACACCGTGTACGCGCGCGCCCTGGAGCTCGCGCGTGAGATGAAACCCCGGCGCCCGTAATTTCGTGCAATCCCTGACCCTTACCCGCCCGGACGACGCTCACCTGCACCTTCGAGACGGCGCCGCCCTCGCGAGCGTGCTTCCCCACACCGCGCGCGTGTTCGCGCGGGCGGTGGTCATGCCTAATCTCAGGCCTCCTGTCACGAGCACCGCGCTCGCCGCCGCCTACCGCGGCCGGATCCTTCACGCTCTGCCGAAGGGCTCCAGTTTCGAGCCCCTGATGACCCTCTATCTGACCGATAACACCCGTGCGGAGGAGATCGCGCGCGCAAAAAAATCCGGCTTCGTATGCGGCGTGAAGTATTACCCCGCGGGTGCAACGACGAATTCGGAGGCCGGTGTCACCCGCATCGAGCGCGCCCATCCGGCGCTCGCGGCCATGGAAGAGCACGAGCTGCCCTTGCTCGTTCATGGAGAGGTCACGACTCCGGGCGTGGACGTTTTCGATCGCGAGCGCGTGTTTCTCGACACAGTCCTGGCAGACATCACGCGCCGCTTCCCGCGGCTTCGCATCGTGGTCGAGCACGCAACCACCCGCGAGGCGGTGGAGTTCGTGTTGGCGGGGGGTCCTCACATCGCCGCCACGATCACTGCGCACCACCTGCTTTACAACCGCGGCGCAATGTTCGCGGGCGGCATCCGGCCGCACTATTACTGTTTGCCGGTGCTGAAGCGCGAGGAGCACCGCGAGGCGCTGGTGCGCGCAGCGACGAGTGGCACTCCGAAATTCTTCCTCGGCACCGACAGCGCTCCGCATGCCCGCGCGGACAAGGAGACGCTGTGCGGGCATGCCGGCATCTATACGGCGCACGCGGCGATCGAGCTCTACGCGGAGGCCTTCGAGCAGGCAGGGGCGCTCGACAGGCTCGAGGCCTTTGCCAGCGTTCACGGCGCGGATTTCTACCGGCTGCCGCGCAACGCGGGCTCGATCACTTTGCGCAAAGAGACCTGGACCGTTCCCGGCGAGATCGCGTTCGGCGCGGCGACGCTCGTGCCGCTGCGCGCAGGCGAATCGGTCGGGTGGCGACTCGCCTGACGCCAGCGCTCGACGCGCCGATCTTCACGGCGCTCAAGCCTCTGCTCGGACGCCTGCCGCGAGATCGGTTTCCCCGGCACGACGAGCTCAACGCCCTGAGGACCCCGTCGGTGGTAAGCGGCGGCGGCGCGCCGATAAGGTTCGTGCCGCCCGCGGCCTCCGCCCAATACGAAGTCCGTATCTTCGAGACCGGAGACGTTCAGACGCGCCCGGAAAACTGGCACGATCTGTTCAATGCGCTCGTGTGGCTCGCGTTTCCCAAAACCAAGGCGGTTCTGAACAGGCACCATTGCGAGGAAATCCGCGCGCGTCGCGGCGAGCGGCTGCGAGGCACGGCCCGCGATGTGCTGACGCTCTTCGACGAGGGCGGGATCGTCGTCGCCGTGGCGGACGCGGAGTTGCCGGCGCTGTTGCGCGATTGCAGATGGAAGGAGCTGTTCTGGAGGCGCCGCGCGGAAGTGCTGCGATCCATGCGCTTCTACGTGTTCGGCCACGCGATCTATGAAAAATCGCTTGAGCCGTACAAAGGGGTGACCGCCAAGGCTTTGATCGTCGAGACCACACCCAACTTGCTCGATGCGCCGATCGAGCGGCAGCTTTCGGAACTTGACGCGCGGGCGGCCGACTATTTCTCCCGGACGCAGGCCCTTGCCTCTACCCGAAGCCTGTCGCCGCTGCCGATTCTCGGCATTCCCGGCTGGGAGCCGGCAAACGCCCGCGAGGAGTATTACGACGACCCCTCGCAATTCCGGCCCCGGAGGTAAGACCGGGGACAGACCCCGGTCTTACGGAAACGCCGGCAGAGTGGGCTCGATGCCGTGTGCCGTCGCTTCCGGGTGGCGGCGGCTGACCAGCTCCTTCAGCTCTTCGATCCGCGAGGGCGGCACATCGACCATCAACAGGATCTTGCCTGCGTCGATGTCTTTCTGGAAAGGCTTCAGCCGCGTGTTCGGGACCGACAAGGCCACGAGGCTCGCAGCCCAGGCGCCGAAGACCGCGCCGATCACAGTGGCGATCAGCACCGTGACAAGCTGCAGCGTGATCCCATCGGGCGGGGTCAGATAGATGTAGATGCCAATCAGGAACCCGCCGGCGCCGCCGATCACGAACCCGAGCTCGGCGCCATGCACTGCGTCCGACTTCTGAAGGGCGTTCGCCTCATGCAGCTCGCCCAGGGACATTCCACGCTTGGCGAGGAAGTGCATGGATCCGTCCTCGACCCGCGCGAGCAGCAGATCGTTGGCCGTCCGGATTGCGCTGCCCAAATCGGGCAGCAGGAAGTACAGTCTGCGTCTCATGCCGGTTCTCCTCCTTGGGAACACGACTGCCCGACCGTTCTTACGCCGCGGCACTCCCGAAGTCAAGCCGCCCATGTCGCGATGCGGTAAAATCGCCGCCGAAGCTGGCCAGACAGTCGCTGGCAATTGTTTCAGCTGCCAGAGGAAAGTCCGGGCTCCATAGAGCAGGGTGCTGGGTAACGCCCAGGCGCCGCAAGGCGACGAAGAGGGCCACAGAGACGAGTCGTGACGAGTGGTTGATAAGACTACCCGTTGCGGGTGAAACGAGGCAACCTCCACCCGGAGCAACATCAAATAGGCGGACGACGACGTGGCTCGCCGAGTCCGCGGGTAGATGGCTCGAGCCTCGGGGCAACCCGGGGCCTAGAGGAATGACTGTCCACGACAGAACCCGGCTTATCGGCCAGCTTCACTTCTTTCTTCAGCGCGCGGCGCGCTGAACCCACTCCGTAATCGCCGCGACGATCTCGGGCGCCTCGCCGAGCGCAGGTGTCACGCGGAACTCGATTTTCGCGTGGCGCTTGCGGATCTTCGCCACCATCGCCGGCAACTCGCGTTTCAGATGCGCGCCCTGCGCAAGGAAAAGCGGCACGATGATCGCCGTCTCGATTTCTTTGCCGGCGAGCCGCGCGGCCGCCTCGTCAAGAGAGGGCGGCATGAATTCAAGGAAAGCGAGCTCGACCGGCGTCCCGGCCGCGCGCAGCCGGTCGCGGATGCCCTCGAACGGCTGCGCCCATTCCGGCTCGCGCGCGCCGTGGGCGAAGAGAATGACAGCGCTTGAAGACATGGAGAGCCGAGCTTAACGGCGGGCGGTTCCGCGGTCAAAGCCTGTCGCCAGTGGGCGACAGATTCACGGTTGCGGACCTCGGGGCCTTGGGCGCATCATGGGGCGTTTTTTCCGGAGACAGCGACATGAACAAGACCATTCGTTTGATCGCGGCGGGCTTTCTGGCCGCCAGCCCGGCGCTGGTGCAGGCCGCCGATGTCAGCGTCGGGGTAAGCATCCAGGGCGAGATCCAGCCAGGGGTATACGGGCGCGTCGACATCGGCAACCGGCCGCCGCCCGTCCTGTATCCGCAGCCGGTGGTGATCGTCAAACAGCCCCAGCCGGTGGCCGTGGCGCCGGTCTACATGCACGTGCCCCCAGGGCATGCCAAGAACTGGTCGAAGCACTGCCACAAGTACAACGCTTGCGCGCGGCCGGTGTACTTCGTGAAGTCCGCCGAATACGAGCCCGGCTACAAACACCCCGGCAAGGGTCGCGGGAAGGGCCGCGATTGACGGCGCAGCGGCTTAATCCTGACTGGAGGACTGAAAAATGCGCGGTGGACTGATTGTGCTGTGGATGGTGCTGTGCTCGGTGACCTCGGCCGTCGCTCAAGTGAGCATCGGCATCGGGCTTCCCCACGTGAGCATCGGGATCAACCTGCCGTTGTACCCGGAACTGGTCCCGGTGCCGGGCTACCCGGTCTACTACGCCCCGCGCATGGAGGCAAACTACTTCTTCTACGATGGCATGTACTGGGTCTACCAGGGGGATAACTGGTACGCGAGCTCCTGGTACAACGGACCCTGGTGGATTGTGGGACGGGAGGCGGTGCCGGTATTCGTCCTGCGAATTCCTGTCAGCTACTACCGGCGGCCCCCTGTGTACTTTCGCGGATGGCGGCCGGATGCGCCGCCACGCTGGGGCGAGCACTGGGGCCGTGACTGGGAGCAGCGTCGCACCGGATGGGACAGGTGGGACCGTAGCTCCGTTCCAAGGCCCGCCCCGCTGCCGGTCTACCAGCGGCAGTATTCGGGGGATCGGTACCCCCGGGCGGAGCAGCAGCACGCGCTTCGCAGCGAGCATTACCGTTACCAGCCGCGTGACGCCGTGGTGCAGCAGCACTATAGGGCGCAGGCGCAAGCAGCGCCCGCCCCTGCCCGGCGGGAGCCGCCGCGAGAGCGTCAGTACATAAGCCCCGGGCAGCAGCCGCCGCGAGAGCGTCAGCAGATAAGCCCCGGGCAGCAGCTGCCGCGAGAGCGTCAGCAGATAAGCCCCGGGCAGCAGCCGCCGCGAGAGCGTCAGCAGATAAGCCCCGGACAGCAGCCACCGCCAGGGGCGGCACAGCGTGAGCAGCGCGCGCCGATGTCGCAAGGCCAGGAACAAAGGCCGCAAGGCAGGGCAGCCTCGCAGGAGCCACAGCGGGGTCAGGGGCAAGGGCAGGAGAAAGGTCGCGGCAAGGATGAGGAGCAAGGTCGGGAACGCAATAGGTAATACGACCTGAGCTTGGTTCATTGCTCCGCGCAGACTCTCTTACGCAGCCGCCGACAGCGAGTTGCGATCTGCGCAAAGCCGACGCAGTTCCGGGATGCACGATCCGCAATTGGTTCCGCACTTGAGCGAGCGCTGCAGCGCCGGCAAGTCTGCGCCGCGTCCGACCGCTGCACGGATGTCGGTATCGGAGACCTCGAAGCAATTGCAGACGATCCTGCCGCGCGGCACGGCGGCCGCGGACCCGACCGGACGCGGAGCGAGAGCGAGCGCCGGCCGGATGAGGACGCCGTTCTGCATCGGTTCCTTCAGCCAGGCGGCTGCGGCCGTATCGCCGGCAAGCCGCACGCCCGCGATCCGGCCGGCCGCGTCGATCCAGATTCTCTTGGCGGTGGCGCGCGCCGGATCCTCATAGCTGATCGCACGCAGCGAGTCCTCGCCGATCGCACGGTCGAGCGCGGCGAGCAGCGCGGGTTCGCAGGGCCTGTCGCTGCGGACGCGCAGCATCACGCACGCGATCTCTTTCCCGAACAGCGACAAGGCCGCCAGCGGAAAGCGGGAGAGCAGCGACTGCAGGCGCTCGACCCGGACCCAATCGTCCCGGCCGAGCCGCCGCAGCGCCACCAGCTCGTGCGGCAATTCGACGCGGGCGACTTCGATCGCCGCGTGTTTCAGCTCAGGCTGCTTGGAGTCGGGGTCGAATGCGCTCAAGGTGAGCGCGTTGACCCCGGCACCGCTCATGAAGCGGCTGCCCCAGTGCATCGGGATGAATACGTCGCCGCGGCGCTGCTCAAGCGAGCTTTCGGCGCGCAGCACGAGTTCGCCGCGCATGCTTGAGATGCGCACGCTGTCCCCGTTTTTGATGCCCCGCGCGGCCATGTCCTCCGGATGCATAGCCAGCGCCGGCTCGGGCGCATGGGCGAACAGGCCCGGCACGGTGCCCGTACGGCTCATTCCGTGCCACTGGTCGCGCAGCCGTCCGGTGTTCAGACTCAAGGGGTACGCGCCATCGGGGGCTTCCCACGCGCTTTGGTGACGGGTTACCACGAAGCGGGCGCGGCCGTCCGCGGTGGGAAACACGCCGTCGGCGTAGAGCCGCGCGCGGCCGGTCGCCGCACCCTCCGGAAACGGCCATTGCTGCGGGCCGCGGGAATCGAGAAGCGCGTACGACAGCCCGGTGATATCGAGATCGCGGCCGCGCGTGGTTTCGCGGTGCTCCTCGAAGATCTGCTCGGGCGACGTGTACGAAAAGAGTTTTTGCGCGAGCGGACGGTTGAGCTTCTCGCCCAGGCGCCGCGCAAAGTCGACGGCGATCTCCCAGTCGTGCCTCGCATCGCCGGGAGGTGGCACGGCGGCGCGCACGCGCGAAATGCGGCGCTCGGAATTGGTGACCGTGCCTTCCTTTTCGCCCCAGCTCGAAGCAGGGAGCAGCAGGTCGGCAAACCCGGTGGTGTCGGTATTGCGGAAGGACTCCTGCACGACCACGAATTCGGCGCGCTCGAGAGCGGCGCGCACCAGGCTGAGATCGGGCATCGACTGCGCCGGGTTCGTGCAGGCGATCCACACGGCGCGCACTTCGCCGTCGTGCAACGCCTGAAACAGTTCCACCGCGGCCTTGCCGGGCTTGGCCGGCACGCCGGCGATGCCCCACAGCCGCGCGATTTCCTCGCGATGCTTCGGATCGGCGAGATCGCGATGCGCCGAAAGCAGATTGGCCATGCCCCCGACCTCCCGCCCGCCCATGGCGTTCGGCTGGCCGGTGAGGGAGAACGGGCCCGCGCCGGGCCGGCCGATCTGGCCCGTGGCGAGATGCAGATGGATGAGCGCGGCGTTGCTGTGCGTGCCGTGGGTGGACTGGTTCAGTCCCTGGCACCACAGCGACAGGCTCGCGCGCGACTCACCGAACCAGCGCGCCGCGGTGACGATGTCCTTCGCCGCGACGCCGCAGACTGACGCGGCGCGTTCGGGCGTGCATTCGCGCACCGTCCACAGAAGCCGCTCGAAGCCTTCGGTGTGACGGCCGATGTAGTCGTTGTCGACGAGATCGTCGGTGAGGAGCACCTGCAGCATCGCGTTGAACAAAGCGATGTCGGTGCCCGGAGCGATTGCGAGGTGCAGATCCGCATCGGCCGCGGTGTCGGTGCGGCGCGGGTCGACCACGATGATCTTCAGCGACGGATTCGCGGCCCGCGCCGCCTCGATGCGGCGGTACAGGACCGGGTGCGCGACCGCCGGGTTCGAGCCGGCGATCAGCATGCATTGCGCGAAATCGATGTCCTCGTAACAGGCGGGCGGGGCGTCCGCGCCGAGCGTCGCCTTGTAGCCCGCCGCCGCCGAGGACATGCACAGCCGCGAATTGGTGTCGATGTTATTGGTGCCGATGAGGCCTTTGGCGAGCTTGTTGAATACGTAGTAGTCCTCCGTGAGCAGCTGCCCCGAGACGTAGAAGGCGACGCTGTCCGGGCCGTGCTCGCGAATGACGGCGGCGAAACGATCGGCCGCATGATCGAGAGCTGCGTCCCAGGACACGCGCTTTCGCGGCTCGCTTCGATTGCGGCGCAATTCCGGATGGCGGGCGCGCGCATCGGGCCGTGCCGAGAGGTGCAGCGTGGCTCCTTTGGTGCACAGGCGCCCGAAATTGGCGGGGTGGTCGGAATCGCCGCGCACCCCGATGATGCGTTCTCCCGCGCTCTGGATCACCACGCCACAGCCGACGCCGCAGTAGCAACAGGTTGATTTTGTTTCCTTCATCGTCGAGTCCGCTCCGCCTCCGAGAGTTTGTTGTTGCAATGCCCGTGCCATGTGCGTTCCGTGGCACGGCAATTGCACTGGATAGAGCCGATGCTTCCCATGCGCGTGCTGATCGTCGATGAATCACCCGAGCGCACAGAGGTGCTGCGCGAGGGGCTGGAGCGGACCGGATACGAGGTCGCGGCCGTGCTCGACTCGCCGCTCGAGTTGCTGCGGGCGGTCGAGACGATCAAGCCCGACGTCATTGTCATCGATACCGATTCGCCCAGCCGCGACGTGCTCGAGCACGTGGTGATCATCAGCCGCGACGAACCGCGGCCGATCGTGATGTTCTCGAGCGACGACGCGCCCGACACCATTCGAGACGCGGTGCGCGCGGGCGTTTCCGCCTATGTGGTCGACGGGCTGGATGCGGCGCGCGTGAAGTCCATCGTGGAAGTCGCGGTGGCGCGGTTCGACAAGTATCAGCGGTTGCGCGAGGAACTCGCCGATGCGAACCACAAGCTCGAGGAGCGCAAGCTCGTCGAGCGCGCCAAGGGAATCCTGATGAAGGCCCGCGGCGTCGACGAGGACGAAGCATTTCAGGCCCTGCGGCGCATGGCCATGGACCGCGGCAAGCGCCTGGGCGAGGTCGCGCAGCAGCTCATCGACATGGCGGATCTGCTGACTTTGCGCAACCCAAGTTAGTGCGAAAACGAGTTTTGCTGCACCGCAAGCGTGCGGTGTGGGCGGCATCCTTGCGTCTGGTTCCGGAGAAGAGCTGGTTCAAGTTGCTGTTTCGATTGGGAGGCAGGCAGCGTAGTGGCATTGGCACATCGATTGCGTAAGAGCTAAACAAGCTGCGGCCAATGGCGGTCGCGGCAGGAACGAGGGCGTTCATTTGCGGGAATCCCGCGATTGAACGCCTTTTTTCTGTACGGAGAGCGAAATGAATGAACACAGGATTGCACGAAGGAAATCCGCAAAGCGCCGCGACTTCCTCAAGCGCGCGGCAGCAGCCGGCATCATGAGCCTCGTTCCCGCCGCGGTGAGGAGCGCTGCCTGGGCCGCGGGCTCGGATGCGCCGGAGAAGAAGGAAGTGAAAATCGGCTTTATCCCGCTTACCGATTGTTCCTCGGTCGTCATGGCGTCCGTGATGGAGTTCGACAAGAAGTACGGCATCAAGATCACGCCGTCGAAGGAAGCATCGTGGGCGGCGGTGCGCGACAAGCTGGTGAACGGCGAGCTCGACGCCGCGCACGTGCTCTACGGCCTGATCTACGGCGTGCAGATGGGAGTCGGCGGGCCGAAGAAGGACATGGCCATCCTCATGAACCTAAATCACAACGGCCAGGCCGTCACGCTCTCCAGCAAGCTGAACGAGAAGGGCGTCACGGACGGCGCGAGCCTGAAGGCGCTCATCGACCGCGAAAAGCGCGAGTACACGTTCGCGCAGACCTTTCCCACCGGCACGCATGCGATGTGGATCTACTACTGGCTCGCCGCGCACGGAATCCATCCGTTCAACGACGTGAAGGCGATCGTCGTGCCGCCGCCGCAGATGGTGGCGAACATGCGCGTCGGCAACATGGACGGCTTCTGCGTCGGTGAGCCCTGGAACAGCCGCGCCATCGTCGACAAGATCGGCTTCACCGCCAATACGACGCAGGACATCTGGAGAGACCACCCGGAGAAGACGCTCGGCACCACCGCCGAATTCGTGCAGAAGTACCCGAACACCGCGCGTGCGATGACCGCGGCCATCATCGATGCCGGCCGCTGGATCGACAGCGCGCTCTCCAATCGCCAGAAGACCGCCGAGACCGTGGCCGACAAGTCCTACGTCAACACCGACAAGGACGTGATCCTCGCGAGGATGCTGGGCCGCTACGACAACGGCATCGGCAAGACCTGGGACGACCCGAACTACATGAAGTTTTACAACGACGGCTACGTCACCTTCCCGTTCCTGTCCGACGGCATGTGGTTCATGACCCAGCATCGCCGCTGGGGGCTGCTCAAGGAGGACGTGGACTATCTCGCGGTGGCGAAGAGGGTCAACCGCATCGATATCTACAAAGATGCTGCGGCGGTGACCAAGACGAACCTGCCCCAGTCGCCGATGCGCGCTGCCCGCCTGATCGACGGCGTGGTCTGGGACGGCAAGGACCCGAAGAAGTACGCGGGCTCGTTCAAGATCAAGGTCGCCTGAGGAGCCGTCCATGAGCGCCGTTCCCGCCACCGTGCATACGCTGAAACCGCCGCGCGTCGAGATCGGTCCGGCCGACGAATCGACGCAGCTGCACCCGGCGATGAATCAGGCGAGCTCCGCGCCCGAGCCGCCGCTATACGTCCGCACCCGGGCGCCGGAGTGGCTGCCTCGTGCGCTCGCGCCCCTCATCGGCCTCGCGCTGTTCGTCGTGTTGTGGGCGATACTCGCGAAGGCCGGCGGCCGGCTGCCCGACCCCGTGTCGACCTGGCATTCGGCGGTCGATGTCTTCAGCAACCCGTTCTACAGGAAGGGGCCGAACGACCAGGGCATCGGCTGGAACGTGCTCACATCGCTCGGTCGCGTCGGCATCGGCTTCGGCATGGCGGCGCTCGTCGGCATTCCGCTCGGCTTCATGCTGGGACGCTTTCGCTTCCTCTCCGATATGGCGGCGCCGGTCATCAGCATCCTGAAGCCGGTGTCGCCTCTCGCCTGGCTGCCGATCGGCCTCATGGTGTTCAAGGCGGCCAACCCGGCCGCGATCTACGTTATCTTCGTCTGCAGCCTGTGGCCGATGATCGTGAACACCGCCGTGGGCGTGCGCCACATCCCGCAGGACTATCTCAACGTCGCGCGGGTGCTCAATCTCTCGGAGTGGACGGTGTTCCGGAAGATCCTGTTCCCGGCGGTGCTGCCGTACATGATCACCGGCGTGCGCCTGTCGATCGGCGTCGCCTGGCTGGTGATCGTCGCCGCGGAAATGCTCACCGGCGGCGTCGGGATCGGTTTCTGGGTGTGGGACGAATGGAACAACTTGAACGTCCAGCACATCATCATCGCCATCTTCACGGTCGGCATCGTCGGCCTCGCGCTCGAGCAGGCGATGATCCTGCTCGCCCGCCGCTTCAGTTACGAGTGAGGACGACATGAGCGAGCGCTATCTGCAAATCGACAAGGTGCGCAGGGTGTTCCTGACTAAAAAGGGGCCGTTCTGCGCGCTGGAGGAAATCAGCCTCGACATCCATGCCGGCGAGTTCGTCTCGCTCATCGGGCACTCGGGCTGCGGCAAGTCGACGCTGCTCAACATCGTCGCCGGACTGCTCGAGCCGACCGACGGCCACATCGTGCTCGCCGAGCGCGAAGTGAGCGGGCCCGGTCCCGACCGCGGCGTGGTATTCCAGAACCACTCCCTCTTGCCCTGGCTCAGCTGCTTCGAGAACGTCCATCTTGCCGTGGAGCGCGTATTCGGCGCGACGGCGAAGAAGGCCGCGCTGAAGGAGCGCGTGCGCCGGGCTCTGGAACTGGTGCAGCTCAGGCACGCCGAGCACAAATACCCGCACGAGCTCTCCGGAGGCATGAAGCAGCGCGTCGGCATCGCCCGCGCGCTGTCGATCGAGCCCAAAGTCCTGTTGCTCGACGAGCCGTTCGGGGCGCTCGACGCCTTGACGCGGGCGCGGCTCCAGGACGAGCTGATGCGGATCGTCGCGGCGACGGGCAGCACCGTGCTCATGGTGACCCACGACGTCGACGAGGCGGTGCTCCTCTCCGACCGCGTCGTGATGATGACCAACGGGCCGGCGGCGACGATTGGAGGGATCCTCGCCATCGACCTCCCGCGTCCGCGCGAGCGCATCGCGCTCGCCGGCCAGCGCCACTACATGGCATTGCGCGCCGAGCTGCTGGAGTTCCTCTACCGCAAGCAGATGCGCGAAGCCGCCTGAGGCGTGAAAAAAATGAAACTCGTCATAGTCGGCAACGGCATGGCCGGCGTGCGCACGCTGGAGGAGCTGCTCAAGATCGCGCCGGACGTCTACGACATCACCGTGTTCGGTGCCGAGCCCCACGCCAACTACAACCGCATCCTGCTCTCGCCCGTGCTCGCCGGGGAATTGACGATCCTGGACATCATGCTCAACGATGTCGACTGGTACGAGAAAAACGGCGTCACCCTGCATCTGAACAAGAAGGTCGCGAAGATCGACCGCCGCGCGCGGAAGGTCGTCGCCGCCGACGGCACCGAGGCCGGGTATGATCGGCTGCTGCTCGCGACCGGCTCCAACCCGTTCATCCTGCCGGTGCCGGGCAAGGACCTGGAAGGCGTGATCACCTATCGCGACATCGGCGACACGAACGCCATGATCGAGGCGTCGAAGAAATACAAGCACGCGGTCGTGATCGGCGGCGGGCTGCTCGGCCTGGAAGCGGCCAACGGCCTGAAGGCGCGCGGCATGAGCGTGAGCGTCGTGCACCTGATGGAGTGGCTGATGGAGCGCCAGCTCGACCGCACCGCCGCCGGCATGCTGCAGAAATCTCTGGAAGCGAAGGGACTGCAGTTCCTGCTCAAGACGCAGACGGCGGAGATCGTCGGCGGCGACGGACGCGTGAAGGGCGTGAAATTCAAGGACGGGCGCGAGCTCGCCGCCGACTTGGTGGTGATGGCGGTGGGCATCCGCCCCAATACCGAGCTCGCGCAATCCGCCGGCCTTTACTGCAGTCGCGGCATCGTGGTGAACGACACTATGCAGACCTTCGACCCGAGGATCTACGCCGTCGGCGAATGCGTGGCGCACCGCGGCGTGGCCTACGGGCTGGTCGCGCCGCTGTTCGAGATGGCGAAGGTCTGCGCAAACCATCTCGCGCATTTCGGCATCGGCCGCTACGCGGGCTCGGTGATTTCCACCAAGCTCAAGGTGACCGGGATCGATCTTTTTTCGGCGGGCGATTTCACGGGCGCCGAGGGCACCGAGGAAATCGTGCTGCACGACCCCGAGGGCGGGGTCTACAAGAAGCTGGTGCTGAAGGACAACCGCATCGTCGGCGGCGTTCTCTACGGCGACACGGTCGACAGCTCCTGGTATCTGCAGCTGCTGCGCGACAAGCAGGGCATCCATGAGATCCGCGATCACCTGATGTTCGGCCAGAGCCATCTGGGCAACAGCGGCCACCAGGGCCAGAACCGTGCGGTCGCCATGGCCGACGCGATGGAGGTGTGCGGCTGCAACGGCGTCCCCAAAAGCACGATCGTCCGCGCGATCAAGGAAAAGGGCCTGTTCACGCTCGAAGACGTGCGCAAGCACACCAAGGCCTCCAGCTCCTGCGGCTCCTGCACCGGATTGGTCGAGCAGCTCCTCGCTTCCACTGTCGGCGGCGCCTACCAGCCGCAGCAAGCGAAGACGAAGCCGCTGTGCGCCTGCACCGACCACACCCACGAGGAAGTGCGCAAGGCGATCCGCGAGCACAAACTGCTGTCGATCTCCGCGGCGATGCGCTTCCTCGAGTGGCGCACCCCGGACGGCTGCGCAAGCTGCCGTCCCGCAATCAATTACTACCTCATCTGCGCCTGGCCGCACCAGGCGAAGGACGATCCGCAATCGCGCTTCATCAACGAGCGCGCGCACGCGAACATCCAGAAAGACGGCACCTTCTCCGTCGTGCCGCGCATGTTCGGCGGCATCACCTCGCCCGATCAGCTGCGCCGCATCGCCGACGTCGCGGACAAGTACAAGGTCCCGACCGTCAAGGTCACCGGCGGCCAGCGCATCGACCTGCTCGGCGTGAAGAAGGAGGACCTCCCCGCCGTCTGGCGCGACCTCGACATGCCCTCGGGCCACGCCTACGCCAAGGCGCTGCGCACGGTGAAGACCTGCGTCGGCTCGGAGTGGTGCCGCTTCGGCGTGCAGGACTCGACCAACATGGGCATCGAGCTCGAGAAATCGCTGTGGCGGATGTACGCGCCGCACAAGGTGAAGATGGCCGTGTCCGGCTGCCCGCGCAACTGCGCCGAGTCCGGCATCAAGGACGTGGGCGTGATCGGAGTCGACTCGGGCTGGGAGATCTACGTCGCCGGCAACGGCGGCATCAAGACCGAGGTCGCGCAGTTTCTCGCGAAAGTGAAAACGCGCGAGGAAGTGCTGGAATACGCGGGCGCCTTCCTGCAGCTCTACCGCGAGGACGCGCGCTACCTCGAGCGCACCGTGCACTACGTGCGGCGCGTAGGCCTCGACACCATCAAGAAGAAGGTCGTCGAGGACGCGGACAACCGCAAGGCGCTGTGGGCGCGGCTAAAGGTCGCGCTCGAAGGCGAGCCCGATCCCTGGAAGGAGCGCGCCGCGGGCAAGGAGCGCGAAGAGTACCAGGCACTCGCGGAGCCCGCCTGATGGCGGAAGCGCTGGCGAAAACGCGCGAACCGGTGCGCACGGCGCGCTGGATCAAGGCCTGCCGGCTCGAGGACATCCCCGAGCTCGGCGCCCGCGTCATCCGCCGTCCGGGCGGCGACATCGCCCTGTTCCGCAACGCCGAAGGCGAGTGCTTCGCCCTGCTCGATCGCTGCCCGCACAAGGGGGGGCCCTTGTCCCAGGGAATCGTGTTCGGACGCAGCGTCGCCTGCCCGCTGCACGGCTGGACCATCCGCCTCGAAGACGGCTGCGCCGAAACGCCGGATACCGGCTGCACCCGATCGTTTCCCGTCAAAGTCGAAAACGGCGACCTGCTCCTGCAGTTGCCGGACTGAGGATCGTTCAATGCGCCCCGCTGACTGCGCGGGGCTCGGGAACATCGGCGATAATGCCGCCATGGACGCCCCGCAGCAGCCCGTTTCCCCTCGTCAGCGCCTGCAGGAGCTGCTCGCGATACCGGAGGGGCAGCGAACCGAAGCCCAATGGGACGAGATCAATGAGCTTGAAATCAAGCTCGCCTCGGGCAATCGGCAGCAGGCTCCGGAGCAGGGCGCCCGGGGGAACGTCCCCACGCCCGCGGGTCATCCCCGGTCCGGTGGCAACCCGCACGGCAAGAAGCGCGGCGGGTTCGGCGACAAATCCCGGCGTCGGCGCTGAGCCCTCCTGCCAGCCGGCTCCCGTTGCACAGGGAGCGTCTTCGATACGAACTGCGACCCATCGGCTGTTTCCATGCAAGCCATCGTCTCCGTCGCGAACCTCTCGAAAACCTACGCCTCCGGTCTCCGGGCTCTCAAGAACATCAGCCTGGACATCCGCCGTGGAGAGATCTTCGCTCTGCTCGGTCCCAACGGTGCAGGGAAGACGACGCTGATCGGCACCATCTGCGGCATCGTCAATCCGAGTGAAGGCAGCATTCGGGTGGACGGTCACGACATCGTCGCCGACTACCGCGCCGCCCGCTCGCTGATCGGCCTCGTGCCGCAGGAACTGACCACCGATGCCTTCGAATCGGTGTGGAACACCGTGTCCTTCAGCCGCGGCCTCTTCGGCAAGCCTGCCGACCCCGCGCACATCGAAAGGGTGCTGAAGGATCTGTCCTTGTGGACGAGGAAGGACAGCAAGGTCATGACCCTTTCGGGCGGAATGAAACGGCGCCTCCTGATCGCCAAGGCCTTATCGCACGAGCCGATGATCCTGTTTCTCGACGAGCCGACCGCGGGCGTCGACGTCGAGCTGAGGCGCGACATGTGGCACCTGGTGCGCTCGCTCCAGGCCGCCGGCGTGACCATCATCCTGACCACCCATTACATCGACGAGGCCGAAGAGATGGCCGAACGGATCGGGGTGATCAACAAAGGCGAGATCATCCTGGTGGAAGACAAGGCCGAGTTGATGCGCAAACTCGGCAGGAAACAGTTGACGCTGCAGCTCGAGAAAACGCTGGAGCGCATCCCGCTTGCGCTCTCCGCCTACCACCTCGAGCTGGCGAATCATGGAAGCGAACTGATCTATACGTACGATGAGCGAGGCGATCGAGCCGCCATCGCCGCGCTGCTTGAGGAGCTGACCGAGGCGGGCATCCGGTTCAAGGACCTGCATACGACGCAAAGCTCGCTCGAGGACATCTTCGTCACCCTGGTGAGCGACAGAAAATGAGCGCCATCAACGTTTACGCGATACGCGCGATCTACAAATTCGAGATGTCGCGCACCCGGCGCACGCTGATGCAAAGCATCATCGCCCCGGTGATTTCCACGGCCCTGTACTTCGTCGTCTTCGGCGCGGCGATCGGCGGGCGCATCCCCGAAGTCGAGGGCGTCAGCTACGGCGCCTTCATCGTGCCGGGGCTCGTCATGCTGTCGCTCCTGACGCAGAGCATCTCCAACGCGTCCTTCGGTATCTACTTTCCGAAGTTCACGGGGACCATCTACGAGCTCCTCTCGGCGCCGGTCTCCTATCTCGAGATCGTGGTGAGCTACGTTGGGGCGGCCGCGACCAAGTCGGTCGTCCTCGGCCTCATCATCCTCGCGACGGCGGCACTGCTGGTGCCGCTCCGGATCGAGCATCCTGTCTGGATGGTTCTCTTCCTCGTGCTGACCTCGGTGACCTTCAGTCTCATCGGCTTCATCATCGGCATCTGGGCGGACGGTTTCGAGAAGCTCCAGGCCATACCGCTCCTCATCATCACCCCGCTCACTTTTCTAGGCGGCAGTTTCTACTCCATCGGAATGCTGCCGCCGTTCTGGCAGACGGTCTCGCTGTTCAACCCCGTGGTCTACCTGGTGAGCGGATTCCGCTGGAGCTTCTACGGCCTCGCCGACGTGAGCGTCGGCCTGAGCCTCGCCATGACGGGCGTGTTCCTCGCGGTCTCGCTCGCGGTCGTGGCGTGGATCTTCAGGACGGGGTACCGGCTGAAGACCTGACACTCGTTCGACCCGCTTGACAAGGGGGTCGATTGTATTTAACCTTAAGGTTAAATACAGGAACGATTTGATCGCCATGTTGCCCGATCGCCTCAGCACGACCTTCGCCGCCCTCGCCGATCCCACGCGGCGCGCGATCCTCGCGCGCCTCGCCTCGGGGGAAACCTCGGTCCTGAAACTGGCCGAGCCTTTCGACATGAGCCTGCCCGCCGTGTCCAAGCACCTCAAGGTTCTCGAGCGCGCGGGCCTGATCGAGCGCGGCCGCGAGGCGCAGTGGCGACCCTGCCGGCTCCAGGCGAATCCGCTCAAGGGCGTCGCCGAGTGGGTCGAGTACTATCGGCGGCACTGGGAGGAGAGCTTCGACAGGCTGGGCAGCTACCTCAGGGAGCTGCAACGCAAGAACAAGGCGCAGGAAAATCAACGCAAGGAGAAAAGAGATGGCCGCAAAAAGTAACCTGGCGGTGAGGGACGAACCGCTCGTCGTGGAGCGCACTTTCGATGCCCCGGTCGCCCTGGTCTGGAAGGCGCTCACCGACAAGGAGGACATCAAGCAATGGTCCTTCGAGCTCCGCGAATTCGCGCCGGTGGTCGGCTTCGAGTTCCAGTTCGACGTCGAGCACGAAGGCGTCAGGTATTGTCACCGCTGCAAGGTAACCGAGGCGATTCCCAACAGGAGACTCGCCTACACGTGGCGGTACGAAGGGCACGCGGGCGACTCCCTCGTGAGCTTCGACTTGTTCGCCGAGGGGAGCAAGACTAGGGTCAAGCTGACGCACGAAGGCCTGGAGACCTTCCCGAAGCTCCCCGCGTTCGCAAAGGCGAATTTCGCGGCAGGCTGGACGGAGATCGTGGGCACTTCGCTGAAGAATTTCGTCGAAGGAAAGCGCGCGGGGGAGATGATCCTCACGCGCGTCTTCGACGCGCCCCGGGAGCTCGTCTTCAGGGCCTGGAGCGATCGGGCGCATCTGACGAAATGGTGGGGACCGAAGGGCTTCACGCTGCCCGGCTGCGAGATGGATTTCCGCACCGGGGGCGCGTACCGCTTCGTGATGCGCGGGCCCGACGGCAACGACAATCCGTTCCACGGCGTGTACCGCGAGATCGTCCGGAACGAGCGCATCGTCTTCACCGCGATCCTGGACAAGCTCCCCGGCCACGAGTTGCTGACGACTGTGACGTTCGCCGACGAAGGCGGCAAGACGAAGCTGACCGTGCGACAGACCACGCCTCCGGGCGAGGCCGGCCGCGGCCAGAACCAGGGCTGGAGCGAGACCCTCGAGCGCCTGGCCGATCACCTGACCAAGGACATGGAACATGGGCGAAAGAAATGACTTCGCGGCGCTCGTCGGCGACCGTGAGATCGCCGCGGTGCGCGTCTTCGATGCGCCCCGCGACCTCGTGTGGAAGGTGTGGACCGAACCGGAGCACATCGCGAAATGGTGGGGGCCGAAAGGCTTCACGACCACCACCTACAGCATGGACGTGAAGCCGGGCGGCGTGTGGCGCTTCGTCATGCACGGCCCGGACCGCGACTACCAGAACAAGATCACCTATCTCGAGGTCGTGAAACCCGAGCGCCTGGTCTATAAGCACGGCGGCGAGAAGGAAGTCGAGCCGGTGAACTTCCAGGTGACGGTGACGTTCGAAGAGCAGGACGGCAAGACGAAAGTCGATATGCGGATGGTCTTCCCGTCCGCCAACGCACGCGATTACGTCATCAAGACCTACGGGGCCGTCGAGGGGCTGGACCAGACCCTGGGACGCCTCGAGGACTACCTAGCGAAGGCGCCGTCATGACTACGGATCGCCGGACTTTCCTGACCTCTGCCTACCAGGCGATCGACGACTGAAAAAAAGTTGGTTTGGCGTGTCGATTTGACCGAGCCTCGTTCGTTCGTACTGTTAGAGCGGGGATTTTCCCGCTCGTCAACCAGACGGAGAAATCACCATGCGATTCATGATGATAGTCAAGGCCACGAAAGACTCGGAAGCGGGCGTGATGCCCTCCGAGAAGCTCATTTCGGAGATGCAGAAGTACCACGAGGAACTGCAGAAAGCCGGAGTGCTGCTCGACGCCTCGGGCTTGAAGCCGAGCTCGAAGGGCTGGCGCGTCAAGTACTCGGGAGCGAAGCGCACCGTGGTCGACGGACCTTTCGCCGAGGCGAAGGAGCTCATCGCCGGCTACACGATCATCCAGGTGAAGTCGCGGGAAGAAGCGATGGAGTGGGCGAGGCGCTTTCCCAATCCCTCCATCGACGGCAAGGAAGGCGAGATCGAGGTCCGGCAGTTCTTCGAGCTGGAGGACTTCGCTCCGGGCGAAGCGGTCGAGCGCTTTCGCGAGATGGAAAAAGAGCGCGCGAAGAAGAAATAGCCGGGCGCGCGTCCGGGATCCCGGACGGGGCTCGCGCGGACATTGCAAGGAAAGGAAAGAGATCGTGACTCTCGACAGCCGCAAGCGCTGGCTTGCCCTCATCGTCCTCTGCCTCGGGGAGCTGATGATCGTGCTCGACACGACCATCGTGGGCGTCGCCCTCCCCTCGATCCGCGAGGATCTGCGCTTCACCGAGACTTCGCTGGTGTGGGTGGTGAACGCCTACATACTCACCTACGGCGGGTTCCTGCTTCTCGGCGGGCGCTTGGGCGATCTCTATGGGCAGCGGCGCCTGTTCGTCGCCGGGACCACGCTGTTTACGCTCGCATCGCTGGCGTGCGGGGTCGCGGGCTCGCAATGGCTGCTGATCGCCGCCCGCTTCGTGCAGGGGCTGGGCGGGGCCGTGGTGTCGTCGATCGCGCTCTCGCTCATCATGAATCTGTTCACGGAAGCCGAAGAGCGCGCGAAAGCGATGGGCATCTACGGCTTCGTCTGCGCCGCCGGGGGTTCGATCGGCGTGCTGGTCGGCGGCCTGTTGACGAGCGGCTTGAGCTGGCACTGGATCTTCCTCGTCAACCTGCCGATCGGTGCCGCGGTGTGCGCGTACTGCATCGCGCTCCTTCCGGACGATCGTCCGCAAGGCGCTGGCCAGCGCCTCGACGTTGCCGGCGCCGTCGCCATCACGCTCTCGCTCATGCTCGCCGTGTACGCGATCGTGAACGGCAACGAGGCCGGCTGGACATCGGCGCAGACGCTGGGCCTTCTCGGTGGGGCGCTGGCGCTCCTCGCTGTGTTCCTCGTGATCGAAGCCCGCGTCAACGCGCCGTTGATGCCGTTCGGCTTGTTTAGCTCCCGCAATTTCTCGACCGCCAGCGTCGTCGGCGCGCTGTGGTCCGCGGCCATGTTCGCCTGGTTCTTCATCTCGGCGCTCTACATGCAGCTGGTGCTCGGCTACAGCGCGATGCAGGTCGGCCTCGCTTTCCTGCCCTCCAACCTGATCATGGCGGCGTTTTCGCTCGGGCTCTCGGCCAAGATGGTGATGCGCTTCGGCAACCGCCTGCCGCTCGCCGTCGGGCTCGCGCTCGCCGCCGCCGGGCTCGCGCTGTTCGCGTTCTCGCCGGTCGAAGGCAGCTTCGCCCTCCACGTCCTTCCCGGCATGACGCTCCTCGGAATCGGCTGCGGCATGGCGCTCAATCCGGTGCTCCTCGTCGCCATGAGCGAGGTCGCGCCCGGCGACTCCGGCCTCGCTTCGGGCGTGGTCAACACCGCCTTCATGATGGGCGGAGCGCTCGGACTCGCGGTACTCGCGAGCCTGTCGGCGGCGCGCACCGAAGCCCTGACCGCGGCGGGGATCGCCATGCCAGCCGCGCTCACCGGCGGCTACCACGTCGCCTTCGCCATCGGCGCCGTCTTCGCAGGCGTGGCGGCCTTGCTCAGCGCGGTGCTGCTTCGCCCCGCATCACAGCCTGCGGCGGACTCGCTGGCGCTCGCTCCGGAAGCGGGAACAGGGTCAGGAAGTTAGACTCCGGTTTCAACGACGCCGAAACCGCCCTTGCCAAGCTGAATGCCATTGCCGAGAATCTATCCCGTTGACCAACTCATAGGAGGCACACGTGCGATACGTAGATGGAGTTGTGGTACCTGTCCCGAAGAGGAAACTGGCGGCCTACCGGCGCATGGCGCAGACGTCGGGCAAGGTCTGGCGGGACCACGGCGCGCTGGAATACGTCGAGTGCGTGGCCGACGACGTGAAGCCGGGCAAGCGCACGTCGTTCCCGCGGAGCGTCAAGCTGAAATCCGGCGAAACGGTGGTGTTCGCCTACATCGTGTACAAGTCGCGCGCGCATCGCGACCGCGTCATGGCCAAGGTCATGAAGGACAAGCGCCTGGCGAAGATGATGGACCCGAAGGCGATGCCTTTCGACGCCAAGCGCATGTTCTGGGGCGGGTTCAAGGTCTTGGTTCACGCCTGACAGGAGCAAGAACATCCTGAGCGAAACGCAGCGCCCGCGCCGCGTGCTTCGACGCATCGGCGCCGTTCTCGCGGGCTTGCTCGCGATCTCGTGATTTCAAAGCTCCATTGGAGGGATCAATGTTCAAGACCATCGCCATCATCGTCGTCGCTCTGATCGCCGCGGTTCTCGTCTATGCCTCGACCAAGCCCGACACTTTCCGCGTCGAGCGCTCGGCGAGCATCAAGGCGCCGCCGGAGAAGGTCTTCGCTTTGCTCAACGACTTTCAGCGCTGGGACGCCTGGTCGCCCTGGGAGAAAAAAGACCCCGCGATGAAGAGGACCTTCAGCGTCGTAACGAGCGGGAAGGGCGCCCAGTACGCGTGGGAGGGCAACAGGGAGGTCGGCCAGGGTCGCATGGAAATCGCGGAGTCGGTTCCGCCTTCCAAGGTCGCGATCAAGCTGGATTTCGCCAAACCGTTCGAAGCCCACAACCTCGTCGAGTTCACGCTGGAGCCCAAAGGCGACGTGACGAACATCACTTGGGTCATGCAGGGGAACACGCCCTACTTCGTGAAGATCATCCACGTGTTCCTCAATATGGACAGCATTGTCGGGAAGGACTTCGAGACCGGTCTTGCCAATTTGAAGACGGTCGCTGAAAAGTAGCCGGCGGACAGCGATAGTGCCTGGACCCAAGACCTGGACGCACGAGCTGAAGAGGAGAGCGGGCAGTCTATGGGTGGTCAAGATGCTTGCGACGACGGGCGGGATCGCGATTTTCTTCTACGGGTACTTCTGGGTCATGCGTCACCCGCTTTCCGCCGCGACCGTGATGCCCGAAACGTGGATCGATGACCTGGTCCTTTTTTCCCCTCAGTCCTTTCCTCTTTACGTATCCCTGTGGGTTTATATCGGTCTGGCACCCGCGCTCGCCGAGGACGGACGGGAGCTGGCTGCCTGGGGTGCGGCATCCTTCGCGATGACCGTCATCGGTCTGGGCCTATTCATGGCTCTGCCCACGAAGGTCCCCGATTTCGCGATCGACTGGTCCCGCTACCCGTCGCTCGAGTTTCTCAAGAGGGCCGACGTTTCAGGGAATGCCTGCCCGTCGCTGCATGCCGCCTTCTCCGTATTCACGGCGGTCGTGCTTCACAGGCAATTGACGGCGATCCGCGCTCCGCGGACTTTGCTCGCGTGCAATGCGCTGTGGTGTCTGGGCATCGTCTACTCCGCGATGGCGACCCGACAACACGTCGCGCTGGATGTCATCGCGGGCTCGCTTCTGGCGGGGGCGGCGTCGATCGCGTACGTGGGCGCGGGCCGCATGCCAGGTCGCACGAACGCGTCGATCCCGCCGCCCCTCGTTCGTCATGCAAGTAGAGCCCAGGTTCAGCCGGCCGAGACCGTCCGGGAACCCGGCTCCCAACAACGCTAGTGACGGCTTCCGCCACCCATGGCGCGATCGACGCGGTCTGGCGGATCGAGTCCGCGAAGATCATCGCCGCTCTCGCGCGGATGGTGCGCGACGTCGGCCTCGCCGAGGAGCTCGCTCAGGACGCTCTCCTCGCCGCGCTCGAGCGATGGCCGGATTCGGGCATCCCGGACAACCCGGGCGCCTGGCTCATGGCCACCGCGAAGAACCGCGCGCTCGATCACTTCCGCCACAACAAGATCCTCGAGCGCAAGCACGAGGAGCTCGCCGGCGAGATGGAGCTCGAGCAGGAGATCGCAGCCGCGGATCTCGAAGCGTGCTTGATCGAGCGCATGGACGACGACATCGGCGACGACCTTCTGCGCCTGGTGTTCGTCGCCTGCCATCCGGTGCTCTCCACCGAGGCGCGCGCCGCGCTCACGCTGCGCCTGCTCTGCGGCCTGACGACCGACGAGATCGCGCGCGCCTTCCTCGTCCCGGAGCCGACCATCGCCCAGCGCATCGTCCGCGCCAAGCGCACGCTCGCCGAGACGCGCGTCCCCTTCGAGGTCCCGCGCAAGGACGAGCTCGCCGCCCGCCTCGCGTCGGTGCTCGAGGTCGTCTACCTCGTCTTCAACGAAGGCTACTCCGCGACCGCCGGGGAAGACTGGATGCGGCCCGCGCTTTGCGAGGAGGCGCTGCGTCTCGGCCGCGTCCTCGCCGAGCTCGCACCAAAAGAGCCCGAGGTCCACGGCCTCGTCGCGTTGATGGAGATCCAGGCATCGCGCGCGGGCGCGCGGGTCGGTCCGTCGGGAGAGCCGATTCTGCTTCTCGACCAGGACCGCTCACGCTGGGATCACCTGCTCGTGCATCGCGGTCTCGCGGCGCTAGCGCGTGCCGAGCAGCTCGGCGGCCGGCTCGGCCCCTACGCGCTCCAGGCAGCGATCGCCGCCTGTCACGCGCGGGCGCGCACCGCGGCGGAGACGGACTGGGTGCGCATCGCGGCGCTCTACGATGCGCTCGCCCAGATTGCGCCGTCCCCCGTCGTCGAGCTGAACCGCGCGGTCGCGGTCGCTATGGCGTTCGGCCCGGCGGAGGGGCTCGAGCTCGTCGATGCGCTGACTTCCGAGCCGGCTCTCAAGGGATACCACCTCTTGCCGAGCGTGCGCGGCGACTTCCTTGCCAAGCTCGGCCGCTTCGACGAGGCCCGCGCGGAGTTCGAGCGCGCGGCATCGCTCACGAGGAACGCGCGCGAGCGCAAGCTCCTCCTCGATCGCGCGGCCGCGTCGCATAAATTCCGCGTCGTAAAGTAAGATACCGATTCGTCGGCACTGCGCTAGGCCGTCATCCTGAGCGCAGCGAAGGATCTGCTTTTCATGAAAATCGCCACCTGGAACGTCAACGGCGTCCGCGCGCGCCAGGCGCAGCTTCGCGAATGGATGGAGCGCGACCGTCCGGACGTCGTGTGCCTTCAGGAGCTGAAGGCGGAGCCTGCGCAGATTCCCGAGCAAGTCAAGCTCGAGGACTACCACGCCTGCTGGCACGGCCTGCGCGCCTACTCAGGCGTCTCCCTTCACATCAGGAAGGGCGTGTTCGACGCCGAGCCCGCGTTCAGCCACCCCGAATTCGACATGGAATCGCGGATCGTGCAGGCCGAAATCGGCCGCCTCGTCCTCGCGTCGGTGTACGTGCCCAACGGCGGCAAGGACTATGAGGCGAAGCTCGGCTTCATGATCAAGCTCGCTGCGTGGGCGAAGCAGCTCCACCGGGAAGGGCGCGAGCTGGTTCTCTGCGGCGACATGAACATCACCCGCACCGACATGGACGTGCATCCGAAGGAGCGCAAGCCCGGCATCATCGGACAGCGGGAAGAGGAGCGCGAGCTGTTCGACAAGCTCCTCGGCGAACACCTGGTGGACGTCGGCCGCGCGCTCGACCCCGACAATCCGAACCTCTTCACCTGGTGGGCGCCCTGGCGCAACCTGCGGAGCCGCAATATCGGCTGGCGCCTCGATTACATCCTCGCCTCGCCGGCGATCGCCGAGCGCGCCGTGAGCTGCGTCGTGCTCGCCGAGGTCGGCACCAGCGATCATGCGCCGGTGATGATGACCCGCGCGTAGATGCCTGGGTTGAGTCTTTCAGGCAGCCGTGATCGAATCGACCTTGTCGGGATAAAAGGCGAGCAGTTCCTTGATGGCCGTCATCTCGTCGTACGGCTGCTCGTAGGTCCACACCGCGTTTTCAGGGCCGTTCGCGAGCGAGTAGTAGGATGCCTGGCCCTTGAACGGGCAATGAGTCTGATGGGAGCTGCGTGCGAGCCGCTCCATCTTCACGTCCTTGCGCGGGATGTAGTACACGACCGGGGCCACCGTGCTGCCCGACATGGACTCCTCGAGCGCGATCGCATCCCTCGTGTCGGCGATGACGTCGCCGTTGAACTTGACCTGCACGCGCACGCCCGCGGGCTTGGTGGTGATGCGATGCTTCGGATACTTCTTCCATCCGGGACCGCTGTTGGCGCTCATGAAGTCCTCCTTATTTCCTGGCCGTCTGCCCGATAATATTACTTTTTCGTCTTGATCAGCGCGTCGTAGGCATTGTCGCAACGTTCGACCTCTGCGCTGTCCGCCGCCGGGTCGACGAATAGGATCCCGGCGCCCCGCAGCGACGCCAGTTTCTTCACCGGCGACAGATAGTTCATCTTCAACATCAGCGGCTGCGCGTCGCCGATCGCGTATTCGTAGAACAGCAGGGCGGCGTTCGGATGAGGCGGTTTGCGCGACACGCCTATGCCGTTCGAGCGGGCTATCATCGGATCGATCGCAAACCAGTCGACCGGCGCGCCCTGCTGCCTGGCCTCGTCGATCATGTGGCCGTAGACGGCCAGCGCGAGTGGCACCTCGCCCGATACGACCATGTTGGCCAGGACGGAGTTGCCGCTGCGCACCGACAGGCCGTTGCGCGCCGCGATCTCCCGGAAGAGCTCCGTGCCTTTTTCCTCGCCCAGATTCTTGAGCAGGCTGCAATACCATTCGCCGGCTTTCGCTTCCACGCCCAGCTTGCCCTTCCATCTGGGATTGAGCAGATCGGCCCAGCGTTTCGGCAGATCCTGCTTTCCGACCGCACGGGTGTTGTACGCCTGCACGAAGACGTTGATGAATTGCGGCGCCCAGCCGCGATGGGCGGGCACGGTGCCTTCCAGCATTTCCTTGTGCGAGCTGGAATTGATTTCCTGCAGGAGATTTTCCCGATACAGCGCTTCGAGCTCGGGCGAGGAAACGCTGACTGCGTCGAAGTCCCAGCGGTTCGCCGTTTTTTCCGCCACCATGCGCTGCAGCACCTTGACCGAGGATGCCCGCCACGCATTGACGCGGACGCCGTAACGCTTTTCGAAATCGGCGCTCAGTACCTGAATCGTTGGTGCGGCATTGGAGGTGTAGACGGTCAAAGAGCCTTCTTTTCGCGCCGCCTCCGCCAGCCGTTGATGGCGGGAAGCGCTGTCGTCGGAGGCCAGCTCGGCGAACGATTGCGCCGACGCGAGCGGGGCCGCGACGGCCAGCAGAAACGCGGAAATCAGCCGATGGATCAAGCCGCCGCTTGCGCTGCTTGCGCCGCCCTGGAAATTCCGGCCGGGAGCGCCGTCATGTCGAGGCCGTACAGCCTGCACGAGTTCGCGGCCAGGACTTTCGTCTGCGTTTCCAGGGGCAGGTGGCCCAGATCGCGCCGGATGACCTTGATCGAATTCGGCCAGGTCGAGTTGGCGTGGGGAAAATCGTTCGACCACATGAGGTTGTCCTGGCCCCACCACTCGAGATTGCGGCCGCACACCGAATCGTTGAAGAAGCAGGAAAAAACCTGGTTGCGGATGTAGTCGCTCGGGTCGCGCGTGATGGGCGGCGGGTTCACGCCGCGGAAGCGGCGAAAGTAATAGTCCCATTGCTGGACCATGAAGGGCAGCCAGCCGGATTCGTTTTCCACCGTCACGAGCCTGAGCTTCGGGTAGCGCTCCAGCACGCCGTAGAAAATGAAATCGAAGAGCGCGTTGGCGACATCCGCGAGCTTCAGGTTGACGCTGCCGCGGTAATGCTCGATGCCTTTTCTTTCTTTGCTGTGATAGCTGTGGCCCGTCAGGATGTGCATGCTGACGGGCGCATCCAGGTCCTGGGCCGCCGCCCAGAATCTGTCGTAGTGGCTGGAATGAAAAGGCAGGTCCGGATGGGGTGCCTGCCAGATCAAAGCGCCTCTGAGTCCCGCCTTGCGACAGCGTTCCAGCTCCACGACCGCGTTGTCGATGTTGTAGACGGAGATGGCCGGAATCCCGACAAGACGGTTCCGGTCTACGCTGCAATATTCGATCAGCCAATCGTTGTAGAGGCGGAAGCAGGCTTCCTGCAGTCCGGCGTCCTTGAGAGCGTAGAGACCCAGGAGGAGTGTCGGATAGAGCACCTCGGCGCTGAGGCCGTCGACTTCCATCTCCTTGATCCTCGCGTTCGGATCCGATCCGCCCTCGCGCCGCTGGAATCCCTCGCCCAATTTATGAGGGGGAAAGAGCGGCGCCGCCTCGCGATATTTTTCCGGCACTCCCTTCTTCCAGAGATCGACCGGCTCCATGACATGGGAATCCGCCGAAATGATGATCCCGTCGATCCCCCGGCCCCGAGCATCTGTCGCCGCCATGTTCGTGCCCTGCTCGATCGGCTACTCGAAGAACTCGCCGTCGCGGACCACCACCGGCACGCGCTTGTTCTCCTTCGAATCGCCGGGCATCGGCTCGCCGCGGATATTGAGCCGGCCGGAAGCGTCCTCGCGCCCCACCCGGCAACCGATCCGCACCAGCACCAGCGGCTCTTTGCTGGTGGCTTCGAACCAGTAGTACGCGCCTGCGGGCAGCATGATTCCTTCGTGCTTGCCGAGGTCGGTATGGCCGCCGTCCGCGTCGTAATAGCGCGCGCTGCCCTGCAACACGATGAAGGTGTGGTCTTCGTTGGGATGCGTGTGCAGCCCGTTCTCGCCGCCGGAGGCATACACCTTGAGCGTCGCCCACATGTTCTCGGTCCTGGCGAGCGCGGTGTTGGTGCGCCCCTTTTCGAGCATCTGGGCGCGCATCTTGAAGAACGACGGCTTCTTCGCCGCCGCCTTGTTGGCCGCACGCGCGTTGCGGCGCTTGTCGTCCTGATCGGTTGCCTGCATGGATCTCTCCTTCGTTCCAAAGCGCCCCGGATCGATCAGCGCGCGGAATGTCACGATGTTAGATTAGTGCAGTGCGATACTCAAGTTTGGTCCTGTTCCTGGCGATTCTGGCGACGGCCTTGCCCGGCTTCGCACAGGATGCGTCGCTCCTGCGCTATGACGGCCCGGACCGGGCCCGGAAGCTGGTTGCGGCGGCGCAACAGGAAGGCTCATTCGCGCTGTACACGAGCTTTGCCGAGAAAGACCTGCCGCCCCTCATCGCCGCGTTCGAAAGGAAATACGGGGTCAAGGTCAAAGTCTGGCGCGCCGGGTCCGAGAAAGTTCTGCAACGGACCCTCGCCGAAGCGGCGGCCAGGCGCTACGAGGTCGATGCGATCCACTCCTCCGCGCTCGAAATGGAGACGCTGCATCGGGAAGAAATCCTGCAGGCTGTCGCGTCGCCGCACTCGAAGGGACTGATCGCGGGCGCGCTGCGGCCCCATCGCGAATGGGTGGCGACCTACCTGTCGGTCTGGGTGCAGGCCTACAACACCCACCTCGTCAAAAAGGAGGACTTGCCCGGGACTTTTCAGGATCTGCTCGACCCGAAATGGAAGGGCAAGCTCGGCATCGAGGCCAATGTCCCGGAATGGTACTCGACCGTGGTCTTGCACATGGGCGAGGAGAAGGGCATCAAGTTCTTCCGCGACCTGGTGGGCCGCAACGGCATCTCGGTGCGCACGGGGCATTCGCTGCTCAACAACATGGTCATCGCCGGCGAGGTGCCGCTCGCGCTGACGGTGTACCACTTCATGGCGGAAGCCGCCAGGCGCAAGGGCGCTGCGCTCGACTGGTTCGTGCTGGAGCCGGCGGTCGCGCGCATGAGCGGCATCGGCATCGCGCGCCGCGCGCCGCATCCGAACGCCGCGCTGCTGTTCTACGATTTCATGCTCTCGACCGAGGCCCAAGAATTGTTGGTGTCGATGGAATACGCGCCGACCCATGCCAGAGTGCCCTCGCCGCTCGCTCAGCAGCGTTTTACGCTGGTGGATCCGGCGCTCGCGCTGGACCAGAGCGACAAGTGGGCCAAGTCCTTCGAGGAGGTGATACTCAGGCGGGGCGGCCTTTGAAGCGCGTCTCTGCCGCACTGTTGCTCGCCGCGTCGTCGGCGTTTTTTCAGGCCGTGCATCCACAAAGCTTGCAAGAGCTCGCCGCTTACCAGGGCGAGGACCGGCAGCAGCGCCTCGTGGAAGGGGCGAAAAAGGAAGGCTCGCTTCTTTTTTATGCGACCTTCCCGATCGAATACGCCGATCAGCTGATCGAGCCGTTCCGGAACAAATACGGAATCAAGGTCAACGTCTGGCGCGCCCGTTCGGAAATCGTTCTGCGGAAGGTCATCGCCGAGGCGCGCGCCGGCGGCCCCAGCGCCGATGTGATCGCCATCATTTCGCCTCAGGAGGAAGCGCTGCGGCGCGAGAATCTGCTGCAGGAAATTCACTCTCCGTATCACAAAGACCTGGTCCCTGCCGCCGTGCCCGCGCACCGCGAATGGGTCGCGACCCTGCACCACGTGTTCGTGCAAGCCTATAACACCAACAAGGTCAGAAGGGAGGACCTCCCCAAAACGTATCAGGATCTGCTGGCGCCCAAATGGAGAGGCAAGCTGGCGATCGAAGGCGACGATCACGAATGGATGTCGTCGGTGATCGCGGACATGGGCGAAGCCGAGGGCGTCAAGTTCTTTCGCGACCTCGTCGCAAGCAACGGCCTCTCGGTCCGCAGCGGCCATCCCTTATTGACGAACCTGGTCGCCTCCGGCGAAGTGCCGCTCGCGCTAACCGTCTATCAATACAGCGTGGAGCAGGCAAAGAAGAAGGGCTCGCCGATCGACTGGTTCGTGATCGAGCCCGCGGTAAGCATCACGAACGCGATCGGAGTCGCCAAGAGGGCCCCGCACCCACACGCCGCTTTGCTGTTCTACGACTACATCATCAGCACGGAAGGACAGCGCATGCTGGCAAAAATCGGCTACGTCCCGACTCACGTGAAAATCGAATGGCCGGTCAAGGGCGTCAAGCTCAAGTTTCTCGATGCCGCGACCTTGCTCGACGAGCAGGAAAAATCGACCCGCCTGTTCGAGCAGATCATTCTCAAAGGCGCTGCCCGCTAAGGCCGGATAAATGGCCCTTCCGACGAAACTCCTCCGCGATGCGGCGACGCTCGCCTGCAGCGCGGCCCTCGCCGGCTGCGTCGCCGTCTCGATCGACGAACTGCTCGCCTCGACAGCGATCGTCGCCGAGCTCCCGCTCGAGAGCGGGACGCTGATCGAGGCGGCGCGGTTCTCCGCAGGCCACGCCGGCGAGTCGCAGCCCGGCTGGGGCCGCTTCGTCGTTTCCCCCTTCGCGACGAAGAGCGAGTATCGGCTCGTCGAGAGCGACCGTGGCATAGTGCTCGAGGGGCGCGCGGACGGCTCGGCCTCGGGGTTCTACCAGCGCATCCGCATCGATCCGGCGCGGCATCCGGTGATCGAGTGGCGCTGGCGGGTCCTGCAGACGCCGGGCCAAACCGACCCCCGGGTCCCCTCTCGCGACGACTCGCCGGCGCGCGTGATCGTCGCCTTCCATGGCGACGTGAAGCGCCTGGACTTCGGCGAACGCTTCGCGCTCGCGCTCTACAACGCGCTCACCGGCGAGAAGATGCCGTACGCGATCATCATGTACAGTTGGACGAGCGACGCCCCGGTTGGCACCATCACGCCGAACGACCAAACCGGGAAGATCCAGACGATCGTCGTCGAAAGCGGCGGCGGCATCGGTGAGTGGCGCGAGCTCAGGCGCAACGTGCTCGAGGACTACCGGCTCGCCTTCGGCGAGGAACCGTGGGACATTGTCGCGGTGGGGGTGATGACCGACGCGAGCAACACGCGCGGGAAAGCCAGGGCGCAGTACGGCGATATCAGCTTTCGGCCGGAGGAGTGACGGTCGACGGGGCGGTGACCAAAGACGCGCGGGAGTTTCCATCGTCGGCCCTGAAATGCCGGGGTAAGCCTACTCCGAGTCGGCGCGTTTGTCGCTGTGACCGGGTCGCTGAAATGAATTCTTACAATCGAGTCATCGGGTTCGTCAATCCGGGTTCAACCACCACCGCCGGCCGTGCGTTCTTGTAAGTATGAGACGTATACTGTTGGTGCCGGTGTCGATCCGTAGGGAGGAACGACGCGCCCGCCTTCGCTTGCGATAGGAGGTGCCGATGAAAGCGTTCTTCGAACATGCGGCAAAGCAGCTGCTCGTGCTGCTCGTTTCGGCGTCGGTCGCCTTTGCGCAGACGCAAGCGCCCGCCCCGCGCAAGGCCGCGGCCACGCAGCAGGAGCTCGATCAGATGCTCGCGCCGATCGCGCTCTACCCCGATTCGCTGCTGTCGCAGATCTTCATGGCCTCCACCTATCCGCTCGAGGTGGTGGAGGCGGCGCGCTGGTCGAGGGCGAATCCCGGCCTCAAGGGCGAGGAGGCGGTCAACGCGGTCGAGCAGAGGGATTGGGACGCGAGCGTCAAGTCGCTGGCCGCGTTCCCGCAGGTCCTTGCGATGATGGACCAGCAGCTCGAGTGGACCGCGCGGCTAGGCGACGTTTTCATCGCGCAGGAGCCGCAGGTGATGGAAACGGTGCAGAGCCTGCGGCAGAAGGCGTATGAAGCCGGCAATCTGGGATCGACTGAGCAGGCCTACGTGGTCCAGCAGGGGGACACCTTCGCCATCGAGCCGGCCAGCCCGGAAATCGTCTACGTGCCGTACTACGATCCGCGCGTGGCGTACGGATCGTGGTGGTGGCCGGCCTATCCGCCCGTCTATTGGGCGCCCTGGCCCGGCTATTACGTTTACCCGGGATTCGCTTTCGCCTGGGGCGGCGGCATCAGGGTGGGCGCGGGATTTTTCTTCAGCGCCTGCGACTGGCGGGCGCGCCACGTCACCGTCGTGAATGTCACCAACGTCGTCGTGAATCGCTCGGCTGTAGTCAACCGGCCGGGGCCCGTGAGAACCGGGCAGCCGGTCGTATGGCAGCACGATCCCGGGCACCGCCGGGGCGTGCCGTATCACATCGCGTCGCTGCAGCAGCGCTTCGGCGGCGCTACGGCCGCCGGCCAGCGGCGCGAATTCCGGTGGCAGGATCCGGTCGTCCCGGCAACCCGCAACAGCTCGCTGAATCGGCCGGAGGTGCACGACGCGCACCTTCGCCCGAATCCGCGCAGGCCGGACGACGGGCGCGCAGGCCGCCTTGACGCTCGAAGCGGCTTCTCCGCCAATCCCGCCGTCACGCGAAGCGTCGAACCGCGCCCTGAATTCCGCGCTCCCGTGAGCCGCCCGCCTGCGGCGCCTGTTGCCGCGGCTCCGCAGGCGCGTCCGGGCCCGGGCAACGTTCCTCGCCCGGCGCCGCCGCCCGCCGCCGGTCGCACTCCGCAGCCGCAGGGCTTCACCGGTCGCGGGCAGGCGGGAAACCGCCCCGCGCCGTCCGCACCGAGAGCGCACGGCGAAGGGCACAACCGCTAGATCGCCGGAAATCGTCGCCAGGCGGAGCCGGACGGCACCCGGACGACTCCGGCTTTTCGTGGCCGCTCGATCGAAGTTGCTGGACGTTTCCCTGGGTCCCCAGTCGAACCACGTAGAATGGCCGCAAGAGGCTCTTGCGCCCGCCAAGGCCCCGCTATTTCAACCCAGAGGAGGCAATCCCATGCGTCATTCGGTTCCGCTTGCACTGGTTCTCGCGGCACTCGCGTTCGGCGGCCCCGCCTTCGCGCAGAAGCAGACGGTGAAGATCGTCTACATCGGGCCGCTGACGAGCGGGGTGTCGGCGAACGGCATCGGCGGGCGCAACTCCGCCGACCTCGCGGTGCGGCTGCGCAACGAAAATCCCAGTGCGAAATACCGCTTCGAGCTGGTGAGCCTGGACGACGAGTGCAAGCCCGACACCGCGGTTCGCGCCGCGACCAAGGCGGCCTCGGACAACTCGATTATCGCGGGCGTGACGCACTACTGCTCGGTGACCGCCATTGCGACGGTGGACACCTATCACAAGTTCGGCTTCCCGGTGGTGGTCTGGGGCGCGGTGCTGCCCGACATTACCTACCGCAACAAGTACGCCGAGGTGCATCGCGTCAACGGCACGATGATCAACCAGAACGAGGTCGCAGCGCAGTTCATGACCGGCATGAAATTCAAGCGCTGGGTGATCATTCACGACACCACCGACTACGGCAAGGGGCACGACAAATACTTCACCCAGTATCTGACCAAGTTCGGCGGCGAGGTCGTCGGCCGGTTCGGCGTCACCGCCGACCAGCAGGACTTCACCGCGGAGCTCACCAAGGCCAAGGAGCTCAAGCCCGAGGTGATCTACTTCGGGGGCCTCACGCCCATCGGCGTGCGCATCCGCTCGCAGATGGAGCGGCTTGGCATCAACGCGGTCTTCGAGGGAACTTCCGGCATCAAGTCGGACGCCTACATCGAGGGTCTTGGCAAGCAGTTCGCCGAAGGCTCGCTTTCCTTCATCGAGGGCGCGCCCTGGGAAAAGCTCCCCGGCGGCCTGTACTTCACCGGCAAGTACGCGCAAGCCAAGTACGACCAGGGCCCCGAGGCCTACGGGCCGTTCGCGTTCGCGGCGGCGAACCTCGTCATGGACGCAATCGAGAAGACGGGCCCCGACCGCAAGCGCGTGATCGGCGAGCTGAACAAGACCCGCGACAAGGACTCGATCATCGGCAAGATCACTTTCGACGACCACGGCCAGAACATCGTGCCGCTCATCACCAAGTACGTGGTGCAGGACGGCAAGTGGGTGGTGTGGGAGGACAGCGAGTACGCGACGGGCAAGCGCAAGCTGAAGTAGTGAAAGGCGGACCGCGTGCGCGGCCGCTTTATTTCCGCCGATTCGAAGGGACGCCGCCGGCGCCCTTCAAGCGGCGGGTAAGCCGCTCTTATGGACTTCGGCGTTCTCGGCCAGTACGTCGCCAACGGCCTGATGCTGGGCGTGATCTACGCCATGGTAGCCGTGGGCTTCACGCTCTTCTTCGGCGTGCTCGACGTGATCAAGTTCTCCCACGGCGACGTGCTCATGGTCGGCGCCTTTGCCGGCCTGGCGACTTTCATCGGCGCGCAGGCGATCGGCGTCCAGTCGGCCGTCCTGCAGCTCGCGGCGGTCGCGCTCGTCGCCCTCGCTAGCACAGCGCTCCTCGGCGCGCTGATCGGCAAGTTCCTGGTGCTGCCGCTGCGCTCGGCGCCGCCGTTCAACACGCTGCTCGTTACGCTGATGACGGGCTCGGCATTGCGCGAAGCGGTGCGCCTCTTTTATCCGCAAGGCGCGAACCCGAAGCCTTTTCCGCGCCTGCTGCCGCAGGACTCGCTCGCACTGGGCTCGTTCTCGCTGCGCCTCGACAGCGCGCTCCTGCTCGCGGGCGGCCTCGCCGCGATCGTCGCGGTGCACCTCGTCATCACGCGCACGCGCCTCGGTCTCGCCGTGCGCGCGGTGGCGCAGGACGCCGAGACCGCGCGCGTCATGGGCATCGACTTCGAGCGCGTGGTGCTCGCGACCTTCGCGCTCGGCTCGGCGCTCGCCGCTCTTGCCGGCATCATGAACGGCCTGTACTACAACGAGATCAATTTCGGCATCGGGCTCTGGCTCGGCGTGATCGGCTTCTCCGCGGCCGTGGTCGGGGGCTTGGGCAACATCTACGGCGCCATCCTCGGCGGGTTTCTCTTCGCGGCGCTGCAGACCGTGGGCGCGGTGCTGCTGCCCGCGGTGTTTTCCGATCTGCCCTCGGCCTACAAGGACGTGTTCGCGTTCGCCGCGGTGATCGCGCTGATGGCGTGGCGGCCTACCGGCCTGATCGCCGAGAAGACCGCCGAGCGGGTGTGACGTGCCGAGCCGGCTCCTCGATCCCCGCTCGAGCGTTCCGGCGCTCGCCGGAATCGCCGGAATCGCCGCGTACGGCGCGTTTTTCCTGCATGCCGAGTCGCAGGAAACGGTGCTGGGCCTGGTCGCGCTCGGCGTCGCCGGCATCGCCGTGCTCGCGCGCCTGGGCTGGAGCGCTCGCGTGCGGGAATCGCTCGCCGCGCATCCCGCCGCCTCGCGCGCCGGCACCGCGCTCGCGCTCGCCGCGATCCTCGCGCTCTTCTGCGACCAGCACTTCCCGATGCTGATGCTCGCCTCCGTCCTGCTCTACGCCGTGGCCTGTTTCGGCCTCACGGTGCAGTTCGGCTACGCGGGCGTGGTGAACTTCGCCGGCGCCGCCTTCCTCGGTATCGGCGCGTACACCTCGGCCGTGCTGGGGGCCCATCTGTGGCATCCGCTCGTCGTGCTCGCGGGCGGCGCCATGGCGGCGCTCGTCGGCTCGCTCCTCATCCTGCCGGTGCTGCGCACCCGCGGTCATTACGCCGCGCTCGTCACCGTCGCATTCGGGCTGCTGTTCCGCACTTTCATCGAGGTGAACGACGCGCTCGGCGGACCTCAGGGGCTGCAGATCAAGGGCATGAATCTCTTCGGCTGGGACCTGAACTCGGGGCTCAGGATCGGGGAGACCGAGATCTCGTTCTACGCCAACTACGTCGTTCTCGCGCTCGGGCTCTCCGCGCTCGCGTACGCGGCGGTGCGGCGCCTGGAGCGCTCCTGGATCGGCCTGAATCTCGATGCGGTGCGCCTGGACGAGACCGCGAGCGCGGTGTTCGGCATCGACGTGGCGCGCTGGAAGATCCTCGCTTTCACCTTCGGCAACTTCATCGCGGGACTCGCGGGCGCCGTGTACGGGATGATGACGGGCTTCGTCGCGCCGAACAGCTTCACCTTCGGCGACTCGCTCATTCTCGTCTCGATCCTCATCCTCGGAGGCCTGGGCAACCTCTGGGGCGTGGCGCTCGCCGCGAGCATCGTGGTGGTGCTGCCGGAAAAGCTGCAGGCGCTGCAGGAATACCGCCTGCTGCTGTACGCCCTGCTGGTGATCGGGATCCTCCTCTTCCGGCCCGACGGATTGCTGCCGCGCCGCGCCCGCGAATATCTTCCAGGGTGGAAGCCGCGATGAGCGCGCTGCTCGCCTGCCGCGGCCTGAGCGTGCGCTTCGGGGGGCTGGTTGCGCTCGACGCGCTCGACCTCGAAGTGAAGCAAGGCGGGATCCTCGGCCTGATCGGCCCGAACGGCTCGGGGAAGACGACCTTCTTCAACGTCATCACTGGCGTCTACTCCGCCGCCGCGGGCGAAGCGCGCTTCGGCGGCGCCGACCTCACGCGGCTGAAGCCCCAGCGCATCTACGCCGCGGGCATCACGCGCACCTTCCAGCGCTCGCGCCTCGCGCTGCCGCTCTCGATCTTCGACAACATCATGATCGGCAACCACCGGCTGCTCGACCACGGCCTTGCGTTCAACCTCTTGCGCCGCGCGGCGCTGAAGAAGCAGCTCGAGGAGAACCTGGAGAAAGCGAGGGCGCTCGTCGCCGCCTTCAGCAAGCGCCTCGCCGGGTGCATGTTCGAAGCGGCGGGCGCCTTCAGCATGATCGACAGAAGGAGGATCGAGATCTGCCGCGCGCTCGTCTCCGGGCCGCGCCTCCTCCTCCTCGACGAGCCCTCGGCTGGCATGACGCACGAGGAGACGCGCGAGCTGATGGACGACATCCTGGCGGTGCGCGAGCGGCTGCCGGGACTCACGCTCGTCGTCATCGAGCACGAGATGAACGTGATCGAGCGCATCACCGAGCGCTGCGTGGTGCTGAACTACGGCAGGAAGATCAGCGAAGGCGCCTACGCCGAGGTCGCGGCCGACCCGCAGGTGCAGGAAGCCTACCTGGGGAGGGAATAAAAGTGAGCGAGCTCCTCAGGATCGAGAACGTCTACGCCGGCTACGACCGCGCCGATGTCCTGCTCGACGTGTCGCTCGCGGTCGAGGCGGGCTCCGTCACCTGTATGCTCGGCTCGAACGGCTCGGGCAAAACGACGCTCATCCGCGCGATCCTGGGCCTGACGCCGCCGCGGCGCGGGCGCATCGTCTTCGACGGCGAGGACCTCGCGGGTCGGCCAACGCACGAAATCGTCCGGCGCGGCATCGCCTGCATCCCCGAGGGCCGGCGCGTGTTCCCCAAGCTCACCGTGGCGGAGAACCTGCGCCTGGGGGCCTACGGCGAGAACGACGCGGTGAAAATCGCGCAGCGCTTCGGCCGCGTGTTCGGGATCTTCCCGCGGCTGGAGGAGCGAGCCGGCCAGCTCGCCGGCACGCTCTCGGGCGGCGAGCAGGCGATGCTCTCGATCGGCCGCGGCCTCATGTCCGAGCCCCGGCTGCTTCTCGTCGACGAGCCCTCGCTCGGGCTCGCGCCGCTCCTCGTCAGGGAAAACTTCGCGGTGATCCGGCGCGCGCAGGAGATGGGGATCACGGTGCTCCTGGTCGAGCAGAACGTGCGCCAGACGCTCGCGATCGCGCACTACGGCTATGTGCTCGCGCAGGGCAGGGTGGCGGCGCGGGGCACCGCGGCCGAGCTCGCCGCCAACGCCGAAGTGCATCAGGCGTATTTCGGCTGAATCGGAGGACGAGAGATAGCGTACCTCCGGCTGCGCACGTCTTTCAGCGGACCATGCAGGGACGGTTGCAGATTCAGCCCAGCGCCGCGATCTTGGCGAGGAGATCGTTCTCGTCGATCGGCTTCACCACGTAGTTCGTCGCGCCCTGGCGCAGACCCCATATCCGGTCGGTATCGTGGCTCTTGCTGGTGCACAGAATCACCGGAATGTGCTTGGTCGCCTCGTCGCGCGTGATGAGACGCGTTGCCTGGAAGCCATTCATATCAGGCATGACGACGTCCATCAGGATGAGGTCCGGTTTTTCGGCTTTCGCCTTGTCCATGGCCTCTTTGGCAGTCTCGGCCAATATGCACCGGTAGCCGTGCTTGGCCAGCATCTGGAAGAGAACGTGGCGGGCGGTGGACGAATCATCGGCGATGAGTATCTTCTTTACGGGCATTGCGAGCTTCCTCCTCAATCGCCTTGGGACGGATCCAGGCGCCGGCGCGCCTTTACTTCTTCGCTTCCAACGCCGCCCGCACCGCCTCGATGCGCTTGCGGTTGACGCCCATGTCTCCGCGGCCCACGCGCGAGGCCGAGCGCACCTGGGTCGCGTTCGCCGCCGGGTCGAACCAGAACTCCACATCGTCCACGTACTTCATCAGCCTGGTGGTGAACTGCGCGTACAGGTAGCCGGGTTCGCTTTTCACCACCTTGGCACCGTCCATGCTCTCCACGATGGCCTTGATCTTCGCCAGCGTGGCCGGACCGTCGCCTTTCAGCGCGAGCGGAGCGATGTCCGCGTATTTGCGCTGCGGGTGATCGGGGTAGAGCGCGGCCTGGCTGGTGACGCTGTTTTCGGTCATGGACGGGGGTTTCAATTTGCCGTCGCGCACGCCCAGGTCGGTGGGCGGCGTGCCTTGCAGGAAGCCCAGCTGACCGGCCGCCACGGCCACGACGACCAGCAGCAGGACCACGATGACGAGCCATTTGACGATGAGCATGATTGAATCTCCTATTTGTGAGCTACGCTCCACCATCCCACTATCGTAGCAGTTGTCGCTTCGCGCGTTGTGAAACGCGCGGGGTTATGATCCTATCGAACCGAGAATGAGGAACTGAAATGATCCGCGAGAATCTGCGCAGCGATGGCTGAGCCCTACCACTCGCCGACGCTCGAAGCGCGCCGCGCGCAGATGTTCCCGGTCCTCGCGGACGAGGAGATCGCGCGCCTGCGCCGCTTCGGCGCGCCGCGCCGCTACGCGGACGGCCAGTGCCTGTTCGAGACCGGCAAGACTAGCCCGGGCATGTTCGTCGTGCTCTCGGGGCTGGTGCGCATCACGGGCCGCGACGGGCACGGGCACGATCTCCTCATCGCCGAGCTCTCCGCGGGAGGATTCTCGGGCGAAGTCGGGCAGCTCTCGGGCCGGCGCGCTCTGGCGGACGGCGTCGCGGTCGGCGCGGTCGAGGCGCTGCTCGTCGTCCCCGAGCAGTTGCGCGCGCTGCTGGTCGCCGAAGCCGATCTGGGCGAGGAAGTGATGCGCGCGCTCATCCTGCGCCGCGTCGGCCTGATCGAGATGGGTGCGGGCGGCCCGGTGCTGATCGGCGCGCCTTCGTCCCCGGACATGGCGCGGCTGCGAAGTTTTCTCAGCCGCAACGGCATCCCGCACCTCGTCTTCGATCCGGCGAGCGACCCGGACGCGCAAGGCTTCATCGAGCGCTATGCGCCGCGGCCCGAGGACCTGCCGCTCGTCGCCTGCCCCGACGGATCGGTGCTGCGCAATCCCGGGGAGAACGAGCTCGCGCGCTGCATCGGCATGCTCGACGCCGGTGACGCGGACCGCGTGCACGATGTCGCCGTCGTGGGCGCGGGCCCCGCGGGACTGGCGACCGCGGTCTACGCGGCCTCCGAGGGCCTCTCGGTGCTCGTCATCGACGCGCGCGCCTTCGGCGGGCAGGCGGGCGCGAGCGCGCGCATCGAAAATTATCTCGGCTTCCCGACCGGCATCTCCGGCCAGGCGCTCGCGGGCCGAGCCTATACGCAGGCGCAGAAATTCGGCGCGCGCATGCTGATCCCGGCCGAGGCGGTGCGCCTGGACTGCGGCCGGCCGGAGGAGCGCGACCCGCTCGCGCTCGAGCTCACCGGCGCGCGCAGCGTGCGCAGCCGCACGGTGGTCATCGCCACGGGCGCGCGCTATCGCCGTCCGGACTGCGCCGAGCTGAAAGCCCTGGAAGGGCGCGGCGTCTGGTACTGGGCCTCGCCCATCGAGGCGAAGGCGTGCGCGGGGCAGGAAGTGGCGCTCGTCGGCGGCGGCAACTCCGCGGGACAGGCCGCGGTGTTTCTCGCCGGGCACGCCGCCAAGGTATGGATGCTGGTGCGCGGCGCGGGGCTCGCCGCGAGCATGTCGAGATACCTGATCGACCGCATCGCCGCGATCCCCAGGATCGAGCTGCGCACGCGGACCGAGATCGTCGCGCTCGCCGGCTCGCGCGAGTCCGGCGTCGAATCGGTGCGCTGGCGGCACCGCGACTCCGGGGCCGAGGACACCCGCGCGATCCGCAACGTGTTCCTCTTCCTCGGCGCCGATCCGGCGACCGAGTGGGTGAAGGATTGCGGCGTCGCCTTCGACGACAAGGGCTTCGTCACGACCGGCGGCGGGCGCCTGCCGCTCGAGACCAGCGTGCCCGGCGTGTTCGCGATCGGCGACGTGCGCTCGGGCTCGGTCAAGCGCGTCGGCGGCGCGATCGGCGAGGGCGCCGCGGTGGTCGCGCAGATCCACGCGTTTCTTGCGCGGGAGAATGCCGGAGTGGAGGCTCGAGCCGCGTAGCGAGTTCCCGGCGTGTCCCACCTCTTCGAATCCGCCGCTAGCGGCCGCTCCAAGTGCCGCGGCTGCGCTCAAGGCATCCAGCGCGGAGAGCTGCGCTTCGGCGAGCGCCTTCCCAACCCCTTTGCGGAGGGTGAGATGACCGTCTGGTTCCATCCGCACTGCGCGGCCTACAAGCGGCCGGAGCCGCTGCTTCAGGCCCTCGCGGAAACGCCCGCGAGCGTGCCCGACCGGGAGAGCCTTGAGCGCGCGGCGCGCGCGAGCCTCGCGCACCGGCGCCTCCCGCGGATCGACGGCGCCGAGCGCTCGCCGGGCGCGCAGGCGAGGTGCCGCAGCTGCCGCGAGCCCATCGCGCGCGGGAGCTGGCGCATCCGGCTCGTGTTCTATGAGGAAGGGCGCTTCTCTCCCGGAGGATTCGTGCACCTCGACTGCCGCAAGGCCTACTTCGAGGCGGACGACATCCTGGATCGGGTGCTGCACTTCAGCCGGGACTTGAGCGCCGACGAACGTGGGGAATTGATGCGCGCGTGTGGCGACGAGAAGCCCTAGAACCGCCCGCGCTTGACTCTGGACGCTATTCCCCGACCAAGCGGATGAGCGTGATCTCCGAAGGGATCCCGAACCGCATCGGCGGCCCCCAATAGCCCGTGCCGCGGCTGACGTAGACCCACATGCGGCCGAGGCGATTCAGCCCCGCGATGAACGGCTGCTGCAGGCGCACCAGAAAATTCCACGGCCAGAACTGCCCGCCGTGCGTGTGCCCGGAGAGCTGCAGCTGGTAGCCGGCGGCTTCCGCGAAAGGAGCGGAGCGGGGCTGGTGGGCGAGCAGCACCTTCGGCGCGTGCTCAGGCGCCCCTTTCGCCGCCGCGTGAGGATCGCTCTTGTGCGAGGGATCGTAATAGTGGGCGGACCAGTCCGTGACGCCCGCCACCGTCAACGCCGCTCCGTCGTGATCGAGGACGACGTGCTCGTTCATCAGCACGCGCGCGCCCAGGCGCTCGAGCTCGCGGATCCACGCGTGGACGCCCGAGTAGTACTCGTGGTTGCCGGTGACGAAATAGGTCCCGTGCCGGGACTCGAGCCGCGCGAGCGGCTCGGTGTGGTGCGCGAGGTCCTGCACGCTGCCGTCGACGACATCGCCGGTGATCGCGATCATGTCGGCCTGCAGACGATTGACCCGATCGACGATCGCTTCGACGAAATTGCGCTTGATCGTCTGCCCCACGTGGATGTCGCTGATCTGGGCGATGGTGAAACCCTCAAGCTCCTTTGGAAGACCGGCGAGCGGCACTTCCACGTTTACTACCGGCGCGACCCGGCGCGCCATGAAGAAACCGACCAGCGTGATCGCCGGCGTGAGCGCCATGACTCCGATAGCCGAGATGCGGATCCAGGACTCGTGAGCTTCCTGGGACAGCGCAAGGGCGGACGCGATCAGGCTCACGTCGCGAGCCAGGATCAGCACCAGCAGCCACGAGAAAAAGCCCATCGTCAGCCACGGAAGCATCACCGCCCACGGGCCGCGATCGTCCCGGATCCGGAATCCCTTGGGCAAAAGCCAGAAACACACCGCGAGCAAGGCGCCGCCCGCGAGCTGCGTGACCGCGCCGAACGGCAGAAGCAGCCGAACGCCGATATAGACATGCAGGAGAGCGAACAGGAGAACAACGGGGCGTGGGAATTTCACTGGAAGAAAGTGGGGGCGAGGGCCGGCACACGCAAGACCTGCGGGAGCTTACGCTCCACCATCCCACGCCCGCGCCATGAAGCGCCCCTTACTGCCGGAGAGCACACGGAGCGCTCTCTCGAGATTGCGCTCGCGCACCTCCTGAGATTTCAGCCGGGAGAAATAGCGGAGAATCTCCTTCTTCCGGCTCGGGATCAGCGCTTCCCAGTTCTTCATGGCTCGCGGATTCTCTTGCAGCGCCGCCTTGAACCACGAAGGCACGGGATGCAGCGGACCGTTCCTGTACCCCGCGTCGAAGCGGAGCTCGACTTCAACGCGATCGCCAACCTTCGTGCTCGACGCCCTGCGAACATCGCCGTGCAGGTACAAATAGAAACTCCCGTCGCCGACCGGCATCATGTTGATGCGCCACGGCACCGCGGGCTTGCCGTTGATCCGCACGAAAACCGGAAG
>WNFV01000489.1_pt1 | contig 54463 bp, 63 predicted proteins | sample 5400101 | NCBI WGS metagenome assembly WNFV01 (sample SAMN13153361, study PRJNA577476) | soil metagenome | isolation source: 115 cm soil or saprolite under grassland replicate 1 | place: USA:California | collected 2016-06-15
AATCCAGGGCGCAACCGCCACGATGAGATCTCGTACTCCACGGCAATCCGTGCCGGACGCAAGGCGATCGCGAAGTGGCCGGCGGCACCCGCCGTGCTGTCGGTTGCGATTCTTCCGCAGAATCGGATCGTCGCGTACTACGGCAACCCGCACTCAAAAAAGATGGGGGTGCTGGGCGAGTATCCTGAGCAGGAGATGCTTTCGATGCTCGACAACACCGCCGCGGCCTGGCGTAAGGCGGATCCGTCGACGCCGGTGATTCCGGCGATTCACCTCGTCGCGGTGGTGGCGCAGGGATCCGCAGGCCCGGACGGCCAATGGCGCCTACGCGAGGGTCCGGAGACGATCGAGCAGGCGTACAAGTGGGCGCAGAGTCGCCAGGGCCTGCTCTTCGTCGACATCCAGGCGGGCCACAGTACGCTGCAGCAGGAGTTGCCGCGGCTGCTTCCGTATCTCGAGCGCCCGGACGTGCATCTCGGGATCGACCCCGAGTTCTACATGCACTACAAGAGCGAGGGGATCCGTCCGAGCGTGAAGGTTGGCCAGATGATGTCGACCGACGTGAACTACGTCATCCAAGTGCTCGATCAGCTGGCACGCGAGAAGAATCTGCCGCCCAAGATTCTTGTCGTGCACCGCTTCCGCGCTGATATGCTGCCGGACGCGGAGAACATCAGGCCGACGCCCCGGGTCCAGGTGGTGATGCACATGGACGGCTGGGGTCCCCCCTGGCTCAAGTTCGACTCGTACAAGGACTACATCGTGCAACACCCGGTGGCGTTCACTGGCTTTAAGTTCTTCTATCACAACGATACGAAGAGCGGCGAGCCGATGCTCACGGAACTCGAAGTGCTGCAACTGCTGCCGCGTCCGTTATACCTCCAGTATCAGTAAGCACCGGCCCCGGGGGTATAGCTGCTTAGTACATGCAGCGGAGCCACCCTACCCCAGGGCGCCCTCCCCGCTAACGTTCGGACAGACTTCGGACGGTTTTAGTGGGCTGAAGGTTCGCAGCAACCACAGGGGCAGAACCATCCATTATTGGCCGCTCCCCCACAGCTCGCCCCAGGGACGGACCCTGGCTGCTGCCGCGACGGTGCTCCTGATCCGTTATCGCGTCAGCTCGGTCTGGCTGATCCTCACCGGCGGCGCCGTCGGCGTCCTGGACCATTACCTGCGCTGGGCCGCACCGGCGCTGGACGCCGCGACTACAATTTGGTTAGGAGGAGAGGAGATGCCGATCTATCTGGACCACACGATCGTCCCGGCCACTGACAAGGAGGCTTCGGCGCGGTTCTTCGCCAAGATCTTCGGCCTGGAGTACAAGGGGCCGTGGGGCCACTTCGCGCCGGTGAAGGTGAACGAGACGTTGTCGCTGGACTTCGACAACCGCGAGGTCATCGAGCACCATCACTACGCCTTCATCGTCTCGGACGAGGAGTTCGACGCGATCCTGGACCGCGTCAAGGGCGAAGGGCTGGCCTACGGCAGCGGGCCGAGGCAGGACGACATGCAGATCAACCACCTGCACACCGGCCGCGGCTTCTACTTCAACGACCCCAACGGCCACCGCTTAGAGGTCATTACCCACACGTACATCTGAGGAACGTCTCTTTAATGAACACCTGATAACGCCGCGTTGTGGCTCCCGTTCTTTTTGCTGTGGACCACTCGCGTTACTCCTTCCTACCCTGCCACAGTCTCGCTGCTCGGCGATGGGACTGTGCCATCCTTCCGCGGCCGGCCGCGTCCGCGGCCAGCGGACGCACTGCTGGTCGGCAGTGAGCTAGGCGCACTGAGCGAACGGCCCCGCCGTTGCTTCCCGCCCTGTGTGGGGACCAGCTCATAGCCCATCCGGCTCAGCAGGCCCTTGAGGTCCTCTAGCATGGCCTGCTCTTTGGCGAGGGCGGCCTCTTTCTCTCGCAGTACGTTCTCGATCAACTCCACGGAGAGCTCTGGTGATGTGGCGGTCATGGTTTCCTTTCTGTTGGTTGGGAAGGTGTGCTTGTTCCTCACGTTGGGAGAGAATCCCGAAATTCTTCCTCGGTCAGCACCACGTTGTTCGCCTCATCGAAAACGGAAAACACCTCAACGTCTCGTCCACAGGTCTGTGTAATCCGCTCCGCCTCACTCCGTATCTCCGCAGGACTATTTGCCTCAAAGGAAAAGCAGACGGCAAAGTCGACCCACGCTCCATCCCATTTATCAATCTGAACATCCGACGGCGGGAAGTTGAAACGGGATACGACGATCTCTTTCAAGAAGGCTTCGCTCTCTTCATCAAGATCGTCCCATTCTGGCCTGTCCTTGTCATCGACCGACGTCGCGTCTATGAAGAACACTCGATATTTCGCCATCAGCGTTGCCGCTCCAGCCACTTTGCCAAGAGCGTCCCATCCTTTCTCGTCAGGTTCGGGATGTAGCTGTAGTACCGCGTCGTCAGCATGAGCAGGGTGGTATGGCCGAGCATCTTGGCAACCCAGCCGGGATCCTCTCCCGAAGCGAGGGCATGAGTTGCGAAGGTGTGCCGAGTGTTGTAGAAGTCCCGCCGTCGAAGACCGGCCGCCTTCAGGGCCGCATACCAGATCCGCCGACGGAAGTTCGCCACGTTGATGTGGCTCCCGCGGGGATTCGGGAAGACGAGTTCGCTCCCGCCAGCGATCAGCCGCTGCTCTTCGAGGGACCGCCGCACCGGCGGCAGGATATCGACCTCGCGAGCGGAGCTCCGGGTCTTGAGACGAGTCCGCTGGCCCTTCCGCCAGCCCTCTCGGACGAGGATCTTGTTTCGCTCCCAGTCAATCGACTCCCACCTGAGCGCGATCTGCTCGGAGGGCCGGAGCCCTGTACCAAAGGCCACGACGAAATACGGCCTCCAGCGAACGGGTAGGGCCTTCAGAAGCCGCGTCTTCTCCTCGAAGCTCAGCGGGAAGATCTCGGGGCGACTGTCCCTCACCTTCACGACCCAGGAGCTCCGGTCCTCGGCCAGGTACTCACGCTGGTGCGCCAGCCGGAGCATCTCCCGCAGGCGCATCAGCACAATATTGACGGTGCGGGGCGCCAGCTTCTGCTCGAAAAGTCCCGCCTTGAAGGCCTCGAACCCGGTGTGAGAAAAGTCCGCGAGCCGCTTGGTGCCCCAGACGGGAAGAATCTTTTTCTCCGCGATCTCCCGGTACCATTCCAGGGTCAACGGAGAGACCTCGTTCGCCTTCTTCTTTTCCCATTCCTCGTAGAGTTCTCGGAACGTAACGGGCTTGGTCTTTCTGGTTGGAAAATGCCGCTCCAGATCGAACGTCCCGAGAAATACCTCGCGCTCAATGGTCTCGGCCTTGGCGTCGAGAATTTGGCGGTTGCGCGGCGTGTCAGGAAGGTGCGACGTAATCTTCCTGCGCTGGCCCTCGATATGAAGGTCGAGGTAGAGCCTATGCGTCTTCGGTTCGACCCTTACTCGTGCGCCCATGGCTCCCCTCCCGCAAGAGTTCCTGCACCCGCGACCACAGAAAGATCGGGCGACCGGTCAATCGCGTGAAATGAACGCCTTCCACGAACACGCCCTGACACATCAGGTTGCGAATAGTCTTCGTCTTGTAGGGAATTCGCTCGGCCAGCTGGCCGACTGATAAATACTCTTCCTTCAGGTCTGTCTTCATCCTCCTCCGGGGTCTGTAAGGGTTCTAGGCTCCACCTCAAGCTCGCAAGATCGCGTCACGACGACTCTTTCCAACCGCTACCCTTCCTTACCGTAAGGAAGCCCGATGCTGGAGGGCTCCTCACCCTGACCTCACCTCCTATATCGAGCACTGGATCGGCTCGTCCCCACGGATGGCTGTCCGAAGGAACTCGGTGAATTCCTCGAACTTCTCCTCGAAATACTTCCGCTCCTCGTTATCCTCAATCTCCTCAAGGAGGTGACGACGATTTACCACCTCCGTGAGGATCACTTCGGCTTTGTCCGGGTGAAGCATCCGCTCGTCGTCGAGATGGCTGGCGAACCAGACCCAATAATCGAGCCCGAGCTTCCACAGAAGGTTCGAGTCGTTATACGAGTCCCGAAAATATCCTTCACCGTGCATCTTGTCGAAGTACTCGACGACCTTGACCTGGTAATATTCCTTTCGGCCGTTGGTCGTGGTGTCCCGCTTTCGCACAAACTCCTTGAACTTCGGACCATATTTCTTCTGTGCCTTGTCAAACGAAGAGTGAATATACAGATCGGCGCCTATGACTCTCCTCCTTGGGTTGTCAGCTGAAGCAGCGTCTGAAATGAATAATTGCGGTTATCATTCCCTGCCTCCCAGATGTCCTGGCGAAAATCCTCGACATCGTCGAGCCGCGCGAACCATGTGTCCTTGCCAATTCCCGTCGCCAGCACGCCCTGGCGGTACCGCGCAAGCGTCGGCGGGTGGCGTCCCACGATCAGGATCCGATAGCGCTTGGTCCCATAGAGCTCCGGGGTTGCCCGGTAGCCGAGAAGCTTCCGGAGAATCCCCTGCGGATAGCTGGTTTGGTTTTCCACCTCGAGCGCGAAGATCTGCTCCGCCTCCTCCCAGCTCACCGCGAAGAGCGCATCGGGAATAATCCGCTCCTTGCCGTGGGCGCGGAGATCCCATTCCGAGCGCCACCAGGCAAGGCCACCGCCCATCGCCTCCAGTCCGAGGGCAAAGCGGATCCGGACCTCGTTCAGCATCAGCAGATGCGCGAGATTCCCATCGAGCTCCCGCGGCACGGAAATACCGCTCGCGTCGAGGGTCTTGAGCCCATCCCGGGTGAGGCTGTAGACATTCTCCTCGGCAAGCTGTCGGACCCACACCTTGACAAGCCCGGCATCGAGGAGCTTTCGGAGCCGTTTATTCGCCCCGGAGCGTGAGTGAAAATACAGGCGGGCCAGCTGGCTCGTGGTCGTGAACCGGAGCTTGCCCACTGCCTCGAGGATCTCGAGGTCGCGTCCTGTCTGCCGCATGGGGCGCCTGCCCGAGGCTGTCCGTTTTTGTCTCAATTAAGACGGCACCTTCGCCCGCCAGCACACAAGACTCCCGTGCTGCCGGTCACCTGCAGTCCTTCGCGCAGGACTGACACAACACCTGGTCGTACCCGTCCGCGAGGTCAGCCGTTGCGCGGAAACGAACTCTACAGCGATTGCAGTCGAACTCCTCACTCGCCACCCAATCGCGAAAGGCGTACTCTCGCGCAACACTGTCATCGCTCTCGTAGATGCGTACCACTGAGACCATCAATTTCGGCGGGCCGCCCGCCCGCAACTTCATCTCGAGATGCTCCTGAAACAGATCGTTGTAGTCTCGGCTCATGCTTTTCTCCTTTGGGTTGGTGGTTTTCGGGTTATGGAGGGCATGTTCTCTTCGTCATGCTGTCCGTCAATACTCTTCAGGCAAGAGAATCGTCGTCACGCTGCGATCCCATTCGGTAATGATCCAGATCTTTACGCCGGTGTTCAGCGTGTATGCCGACAGGAGCCGCGTTCCTTCGCGAACGGCCGCCTCGTTGCTCTCCCAGTCCTCTGGGCACACCTCGCCCCAATCGCCGACCTCATGCCGCCTCAAGAACTCAGCGGGTGTCTGATGGGCCTCCTCAAGAGCAGCCAGGACGCCAGGGGTTGCGACAGTACGACCGAGTTCAATTGGCACCACAGTTCTCATGTGTTTCAGAACTCTTCAGGCAAGAGAAGCTTGGTCAGGCTGCGGTCCTCTTCCGTGAAGATCTGGATCTTCACGCCGGTATTCAGGTAGTAGGCCGAGAAGATCCGGAATCCTTCCCTCAGTGACACCTGGTTGTCTTTGAGGACCGCGGTGCCGATCTCGCCCCAGTCGCCATTGGCGTGACGCATGATGAATTCATCGGCGGTCTGGCCGGCCTCTTCGAGTGCCGCCTGGGCGCCGGGTGTTACGTCGATTAATCCGAGCTCCACCATCATCGGCGGGCCCCTCTCGCGCTCTTGCGTCCGTGCGCGGATCCGCGCCCCCACGCAACGCATTCGGGGCAGTACACTTCTGCGTCTTCCTCCAATCCTTCCCACTTGGGGGTGAACTCGCCCAGGCAGCCTTCGCAGACGAACATGTGAGACCCGGCCCACTCCCAGAAGAGTGACTGCCGGACCTCCCCCTTACATCCGCGAATCACGTCATGCAGGTACTCATCGAATTGCTCCCGATAGCTCACGCCGTAGGCTCCTCGTAGCCTCGCGACATCCAGACCTCCCGCTTGATGTTGCGGAACCAGTCCGCCACGGTGGGGATCCTTCCGCCGCAGTCTTCTTTGACGTGCCGCTCGGCGACGTACCGGGTTGGCACCATGTTGCCGTCCGAGTTGGTCAGCGTTGGGCCAAAGACTCGCTCGCACTCGAAGATGCCTTGCGAGTGATGCCGGAGCGCCCGGTGGCGGAAGTCCGCGAACGTCTCCTTCGTGGAATCGAGCCATTGGTGGATGTGAATGTAGTCTTCCGGCCGTCCGCCGAACTTCTTAGCCGAGCTGATCGCGTGGAAGTTGGGGTGGGTCATAGATCCTTCTCCTCGGTTTCATCCATTCGCATGGTGTGGAGGAGATTGATCCGGTCCGCCCGCACGTCCCACGTGAATAGTCCGTAGGACCCTTCGTTTATCTCCCAGCCGCCGTAGTGCTCCTCGAGCACTTCATAGAACAGTTCTTGCACAGCCATCGCGAGATCACCTGACGCCGTCTGGTAGTCGAAGCGTGGATCATCTACCTGGCCGGAATCACCGCAGCCATCATATTCGGCGGCCACTGTTCCGACCCCCAATTCCTGGAGTTTCCGGACTAATTCGGCACGGGACATCTTCACGTTGCTCATCGTTGCCTCCTTGCTGACTCATAGTTCATAGATTTCGTTCCTCGGTCTCATAGGACTCAGTCCGCATGTTGTGGACGAGATTGACCCTGTCGTTCCCCACGTTCCATATGAACTGCCCAAATGCCCCCTCGTTGTCCTCCCAGCCGCTGTACAACTGCTCGAGAAGTTCGTAGAATAGATCCTCCACAGCCGTCACCACATCGCGCGGAACCTCGACGGCCCCGAACTCTAGGGTCTCGATCTGACCGTCGTCGCCGGAACCGTTGTATTCAGCAGTTACCGTTTCGATTCCTAAGTGCCGGAGTTGCTGGAGTAACTCGCTACGAACACTTTGGGTGCTCATCGTCCTTGTCCCACCTCAGAACAGCGACGGGTTGTCGATCGTCAACCCGCAGCCCTGGCACTCGATGAACGGCGGCACTGCGCCGCACTCCCGACCCGGGCACCGCGCGAACGCGAAGCCGTCGAAGACGCGCCCACACCAGGCGCACTCCCACCGGCCCACCAGGCTGACGTCATCGCCGCAGGCGGCACAGCGGAGGGAATTTCGATTCAGGAGCGCCGCGGTGCCGATCATGCGGCCAGTGATCCGGTAGACCTGTTTCGTGATCCAGAGCGGCGCGACAAAAGTCCAAATGAGAACTTTCAGAATCGTGCTGAACTGATGCCGTCTCATCATCCGAGTCGATGTCCTCCTCGTTTCATCCGGTTTCCTCCTTCGGGGGTTGTGGGTTCGGGTGTGCGAATCTCGGCAGGCTGAAGCAGGGCCCGCAGCCGGGCCCGTCGCGCCTCGATCTGCCCGCGGAGCACCGCCTTCGTCAGGCCGGCCCGGCCCTGGCGAATGCCTTGCGCGGCTATGAATTCGGCCAGCTGCTCGGAAGAGATACGGATCGGCTCGTGCGGCTGCGGCACATCAGGCACACGCAGGAGGAGCGCCCGGTACGGGCGGCGCCGGTCATAGAGATAGCAGTGCCGGTTCGGCAGCCGTTGAACACGTTCCATCAGTTGGCTCCGCACCTCCATCCGGTGCGGGGGCTTGCCCGTCTTCTCGATCGCTTTCTGGACGATCTCGGGATCGAGCTCCGGTAGAAAGTCGCCGAATTTCTGGGCGTTGCTTGACGACGTCCGGAAGAGCGCGATCATGTCGGAGCTTCCGAGGATCGTCTCGCGAAGGTTCCCGGAGATCTGGGCGAAGTTGTGCATGACCAGCGACAAGGTCACGCCGAAGCTCCGTAGCGTGGTGAGCGCGGTCTCGAAGCGCTTGGCCAGACTCGGGGCATCGAGCAAGTGAAAGAACTCGTCGCAGACGACCTGATAGGGCTGGCGCCGGTTGTTCTGTCCGGCGAAGGCGCCCTGGAAGAGGAGCTGCAAGAGCAGGCTGCCGAACACTGCGACCTGCTCCTCGGGAATGCCGGGGCCTTTCCCAAGAAACATGAAGAAAGGATCACCGCGGTCGAGGATCTCTTTGAAACTGATGAGGTCGTCAGCGCCGAGCATGAGCCGGAGGTTCTCGGGCAACAGAAGCGACTGCAGACGCGAGAGGATCGCGTCCTTCGACCCGGCCGGCACCGTGGGAAAGGTCCGAGAGAAGTAGTCCTTGACCTGCTGGTGCTGCGAGCGATCGACGAGGATGTCTCGCAAGAGCTGGTTTTGAAGGACGTCCGGCGCCTCCACGAGGCTCAGCTCCGCCTCCATGAGCAGCATCAAGAGATGCCGGAGAATGTTTTGCATCTGGAAGCCGATCGATTCGTCGAAGAGCCGCGAGAAGGCAAGCGCTACTTCGAAGGCCTGCACCTCAGGCGAGACACCAGGCATGACGCGGCAGATATTGAGCGGCACGAGGGTCTCGCTGAAGGGATTGACCACCACAAGCCGCCGGGTGAACGCTGAGCGCGCAGGCTCTCTCAACCCATAGGCAACTGACCCGGCCCAGTCGAGCGCGGCATCGTAGAACCCTGACTTGCAGTCGATGACGCCGACCGGCGCGCCCTCGCGCAAGGCTCGGGAGACGACGGAGATCATGAAGCTCGTCTTGCCCGAGCCCGGGGTGCCCTGCACGAGCCAATTCGTGCAGAGCTCGTCGGCTGGGAGCCGCACGGGAATTTCATTTCCCGCCGAGTCCCGTGCGGTCCCGATCAGAACCGCCGAGGTCGGAATCGCGGCGAGATGCTCAACGAACGTATCGTAGTCGGTCATGATCTCGCGAAAGACCGCCGAGGATTGCTCCGCGACATACTGGCGCGCCTGGCGTTCATCCTGTCCGCGCCGTCGCCAGAGTTCGAGACCCCACTGCAGCAGATCGGTCATCGCTCAGTGCGGACGCCGCGAGGTCGCCGGATGCGCGGCACGTCACCGGTTGGGAACTGGTCATTCCGGGGCGGCGGCAGGCGCCGTCGCAGCACGAGCCCTGCACCGATCCCGGCGGCGAGCCCGATCAGGACGCAGAAGCCAATCACCCACGGCAGGACGGCTAGAAGCACCGTAGCGATAAGTAGCCAGCCGAGTGATAAAGCGCACGGCAGCAGCGCCACGATGACGACGAACTTCAGCAGCCATTCGAAGAGGCCCGTCATTGAGCACCGCAGAGCCGGCAGTCCGACCGGCGCGCGACCTGCACCGACCGGTCGGGACTCGAGCCATCCAGGAAGACCTGCCGGTAGTTCCAGCGGCGCAGCCGCGCCATCTTGAGCGAGTCGATCGCGTAGAGCGTGATCCCGGCCACGACCTTCAGGATGTCCATGACCGCCGGCGTGTTCGGACACGGGTCGCGCTGGTTGTCGAGCGCACCCGGGAACAGGCACTCGAAGCAGGCCGCGTTCGGCTCCTGGACGAAGACGTAGCCGTGGTCGGCCTCGTTGCTGACACCGGTGATGACAAGCGGCAGGCGGTTCTCACGAAAGTAGCGGGAGGCGAACAGCCGGGTGCGGTTGTTGTCGACCCCGCAGAGGCCGACGTCGCACGTGGTGTCGAACCCAGCCTCGAGCGCCTCCTGGAAGGAGCCGATGCAGCCCTTGAGATAGGTGCGACCGATCGATTCGGGCACGAGGTTCCGGACGAGTGCCCAGGCCTTGGGTTGTCCGAGGTCCTTGGCGAAGAACCGCTGGCGATTGAGATTCGAGAGTTCCACCCGGTCGGGGTCGAAGATCTTAAGACAGCCAACCCCTTTGCGGACGAGCCCCACGGCCGCCTCACCGTTGAGTCCGCCCGCGCCGATGAGGACGACGCACATAGCAGAGAACCGCGACTGGTCGAATCCCCGGACCCGTTCCTGCCGGTCGGTCGCCGAGGGGGCGTCCGGATCCGGGGAGACGGCCGGCGTCGTGACGACCCTAAGCCACGTTGAGCTGATAGATCTGCTCATCGAGCCTCCTTGCCCCGGCGCCGAACACCTCGACACGAAACGGGGTTTCTGCGGAGAAGAACCGGACGTACGCATCGCGGCTGAAGATCGCGCCGATCGCCGGATAGCGCCCCTGCTCGAGCCGGCGCTGGTGGTCGAGATCGGTCGAGGACTGATGCGTCGCTCCCGGACCCGTTCCGGGGTGGCTGTGCATCCAGGCGGTGAGCCGATGGCCCTTGGCCTCCAGCCCGATCAAAGCTTGGTGGGTGGAGTCGGGGTTGCCCACGACTCCGACCGCCGTGCGCTCGGTTTTGTCGAAGTGAACGAGGCGCTCGAGGACCCGGACCGGCCCGAGCTCGCAGCCGGTGACGAAGTGCATGTCCTCGGCCGGATCTTTGACGAGATAGCTGAAGGACTCCGCAAGAAAGAGCGAGCTCACTATATACAGGGGGGCTGTGTGTCCCCGGCGGCCGCGGTTCCGCATCTCGGCGAGATCGCGGCGAAGCTCGGCCAGCATGAGCGTATGGGCGAGCGCTCGCTCGGCATCCTTGCGGGAAGGGATCAGGGCCGAAGCTCGGACCTCCTCCACGGCGACCTGAAGTCGCTCGGCAAGGAGCGTGTCTACTTCGAGCAGACGCGCACGGGCCTCAGGAAAGATCACGTCATAGGAAGAGCCTGAAGAGCGAGAGAACCACGAGAATGGCAATGAAGATGATCCACCCCCACGGGACGTGGCGTGAGGCTCGAGTAGCGTCATGGGACTCCTTTCGTGTCCGAGATCGAGTGACGGCGGCGCGAGAACGTTGTCGCGTGACGACGACTGGCGGAGCTTGAGGGACGATCCGTTGCGCAGTATTCGGAACGGTCGTGCCCAGCGCCTCACAGAGGATCCTCTCGATCTCCATGATCCCGGAGCTCATGTCCCGGGGCGGCGTCGCGAAATGGACGGCGTACCAGCCGTCCTCGTGATAGCGAAAACAGATCCAGTGCCGGTGAGCACGTAGCGCCTCGGGCGGCCGGTGAATCTGAATCAGAAACACCTGGCCCTTCGCATCGATACATCCTTCGAAACGCTCGCGGCCTGCCCGGTATGACCCGGTAAAGGAACCGGCCCCGTGCTGCGTCCACCCCCGCTCCTGCCAATAGGGATCGCCAGGCCGGGGGCCGACGTGCTGTCGCGGCGCCCGCGGGAGCGGCGGGCGGGGGGCAAGACCCTCGGCCTTGCGCACCCCACGAACAATCACTCGCGCGTCGGTCACGATTCATCGCCCGCCCGCCTCGGCGGGCGTGCTGGCGTAGACCTTGGCGCCCTCGGTCACGGCCTCATAGAGATCGTCCTCGGGCCGAAGAAACGGCTGGTCCGGACCCTTCGAAGCGAGATAGCCCTGGAGTCCGGTCGCGGTCATAACTTCACCGACCTTGGTGCCCGGGCTAATAGTGAGATCCCGGATCTCGCCTGATCCGGCCACAACGAGTGCGACGTTCTTTTTCATCTGCCTCTCCTTTCGGGTTTGAGGTGGGATGCCCGGCCGGCCCCCATGGCCTGCCGGGCACGTGCGAAATACGAGATAGAAATGAGGACGAGTGATGGCGGCTGAACCGAAGCTAGAAAGCGCGGGAGAGAAGATTTATATGAAAGAGAAGCTGGGAGCCCACGCCCACCGTTGAGCGCGGAGACACTCGCAGGCTCGGAGGGTACCCCGCCGGGGTGGCCTCTGTCGATTGTGCAAAGACGGATACACTAACCGGCCTAGTTACCTAACGGCGACTCGATCTGCCCCGGCGGCAGACGGCCTCGACGCAAACGCAATGACGTAGATGAGGCGGGTGGTTGATGAGCCAACCAATCAGCTTCGACCAACTTGAATGTCTCTGACGTTCTCGTCTGGCCGTTGATGTACCCTGCGGCGACGCCCGCGCGACGAAGAAATTCTTTGAACGCTTTGGAGTGGCCTCGCCAGATGAAATGACTGGCCTCATGCGCCATCAGGTGATCCAGTTCTCCGCGAAGGCGGTGGTCCTCGTAGAGAGGATTGATGGTGATGATCTTTGCCGTCAGGTGACAGCTTCCAAGTTGGCCAGTTCCGTAACGACCCCACCTGAAGCTCACCTGCTCCGGGTGTGGGATCGGCTCCGGCCACGGCAGCGAAGCGTAGAGCGCCTGGTAGATCGTCCGAAGATCGGGCGAATGGATCGCTTGCATCATCGCCCCATGGTGGTGTAATCTTTTCGCGCGTTCACCTCTTTATCTCCTCTCTCGTTTTTCAGTTTTGGATGGACGGTCCCAAAGTCGCTCGTCAGTACGCCCACGGGCGTCGTAGTCACGGGCTTCTTCGGGCCGTCCGCTGAGAAAACGCGCTCGTTAGGCTTCGTCTTACGAGACGCGATCTGTCGTTCGGCAGTGGTTGCGCGGCCAGAACTTCCCGTTAGCGCCGAAAACAGCGGGAGCAATCCTTTTTCGTAAGATTTTGTCCCGGCGCTCGGTTCTCTAGTAGAACAACCCTTCAACCATTCGAGGAGACAGCCCTGACCCCACACGAGACTGAGGTGTTTCTGCCGCGACTCCCTGAGGAGATTCGCGCTTCGGAGGCTCTTTTTGAGCTCCTTTTCGCACAGATCCGGTCCAGTCTTCTGAGACGAATCGCAAGTGATATTCGGGATCCCGCCGCTGCCGAGGACATCCTGCAGCAGACGGCCGAGCGCGTCTTCAGAGCGCTCCGCAGCGGGAAGATGGGCATCATCAATGAAGACGCACTGTTCGCCTACTGCGCGACGACCGCCTATCGACTAAGCCTGAGCTATCTCGCTCGAACCACGCAGGTGTTGGCGGTGACCGTGCCGGACAGCCACGATCGTCTGGATCGGATTCCCCATCCACGCCAGGCGCATCCTGACACGCTCGTCCTTCTCCGCGAAGTGTACGGAGATCTCTCCGACGAGGAGCGGACCATCTTCTCCATGATGTTTCTCGGGCATTCGGCTCAAGAAGTTGGAGAGCGTCTTGGAAAGACGGCGAATAACATCGCTCAGATTCGTTACCGGGCAACGCTACGAATATGCGGCAAGTACCTCGCCGCGACCATCACGACTTCGAGGAGTGTTTACAGTGAATCGATATAACGGTGCCGGAACTTCTGACGAGCTGCCGGATCCTCTTCTTGAGAAGGAGGCCCAGCTTTTCGAGGAGCTTTTGAGTCTTCCTGAGGAGAGTAGGAATCGTCTTCTGAAGGCGATCAGAGGATTTGATCTTCTCAAGGCGGCCTACGATGCCGGTAAGACCTGAAGGCGCACATCACCATAGGCAAAGAAAAAAGGAGCGGACGCTGCCGCTCCTTGGTGGAGAGAACTTGAGAAAGACATAGTTGGAAAAGAACTACTTCCCGGCTCCCGCGCGCGCGGGGTTGGTGCGGCGCGGAGCCGGGACACGCTCGGCGAGGCCGAGTTCGCGAATGAGCCGGAGGAGAAAGGTCCGCTGTAGTCCGAGCGCCCGGGCGGTCCGCGAGCGATTCCCGCCATGCGCCACTAGCGCATCCGCGAGCCACTCGCGCTTGAAGTCCTCGACCGCCCGTTGGTAGTCATTCGCCGGGAGCTTGTGCACTTGCCATCACCTCCTCGTTGCCGCTCCACTCCCGGCAGTCCTGGTCGTACTCGCAGTCCTTGCAGAGCCAGCACCCGCGATTCGGGATGAAGACCTCGGCCCTGATGCCCTTGAGCACCTCCTTGCCGAGATTGAACAGGCGCTCGAAGTCACGCTCCTCGCGCCCCGTGATCTGGGTGTCGATCCTCGGGCTCTTGGTGCGAACGAGGGAGATCTTGCGGATCTCTCTCGGGAGCTTCCCGAAGAGCTTTTCGTAGGCGTAGGCATAGACCGTCACCTGGATGTTCTCCGGCAGGTCGGCCATGGGCGGCGCCTTCTGCGGCGCCTTGAACTCCACGATCGCGTCGTCCTGTTCGACGAGATCGATGACGCCCCGGATGGGGACATCGAGGACCTCGCCCGTGGCAGGGTTCACGAGGGGCAGGGTGAAGTAGAACTCCGAGTCCCTCACCCGCCCGGCAGGCAGGTGGTAGTACTGGGTGAGCAACTCCTTGCCCTTGTGGAGCAGCAGGTCGACATCGGTGAGGTCTTCGAAGCGGATCGGCTGGCCGCCCTCGACCTGGGTCTGGGCGTACCAGTCGGCCTCGAAGACCTGGAGGACTTCGGCCAGTGGCGGGTTGCGGCTTTGCTTGCGCTCCTTATGCAGCCAGTTCAGTGCGGCATGCATCGTGGTGCCGAAGGCCTGGTTGCCGCTCGTAAAGGTTCGCGGTAGCCGATCGAGGTACTGAAACCGCCACTTGAGCGAGCAGGTGAGGTAGAGCTGGATGGAGCTCGCCGAGAGCGCCTCAGGAGGCCGCATCTTTGCGGTCCTTCACGATGTGGTCGATGTACTGGCTCGCGGCCGCCCGGCTCACGTCGGACAGGCGCGACACCTCGAAGTAGGACTTCAGATGCTCCTCGGCCTTCTTGCCCTCGATATTCTGTGCGGCAAGAAGCCGGAAGAGGTACCGCTTCTGCGGATCGGTCATGCGGTCCCCGTTGTCGGGCTGGCTCGTCTTGGCGACGGGCTTGTCCTTTGCCGGAGTGTCGGTGATCTCCTCGGCAAGAACCGTACCCATGAACATCGTCGTGCCGTCGGGGTACTTGAGCGTGACGCGGTAGGCGGTCGACATTGTCGTCTCCTTCTCAGTGGGCTCGAAGCCCGAAGAACTTGCCGAGCTCGGTGGTGGTCTCAAAGGCCGGAGCGGGCGCCATCTGGCGCACCGCCCGGGTGAAGGCGTTGTGCAGCCCCCACATAGTCCACGGTTGGACGTCCGTCATCTCGGCCGAGGGGTTGAAATAGGTCTCGGCCACTTGCTTGAAGCAGCGGATCGGCAGGATCTCGTAGCGAAAGGCCTCGAAGATGAGGCCTTTGGCCTCCTCGTCCGAGATCGACGCTTCGTGTGCTGCGGTGATCGTTCGCTGGAGTGCCACGAGATGCGCTTGGTAGCGGTCGACCGCTCGCGAGATGTCGGCGTTGAGGTCGAACTTCGCGGTGTGCTTACGCCGAAGGGCGATCAAGTCGCCCGAGAAGGCCAGGTTGTCGCAGACGAACACCTTGACCCCGACCGCGATCTCGAGCGCCATCGAGCGGTCGTTCGCGGTGCGGATACCCATCGCAGCGCAGCTTTCCTCCGATGACTCGATCGAAAGGTCGAGCACCGCGAAGAGGCGGGCACCGTCGCGTTGGACGGCAAACGTCTCCTTGCGAATGGTGATGCCGCGGACGAGCAGCTGCCGGTCGATCGCCGAGACGAGATCGCCGTGGGCGATGGGCCGCCACGTCGATGTGGCCGGCGGTGGAGGGATTGTCATGAGCTGCTCGCGGCTGACAAGGGTGCTCTGGGCGTAGGACAGGGTTCCACTCATCGCGCGCTCCTTCTGTTTGAGATTGACTGTTCGTCGGTTGAGGCGGGGGGATCGCTACAGCAGTACTTCGCGGGCTGCGTCGCTACTGACGAGTGGTCGGCGGGACGTGGTAGCGTCCGGACTTCACATGGAAGCCGAGCTCTTCGAGCGCCTTCTTCCGCTCGTCGATGAGAGCCTGGATCTCCCGGGCCCGCGGGCACATCCGGTCTCGGGGTTGCACCCCGAGGTAGTGGACGTACTCCATAATCCCGGTCCGGTCCGTGAAGCCGGCGACCATCGTCAGATACGGTACCTGCTGGCCGTCGTAGCGGAGACTGAGCGTCAGACGGACGGTCCGGTCTTCCCGGACGGTACTTTTCAGCTCCGTCAGAAACTCCTCCCATTCGTTGAACCGCACGATCGTCATGTCGGGCCTCCTCTGGATACGGCGTGGGGTTGTTAAAGAACTGACCAAAGAACTGTCTTCAGCGTAGGCAACGAGAGGAGACGGACAAGACGACACGGGCTCACGGGGATATGACGCGGGCCTCTCTTGGGCATCTGGGTCCCGCATGAAACACCTACGGCATGACTACTGACAACCCGCTCGCCGTCTTTGCTCGAACGAACTCACGGGACGACCGGCGACTCTTCGGCATCAGGCAAGACGATCGCCTGGCGCACCTCTACATCACGGGCAAGACCGGGACCGGAAAGTCGACCCTGCTCGAGACCCTCATGCGGACCGATCTCTACTCGGGGAACGGCTTCGCGCTCCTAGATCCGCATGGGGACCTCGCCGAGAAGGTCCGGAGCGCCGTCCTGCCCGAGCGGCGAGACGATCTCGTCTATTTCAACGTGCCCGATACCTCCCGCGTCCTCGGCTTCAACCCACTCGCCCCTGCCGCTCCCGACGCCCGGCCCCTCATCGCCTCGGGACTGCTTCAGGCCTTCAAGAAGATCTGGGCCGACTCCTGGGGGCCGCGCATGGAGCACATCCTCCGGAACGCGCTCCTAACTCTGCTTGACCAACCCGAAGCGACTCTTGCCGACATTCTCCGGCTCTTCAACGAGCCGGGCTTTCGCCATACAGCGGTCGGACGCGTTGAGAGCACCACCGTTCGCGACTTCTGGGTCAACGAGTACGAGCAATACTTCTGGCGGCTCCGGGCGGAGGCGATCGCCCCGATCCAAAACAAAGTGGGTGCGTTCCTGGCGCACCCGATCCTCAACCGCATCCTCACCCAGCCGCGCTCGAGCTTCGATCTCCGCGCGATCATGGACGAGGGCCGAATCCTCCTCGTCAACCTCGCGAAAGGTCGCCTCGGGGAAGATGTGTCTTCGCTCTTAGGCGCGCTCCTCGTTTCCCACATCGGATCTGCCGGCCTCAGCCGGGCCAACCGGCCCGAGGCGAGCCGGCGGGACTTCTTCCTTTACCTCGATGAGTTCCACACCTTCACGACTCAGAGTCTTGCCTCCATGCTCTCCGAGCTCCGCAAGTACCGCGTCGGGATGGTGCTTGCCCACCAGTACCTGGCGCAGATCGATCCGGTGGTCCTCGAAGCGATTCTCGGGAACGTCGGCACACTCGTCTGCTTTCGGGTGGGACCCGCCGACGCTGAGATCATCGCCCAGGAGTTCCATCCCCCTTTCTCCGCTTTCGATCTCACGAACCTTCCCAATCACGCGATCTACCTGCGCCTCATGATCGATGGGGCGGTCTCGCCGCCCTTCAGCGCCGAGACAGTCACTGCGGCAGAGTTGCCATCCTTAGGGGTGCGCTGGCGCGCATAGAAGGCCAGGGCGAGCGCCACTGCATCGAAGACGCCCATCTGCGCCGCCTCGCTCATCCATGGCTTGCGAGTCGGCGGGAGACGTAGAGCAAGCTCCGGGAACCGCCTCACGATCGCGAGGGCGATCTTGTACTTCGTACAGGCATTGTCCGCGGCGAACGCCCGACGCACGCCGGCCCGCGATATGCGACGGACCGTGATGTCACGCTCACCGGCCAGCGTGATGATCAGCTCGATCAACTGACGGCCTCTCTTGCCGCGCCGCGAACGGGCATCGAGACAGTCTTCGACGACAATCCGATCGGGGCTGTAGACCTCCAGGAGCTTGACGATCTCCCGGAGATACCGATGCCGCGGATAGGGCCAGCACTTGGTACCTCGAAGACCCCAGTTCACCAGAAGCTGCGGTCCGTCGAAGACCGCGAAGCCGAAACCTTTCGTGATGGGATCGATGGCGAGGACGCGTTTCATAATTCATGGGCCGGCTCCGATCCTGACCCGGGCGTGATCTGACTCAGCAGTTCCAGCTTCCGCACGATACGAGGGGTCTGCGTTGCTGCGCTGAGCTTCCGGGCCAGGACCCGAGCCCGCCTGTGCGTCACCATCTCGACCTCGTCGAACATCCCGGCGAAGAGCTCCCGGACCGGCGTGCCGAACGCGACCTCATAGGCCAGGGCGGTCTCGAGCACCGGTCGTCGCGCATGCTGCTCGTAGTCCGACACCTTGGTCTTGTGACGACAGCCCAAGAGATAGGCCACCTCGGCTTGCGTGAGGCCGGAGCGCTTGCGATGGGTCAGGAGATAGTTGTGAAGACGTTTGGCCATGGGCTAGGTTGTTGGAACCCAGCCTAGCTTTTTGGCGGAATCCCTAAAGACTGGACAACGTCATGACGGCGGTAACTTTCTATCCCACGGAGTATTGGATTGTCAGATTTCATGAGAACTACCTGAAAGGCTATGGACTTTTAATGAACTCTCCATGATGTCGCCACATCCGTCCACCTCCGGCGTCGTGGTTCTTCCTCTGGGTAGACATTGGGGACATGGGGACTTCGCTCGGGGGTGCCGGCGATAAAAAAGCAGCCGTTTAAAGGGCTGCAATGATGCGCTCTCGCCGTCACTCGGGGGGTGCTCCAACGTCCCCAAGTCCCCGAAGTCCCCCGAACGTCAGTCGAGCGATGGCTGGCTGGTATCGGCGGGGGCGTCCTTCGCGAAGTCCACCCCGTAGCGCTGGCAGAGACGCGGAAGCTTCGGCAGCTCGCTGCGCGATACGACGAAGACGCCGTGACTCTTGTGGGTCATGAGTCCGAGCCTGCGGCGAATGAGGCCGCCCACCCACTTCGGCGTGATCTTCCGCTCATACTCGGCCCCGTGCCGCTCGATAAAGCAGCTCGTGATCGTCTTGACGGAGACGGCCGCTTCGCCGGGAACGGCTAGGAGATCGCGGAGGATCTCGAGGATGTAGGCCTCGGCATCCATCCCACGCTCAACAACAAGTTCACGGTTGTAGCGTCGCGCGAGCTCCCGGAGTTCGGCTCTCACCTCGGGATTGCTGGCCAGGCTCAGGAGCGGCACGAAGATCTGATTGAGGCGCGGCTCGATCGTGCGATCGACGAGATCCTCGACTGTTGCCGCATCCCCAAACCGCCGGAAGCGGAAGAGGAGGAGTTGGTTCCGGAGTCGGAGCGCCTCGGTCTTGTATGTAGCCGACAAGCTGATCGGAATATCGTCGCGAAGCGGGGCGTGACCCATCTCTTCTGTCAGAAACCGGCTCTCGAGTGCCCGATCATCGAAGGCCCCGCGGGTGGCGACAAGCTTCGGGCCGAAGACGGCATAGGCGCGCGGGTTGAACTCGCCCCGCTTCCCGGAGACTTCGCTTCGAAGGACCGGGAATCCCTTGGCATTGCCCTGATTCAGGATCTTCGTGACCTCGGCGCGCTCATCGCTCAAGCGAAAATCGGCCTCGTCAATGATGAGCGTTCCACGGAAGGCATCGAGGATCCGGAAGAGGGGCGAGACCGTCGAGGCCCCGCTCGCGAAGATCGGCTTGTAGCAGAGCGACCCGATGATGAGGAGCGAGCGCGTCTTGCCGGTTCCGGGATCGCCGCGAAAGCGCAGATAGGGCAACTCGCTGAAGCGATCGTAGATCCAGGAGAGGAGGACATAGTAGCTCGCGATCTTCTCGAAGATCGGGCTCAGATCCGTGTAGCGGTGAATGAAGCGCTGGACTCCGCCGATGAGCTCCTGCTCCGACCCGTAGTCTGCCGGCGCGGACGGCAGAAGCACGACCTCGTTTCGGAGGAGATTATTGTGCGGAGAATACGGCACGAGCTGACGGCCATTGTCGAGGTTGATGCTCGGCTCGATTCGCCACCTCCCGTGCTCCCACACCACAAAGCCCGACCGCGATGCGGTCGGGTCGTAGATCATCTCGACCAGCGCCCCGCTCGGCAGCACGGCCGACACCGTCGGGATGCTCCGGGAGCGCCGGGGCTCATTGGTTCTCCCGCGGTTCTCCTCCATGGTGACGGGACCAGCCTTCGAGCGCGTCGAGCGCCTCATAGAAATGGAGCCGCTCGATCGCCCGCAGGAAGTCGATGACATCGCCGCGGGCGGCACACCCGAAGCAGTAGTAGGTGCCGGTCTCCGGGTACACCGTGAACGACGGCACCTCTTCCTTGTGGAAGGGACAGAGACCGGTGCAGGTGCTGCCCACAGTGCGCAGCTCCACGTAGCGCCCGACCACCTCGGTGATGGGGACGATGTGCTTGAGGTGTTCGATCCGCTGCCGGAGCGGTGAGTCGAGCGGGCGTACCTCGCGCTCGCGGGCCTCGGCCGCCGGCCGGGGCGGGGCCGGCTGCGCCTGGGCCATGAGCGCTCGAAAGTCCTCATCCGTGCGCCCGAGTCGCACGAAGAAATCGGTGACGTCTCCGCCCTCCCCGACCTCCTCCGGCAACTGGATGATCCGGGCCTTCGGAATGAGCCCGCCGACGGTGAGCGCACCCTCGTGGCCAGCCGCATCTCGATCGAAACAGATATACACGTTGTGGATCGACGAGAACTCCGCCGCCCAGTCGGCTCGAAAGACTCGCGCCCCGCCGGTTGATGTGACCGCCCGGAAGCCCTGGGCCTTCAAGGCGAGTCGGTCGAATTCCCCTTCGCAGATGATGATGTCCTCGGGCTCGTGTCGTACGTCTTCCCAGCCATAGAGGTCGGCCCGCGCTCCCGGGGTCGCGAGCATCTTGGGACTGCCGCTCCGGTCCTCCGGGTCTTTTGCGAGCTTGAAGAAGGCAAGCTCGCCCTCGCGGTTGAAGATCGGGATCGTGATCCGCGACCCGTTCCAGCCGAGTAAATGAAAGTCGATGAGGACGTCGGGAATCCCCCGGCTGTGCAGGTAGTCCCGGATCCTTGGCGGCAGAGCCTCGTGGTACTCGGCCGCCTGCGTGAGAAGTTGTTGGTGTTGGTTCATGCGCCGAGCGTGGCGCAGAGCAGCCGAAACGCCAAGACGACCCAGGGATACGGCGGCGTGACCTTTCAACCATGTCACATAGACGTGTACCTTTTTAGTCTTCCGATCTTCGCTCAAAGCCCTACATTCAACGCATCACTGCGGCATTTTGCCGCTATTTACAAACTCCACTCATTGTTTAGAGTGAAAAAGCCCCGCGGTATCCCATCGGAGACCGCTCCCATATTGCTCTTTCACAACTAACATGCCGATCACTCCAGATCCGACAACCGAACTATTGACGCGAGACGAGGTAGCACACCTGCTGAAGATTTCTCGCGCCGGTGTCTATCGTCTGGTCGACAGTAGACGACTTCCCTTCTATAAGGTAGGACGTAGTCTTCGCTTTGCTAAAAGCGACGTAGCTGCCTTTTTGAGACAACATCGGGTCGACGCGATCGGCACACAATTATATGGCAGCACGAAGAATTAGGAACTCGTGGTGGATCGACTTTCGTCATGATCACGTGAGGGTCCGAAAGAAGAGCCCCGACAATTCCCGGGCCGGCGCCCAGGCGTACGAGGCGCTTCTCCGCCGGAAGCTCGCGCTTGGCGAGTCGCTCGGCGTCTCACAGTCCACTCGACCGATGAACTTCCGCGATTTTGCCTGGGAGTGGTTTGAGACCTATGTCAAAAGTAACAACAAGTACTCAGAGATCGCGCGTAAACGCTGCCTCCTTCAGTCGAGTCTGATTCCATTCTTCGGCGATACTGCCGTCGACAGAGTGGAGCCGCACCAAATCGAGGCGTATAAAGCGAAGAAGAAGAGTGAAGGCTGGCAGAATCAGACCATAAATAACCATTTGACGGTTCTGAGCGGGTGTCTGCGCAGCGCGCAGGAACGATACGACTCAGCACGCATACCGAAGATCAAGTTCTTGAAGACACCGCCGCCGCGGACCGATTTTCTGTCCCTCGACGAGACAGAGCTTCTGCTTGCTCACTCCTCCGGGCTCTGGCGCGAGATCTTCCTGATGGCGCTCAAGACCGGCCTACGATTCGGCGAGCTGAAGGGCCTGAGCTGGGCAGACATCAACTGGGCGAATAGTTCGCTCACCGTGAGACAGTCTTGGAGTACGGCCAAAAAGGGCCTCGATACTCCCAAGAGCAATCGCGAGAGAATCGTCCCGTTAACCACTGAAGTACGGGATATGCTGACGAAAAAAGAGCGCCGGGCGTCATTCGTCTTTATCGATGATCGTGGCAGGAGCTTCAGCCCGAATGGGCTCAATCGAGAACTCCGCAAGGCGTGCGATGCAGCCGGGATCCGGCGGATTACATGCCACACGCTGCGCCACACGTTCGCGTCTCATCTGGCCAGCGCTGGAGCATCGATGAAGGCGATCCAGGAACTCCTAGGACACTCGAACATGCGGGTCACGATGCGCTATGCCCACCTGTCCCAGTCGAGCCTGACGGAGACGATCCGTCTGCTTGAGCCTGGCTGCCCTTCCCAGTTTGGGCAACCGGCGGGCAACGGCCACATGGCGCGCACACAGCACCCGGGGATCCGACAGCGCGACCAGTGAAATACGCCGCTTAAATTGCCGCAAATACGGGCGCCAGTCTGTCGAGGCTATCTGTTTCTCAGACGGCGTGATGAGTTATCCACACCCACCGTTACAGTTGCGACACGCCTCGAAAAAAGTGTCAAATCCTAGCAAAAACGCGATAAACGCTGCGCTAGCGCCGAGATTCGACATTCTCAATGGTGAGCAGCAATCCTCAGTTTTGATCACTCTTCATCACTTCTTGGGCAACCCGTGGGCAACGGGAAATTACTCGCAAGAGCAATATGGGGAAGTGGGAGACGGTCACTCATCTCGATCAAGCATCTCGACCGATACGAAAAGACCCGCCTATCCTGACGGGTCTTTTCAACTGGAGACCTTTTTGGCAGCAACCCCGAGCGCGCTCTCTTAGCCTTTCGGCGCCTCCGCACCAGCGAGCGCGAGATTCTCGCACAACTCTGCGAGCAGTCCTTGATCCCGCTCGGATCCCGACCGATCTAGGCGCTCGAACTGCTCTCTTACCATGTCTACCACGTCAGCCTTTTTGAGGGCGTCCGCAGCCGCGAGCATCCTCACCGCCCCGCCCACATTCTCGTTCGTCCTTAGGCATGCACGTCCACGGCTCTCGAGGATGATCTTGGCCCTTTGAACGAGCCCCCCCCAGACCTTCAGCTGCTTCGTGCCCTCCTTCGAGTTTCTGTCGTTCCTCGTTGGCTACATCCATGAATTCCGCATACCGCGTGCGGTACACGTCGCGTTCTCGTAACCCATATGATTACACGTCGTAAACCAACAGATCAGCTACCGACCTTTACCTAATTCTAGATGTTCGCCAAGATTCCGACAAGGTTGACGTCATCAATATTGAGACTTCTGGAGCACCCCTGATCCTGGAACTGGCCGCGGCGCTCGGTCACTTCAGTTCGGTAGGTCCTCCCTTCATGGGAATGCGGGATTGAAGAGCGCACAACAGCCGCCGGTCATCCACACGCGGATCATGCACCCTTCCTGCCACACCTCGCTGTCCGGCTCGCCGTACTTTTCGTGCTCCGAAGCTGTTTGTTGACTACCAACTGTCCGCCGCAGTTTGGTTCTTACTCGATGACCGTGTTACCGCCAAAGTCCTTGGTGATCCGTCGTTGCTTTCCCTCCTTGTCGACGATTACGGTCTCGCCAGCAAAGTTGGTCGTGATTTCTAAAATCGGAACATGATGCGCATCTTCGATGATCCGGCGGCCCGAGGGGTTAGTGGTAATTCTCCCGGCTGGTGTGCGATCAGGCCAAAGTACCAAGGTGTCGTCGCCGACATAGGGCTGCTCTAAGCGGCCGACTGACTCACCGCGCCGCCATAGGCTTCGGCCGAAGCCAAAAAGATCTGGCCACATAGACGAAGCGGTCGACAATGGGCTTCTCTTTTGCGGGTCCGATGCATCACGCCCGCGTGTTCTCTCTCTACCTCTTCCACTCCTTCGTTCTCTACCTTCTGCTCCACCCCCGCCTCCGCCGCCCGCGTCTGCCCCACCCAACCAGTCCAGCACCAGGTACGTCGACAGCGCGAGGCCGCCGAGGAAGCCCGCGACGATCGCGACCGAGCTGCCTCCAAAGGCCAGTCCGAGGAGGGCCGTCGGAATCGCGGCTAGGACGACAATCAGAACCCCGGGTAATGCGATCAGCCACAGAGGAACTCCGAGGAGCCAGACAGCTGGTGACGGAAAAGTCTGGACGAGCCAATTCGCGGTGAAGAGCAACGCGAAGGACACGCCGATCCACGCGAACCACAGACCGACCAAGCGCAATGTGCCTTTGAGCCATGCCAGCAGCAGCACGATGCCGAGAAACGCCAGCAGAAGGCCCCCGGCCAGCAGGTTATCGACCCAGACGGCCACCGAGCGGTGCACGGCACCGGACATGGTGCCGGTCACTCGCGGCGTATTCTGTGCTCCCGCGGAACTCTGGGCCGGCTGGCGATTTACCGAAGTCGCCGGTGACTTGATGGGAAGCTCCGAGAGCTGAGCACCATCCCGGTTAATCGTGACGACCATCGGCACGGGAGTCGCCACGACAACCGCCAGTATGCTTTGGTCGCCTTGGCGCCGAATCACCCACTGATGCGTGGCATACGTGCTTTGTTGGTAAGCTTCTCCGGCGGCGAGCGCTTTATAAAATACCTCGCGTCCCTGATTGTCCTTCCAAAGGATACTAAGCGCCGATGCAGACTCATTTTTGAAGATGAGCGTCGTGGAGACCGTCGAGGTGTGCTGCTCTGGTCGGATCTGCTGTTGCTGTTGTGGCGGATTTGTGTGCGTCTCTTGTTTCGGCAGGTCTTGCCCACGTCGATCCTGCTCTTGCGGCGCTTTTCCGTGCGATTCGTTGGAGACGTCTGCTGTCCGCGTAAGCAATGCCACTACGCCAGACCGAGCCGTTTGGGGATTGGTACGAGGATAATGCCAGCCGTATCGCAAGCGGCCATCAAGACGTAACTCAAGCTCTACGACGCCATCCGTGATGCAGCGGCCTCGTTCGTTGTGCTCGATCCGCTCTCTGAGAAAAATCTGGCCCCCAGGGCTTTCCGCTCGAGCGAGCGAGCCACCACAAGAGAGCGTCGGATATTCGACCGAAATGGTCGAGCCGCCACTTCGTACGAGAATCTCGACTGGATAGGTCTCAGAGCCAGGTTGATAGACGGTGCCGGCCCACGTCCCGACAAGCTCAGTCAGCGCGTTATTCTCTTCCGCGTCGGACCTAGTGATCAGTCCGAGCGCCACGATCAGAGCGATTACCACTACGATGGCCGTCGATTCGAAGCTGCGGCGTCTGCATTCGGTCAACCACAGCCCACCGAACAAGACTGAAAGCGCCGAATACAATCCATTGGCTGGGGCGGGTCGGAGCGGACGGATCATCGCCGCCTCCTCCGAGAATGTGAATTCGCCACTTATACTCGAAGCAGCCCCTACAGATCAACTGGTGCATCCCGCCCACGCGTCGAGAACCGAAAAGGCGCCCCAAACACAGTGATCTAGGTATGTGTATCGAACGCGCGGGGTACGAGGTGATCATTTAGGCGTTCAATCACTCGGCCGCAGATAGCCGCGAAGCGAAGGACCTCTTCGCCGAGTAATTCGACCGTTCGACCGGGCTGCTCGTCCTGTTGCGTCGCCTCTCGGTAGGTGTCGTCCGCAACGCTCAGGTTGTGCCCGACGACATGGCGTTTCTCGGTGTTGAGCCTCAGAAAGGCGAGATCCTTGTCGTCGAGCACCGTGAACGGATCCAAGCCAAGCTCGTCATACGCCTTGCGTGCCCGGTCAATATTTTGAAACCAATTTTTTCCTCCGAACCTCTTCAGGAGTTGCTCCCTGTTGCCGCACCGTAACGCCAGAAAGCGAAACACAGTCTTCTGGTACGTCTCGAAGGCCGTCAGCACGTCTTCGTGCGCGTTGCCAAGCAGCCGATAGGCGAGCTCGCGCTTGCCCTCACCACGGCGTTGATCAGCAAGTTCAGTCTGTTGTCTCACCAATTCGAGCTCTTGCGCGAAGTGGGTTGTGAGATTGGCTCCGCCGCAGTCTGGGCAGAACAAGCCAATAGCGTAGACCCCGTACTGTCGACCGCAGATGGGACAGGTGAGGTCGCGGAGGAGATCTTCCCGCCGGGCAATTGGCCTGGGACGCCCCGGCCCGTCCACAGTCATGCTGACCGAGATCAGGCCCCCGGAGGGCATTTCGCGGTTGAAGTCGCGCGCGATCCCCTTCAGCGCATCTCTCACGTCCTGCTCGGCGGCCCACGCGATTTCTTGTTTGACGGCTTCGATGTCCGCCGGGTCGACGAATTCCGGATCGGGCCGCATCGTGGCGCAGTAGGGGCAGACCGTGTCACCCCCTCCCGGGCTACGCCGCATCCGCTCATGCTGCTCGCTCGGGCGCTCCTTCGGCGCACTGCCAAGCTGAAAAAGTCCCGGGCGACAATCGGGATCAGGGCACCGCTGGTTTGCCTTGCCATCGGGAGTCTTGGGGATAGGGACAGATAACTCCATCCGATCTCGAGTCCCGCCCGTTCGATAGCGCTCTAGGTTGTGGAATTGAAAGTCGCTCATATGCTATCCAATGCCCTCGACTCTTCGGCGCGGCGGCCGCCGATGTGATGGCTACTCAGCTTCTTTCGTGCTCCCGCGCTTGAAGCGTTGTCGCACTTGCCCTGTTCGGTTTGGCCTGGTGGTGATGCTTAAAAATGTGTTTGCCCAATTCACACTTTTTGATCTTTATACCACTTCCAAATCATAGAGAATGTCGGTGTCCTGTCAATTCACAGCCAGGCGCCATAAGATCTATCTACTTATCCTCACGATTCCAGCCCGCTCACGCGCCTCGTCTAAGCGCCCCTCTAAAAGATCTTGGTCTCTAGGACCTCGACGAGTAACCCTATTGGTAGGGATTGCAGCGCAGCTATAAAGAGGATTGATCCGTCTGCCAACTCACGCGGAGGGTAGAGTGGCTAACAACGAGCTCGCCGAGTTCCTGAAGATCGAGTACAACAATATCGCTCAGGCCCACTTCAACATCAACACTGCCGTTGGCGAGTTCTTCAAAGCCTACATCACAATCGTCTCAATCCCCATATCGCTAGCCGTCATCTTCGCCAAGCCTGCTGATCTCCACTCTGGCGGCATGCTCGACTTCCTTAAATCTAACGCTGCCGCGGTCGCCGTTGGCATGTCCTCTGTCTGGTTAATCGGATTGATGGTCTTGGGCTATCTCATCAGTCTGCGATGTGACGCCCTTCTATATGCTCGCACCGTCAACGGTATCCGTAACTACTTCTACGCCAGATCGGATATTGGTGCCGAACGCGCGCGCTCGATACGCGGCCTGCCAGTCGATGTGAGGCTTCCGCGCTACTTTGAGTTTGGTTATTTCCTATTCGTAATTGTTGCATTCGCGGCGGTCGGCACAGCGTACATGCTCGGAGGCATCTACTTTTATGGCCTCGTACACCATTGGAACAGGGATTTCAGATTCTGGTGCAACCTCGCCTTTGTGGGTCTTGGTTCTCTGGGCTTTCATATCCTCATGTATTGGCTGATGTCATTGTACCGAGAGCGCGCCTACCTCTCATGACGAATGGACCAACCACCACGGTCCTAGGAGTAGATATCGATGGTGTGCTCAACGAACATCGGACGCACTTTTGCCGCCTGCTTAAATTGCAGGTAGGTAAAGATCTTTCCCCCGAAGCGATAACGGTCATTCCTGTTCACAAAATTCCGAATTGCGCCGTTACCTCCACCGACGAAGCTGCTGTCTTCAACTGGCCTCACTACTGGACTGAGATGCCGCCGATACGCGAGGCGCCGGCGTCCATAGCAAGGATCAGAGCACGAGGAGTTGCGGTGTGGATTTACACTCGACGTCCCTGGCCCAACCCGGCAACATTGCCTCAGGGCAGAGAGCGGGCCTATTGGCGCGCCTGGCGCAAAGCCTCTTGGTGGAGTTGGTGCGACAGGATCGCGTCATCGAGGCTCTTTGATCGATACAGAGTCTTGAACTATGCGCAGAAGTTTCTTCGAGGTCGCGGCATCTACCACATCACTAGAGACTGGCTCCAACAACACGGCATCCCGTACGATCGGCTCTCCATCGAGACGGCGTCCGGAAGTGATGCCGCGAGATTTTTGGCAGCGAATGGCGGGCGGCTCCACAGCTTTGTTGAGGACAATCTCGACAACGCCCGTAGCCTTTCGACGCTATGCCAACGCGTTTATCTCATCGATCAACCGTATAATCGTGTCACACAAACTGAACTGCCTTCCAACGTGATGCGCGTTCAGACGTGGGCACAGATTGATGAGGTCTATTGAGATGGAGCGCCCCAGAGTGACACTCGACGCATAGCCCACTACGGTCCGGGTCTCTCGTCGTTACGCATTGACTCGCGTGCTGCCCGAATCTGCTCGGCGGCACGCTTCTTCTCGAGGCGGTCGATCTCTGCCGCCTTTGCCTCGTCCATATTGTCCGCTTCGATATCGACGCCGCCATGAAGCGTTCTGAGACGCTGGTTGCGCACCCGAGTGACCTCCCGAAATGGCGCGACTTCGATCTCGCGCGGATCATACTGAGGACCGGTCCGAAGCTTTAGGCCGTATCGGGCAAGGGCCTCAGCGAGCGCTCCGAACGAACTGTCGATTGCCCCGACGCGCACGAGCCGCTCATCTTGAGCAGCCGGACCATACTCGCCCTCTGAAGTTTTCACGAGCATTGAACCCTGAAATCGCGCCGGCGCCTCAGCCGGAAACGCTTGGAAGAAGTCCTTCAGTCGCTCTTCGAACGGGCGCGCCTCAAGATCCCAGGTACCCCACGTGAGAAGCCCCATTGCCCGCGCATACTCGTGATGCTCCGGCGCGTCGATGATGTCGTCTGGACTATAGAGATTCGATGGCACCGGCTTTGCTGTAGCTTGGCCGTGGACCACTTGTTCTCGTGACTCACTCCGCATCGATGCCGGGCTCCCGAGAACCTGCCGCTTCCAGTGCCTTCTCCTCTCCATCGGCTAGTGCAGGGCATTCGGCGGATTCGCGTTCGGCAAGTACCTTGCGTAGTGCCTGATATACCCTGTTGTCAGACGTAAGACGAAATGTCTGCCCTATCGCCTTGGCATTTAGTCGGAATGCTAATGACTCCAACGCGACGTAATCCTCAAGCCGAATACCCTTCCGCTCGAAGTTGTAGCGGAGGAACGGATAGAGCTTACCGTTCAGGTGGTGGAGATCGAATCCCATCTCTTCGAAGAGGTACCCTCGGTACTGCTCGAACATGATTGAGCCGGGTACCGGCGTGAAGAGCATCGGGACGATTCCGCCTACACGTTCGGAGGCGTAGAACATCGTATTTACGACATCCGAGAGATTCTCATCGGGCATGCCGAATAGGATGAAGGCATTAACCTCCATATTGTGAAGCTTGAAATTCGCTTCATGGCAGATCTTCACGGCTTTCTCGAAGAGTTCGGCGTGGGAGTGCCGGCGATTCCAGGCTTTTGTCACCTCGCGTGACATGGTTTCGAGCGGCAGGTACACGCTCGCGAACCCGGTGTCACGCATGAGCTTCACGAACTCGAGGTCCTGGTGGAGGAGCCGGACCTCGACGCCCTCCGGTGCGTAGAGTGTGAGGTGTCTTAGCTCGTCCTTATGCTCAAGGATGAGCCGCAGGAGGCGCTCAACGTTCGGCTTCTCGAGAAGGAAGTTGTCCTCGTAGAACCCGAAATGGTGGATGCCGTAATTGTGATACTTGTCCCGAATCTCACTGAAAGTATCCTGGGGGCTGCGAAATCGGACCTTGAGCGATCCCTCGTTATAGGCCTTTTGGGCACAGTAGCTACAATCGAAGGGACATCCGCGGCTCGTCGTCAAGATCGCGTAGCCTGGCAGGCGCTCCTGCCCATCGAAGTCCCGAGTCATCTGTCGATAGCCTTCGAAATCGAGGTCGGCGTTTGATGCCTGCGGAATCTCGCCAGTCACGATGCAGTCGCCGTTCATGACCCGCGGCTTGCCTCTGACGGTGGAGATCGCGAGGTCGCGGCCGCGGACGAGCTCGAATGGCAAGCCCGCGGACTCGAGCTTCAGTCGCAGGTGATGAGGTGCCAACGTTGGGTAGAGCCCGCCCACCCGGATCTTGGCCTTCGGGTAGAGGCCCTTAAACATGCGGATCGCGTCAAAGGTGCTCTCCCACCAGTAGGTCATGATCGATGTGACCCAGACTTCATCGGGTTCCCACGTCGGCTCGTCGCCAATGAGGCGTGCCCGTTCCAGATGATCTTCGACGGTGTGGAGTGAAATCCCGAACTCGTACTTGTATCGATGCGCGGGAGGTAGGGAGATCGATCTTAGACCGAACCGATCTTTGGAGAGCTCGCGATAGTCTCGGAGCGGCCATTCGATCGTCGAGCAGACTTGCACGACCTTCTTTACCTCCTGCTTCACCCGCTCTTTCTTGCTCGGGAAGAGACAATCGATGAGCCTGACGTCATAGCCCAAGTCCTTCCGAAGCCATGTACTTACTTTAAGTAGGCCACTCGGCTGGCTCCAGTCGGGGTAGTACTGCGTGTCATAGACGGGCGGCTGGAATAGGAGCGCTCTCATGCGCGGCCCTCGCGCTTTCGTTTCCATGACTCCTCGATGAGCGTCTCGCGCACGAGCTTTGGCACGGCAGCGTCCGCGAGAAAATCGAAGGTGAAGCTCTTCACTCGCTTGTTCACGATCCCCTGCCAGCGCATCAGGTTGTCGTAGTCCTCGAGCGTGAGCACCGATCCATGTCCGACATACGGGAACCACTGTGGACTCGACAACGCGGGTAGCGGCCAGCGCTCGCGTCGGACGGACGTGGGCGCGGGATCGATATCAGCGCTGTAGCCGAACGGCTTCAAGATGATCGCCTGAAAATATTGATTGAGGATAAGGGTGTTTCGGACGATCGTTTCGATGTCGTCTGTCGGCAGCCCCAGATTCACGAAGGCGGTGATCGCGTCGCGCGAGGAAAGTTCCGTCTCCTCGCCGCCCCGACGGCGTTCGCGCTCGCTCGCGAGAAACTCTCGAAATGGCGTGTAAGCCTCCTCGTCCAAGCGACCGTCGCCGCGGGCCGCGTACTCGATATAGATGGATTTCGTGCCGAGCCGCACGAGCATTTCGAGCTCGTCCCCGGCCAGCGATCGAGGCTTCACGCCGCAGATCGCGTCGATCCGAACTCGCCCTTCATACCTATCGGCTTGCTTCGCAAGCTCCGCGAGGCGCGACTTTGGACCGCAGATGTCGTCATTCAAGAACGCGACGGTGATCGGCTGCGGCTTCGGGACGCCAAGCCGACGCTCCCAGCCGGCTTTGAGTGAGAGACACATCGCAAGATGTTCCGCAACGTCTCCGGACTCGATATCGAGCCCGAAGTACAGCGGCGGCCGCTTCGACTGTTCAAAGTACAGCTGGAAGTCCGGCGCGCATGCGCCGACGTCCACGAAGGCTGTGAACGCCACGTCAGCCGTGAGGTGTCGTTCAGCGTGCTCAGGCTCTATCACTGGATATGCGCCGTAGAGCGCGATCGTGGCCCCCGTGCGATGCTTCGGGCCCAGGATGTTACACATTCGAAGAAGAAGCTTTTCGATCGCGCCGTGCCAGTACGAGGTAAGACTCGTGACGAGGATCAGGTCGGGCACCCAGCCGCGCTTCAAGAGTTCATCAAGGTACCGTTCAAAGTCCTCGTACGGCTGTCCGAAATGCCAGAGTGCCTCCGCCTGCGGTCCTGCCCACGTCTCTTTGACCTTATGACGAGCGATAGCGCCATCCTTGTCCGGAAACATGAAGTCGAAGAGCCGGATGTCCGCCGCGCGGACGTGCTCCTTCAGCCAGGTCGAGAGTCTCAAGAGCTCGAGCGGCTGATTCCATCGGAGCCAGTGATAGCGCTTCTCCTGCACTGGTGGGTTCACGAGGAGCACCTTCGCGTTCGCGGGAAGCGCGCTCTTCAGATACTCGGCCGGCGTCCGGATGCGTGCCGCCATGCTATTCGGCCCTGTGCGCGAGCATCCGGAGGGCGACGTCGATCATCCCCTCGGCGCTCTCCTTCGCCAGATGGTAGGCAAGACGCCATACGATCGCCGAGCGCAGAAAGCCGTAGTCGTCCATGTATTGCTTCACGGGATGCGCCCAGTTCACATAGATCAGCGCCGCAGCGTTGTCGAATTCGCACATTGGGTCGGTCGGCTGTCCCTGTTTGAACGAGACCTCAAAGTATTTCCCGTGGAGATAAATGGACTGGCTCCAAATATCGCGTGTGAAGTCGATCGCGACGCGGCGATGTCCGAAGTCGATCGCGAACTCCTCCGCGAGACTCTTCGCTTCCTCGAGCTCGAATCCGGCCAGCCGACCTACGGGTCGGAGAAGAACTTCTTTCGCGTTCGCGAGTCCGTTCGCAACAAACGGAGCATCGAGGAATTCGGTGAGACGCTTGTCGAGCGCTGGATCGATCTGCACGGTCGTGTTCACGGCGCTCGAGATGTCCGTGAGCACCTTCCTGCGCTGTCGCGCGTTACCCAGTTTGTCGCTCACCTGTCCACGGATGTTGCCTCGGTCGGTGATAAGCCGGATCGCGTGGCCTACTGCGCCGGCCAGCGCGTCCTCACTGCCGATCAATGCGCGCTTGAGGATCCGGAAGTGAACGTTTTCTTCGTAAAAGCTCTCCCGTCCCGGGTTGATGGCATCGGCCGCATCGAGACCTTCGAGGACGATGATCTCGCCGCTGATCTGGCTCAATGCCGCCTTCCGCGCGCCGGCGAGCGTCCTTTCGAGACCGAAGAAGAAGGGATCGCCGATCGCGACGTTCCGGACGCGCGCGGTGATGCCCCGCAGCTCAGCCGGATAGATCACTTCGTCCTGCGCGAGGAGATATCCGAAGGCCCGGAGACCGCCCTCGTGGATCGCGACCGGGACGATTGAGTCTTCAGGAGCGCCGCGCTTCGGAAGGGCGACCGCCCTCATTGCTTCGACCGCCGGTTCATCCCGCCACTGGATGAAGACCTGGGGCAGCTTCGCGCGCTTCTCCGCGTTCTTCAATTTCGCGACCGCTTCCGGCAACTGCGTATCGGGAAAGGCATCTTCGAGAGGCGCCGCTCGCGCGAGCCGCCAGAAGAACTGTTCCTTCCCGCTTTGAGATCCGATGTTCCAGCCTTTGCCTCGGTGCCGGGCGGCGGCGAGGTCGCGGACGACGAAGTCCTTGAGGCCTGTAAGCCGGATCTTCGTTCCTGCAATGCGAGGCTTCGCTGGCACCGCAACCTCAGCCTCACAGAAGTTCTCAAGAAGCTGGAGGTCGGCCTTCCGCTCCAGGCTCAAGAGATAGTCGAAATCGATCGCCGCCTTGAGGACGAGGTCGGCGCACGCGAGCGAGTACCGGATCTCGAGCCGCACCGCTTCGGCCGCGCGCTTGGACTTCAGCTGGATCGCTCCGTCCCGGGCGGTGTAGTCGGTTCCGCTCTTCAGGCGAAGTGGTTTCGCGCCAGCCACGCTCACGCCACGCACCTGCAGCCGGGGACGTATGAGCTTCACCGGAACGAGCGGCTCAAGGATCTCTGCGAGATCAATTGAGCGCCGTCGGCCGCGTACCACGACCCGATCCTCGTGCGCGCGCTTCGTGGCGCTTTCGATCTCCATCCGTCCGCAATAGCGGGCGACGGCAAGAAAGCCGATTCCCTTGTAGCCGATGCGCGGGCGGCCACCCGGACTGCGGCCGTCGTTCAGCCACGCCGTGCTTCCGCCGAGCCGGGCGAAGTCGCGATGGAACTCGATCGGCGTGAGGCCGAGGCCGTTGTCGTAGACCTCGATGAAGGAAAAATCGCGGGCGACGACGACGGTAATGCTGGTCGCGTCGGCGTCGTAGGCGTTCGAGATGAGCTCCTTGAACGCCTTCACGAACGGCTTATAGATTCCCGAGAGTTCCCGGATGATGGATGGATCGACGCCGCTCAGTCGCACGTTGGCCTCACCCAGCCTGCGAGAGGCTCATGGCACGGATGGCGAGAAGTTGGCGCGCGAGTCGCTTGTGCACCTCTTGCGCTCCGCTTCGCCCGCCGAAGCCCTTCAGAGGCCCGGTGTTCATCCAGTTCTGCGATTTGATCGCAGCAAGGTAGTGCTCGAACGTCGGGAGGGAGAGCGGCTCTCCGGTCGCGAGCGCGAGCTTCACGATATCGCCGGCGAGGAGCGAGAGGCCCTGCACCCCAATACCCTTCGTCAGCAGGTGGCTTCGCGGCTCGCGCCATGGCTCCGGCCACGTACTCGCGACCGCGCCCCAAAACGCTCTCACGATCTCGTACTGCTCCGTAAGGGAGACGTCTTCGAGAAGCGCACTCTGGAGAAATAGCGCGACCGCATGCTTCATCCCCCGCAGGGTGATGCGGCGCTGCCTGCCTTGTGTGGCGGCGCCTCCGAGTTTTAGTCGGTTATGCCAAACGGACGCGGGATCGTCATTCAGGTTCTTCGCAATATAGAGCTCAGGGTTCGCTCGCGCCACGTCCTCGAGCAAGGTGTGATGGTAGTCGAGGAGGGACGAGCTCAGGCCCTTTGCTTTGCCATTGATGACATTGAAAATCCGCATCTCTTGATATGGCGTGAGCCCGAGGAAACATTGAAAGGTGAGAGCAACGGCACTCTCGCCCATCATCTCAAGGCGATGCTGGCAATCCACCCGAGCAAGACTCGGCTTCCCAGCCCCTGGCTCAAGGCGGACAGAAAAGATCCCCGGGGTTCCGGGTGATGCCTCTTCGGGATCAAGGCGCCAGTTCTGCCCCGGTCGCCCTCGTGCGTTGAAAGTGAGGGGGATAGTGGTCGCGTCGGGCTGCTCGATATACTGCGAAAATTCCTGAGCGTGCCGACGGTCGCAGGGGCGCTGATAACCCGTCTGCGCAGCCTCATCCAATATGTCCGCGAAACTCACCGTGCAGAGGTCCCGGCCATCGGCGGTCCCGAGGACGACTGGGAGCTGCCCACACCGCGCGTGGACGACGGGAATTGTAAGCCACGCGTCCGTCCGTGCCACCGACGTCCCCATGCCGCAAGTACTCATAACAGCACGGCGATCGCCGTGTCCAGCCAAAAATGCACTTGCCGAATGCAGTTTGGTGCGCTAGCGAAGGCCTGGCCGATGAGGGGGCCGCGATTGCCTCCTGAAAAGCATTAAATACCGGCCGATAGGGCGCTTCGTCGGGGGCTGCCCGCTGGGGGGCGCCTACCGCCCCTGCTCCCCGAAACCCGGTCTTGACATCGTTGTCCACGATCTGTATCGTCGTCCGTCGTATCGGGATGGCATAAATAGTTCCGTCTGGTACCGCCATCCAAATAGGATACTGAGGAGAGCGGGCATGACAGAACGTCCCCAGGGGATCAGTGTTGGACGAACCCTCACCATCGAAGGCAGGCGCCTGCCGATCGCCTTTGTCGACGTCCCTACTGGGGATGTTGAGCTCGACCCGCGCAATCCGCGCATCAACTATCAGCGAGTGCCGAAGGGTGGTCGCCGGGCAACATCCGGCGATGACCTGCGCGACTTCGTCTTGGGCCTCCCCGGCGTCTACCCCGAGCTGTATGTCGGCATCCGGGACAACGGAGGGCTCATCGAGCCCATCATCATGCACGGCAAGCGCGTTGTTGAAGGAAACTGCCGCACCGCCGTCTTCAAGAAGCTGCATCAGTCGATGTCGAAGGATGCGCGATGGGCCAAGATCTCCGCCGCAATCCTTCCGAAAGACACGACCGAGCGGGAGATCGCTGTTCTCCAGGGCATGTACCACGTGAACGGAAAGATTCAGTGGCGCGCCTATCTCCAGGCCGCGCACCTTCATGACATGCGGATCCGCCTCAAGATGACGCCGGCGGCCATCGCAAAATCCCTCTCGCTTCAGCAGCGCGTGGTCGAGCGGCTTTTGAAGGCCTATGACGCGATGACCCAGCACATCCCGCAGGTGAAGAGCGGCAAGGGCCTCAAGGCATTCTCGTACTTCGAGGAGCTCTTCAAGATCAAGAAGCTCGAACAGTTCCGATCGGACCCGAAGAACGTTCAGAGGTTCGCGCGGCTCGTGAAGGAGAAGAAGCTCCCCCTGGGGCAGAATGTCCGTGATCTCCCGGACATCCTCGACGACCCGAAGGCCTTCAAGGACCTCGTCGCCAACGGTCACAAGGCGGCGATGGCGACGCTCGGGGCCGCGAATCCGTCGAAGGTCTACCCGCTCTTCAAACAAATCCGGGAGACGCGGGAGATGCTCGAGGACCTCCCCGCGCAGGACCTCGTCGCGCTGCAGAAGCAGTCGCCTCAGCAGAATGAGCTCCGTGGCCTCTACCGGGCGATCAAGAAGGTCGCGGTCGCGACCCAGATCGATCTCGGATGAAGGAAGGGATGATGGCAAGGACAGGCACAGAGAGACCGACGGACGTGGTCGAGGTCGAGGTTGATGAGATCACGCTCGATGGCAAAAAGGTTGTTGTCCGTAATCAGGATATTCCCGTCGAGGCGCTGCACCTCGATGTGAAGAACCCTCGAATTGCTCACACCGTGAGCCTGGAGTTTGGCCCGAAGGCACGTGCGCTCGATTCGGCTATCGAGGAACTTCTCTGGAGCGACCCCGATGTTCGCGACCTCTACAAGCAAGTGCTCCTAAACGAGGGGCTGATCGAGCGGATCATCGTGCGGCCGAACCTCGTCGTCGCCGAAGGAAACTGCCGGCTCGTGGTCTACCGCAAGCTCCACGAAAAGTTCAAGCAGGACCCTCGCTGGCAGCGCGTTCCATCGAGACTGCTGCCGGAAGGGATTCCCGAGAGGGTCATTGCGCTCCTTCTCGGCCAGATGCACGTAACGGGCAAGAACGAGTGGACGCCCTACGAGAAGGCCGGTCACGTGTACAAGCTGCATCACGAATACACGCTCACTCAGGATGAGATCGCCTCGCGCCTTCGTATGTCGAAGTCCAAGGTGAATCAGCTGATCCGGGCGTTCGATGCCATGCAGACAATCTATCTCGCGAAGTACAAGGAGGCGGGAGCCATCCGGAAGTTTTCCTACTTCGAGGAGCTCTACAAGAAGCCGGAACTTCGTGAGTGGGCGACCGCAAACGTCCAGAACGTGCGCCGCTTCGCCGATTGGGTCGGCACCGAAAAGATCTCGCAGGGCATGCACGTCCGCCTCCTCGGCAGGATCGTGAGCAATGCCGACGCCCTTGAGGCTTTTGAGAAGAGCGGCTTCGCCGAGGCGCGCAAGCTCCTCGAAGAGGATGATCCTGCGCTTTCGTCGCCGCTCTTCAAGGCGATGGTCGAGACTACGGAATTGCTCCGCGAGGCCCGGCTCGATGACATCCATCGTGCGGGCCCCCGTGGGAATCCCGCGGCACAGCAGATCGTCCACGAGCTCGAGGAGGCTCTTGCTCGTTTCGTGGAGCTGAGCGGCGGCGCGTTGAAGCCCGGGGCGGGAGCCGCGGAACTGGACCAGGCGCGGAAGCGGAGAACCGGAACACGCCGGTAGAGTGCGAGGAGGCCCGCATGGCAAAGTACACACGAAACATCCAGGGTGTCGCTGTTGATCTGGAGCTCATCGAGGTCGACCCCGATGCGGTGGCCCTCGACCCCACGAACCCGCGGCTCGGCTTTTCGATACAGCAACTCGACGAGAAGGAACGGACCGACGCGGCCTGCACCCTCATCCTCGCCTCCCAGGAGGAAGTCGAGCAGTTGAAGCGCTCGATCATGCTCTCGGGCGGGGTTCAGGAACCGATCTACGTCCGCCCGAATGGCGTCGTGGCTGAAGGCAACCGCCGGGTGGTCGCCATGCGGCTCGCCAAGGAAGAGCATCCCGGTGACCCGCGCTTCAAGACGATGCCGGCGTGGGTCATCCCCGGCGGGACTCCGGAATTCGTCGTACAGAATTTACTCAACGAGATTCACCTCGGCTCGGTGCGGGGATGGGCGCCATACGAGAAAGCGCTCCAGCTCCGCGGTCTCGTTGGCGGCGGCCTCATCGAGGAAGAGGTCGCCGAACGGTACCGGATGACGGCGCGCGAGGTGCGGCAGCATATCGCCGCGGCCGAGTTCATGGACCGCGAGTACTTCCCCATCACCGCCGAGCCTACGAACATAGAACACCGAGGAAAGTATTCGTACTTTCTGGAGTTTGAGAAGAATACGAAGCTTCAGAAGCGCCTCGATTCGGACCCGACGCTACGGCCGCGTTTCGCGGGCTGGGTGAATACGGGTCGGGTGACGACTGGCGAGCGGGTGCGGCGGCTCCCCAAAATCCTCCAGTCGGCCGAGGCGGCGCGGCTTCTCGATGTCGTGGGGTTCGACGCCGCTGAAGAGTACCTGCGGCGCGAGCATCCGGAAGAGCAGGAGCTCTACGCGCTCCTCGAGAAAACGCGATCCCGCTTGGCGGCGATGACCCTCACCGAGCTGGGGCAGCTGAAGGACAGCGGCGAGCGGATGACGATCGTCAGCGCCCTAGAGGGGGCGATCGAAGACGTGCTTGGCACGATCGGTCACATGAGACGCGGAGGGCAGCCATAGTGCCTTCCGCGACGCATCAGACGCTCCTCCTTTGGGCCGCTCGCAAGATGGCATATGACGGATTCCGCCTTGCTGGATACGAGGGGCGGAGTGAGCAGGGCGGAGTGTGGAACTCGCTCCCCGCGCCCCCTGAGTTCAGCGGCGCGCGACCAGATGCCTGGGGCTACCACCGTGACGAGGCGCGCGTCGCCTTTGCGGAGGCGAAGACCGCTTCTGACATCGATACCCAGCACACCCGAGCGCAGCTCCGCGCCTTCATCGGTTTGCGTTCCTTCGCGACCGGGCAGGTATGCCGCCTGTACTTCGCGACGCCACGTTCGGCTGCAGATGCCCTCGATCGCGTGCTTGCCGACGTGGGGCTCATTGGCTCGCGTGATGTTGTCCGGCTTCACGTGCCGGATGTGCTTCTACCGGAGGAGGCTGCATGACCAAAGCCAAGAAGATGATGGCGCTGCCACATCAGGCGGAGGGCACGGAGTTCGTCGCCACCCGAAAGGCGGCGGCACTCTTCGACGAGCAAGGCCTGGGCAAGACCAAGCAGCTCATCGACTCAGTGGCGAAAGAAGTCGGCGAGGGCGCTTTGGATGGGGCCCTCATCGTATGTCCAAATACGATCAAATCGACGTGGGCCTACGAGATCGCCACCCACTCCTCCTTACCCTACACCGTCTTCGGCGCCGGAAAGAGTGCGCGGCGCCAAGCGTTCGGCTCCTTGCGGGCGGTCTTCTATGTGATCAACTACGAGGCCGTCTCCGGGGAAGTCACCTCGCTCCGAGCTCTTCTGCGCTTCAAGCGGATGGCGCTTGTTCTCGACGAAAGCCACAGGATCAAGACACCGGGAGCGAAGGTCACTCGGGCCATTCAACGACTTCGGACGGATGCGGCGAAGCGCGTAATCATGACCGGCACGCCGGTCGCCAACAAGCCGGAGGATCTCTGGAGCCAGATCTTCTTTCTGGATGACGGCGTGGCCCTCGGGGGCTCGTTCGAGGACTTCCGTCGCCGCTACTGCACCGCCGAGGGCGGGTACGTAGACCTCGATATCCTCCGAACGCGCCTTTCGACTGTCGCGCTCCGCAGGACGAAGGAGCAGGCCGTCGAACTGCCGCCCAAAGCCGTCATTCCGATCGCGGTGCACATGGACGGTCGACAAGCTAAGCTCTACCACCGCATGCGCGAGGACCTGTATCTCTGGGTGAAGAAGCTCACGGGCGAGGAGGTCCTTAAACAGGCCGAGAATATTCTCGTCCGACTCGTGCGGCTCGCGCAGCTCGCGTCGAATCCCCGTCTTCTCGATGCCTCTTACGATGAAACGCCTGCCAAAGTCTCTGCTATGGACAAGTTACTCGAGGAGATCATGGGCCGCGGTCCGACTCAGAAGACCATCATCTGGACCTCCTTCGTCGACAACATCCCGATGCTGTGTGCTCGATATGCGAGGTATGGGGCTGTGCCGTTCCACGGCGAGATGGACAGCGAAGCGCGCGAACGCGCCCTCACGGCCTTCCGTTCGGATCCTCGGGTTCGGCTCTTTGTCGCGAATCCAGCCGCCGGCCGCGAGGGGCTCACCCTCACGTCGGCAAACGTTGCGATCTATCTCGACCGGACGTTCAATCTGGTCGACTACCTTCAGTCGCAAGACCGCATCCACCGAATCTCGCAGACCGAGGCCTGCGAGATCTACCTGCTCCTCGCCCACGGCACGATTGACGAATTTGTCGAGTTTTCGCTGGCCCAAAAGCACCGGCTGGCAGGTTACGTCCAGCACGACCGCTCATCGATCGATCCGGCCGACGCGGCGCTCAGGAAGCCGGACATCCTGAGAGCACTCCTCGGTCCCAGCCATTAACGTTTCTCGATGTACCTCGCAATGACGTTGTACTAGTTTGCTGTGCCATGGGCTGAGGAGTTCAGCGGTGCCGAAGAGAATCGATCACGGGTGGGCGGAAGAGTTGACGGCAACCAATCAATCTCGGACTCGTCCAGAGGGATCACCACCGCAAAGCGTGTCGCAGACCACCACTTCGAATATATGCCGGCGACGAGAGCTAGGTCCTTTGAAACTGAACGTTGGTCGATCATCGCGACACGGACGCCGGGTGAGCAGCCACTTCATCACGCGCTGCCTAAGACTTTGCCTATTACTTGACTAAGGGCTGAGGGCATCAACTGGCGCGACGAGCGACGACGTACCGTCATCACCTGACACTCGGGGGCCACTATATGTCTCAGGACACTCGGTCACGCTCTGCTCCAAAAGCGAAGTCGCTGGAAGCGACTGGAATCGTGCTGCACAGGGAGCCCGACGTCTATGTGACCGCGTTGCCCGGACCATGGTTGCTCGCCCACTCTACGCCGTCGTGGCGAATTAATGATCCACGAAAGGGCTTTCAACGGATTGTTAAAGAACAACGAGCGAAGGAGATCGCAAGAACCGTTCTCGATACCAGGCGGACTTTTCCTAACGCGATAACGCTCGCGACGACTACGAGAAACTTTCAGGTGACCGCACACACCTTGGAACTACCGCACAATGCCAAGTTCTTGGTCGTGGATGGTCAGCACCGACTGTGGGCTCAAAAGTTTTCTAAGGTCGTCGGAACCTATCCATGCATCATCCACATGGATCGGACCGAACAGCAGATGGCAGCCTTGTTCCTTGAAATAAATGACAACCAGAGACGCGTACCATCGTCTCTTAGATGGGACCTGGTCCGATTAGTTCGAAGTGAGGACCAGAGCACGGCAATTACAGCGGATATTGTGTATGAGCTGGCAACACGACGAGAGAGTCCTTTCAATTCAGTCGGCATCGATCTGACCGGCGAAAAGAAATCGCTCACTATAAAGCAGGGCTCATTGGCTCCGGAGATTAAGAAACTCGTTGCGCGACATTTAAGGAAGACCGGGGCTGAGTTCGAGGACTACTTGAGTCTGTTGATTAGGTTCTTCGTAGCGATTCGGTCACTGGATCCCGAGGGTTGGGGCGACTCACAGTCAACTTTCTTCAAGGCTCGCGTTCTGAGGGCGTTGTTGAGGGTACTCTCCGACATGCTGAGCATGACCGCCATCGATGCTCTCACTACTGAGCGAATTCGCGAACAGCTAGCCCGAATCGACCAGTCAACGCTGTCCGAGCCCGAGGTGCGGCGGATGCAAGGCTCGGCGGGAGTGCAGGACCTGTACACCCTGATGCACGACCAGATATTCGGAAATCGAGGCGTATGAGATTACTGGATCTACCACAGGCGAAGCATTTCTGCGCTCCCCCAGCCGCCGTCAGCGCGCAGATCAGCATGCAGTCCCTACCGTCCTTCCATGACTCGATAACCAGGGGAGTGGTCCTGCTTCAGGAGGGAACGACTAGGTTCCAAGTACATCAGGTGAACCTACTCAATTCGGTCGAGCGCTGGCTCGTATACTCGTTGGGCCACTACCGTCGGTCAGTGGAAATGCTGGTCCCGATCTCAGCTCCTTGGGCTCAAGTGACACTGTATTACGCCTCGTTCTTCGCTGCGAATGCCATCCTCGGCATTTTTGGCGGCTGGATAGGGCATACTCAGACCGGCGATCGCGTGGTTGATGTTGAGCGCGGTATCGCGGGCTCACAGGAGCTGCGCATTCATCGCCGCCCTTCATCTCCGAACGGCGCTGCCGGAAGTCATCGGCGATTTTGGGACTTCTTCTACGATGCAACCGCGACGATCGCGGCATGGGCACCTCCCAAACTAGCTTCTGCGCTAGGTCCCGTAAACGGCGACTTCGCCTGGCAAATCGCGGAGAGAAATGCTGTGAACTACGACATGTTTCATGCCTGGTCAGCCTCGGCGCGCTTTTACAGCACGTTCAAGCCTGCGAAGCTCAAGACCTTAACCGGTCCGCTACAGCTTCAACTCGACGCTACGGAAAGCCTGATCAGGCTGGCCTTGCATTTCGCAAAGGACGTGTCGCTCTCGACCATGTCCCTTGCGGGCTGCGGCCACACCGGAACAAGGTTGCAAGTTCAACGGAAGCTCACAGGCCAGGCGCCACCACGCCTCGTCACACAGTCAGGGCTATCCGGGCTGCTAGACCTATAGGGCCAGTGCTGAAGTATCCACTCTAGCTCGGCGGTGGGCAACCTCAGCATTAATGGGCGTTAGAGCCCAGGAAGCCACAAAAGCGCCGGCGCTGCCGGTCCTCCAGAACTCATTGATCTACGAACCCTTGGACGTAACGCCCTGCTAGAAGATCGCGGATAACGCTCATCGCCCGCCCCGTACCGTAGAGGGTGGACGTAGCCTCTGATCGCGAAACTCGTCTCAGCACTGCCCGAGTGACCTGTCCCACATCACCGGCAGCCCCAGGCCGATCATAGAGACAGAGAACATCGCGTGCCGACGGCCAAGCGATAAGTTCGATCCGAGAATTGACTGTTCCTATAAATCGGCGCGGCGGGGGAATACTCTCGGAGAGCGCAACGCAGATCACGCGCCACTTAACCTCTCGTTTCCGTACGACAACCGAGGTCCGGGAGAGCGATGCCCCGACTGGAACAGCGGCATCAACTCGCGCTAGGTCCGTGAGACTTCTGGCTAAACATTTCAGACCTACGACACGCTCGGCGGTGCTTACGGCGTGTTGCATTTCGGCATTTGCTCCAAGGCGGAAGACGAAGTTGCCTGAAAGGCGCCTGTGGTAGCCGACAAACTCCGCCCCACGTTGCGCTCTTCGCAGCTTTTCGAATAGCTCAGCGACAGGGAATACGTTTTGCCCGCGGTTGCCCATATTCACGGGAAACACGACGCCGAGAACGGTAGGCGGGGCAGGCGGCTCAGTCATCCACGAACGGTCGAGTTGTCGACGACCAAACTCGACGGGCGATTTTGGCTCCACAAGTACATGTCATGACGACCCAGCCGGGTTCGCCGTCCGTGACCTCGCTATCGAGCTCGCCGCAGCGGCCATGCTCCTGGTAGAACGCTTCGAGATCGCCAAGGAGCGTCATCATGGCCTCCGGCCGCAGGATGGTTCCTGGCCGGACGGCCGTCAACGTCTATCATTCGATACAGTTGACTGGGAACTCAGTATCCTTAGCGGGCGAATTCGCTGTGTTGTCCCAGCTTGCCCTTTGTGGCTATGGAGGTGCGCCTCGGCGCTCGCTGTCAGGCCGGGCTCTTCATTGGCCATGCAGCTTGCGTCATCCGAGCCCGGGGTCAGCAGCGACTCTATGCCGCCCAGCGCCCGGAACAGAGCATTTCGTCTTCTCGGCCCCTGAGGCCCCAGTATTCGTTGGCCATCCTGCGGAGTATGGCAACCTCTGAAGGATCGAACACTGAACGATCCAGGATCTCTAGAACATCTAGGACATCTCGTCGCTCGGAATCCTGGAACGCGATGAAGTACAGGATCGAGGCCCGGACAAGGTTGTTGAACGCGAGCAGACGGTCAGACGGGATCTCGATGAACCCAGCGTCTCCCACCAGCCCCTGGAGCCGCCCGGACGGCTTTCGAACGTATGCCGCCCCGTGCATCAGTTTGCTCCTCGCGTCGTACATCGAGCGCACGAGATCCCAATGCCGTTTCACATCGTCCACGCCAGCGCCATTCAGGACCGCCATGCGAGTCGCGAGCCGGTAGCTCAGCTCGCTCTTGTCGTCGTCGGCAAATAGCGCCTCAGCCGCCATGACCAGCCACATCAGCCGCATCTCTCTTGAGGGGGCATGGCCTTCATTGGCCTGCTCGAAGAGATCGGTGGCGATCATCAGCCTCGCGACGCGCCTGAGAAATTCCGCGTCCGCAGGGGTCACCACCAGGGACCCGAGCGGGTCCCATCGGATGAGCCGATACCGATTGCGAGCGGTGTGAAACTGCCGAAGGCGCGCCGCGAACTCTCGGAACCTTGTGACCTGACGACTCCGTAGAACGTAGGGCGCAGGTGTTCCAAGCGAAATATAAGCGCGGCGCCACCCCTCCTTACGCCATCCCCGAGGGAACATGAAGAAGCTCTGGGGCTGGAACAGCCTCAGCGCAAGCGCCAACTGATCGCGACAAAGCGATGTCAGCGTAACGAGCGACAACGGGTCCTCACCGATCGAGACCACCGGCGGTGACAAAGGCTTGTGCATGATCTCGAGCGTTCGCTCGACGACCCGATGTCGAGGACTCGATCTATCGGTATGGAAGAAGACCGAGCACCTCGCGCACGCATCGGCGTGAGCGGTGTGCATCCCCACAATTGTGCTCTCCGGGTCGGGGTTGGCCTTATCCACGTCCAAGCGCACATGCCCCAGCGCGACGTCGAAGTCGAAGGTTTCCGCATCGTCAACATCGAGGTTGAACACGACCCAGAGTCCGTAATCAGAAGTGGATTCCGGGCGCGATCTCCCCGCGAACGATGAGAGATTAAAGATCGAGATCGCGAGAAGATTGCCCTCAGCGTCGCGCTTGCGCATCACGTTCTCAAGAGAGGTTTTCTCGTAGTACCCGGCCTTCGGGTCAAAGACGATCTCGAGATGATCGCCCTCAGAGTCGTACAACACGTTCAAGTTTTCGCCGGCCATACCCACGCTCCCTTTTCCCGGGCCGTCACATATGCCATGACCACAAACGCGCTGACCGGTATGTTAGTGGAAACGGCCGACCTCCGCAGCTTTGCTATTCCTAAAACTCAACGAGCTAGGGACTGTCGTTCAGAATGCGGCGGGCGATCTGGGCTCCGCAGGTGCAGGTCATGACTACCCAGTCGGAATCCCCTTCCGGCACTTCGGACTCGAGCTCGCCGCAACGACGGTGCTCGAGGTAGAAGGCGTAGAGGTCGGCCAAGAGGAGTGACATCAGGACCCAGATACTACCAGCGACCGCTATGCCGGTGGAATGTGCACGATCCAATACAGTGGCGCGTTGCCGGCCAGCACTGATAGCGTGGGAAAAAACAACCCCGGCTGGCCGGGGTTGTTTTGGTTCAAGGCTGTCAGAGACCCAACACCTTGTTCACGAGCATCTGGAGATCGAGGGCATTCACCGCGGTATCTCCGTTCAGGTCTGCACGCGAACGGATAGTCGGATCGGTATTAATGCCGAGTATCACATTCACCTCGAGCTGAAGATCAAGGGCGTTGATGGAAGAATCGGCATTGAGGTCTCCTGCAAGTGTTCCGGCGGGCTTTGCGGGAACGGAAAGTGCGTTGCAGGCCTGGTCGGTGCTGAGGTTGCCCGCCGCATCCTTCGCTTTGACGCAGAAGTAACCTGTTTGCGCCGTTCCGCTCGAGTGGTACGGCATGTTCAATGTCATGGAGTTGGTTGAGACTGATCCCGACTGTGATCCTGTTCCGTCATTGTATCCGGCTGAGTAGGCGTATCCCGCTACTCCGACGTTATCGGTTGAAGCGGTCCAGGTGATGGAGAAGGTGGCAGCTGTTGCTCCGGTGCTTTGAAGGGTGATGGAGGGTGTGCCGGGGGCAGGGGGAGGGGTGGTATCGGCGGTGATTTTTGTGAGATTGTCTTCCACGCTCCAGCCGTCAGCACCTGAGTCAAAGTTGATATTCCACCAGTTGAAGCCGTTGGCAGCTGTCGGGCCACCGACGACGGTTCCTAATACTCCTATGGGTTGTGAGCCCAAAAGCGTTCCCGAGGTTGAGGGGGTTGAACGGACGTTAAGGATGCCGTTGATGACTTGAACACGGTCGTTGATGTTGAATTTGGTTGAGGAGGGAGGTGGCGGTGGGGTTGGTGAAGGAGAAGGAGTTAAGCCACAGCCGATCCGCGCGCGGCTGTACATTTCATCATCAACCCACCAATATTGGTCAATCGGGCGGAGGCGGTAGCTCTGGATATACATGAGGGCCACCCCGTCAGCCACAGAATAAAAGCGCTGCTGACTTCCGGTATTGAAATTCAGGCCAATATGTTGGCCGCGGAGCACGTCGTCGATCCAGAGTTCGATAACGCCATCAGACTGACCCGCAGTGTTCAGTTTGACGTGCTGCTCCACGCAATACCATTGGCCTCCGAGGAACGGCACCGTCGAGATGTTCTGGCCGAAGTTAGCGTTGACGTTCTGGGCGATGACAGTAACATCGCGGTATTGGTCAAAGATCTCCTGACCGTAATAGACATCGTTCGACGGAAGAGTATGCCACCCGAACATCTTTGTCGCGCCTTGTTCATCCCAGCAAAAGTCCGTGCTCGGACAGAAGGCACAAACACAGTGATCAATAGCATTGTTGTAGGGTGGACTTGGATATTTAAGAGCCGTGCAAGCATCTACGGCGGCCCGGTCAGGGCAACTGCCCGAAGGCGTGTAGGAGAAATAAACATAGAATCGGTGATAGAGCTCGGTCGTGGCGACCGGCAACGATTTGTCAGCCCACGGATTTACCGGTTGAATATCGTAGGGAAAGAAGAACTCTAGGGATTTCGTGCCATTGTGCGGATGCGTCGAGGTGACGCGCATGCACTTCTGCGTGACGCCCGACCCGCAGATCGGCCCATAGCCGACACTCATGTCGTCGAACCAACTGTTCCACCCGGTCATCGGATCGGTCGTCGTGTTCTCCCAGTCCTGACACATGATGACATTGGGGTCGGGATTACTCCCGCCGGGACATTTGGGCTCGGCGGCACTGGCGGTCGATGCGTCCCCCATAGTCAAAGAAATAGCGAACAAAGCGACGGCAACCGCTAACAAACTGACGAGCGAGCGTTTTTTCATATTCATGAACCACGAAAGAAATACCCGGTTGCGCCGCCGGCTATTGCGAGAGTGCTACGCGGGTGTTTCTTCAGATAAAGGACTTAACGGAAGAACCGAACTCTCTTAATTTTTATAAAGTCTACAAACCCAACACTTTGTTGACTAGCATCTGTAGATCAACCGCATTTGCAGCTCCGTCTCCGTTAAGGTCTGCCCGCGCTTTGATGGTGGTGTTTGTTTCAGTACCGAGGATGACGTTCACCTCGAGCTGGAGGTCGAGGGCGTTGACTGAGCCGTCGGCGTTGAGGTCTCCGAAAAGAGAGGTAGCTGGTTTAGCTGGAACGGAAAGAGCGGTACAGGATTGATCTATGCTGAGGTTGCCCGCAGCATCTTTGGCTTTGACACAGAAGAAGCCGGTTTGTGCGGTGCCTGTTGAGTGATACGGCATGGAGAGGGTCATGGAGTTGGTAGATACTGTGCCTGACTGGGCTCCTGAGCCGTCATTGAAGCCTGCTGAATATTCATATGAGGGAACTGCGGTGTTTGAGGGTTGGTCGATTGATTGAGACCAGGTAATGGAAAAAGTTGCAGCTGTTGCTCCGGTGGTTTGAAAGGTGATTGAGGGGGTGCCGGGAGCGGGGGGAGGAGTGGTGTCCCCTGCCGGTGGCGGTGTTGGAGCGGGTACTACTTTTTGGAGATTATCTTCAACACTCCAGCCGTCTGCTCCAGAATCGAAGTTGATGTTCCACCAGTTGAAGCCTCCGGATGCGGTCGGTCCTCCGACGACGGTTCCGAGAGCTCCTATTGGCTGTGAGCCAAGAAGTGTTCCTGAGGTTGAGGGGGTTGAACGGACGTTAAGGGTGCCGTTGATGACCTGAACACGGTCGTTCAAAGAGAATTTGGTAGACGCAGGAGGAGGCGGCGGAGGTGTCGAGGGGCTGAATGACGAGTACGGGCTAAATGAGCTGTACGGACTGAAGGAGGGATAGAAGGAGGAGTATGTCGGAGGTGGCGGAGGGGTTGAGCCCGAGCCTTCGATTTCGTAAGCAGCACCGATACGTTGGCCGGCATCAGTCGCCCAGTGAGCGACCATGAAGTGGGAGTACGCTTCAAAACCTGGGCAGTTCCCCTCCCGGTATGCATTGACCGCTATGGTTTTCACGCGACCCGGCGGGATGATAGTGTTGTAGGGGCTGTTCCATCCGGGCTGACCCTGACCTTCAAGATCAATGATCTTCACTTCCGGCGCGTTATCGGTCACGTTCTTTGCGTAGACCTCGATGTGAAGCTTGCCTGCCCCAGTGCCGCCCGCCGGATTTCGCACCACATGAGAGAAGCGCCACCACTTCCCTTTTTGCGAGTCCCCGCTGATCCATTCGTCGCCGGTAGCGCGCGGCCCGCTATAGCAACAATCCACGGCAGGGGTCCAACCGGCAGACACAAAGTTGTACATCGACATCCCGTCACCGAGCGGCTGTGAACCGGGATTAATGATCGAATCCGCCCCGCTTTCGTACGAGACCTCCGCGTTCTTGTCCCCGGAGCAGAGCCCCCCAAAGCCGCTATTCGTAGTCTGAAAGTTCGTACTCTTATAGAGATACCAGCGGAACTCACATCGCTCGAACCCTGGTCCGCAGTCGTGCGACGCGGCAGCCCCATTACCGATAAAGAAGATGCCGGTGTTGTTGTCGCCGCCCCATAAGGCGTACTGCACCCCGTTCCCGGCCGGCAGCTTACTCAACAAATTGTCGGCGGAGTTCGTGCCCGAGACCGGGCTGTTGCGGACGATCGGATAGCCCGGCAATTCCGAGCTGCACGCCTTCGTGCTGACATTGGTCGCCGGTTTCCAGGAGGCGCCGTTGTTCGTGTAGGTCGGGCTGTTCAGCGTCTCCGAACAGACGCACGCAGAACCAAGTTCGGCGCAGCGTTGTTCTATTCCCGTTTGCGCCGTGGCGGCCGGAATAGCAAAGAGCATAAGAAGAACAACAACCGGGATAAGCAAGGGAACACGACACATGAGAACGTTGCTGTGGTTCCTCGGCGTGTCGGGAGAGAACGCTCACGAATCCGAGGGTGGAACAGCTATTACAAGACTAAATGAAATAGTGTGAGACTCGATCAAATATCATGATAAGCGAGAGAACTAAGGGATAAAAGAGTGGTAAGCCGCAATCGGCTCTCAGAAGAGAGCTGTTATCTGCCCATGTTGTAGAGGCGTTTTACTTCGTCAGCCGTTAGGGCGCGGTTGTAGATGCGGAGGTCATCTACAGAACCCTTATGATATGTAACACTCCCCCCGTCGTTCCAGCGACCGATATCCATGCCGGTCAAAGCAATGTCAGGGCCATCAGAAGTGCTGTCAGTCGCGACAAGGGTTCCGTCAAGATATATTGCTTTGAAATTACCTCCATTGCCCTGAGAAACTAAAACCACATGCGTCCATTTGTTCAGATAGTTGGAATACGAAACCGAAATTCTTCCGGCGCCGAGAATATCACCGTAATCCCAATATAGAAGTCCGTCTGAATAAGGTGCGTGTACTTGAAAACGATTATCCTGAGCGGCTGACCCCCTTGAAGACCCGAACGCAGAACCCAATGGAGACGATAGATCTGTGGAACTTACTTTATTCCAGAAAGACACAGTAACCGGTCCACCGCTCGGCCATGAAAAGGTGGATGCTCCTACAAAATCGTCCACTCCGTCAAAATTAAAACCCTGGCCGATTTTACCGCTTGCTCTCACAGGAACATTCGTACCGGTTGTTGTCGCGTTATTCCCCTGTCCGGAGCGGTCGTATGCCGTTATCTTGCCGCTCGAGTCTTGCACCATATCCTTCCCGTCGAATGTCCACCAGCCGACGAGGCCTTGTGAAAGTGAGCCGGCCACGTTAGAGGCGCCGAATTTCGCGGTCCCCATTTTGTAGAGGCGTTTTATTTCGTCAGGCGTGAGGGCGCGGTTGTAGATGCGGACGTCGTCGAGGGAACCCGGGAAATAGTTAGCAGGGGTGCCGACATTATCTAAAGCGCCGATATATACGGACTGGGTCAATGCGTCCATGGTAGTAAGAACACCTTGTGATTGATACGAAACTGCTTGCGAAACGCCATCAAGATAGATCTGGCCCGTGGCTCCTGCAAAATCAAATATTGCGACCACATGATGCCACTGACCATCCATGGCATTCGTTGTGTTGGTCGTGTAAAAATCAAGCTCATTTGTAGCAACATCACGCGCGCCAAACCATAATTTATTCGATTCCGGCAATGCAGCTCCTCGGTTGAACTCAAATGCTAAATTTGCGGCACCTCCCGCTCCGGCATATGAACCGATAGCTACAAGCCGGTTCGTCTGATCAGTCGTCTTTGCCCAGTAAGAAGCGCTTATAAAACTCGCACCAGTCAGTTGCGAAAGATATCCGGGATCAAGGAAATCATTTACCCCGTCAAAATTTAAAGCCTGACCTATCTTTCCCGATGCTTTTTGGGGAACATTCGTTCCGGTAGAAGTCGCATTATTCCCCTGACCGCTTCGGTCATACGCAGTAAGCTTGCCGCTGCCGTCTTGCGCCGTATCCTTCCCGTCGAAGGTCCAGTAGCCGACGAGGCCGTTCGAAAGAGAGCCGGCATTGTTCGGAGCGCCGAATTTCGCGGTCGTTCCCATTTTGTAGAGCCGTTTTATCTCGTCGGGCGTGAGGGCGCGGTTGTAGACGCGGACGTCGTCAATAATGCCATCGAAAGGCGAATCAAGCCCGGTGCGGTTTCCAACCGTGAGATCATTAGCGGAATCATCTTCTCCCCCATTTGCGGGGGAAACCTCAGTCAGCGCGACGCTCACCCCGTTTATGTAAAAGGTTGGAACAGTATTCGATGCCTGTGTGACGACAAGATGCTGCCAGGTGTTAAAGACGGCGGTATTATCCGAAGTGTGCCAGATGCCATGATTCCCCCAGGCAAATACATTTGTCGCCCCCGTGCATAATCCGTGTCCATCGCCATTTGTGCATATCGTATAGATCCACCCAAGAGGAGCGCCCTGGTTTTTATCCATCAAGGTACCTTCCTTCAAAGCGCCAGTTGTGATGCTCCGCGGGTAGATCCACATACTTACCGTCGTCGAGCCAAGATTATCCAGGGAAGAAGCAGACCCCATATTTACAAATTTACTTTGGTTGAAGTCGAGCGCCTGCCCTATCTTGCCGCTCGTCTTCGTTGGCCCATTCGTGAGCGTCCCATTGTTCGCATTTCCCGAGCGGTCGTAGGCGGTGACTCCCGAAATATCCTTCCCATTGAACGGCCAATAACCGACAAGTCCGGAGGAAAGGCCGAGGTAGGAAGGGGCGCCGAAGATGGTGCCAGCGTGGACGTGTAGCGGCGCGCCGAGCATGAAGGAGCACGACCATAGAAGAGCGGCGAGAACAGTTTGAGTGCCAAGGAAGCGTGTCATAGGCTGGGAGGTGAGGCAAAGCGCAAGCTGGTGAGAACTTCGGTGAAGTCGTCATCGAAATCAGCCACGACTGAGATCTGATAGACGATCCCATCATGCACGAAGAATGCGTCTCGGGTTGCACCGAGCGGGGTTTCGGCGCGCCGGACAAGGAATGCAGTGATACCAGAAGGAAGGGGCATCCGGTCGATAGAAGACGTGATATTGGGAACCTGGTCTCGGATTATTTCCTCGGTGAGCGGGGTATCGAGGACGTACGGGGAGGCGACTACCATGAGACGTGTCTCCCCGTTCGCCGTGTCGCCGAAGATCGCATGAGAGTCGTCGCCGTCATCCGTTTCGGTTAAGGAGAGCTCGATCGGGTAATCGAAGAAGAAGCCGCGCACACGATCGACGTAGCGTTGAACCCCTGATCCTTGAGGGGCTGTCTGGGACAGTACAGTCAGGTCGTCGGTGGCTGCCCTACTCTTTGCAAGCCAAACAACGCCAGCTGAGAGCAGGACGATGGCTGTGGTTACGATTGCGGCACGGTTGAGGCGCATGGAATAGGGTGACTTCCGGCCGAGAACCGAAGGCCCACACCGGAGTACGTCAAATCTTCGGTGGGGGTCAGGCATCGGCGGGTCTCGAAGTTATACTTACTCTTTCATTGTATAGAGCGCGCGGAAAAGGCAAAGGGCGGGATGTGGATAAGGACTTAATCCTCGCGCGGTCCCTGCGAAGCCAAAAGATTTCTGCACCAAGCAGAAGCGGTGAGAAACTGCGGTGTGGCAACACATTATTCTGAAGGAGACGTAATGGCCAAGCTTACTCTGACGAAACGAGAGCCCACCCACCTCCAAATCGCGCACCGTGCTTTTGGGATCTATGTCTCTCGTGGTGGTGATCATGGTCAGGATATGGGCGACTGGTTTGAAGCTGAGCGGCAGCTCGTCGCCGAATTCGCGCAAATCAAGCCGCCTGTGAAGCGAACGCTGTCGGCACGTCGCGGGACGGGTCACAAGAAGAGATAGTCGCCCGTGGATCGCCAGAGAGCCGATGGATGAATTGACACACTCTGGTTGCTCTTGTCGTCATGAGCTCCTCCTTTTGGGAGTTGTTCGTTCGGACGTTTTTCGGACGGTTTTCTCGGGATTCCCGGTGTGGTTTGGGGACCTCGAGGACAGGGCCAGTACTGAAAACGCCTTATTCAGGAATGTTTAAGACAACGCGGGACGGCAGGACTACGAGCTTAAAAGTCAGGTGCTCTAACCGTCTGAGCTACCGGCTCGCGCGAACGATTCTACGCGGTTACCGAACGGGAGCAACTTCGGACTGCTCGAACGTGCCCGAAAACGTGCCCGCGCGCCACGTCACACTCGCCTCGGCGAGTTTCCGCGCGGCGCAATCCACCAGGACTAGCCCCATCAGCCACGCCGAAACAATCCTTTCCCTTTTGTGCTCATCGCTCGCCTCCCTTCGGTCCGCGCGCGTCCACGGTGTCGGGCAGAGCGAATCGCTATCGTAGACCGCCATGTTCTGATGTGTAGTAGACGTGTAGATGAACCGTGGTGTCACGCACGATTACAAACTCGGGATCTCGTTCTCTCCAGCGCGACTTCGTGATCGAGTGTGTGCTTGCATGACTATCGCGGCCTCAGCCGCTCGGTCAACGGCGACTCGCGCGCTGTTGACGTGTCCCAGTCTCTGAGTCGCCGATCAATGCGCTCCAGCCGCGCCCGGATCTCGAGGAACACCAGGATGAGCTGGCCCAGAACGATGAACGCCGTGCCGATCAAGACGCCGGATCCGAAGAGCAAGACCGCGGCCAGGGCTCGAGCGACCGACTCGTGGCGCCCGGCTGCGAGAGAAGGGTGACTCCAAACGGCGGATAGTATTGCGGCCAAACATAAAAACGCGACGATCGCGAGCACCGCTCATGTCAGGTGAGGGTTGATCGGCCAGCCCCCGGTGCTGCCGGGCACGCGGGACGTTTTCTTTACTTCCGTCCCTGACTGATCGCTTCCTCCAGGCGCTGCCGGCGGTCGCGTTCCGCGGCCAGCTCCTCTTTCAGCTTTCGTAGCTCGTCGGCCTGCTGGGCTTGATGCATCTTCATCGCGTCGGCCTCGTCAATCGCGCGTTGTGCGCGCTCGCCCCATCTGAGATAGCCGGCTCCGAAGCCGACGAGGAGCGCCACGATTGAGGCGATGATAGCGATTCTCATCCTCGGGCCTCCCTACTCCAGCGACTTGAGGTCCAGCCGTCTCGAATCGTCCACCTCGCCGCCTCGCGTCATCTTTGTGCTCGCTGGCGCCTGATCACGCTCGACCCCGATAGGGCCTTGTTTAAAGGCCCGGTGCACGCCGCCCAGTAACTTGTACATGGTCCAAGAGTGTAGCTTCTACACGCCCGGCGCACCCCTCTCGAGAGATCCGGGGAGTTAAAGATCGAGCCTTTCGCTACTTATCGACGGGGCACACGGCTTGCAGCCTCGCGGTGCTGCGATTTTGAGTTTGAGAAGGAGAGCGGCGAACGCATCGCATGGGCGAACGGGCCGCCAGGGCCCGACGCCGGAGGTCGTCAGCCATGAGATCAAAGTCTGTAGCGTTTGACACCGACGTCGACGAGGCACAGGAGCCCCGGAACTTCGCGGCCTCGCCGAGAGACTCTCACATCATCGAGAGGGAGCTGCGCGACGTCAACCATCAGCTCGCCCAAGCGTACAATCGCAACGAGATCCTCGTGAGCACCTTACAGGAGGCGCGCGAGCAGATCACGGCGCTCAAGGAAGAGGTGGACAAGCTCTGCGCGCCGCCCTCGACGTACGGCGTCTACCTGGCCGCCAACGAGGACAGCACCGTCACCATCCTCTCCCAGGGCCGCAAAGTGAAGGTCAACCTCC
>WNFV01002267.1_pt1 | contig 54421 bp, 50 predicted proteins | sample 5400101 | NCBI WGS metagenome assembly WNFV01 (sample SAMN13153361, study PRJNA577476) | soil metagenome | isolation source: 115 cm soil or saprolite under grassland replicate 1 | place: USA:California | collected 2016-06-15
ACACAGTCGCGCCGTCCACGATCTCAACTCCTCTGCTCCTGTTACTGCCTGTAGGCCGCTACTGGCATCATGGTCGCACGTTGGGCGGCCCGTCGCACCCGTGGAAACCTCGGCCGGAACCGGCGCCGGCGGCCGTCTCAGGCGCCCTACTCAAGCCCGGACAGGCCCACCCCGGTGATGTCGTCGGCCGCTACCAGGCCGCGCTCGAGGCCGGTGACGCCGACGCGATCGTGAACACCTTCGCGCCGGATGGTGCCACCGCGAGCCCATCGGCCCGCACGCCACCCACCGCGGCGCCACGGTCCGACTGGTCCCAGCACCAACTGTTCACGGCACCGCGAGCACCAGCTTGCCGGTGTTCTCGGCTGCGCTCTGGGTGGCCCGCGCGCACCGGTCGACCATCCACCTCCTTTGGGCGATGCGCTATGCGCCTCTGGACTTCGACGATGACTGGCGCGAGTGTGGATGAAAGGCCCACCCCGGTGGCATTGGCACAGGCCACCGGCATCAAATGGAGAGGAGCCGAGGCCGTGGACATGAAGCTCGAGGTTGTGGTGGTGCCCGTCTCCGACGTGGACCGGGCATGGTGGACGAGTGGAACGCGCAGGTGACCGGCGCATGAACGGCTACGACTACGACGTGATCGTCGTGGGGGCCGGCTCGCCGGGCGAGCACTGCGCCGGCGAGCTGGCCGACGGCGGCCTGCGGGTGGCGGTGGTCGAGCGGGAGCTGGCCGGGGGCGAGTGCTCGTACTGGGCCTGCATCCCGTCCAAGACGCTGCTGCGCCCCGGCGAGGCGGTGCACCAGGCGCGGGAGGTGGGGGCCACCGCGCAGGTGGACGTCGCGGCCGCGCTGGCCTGGCGGGACTTCATGGTCTCGGACTACTCCGACGCCGGCCAGGAGCGCTGGCTGGCGGGCAAGGGCATCGACCTGCTGCGCGGCACCGGCCGGCTGGCCGGGCCGGGCGTGGTCGAGGTCGACGGCGTGCGGCAGACCGCCGAGCACGTCGTGCTGGCGACCGGCTCGGATCCGGTCGTGCCTCCGGTCCCGGGCCTGCGGGAGCTGGAGGGCGTCTGGACCAACCGCGAGGTGACCGGCATGAAGGCCGTCCCGCGCCGCCTGCTCATCCTCGGTGGTGGGCCGGTCGGCGCCGAGATGGCCCAGGCCGTGCGCCGCCTTGGCGGCGAGGTGGCCCTGGTCGAGGGCGCCGGGCACGTGCTGGCCCGCGAGCCCGCGCCGCTGGGCGAGGCGCTTGGCGAGGCGCTGCGCCGTGATGGCATCGAGCTGCGGCTCGGCGTGCACGCAGCCGCCGCGCGGCGCGACGGCCCCGACTACGTCCTGGTCCTCGACGACGGCCGTGAACTGCGCGGCGACCGGCTCCTGGTCGCCACCGGCCGGCGCCCGCGCGTCGAGGGGCTCGGCCTGGAGACGGCCGGTGCCACGTTCGACGAGCACGGCGTCCGGGTGGACGCGCACCTGCGGGCCGGCGAGCGCCTATGGGCCATCGGCGACGTCACCGGGGTGCGGCTGCTGACCCACGTCGGCAAGTACCAGGGCGACGTCGTCGCGGCGAACATTCTCGGTGAGCCCCGCGAGGCCAGCTACGAGGCCGTGCCGGACGTGGTCTACACCGACCCTCAGGCCGCGGCGGTCGGCGCGGGCGAGGCCCGGTTCAGCGTGACCGCGCTGGTGTCCGCGGTGGCCAAGACGGCCACCTACACACACGCCTACGCCGAGTCCAATGGCTTCCTCACCCTCCTCAGCGACGGCGAACGGCTGACCGGTGCCTACGCGCTCGGCCCCGAGGCGGGTGAGTGGCTGCAGCAGGCCACGCTGGCCATCCGCGCCCGCGTGCCGCTCGATGTGCTGCGCGATGTCATCCAGCCGTTCCCCACCTTCTCAGAGATCTACGTCAGCGCGCTGAAGGCGCTGCGCAGCGAGATCATGGCGGACCGCCACCCGGTCCGGTCGGATGCGCCGTGAGCGTCTGCCGCCTGGACAAGCCCGGCGCTTACGTGGGGAGCGCCGGGCTATGACGATCTGGAAGGGTGGCTTTCCGAAGGTCCGGTCATCACCGTGCCCACCATGACCCTTGAAGGTGATGCCAACGGCGCACCACACCCGGACGCAGCTCGTATGCCGCCATGAGGAGAGACAGATGGACCGGGACACAAGCGAATGGAAGGCATTCATCACCAGAGCAAACCAGCTCTTCCGCGCCACGACACACCCCGCAGCGGTTCGGTTGCCCATTGAAGGTGAGCTGCCTTCTCTCGGCAGCGCGACTGAGTGGATCAATTCGCCGCCGTTGACGGCGGCCGGGCTGCGCGGCAAGGTCGTCCTGGTCGACTTCTGGACCTACACCTGCATCAACTGGCTCCGCACCCTTCCCTACGTCCGCGCGTGGGCCGCCAAGTACAGGGACCAGGGACTGGTCGTGATCGGCGTGCATACGCCGGAGTTCGAGTTCGAGCAGGACGTCGGGAACGTCCGCCGGGCCGCCAAGGACATGCGGGTCGACCACCCGATCGCGATCGACAACGACTACGCGATCTGGACTGCCTTCGACAACCACTACTGGCCGGCCCTCTACTTCGTCGACGCGCAAGGACACATCCGGCACCACCAATTTGGCGAGGGCGACTACGAACAGTCCGAAATGATCCTGCAACAACTGCTGGCCGAGGCCGGCATCGGCGACATCGGCCACGACCTGGTCTCGGTCGATCCCCGTGGCGTTGAAGCCGCCGCCGACTGGGCCAGCCTGCGGTCCCCCGAAAACTACGTCGGCTACGAGCGCACCGAGAGCTTCGCCTCTCCCGGGGGGCAGTCCCGGACGCGCGCAGTGCCTATACAGCGCCGGCGCGGTTCCGACTCAACCAGTGGGCGCTTTCGGGTGACTGGACGGTGGAGCGACAGGCCACGCTGCTGCACGAGGCCAACGGGCGGATCGCCTACCGCTTCCACGCCCGCGACCTGCACCTGGTCATGGGACCGGCAGCGCCAGAGACCTCCATACGATTTCGCGTGCTCATCGACGGGCAGCCGCCCGGCGCCGCCCACGGAACCGACGTCGACGACCAGGGCAGCGGTACGGTCACCGAACAGCGGCTCTACCAGCTCGTCCGCCAGCCTGGCCCCGTCACCGACCGCACCTTCGAGATCACGTTCCTTGATCCTGGCGTTGCGGCCTACGCCTTCACCTTCGGCTAGGTCCGGGACAAGTGGACAGCTGGCTGGCCTGGCTGCACCGGGTACCCACGTGAAGACGTCCGCGAATACTCCCCACGACCCGCTCCGGGGAACGCGCACGCGCACGTCTCAGGCTTGCGTCCGGACGATCCGGGTCTGTTTGATCCTGGTCCGGTCCGCGGCGAACGGGCCGCCGCCCGGCGGGTGCAGCTCGATCACGGGCGTGACGCTGGCGGCGTGCTCGGCCATGGCGGTGCGGAAGTCGGCGTTGACGCGGTGCACCGCCGCGACGATCCGTTCCTGGAAGTCGCGCTGGCGCGCGGGCGTGACCGGCTCGCGCAGCTCGAAAGCGAAGCAGGGCCGCACCGTGCCGTCTGCCGACTCGCGCAGGGCAAGGCAGAAGGAGGTGGTGACCGCGGCCAGGTCTGGCTCGCCGTACAGCGCCTGCTCGAGGTCCTCCGGGTAGATGTTGGCGCCCATCACGCTGACGGTGGAGTCCTTGCGGCCGTGGACCCACAGGAACGGCAGCTCCGGCGCTACGGGCACGTCCGGCCCGACCAGATCCGCGAGCGACCGGCCAGCGGCGCGGAAGCGCGCCTCGAGCATCGCGTAGGAGGCGACTCCACCTTCGTCGTGGACGTTGTAGGCGATGCGTGGGGACAGAAGGTTGAGGCGGCTGATGGTGACGAGCAGCTCGCCCTCGTCGGACACGGTGACGTGGTGGCTCAGTGGGTTGTACTGGAACACCATGGGCAGGCGTGAGTCGTCTCCGAACAGCGCCTGGCGGAGGCGGGGGTCCTCGCGCGCCGCGCGGCGGACCGCCACGCTCAGCGGGGTCTCGCCGGCCAGGCCGATCTCCAGGTCGGTCGCACCGTAGCCGCTGTACACCGGCTGGAACGCCGGTGACAGGTAGTCGCGCAGCCCCTCGGACATGCCCTCCCCGCCGACCAGGCCCATCAGCCGGTAGTCCCGCAGCGGGAAGTCGCGCTCGCGGGCGGCGTCCATCAGGTGCTTGAGGAATGGGGGGTAGCCGCAGATGAGATAGCGGTGGCCGGGGCCGAACAGCTCAAGGGTGCCGAAGATCTTGTCGACGTCGGGGCCGGTGCTCTTGACCACGCTGGTGCGCTGCAGGGCGATGCCCATGTTGATACCGGTCGCCCAGGCACCCATGGAGAAGGCGTTGATCGTGATCCAGTGCCCCTCCCCGAAGCAGTGGCGGGCGAAGTGGCTGATGAACGTGTGCGTGGTGGCGCGCTCCTTCAGCGAGCGGACCCAGTTGTAGGGGGTGCCGGTGCTCCCGGAGGACTCGTCGATGGCGACGTCACGGGTGGGCAGCAGGCCGCCGACGCAGCGCTCCGGGATGGTGAACGGGTGGATGTAGTTGGCCTTGTCGGTGGCGGGCAGGCGCAGCGCCACCGGGTCGATGTCACCGGGAGAGGCGGCGTGCGCGAAGCGCCGGTAGGCCGGGACCTTGCGCACGGCGTGGTCGTAGGCACGAACGGCGCGCCACCGGCCGGCGACGGCGAGCAGCCGCGGTGGGCAGGTCGTGATCAGCCAGATGAACGGCCGGTAGTGAGGGCCGACGAGGCGCAGGAGCCAGTCGAGCGGGACGAGCGCGGCGCGCAGGAGCAAGCGTCGGCCCGCCGGGAGGGTGACGCGCTCGCGGGTGCGCACGGGTGGCTTCTTGGGCCGGATGCCGGTGCCTGCCGGGCGGAGCCGCCCGCCGTCGGTGGGGCCGGTGGCCGAGGCCGGGTAGAGAGTGGTGCTCACGCTGACTCACCTCGCTGGTCGGTGATGGTGGTGAAGAGGGGCAGCCTGGCCCTGCGCCACTGCTCGGGACGGATCGGGCTCGGCGCACCAGGCGCCGGTGCTGTGGCCGATTCACCTGCGATGATCCCGCCGGAGACCGCCACCGGGAACCGGCGATCGTCCTGATCTTGCTGCGCGGAGTCGCCCATCTCCGCCTGGGTACTTCCGGAACCCGGGCTTGCCCCGCCCGGTCGACGAGGGTGGCGACGCCGCTGACATCCAGCACCTCACCCAGCCCTGGCAGCCACGCAGCAAACCTCGTGCGCGCCGGCCGGTCCGGTCGTTCGTCCCCCGACCGCTCGCAGCCCCCGACTCTGGTTTGCCGAGGGAGGCCGGGGCGGGCGTTGAAGCGGGGCAAGCTAGTCGTCACGGCATGCTTGCCCTACTATTCGAGCAGAGCATGAACGGTTCGTAACGTCATCGAACGCTCACGTTTGGATCACTCCCGTGGGTTGTTGGAATCGTTCGTCGCCGCACGACTGGTTCGCCCGCCGTGCGCCCCCGCGCCGCCCGCGCGGAACGCTGCGGCGCTCGCCTTCCCCATCCAGAAGGAACGATCCACCTGTCCTGGTGGGACAGGTGGAGAGAGGAGGCCATGGTGGCGACCGATAGTGCAGCAATCGAGACGAGTGCCCCTGAGGTCGCGGCGGTTCCGATCGGTGACCCCTCGATCCTGGGGCTGCCCAGCTTCGTAGTTGGCGCGGTCGCGCTCTCGCTCGCGACTGTGGGTTATGTCCCGCCGGCGGCGGTGGGCGCCGCCCTCCCGATCATCCTCGGCGCCACCGGTCTGGGACTGCTCATCACGACGGTGTGGTGCGCGAACCTGGGCCAGAGCTTCGTCGCGTGCGTCTTCGGCGTCTTCACCGGCTTCTGGTTCAGTTATGCCGCGCTCGTGCTTGGGTTGCAGCACAACTGGTTCCAGATCCCGGCGGCGGACGTGACCCATTCGGTCGCGCTCTTCCTGATCTCATGGGCGGTCGTGATGTTCTGCCTCATGGTCGGGAGCATTCGGCTGCCGGTGATCTACACGGTCCTGATCGGACTGGTGGTCCTCGCGCTCGTCCTGCTCATCTTCGGCACCCTGAACGGGTCCACCGGGCTGAACAAGCTGGCGGGCTATGCCGTGTTCGGGGCTTCGGCCCTCGGCCTCTACCTCTTCCTCAGCTCGTGCTCTGTCGCGCTGGGCGGCCCGCCCTTCCAGCTCGGTCGCCCGCTGAGGCCGTAGGTCGGCGGCGGGAAGGCCATCGGTAGAGGAGGTGGCGTGGGTCCAGCCCGGGGCCAAGGCGGACCCGGGCAAGACCCACCAGCCACCCTCGCAGGTCAAATGCCCTGCCTGACGCGCCTCACCCTCCGCCTGCCTTGCTGCTCGGGCTTGGTGGCACGCGGCGCAGCTGCTGTGCCCCCTTGACCGGCAGGACGGTCAGCCGACGCGGCGGCTGGCGGCGAGTCGGTTGTCCTGCCAGACCTGGTCACGCGTCTCCGGTGGCACGCAGACGTGGTCACTGGGGACGACCTCGCGCCACACGAAGCCCTGCAGGCAGGTGTCGCGACCGTAGTCCCCGCCCGACGGGCTGCGTCGGCTGTCGGCGAGCTGGTTCTCCATGGCAGCTTGGTCGCGTAGCTGGGGCGTGACGCACACGTGGTCGCCCGGAATGGCCTCGCGCCAGACGTATCCCTGGATGCAGGTGTCGCCGCTCGTCCTCGGTGGCGGCGGGGAGGTCCTGGGTGGCGGTGGAGAGGTCCTGGGTGGCGGTGGAGAGGTCCTCTTCGTGGTCCCGCCACCAGCGGTTCCGCCGCCAGCGATCGACTCGCCCACCTGTTGGCCCGGGAGGGCACTCTGTGCCGGCTTCTTGACGAACGACGGCAGCCAACCCTGATCGGTGACGGTACCGAAGAGCACGATGAGCGCGGTGAGCAAGCCGACTACGGCGGTTATCCCCTTGGGCGAACGGTCCATGGCACGACCCCCTCAGCTGCGCGTGCACGAGCCCGGCGGCGGGTACGCGCCACCTGACGGCGTCGGCTCGTGCGTCGGCAAGGTTCTACGGCGGCGGATCGCGGTCCGGCACGGAAGCTCCAGGACCGCCCGCCCAATTCGTTCCAGATCGTCATGGCGCTCCCTCCTTGGTCTGCGGAGCGCCGTATTCAGCGGCTGATACACCTGCCCGCTGGGCGGAGCGCGCTGAGCACGCCGACGATGAAGGTCGGGACGGCCATGCGGACGAGCAGGGCTCGCTACCCGGGAGTGTCTGGCTCCCAGGTATGTCCACCGTCGTGTGTGACCACCAGCCCAGACTTCGTCGTGCAATCCTTCTTGCCATCGCGCTCGGTGTTGCCGGCGCGTCCAGCTCGATGTAGCCGGCAGCTGCTCGTAGGAGCCGAAGCTGCCGGGTAGGCCCAACTCGTCGGCGAATGCGCGAGCGCGGGCGGCGTACCGGTTGGCGACCGCCACGAACTCCGCGTGTTGTGCTTGTCTGGTGGCCTCGGTCACCACCCGACCGAAGCTGGCCGTGGACAGCAGCCCCAGCGCACCTTCATGGAGGGCTGCGGTCAGGCGGGAGTTCCCGGGGCTCGATTGGCGAACCATTCCGCGAACATGGCAACGCACTCGTTGCAGATGAAGATCGGCGTCTCATTGGAGAAGTCGTTGGGGTCCCTGACCGGGTACTCGGCGCCGAAGAGCATCTGCACCTGCTGGTGGGACTTCCTGCAGAACCAGCACCTGAACTTGGCAGGGTCAGCCAGGCGTTCCTCCATGATCTCCGGCTTCTCGTCCTCGTCGATCTCGAGGTAGGCCTGTTCGTCGGTCAGGGAGTAGACGTACGCGTCACCACCGGGCTGATCGCGTCCTTCTTCCACGGCCTTCCTCCAATCGCCTGAGGGCCGCCGATCACCGGTCACACTGCCTGCCCGCGATGAGCATGGTCGCATGACCTGGCAGCGACAAGACCTCTGACGCGGAATCGGCCGCTTGCCTGAGGAAAGGACGAGCATGGCCCGACGTGACCCCACGGGCGTGGCGGCCTACGACGACGAGCTTCGCAAGGCCTTCGTCGGCGAGCCGTCGCCGCTGCAGGCGCCGATCGAGATCCGCGACTATGACCCGGCCTGGTCACGGCTGTACGAGCGCGAGGCGGCCCGGATCCGGTCGACCCTGGGCGACCAGGTCGTGCGGCTGGAGCACGCCGGCTCCACCTCGGTGCCGGGCCTGCCCGCGAAACCGATCATCGACATGGTCCTGGAGGTGCCGGACTCCGCCGACGAGGCCGCCTACGTGCCGGCCATGGAGGTGGCCCGGTACGCGCTCCGGATCCGGGAGCCGAGCTGGTTCGAGCACCGCGTGTTCAAGGGCCCGGACACCGACATCAACCTGCATGTCTTCTCAGCGGGCAGCGCCGAGACGGACCGGATGCTGCGCTTCCGCGACTGGCTTCGCACCAATCCCTCCGACCGGGAGCTGTACGCCCGGGTGAAGCGGGAGCTCGCCGCGCGGGACTGGAAATACATGCAGCAGTACGCCGACGCCAAGACCGAGGTGGTCCTTGAGATCATGGCCCGCGCCCGGCCGGCCCGGGCCGTCGTAGCGCGGGCGCGTCGTGCCCGTGGGATGCCAGTGCCCGTGCTGGTGGACACGGCGGTCACGCCACCGGCCGGCGTGCGACGACGCGCCACACGCGCTTGAAGGGCTCCTGCGTGCGCTCGTGGGCGATCTCCAGGTGGTCGACCTCGACGGCGTCCCAGCTCGCGAGGAGGGCGGAGAGGTAGCTGTGGGAGAAGAAGCGGACGGTCTGGCCGGCCTCCTCCAGAACGTAGTCGGGCTCGAGTTCGCGCAGGACGGTCCGCCAGCGCGCTCTGAGCGGGCGGTCGTCATCGGCGTTGACGTGGAAGAGGAACAGCCCCCTGGGTCGCAGGACCCTCCGGACGTCGCCGAAGATCGCGCGCGTCACGGCGTCGGGGAACATGTGCAGGGTCACGTTGGCCATCACCGCGTCGAAGCTGCCGTCGGGGAACGACAGCCCGGTGGCCATGTCGGCCACCTGGAAGTCCACGGCCTCTCCGTACTTCCGCCGGGCCAGCGCGACGGCCTCGGCCGAGAAGTCGATCGCCACGACGTGGAGGCCGTCGCCGGCCAAGCGGGCGGCGTCGTTGCCGGTCCCGCAGCCGAGCTCGAGAACCTCCCGGGCCTCGGCGGCCCGCAACAGCGGGATGAACGGATCGGTCCAGCGACCGCCCCAGTCGAGGTCGTCCCCCGCCTCGCCGAGGCGCCGGAAGTACCCGTCCCAGTACGCTTCCCTGGCGTAGTCGACCTCTGGCACGCAGCTGCTCCTCTGGCTTCCGGGATGGTAGCGCTGCGGCACGCCTACCCGTTGGCACGAGGAGGAACGCATGGCGACCAGGATCCAGGTGACGATCGACTGTGCCGATCCGGATCGGCTGGCTCGCTTCTGGACCGCGGCGCTTGGCTACGAGCTGGAGAAGCCGCCGGACGGCTCCGACTGGAGAAGCCGCCGGACGGCTCCGAGAGCTGGCAGGCGTACTGGGTCGGCCGCGGCCTGGCCGCGGAGGAGATCGAGGACGGCTACTTCGCGATCGTCGACCCGGCGGGCATGGGGCCGCGGATCTGGTTCCAGCCGGTGCCCGAACGCAAGGTGGTCAAGAACCGGGTCCACCTCGACCTGGGTGTCAGCGGTGGCCGTGAGGTCCCGGTGGCGACCCGGCGGGAGCGGGTGGACGCCGCGCGGACCGGCTGGTCGGCGCCGGCGCGACCCGGCTGCGCGTGTTCGCGGAGGAAGGCGTGGACCACTACGCCGTGGTGATGCAGGACCCCGAGGGCAACGAGTTCTGCCTCCACTGACCTCCGCTTACCGCACGACGCCGCTGAAGACGTGGGCCTGGGCGAGCACCAGCAGGCCGACCAGGCAGGCGAGCGCGATCGAGTGGAAGAACACGTAGCGCAGCAGCGCGTTTGACGAGGTGTCGGTGAGGACGACGGAACCAGGCGGCGGCGACCGGCTCAGGTGCTCATGGTCGGAAGAACGTGTGGCTGTCGGCGGTGACCCGCTCGATGGCGGGCGGGCCTTCGGCGGTGGCGGGGCTGCGGGCGAGCAGCACGGTCGGGCGGATGACCACCACCAGCCGCACGGGGGCGTCGGGCATCGGCGCGTCGGGGTTGACGCCGTAGCGTTCCCGCAACCGCCGGTAGAAAGGCCCGCCGGTGTCGTCCTCCGTCCCCTCGACCACGCCGCGGACCTCCAGGTAGCGCTGCGAGTCGTCGGGATCGGTGATCGACAGGGCGACGCGAGGCTCCGCCTGCAGGTTGCGGAACTTCTGCCTGGTGCTCGTGTGGGTCAGGCGGATCCGTGCGCCGTCCCAGGCGAACCACATCGGGTTGCTCTGCGGCCCGCCGCCGGTGCGGACCGTTGCCACGTGCGCGATCAGCGGCCGTTCGAGCAGGTCGCGATGGCTGTCCGGGACCTGGGGTACGGGCTGGTCCATGCCTCCACCTCCGCCTGCGGCTGGCTGTCGCGGGCGAGCCTATGCCGCGCGTGGGGGGACCGCTAGCGACGTGCCGCCCGGGCGGGTGGGCAGCCGAGCCCCGGGCAGAGCCGGAAGACCAGCAGCAGGAGCGCGGCCTCGGGGAGCAGCAGCAGCGGGACGAAGGCCGCCCTGCTCTCGAGGACCAGCGGCACGAACGGGGCGGCGGCGGTCAGCGCGATGCACATCAGGCCCTCGACGATCCAGTCCTTGCGGAGCTGCCGTGCCACCGCGTCCGGATCCTGCAACGCGAACAGGACCCGCATCAGCAGGGAGTTCAGCGCGGTGAACGCCACGGCCGCGGCGACGATGGCGAGCGGCTCCGGCGAGCTCGGCTGCGACTCGCGGACCGTCTGGAAGACCCAGCCGGCTCCGGCGAGGCAGAGCACGTACTGGCCGCCGTTGAACAGCACCTTGTCGGCGGACCTGCGGCCGACGACCTGGCCGAGCATGGTGGCGAAGGCGGCGGCCGGGGCGCCCGCGGCCATGCCCCAGCCGATCACCAGCGCGAGGTCGAGGCTCCCGAAGCTGAGGGAGCCGGTGTGGACGCGGGTCAGGTAGGGGCGGAGCTGCGCCACGGCGGAGAGTCCCACCAGGACCAGGAGCGACCGCGGGCCGTGCTCGATGAGCTGCACGCCGCCGTGGGCGAGCAGCCAGCCACCAAGTCCGAGCCCGGCGGCCGACACGGCGGTCACGTAGCCGTTGCTCAGCAGGCGCCAGCGGTCGGCCGCGTCCTCCCGTAGCCCGCGGCCGACCGACGGCGCGTTGACGAGCACCCACAGCGCCCACAACAGCGCGGAGACGTTGCGGCCGCGCAGCTCGGCAAGCTCGGCAAGCCACTCCTCCCGGTAACGGTGCCGGTGGACGGCTGGCAGGCGGCCGGCGGCGCGGCGCACCAGGCGCTCGGCGAGCCAGTAGCACCACTCGAAGGCATCCTGCTGCAGCAGGGGGAGCAGCAGCGCGCCCACGGCCACCGTCTCCTGCCAGCCCCACCTCACACCGGCACCTCTCCGGTCCCGGCCACGCCCCACCGCGGCGTGATCGAGCGGACGGTCCGGTCGAGCTCCCGGCGCGCCTGTTCGGCTCCGGTGCCGGTGAGGTGGTAGTAACGGCGTGGTCGCCGGCCCGTGGCGACCGGGTCGATCTCCTCCCACCGGCTGCTCACCCAGCCTGCCCGCTCGAGGCGCGCGAGGATCGGGTAGATGCTGCCCGTCGGCAGCACCAGCCTCCGTGACAGCTCGAGCCCGTAGTGCTGGCCGAGCGGGTTCTCGAGCATGGCGGCGAGCACCCGTTGGGTCTGCAGGGTCATCCGGGGAGCGGCCATGGTGCGAACTCTACGATGGGTTCGACCGGCTTCCAACTTTCGATACGATCAAGGTAATTAGGGTGAACGGGCATCGCTGCGCAGCGGCTGTCAGCTCGGTCCCGGGTGCAGGATCCGGCAGCTCCACGCGACGCGGCAGGCCGGCTCAGGTATGTCCGTGGGTGGGCACCTCGACGATCCTCGGCGCGGTGTCCCAGAGCCGCCGCACCTGGTCGCCGTCGTGGAAGTGCCCGCCAGGGCAGGCGCCGCCGTGGTGCATCGCCGCGTGCACGAACGCAAGGACCCGCGTGGGGGCCTCGACCGGCTGGTCGTGGTCGCTCGCCAGGTGCGCGGCCAGTGCGGCTGGGCTCATGCGGCACCACCCCCCGGTCGGCGCTAGGTGGTCGCGGGCAGCGGCCGGTAGTTGCGCCGGTAGTACTCCCAGTACTCGTCGGACTTCAGCGGCCGCCACCACTGCTGGTTCTCCCGGTACCACGCGATCGTCCGCTCGAGGCCGGTACGCAGGTCGATCTCGGGACGCCAGCCGAGCTCCCGCTCGAGCCTGCTGGTGTCCAGCGCGTAGCGGTAGTCGTGGCCCTTGCGGTCGGCCACGTACTGGATCAGGGAGCGGGGCTTGCCGAGCAGGTCCAGCACCGCCTCGGCGAGCCGGTTGCCGCTGGTCTCGACGCCGGTGCCGATGTTGTAGGCGTGTCCGGGCGGCGCGGTGTGCAGCACCAGGTCGATCGCCCGGCAGTGGTCCTCGACGTGGAGGTAGTCGCGCACGGCGGTGCCGTCGTTGTACAGGGGCAGGGGCTGGTCGTCCAAGGCGTTGGTGACGAACACCGGCACCGACTTCTCCGGGTACTGGGACGGGCCGTAGGTGTTGGCGCCGCGGGTGACCAGCAGCGGCAGCTCGTGGCTGGCCGCGAACGCCCAGGCCAGGTGCTCGCCGCCGGCCTTGCTCGCCGAGTACGGGCTGCGGGGCCGGAAGGGGTCGTCCTCCCGCGAGCGGCCCTCCGGGACGTCGCCGTACACCTCGTCCGTGCTCACCAGGTGGAACACCTCGTGGCCGTGCTTGCCGGCCGCCGAGCACAGCACCGCCGTCCCGAGCACGTCGGCGTTGATGAACGAGAACGGGTCGAGCAGCGAGCGGTCGACGTGGGTCTCGGCGGCGAAGTTGACCATCGCGTCGACCTCGCCGGCGAGCTTCTCGACGAGGTCGACGTCGCAGATGTCCCCGTGGAAGAAGCGGTACCCCTCGGTCCCCTCGAACTCCGCGAGGTTGGCCGGGTTCCCGGCGTAGGTGAGCTTGTCCAGCACCCAGATCTCGGTGCTCGGCCTGGTCCGGCGGAGAAGGCGGACGAAGTTGGAGCCGATGAAGCCCGCGCCGCCGGCCACGAGCAGTCGTCGGAAGGTCCGGTTCATGTCCGGAGCGTACCCGGCGCGCCGAATTCGCCGCCACTTCCAGCGGGGCGGCTGTGGACGGCGGGCGGCGCTACTCGGTGTGGTCGAAGCGCAGGATCGCCACGGTCAGCATCGCCACGCTCATGACCGCCAGCAGCAGCACCTCGAGCGCCGTGGGCACCGGCCAGCCTCCCCAGGTGACGCCGGGCCGCAGCGCGTGCTGGGCCGCCTCGCTGAGGTGGAGGTGCTGGAACACCACCGCCCGCATCGGGTCGACGGCGTAGGTCAGCGGGTTGAGCCGTGTCAGGACCTGCAGCCAGGTGGGCAGGTTGGACAGTGGGAACAGGGCGCCGGACAGGAACATCATCGGCGCTATCACCATCTGCATCATCGGCATGATCGTCTGGATCTGGCGCAGGCGGGCGGAGAGCATGATCCCGAACGCGGTGATCGTGAACGCGGCGAGGAACAGCAGGCCGGCGAGTTGCAGCAGCAGGCTGGGCGAGTAGGGCACGTGCACCAGCCCGGCGAGGGCGAGCATCACCAGGCTCTGGATGGTGGCCACGGTGGCGCCGCCGAACGCCTTGCCGACGATGATGGCGCTGCGCCGCACCGGGGCGACGAGCATCTCGCGCAGGAAGCCGAACTCCCGGTCCCAGACGATCGACACGCCCGAGAAGGCCGCCGTGAACAGCAGCGACATCGCCAGCACGCCGGGGAACAGGAAGGTGCGGAAGTCGACCCCGCCGGCCGCGGCGCCGCGCGAGATCACCGGCGACAGGCCGGTGCCGAGCACGAACAGCCACAGCACCGGCTGCACCAGCGCGGAGACCATGCGGGCGCGGTCACGGCTGTAGCGGATCAGCTCACGCTGGCAGACCATCTTGGCGGCGCGCAGGTCCTGGCGCAGCCCACGGGCGGGGAGGCGGACCGGCGCGACGGTGGCGCGAGCGGTCGCCGGTGTGGTGGTCATCTCCCTCACCTCCGTACCGCGCGCGCCATCCGGCTCAGCCGCGCTCGGTCCATCGTGGAGGCCTCGGCATCGCGGATGGTCGTGCCGGTGTGGGCCAGGAACACGTCGTCCAGGGTGGGGCGGGCGACGTTGACGGAGCGGATGGGGATGCCCAGCTCGGCGAAGAGGCGGGGCACGAACTGCTCGCCGTCGGCGACCGCGAAGGTGACCGCCCCCTCGTGGACCGCGGCCTCGATCTCGAAGCGGCCGCGGAGCGCGGCGATCGCGGCCTGGTCGTCGTCGGTGTGGATCTGGACGCGGTCCTTGCCGACCTCGGCCTTGAGCTCGTCCGGGGTGCCGAGCGCCACGATGCGGCCGGCGTCGATGATCGCGATGCGATCGCAGTGCTCGGCCTCGTCCATGTAGTGGGTGGTGAGGAAGACGGTGATGTCCTCGCGCCGGCGCAGCTCGTCGAGGTACTGCCAGATCGACGCGCGGGTCTGCGGGTCGAGGCCGACGGTGGGCTCGTCCAGGAACAGCACGCGCGGCGAGTGCAGCAGGCCACGGGCGATCTCGAGGCGGCGCTTCATCCCGCCCGAGAACGTCTGCACCAGGTCGCCGCGCCGCTCCCAGAGGCCGACCAGCTCCAGCACCTCGCGCAGGCGTTCGGGGACGGCGGCCTTGGGGACGGCGTACAGCTCCGCGTGGAAGCGCAGGTTCTGCTCGCCGGTCAGGTAGTCGTCCAGGGTCGTGTCCTGGAAGACCAGGCCGATGCTGCGGCGCACGTCGTCGCGTGCCGCGACCACGTCGTAGCCGCCGACCCGCGCCGCCCCCGCCGTCGGCCGCGCCAGGGTGCACAGGATCTTGATGGTGGTCGACTTCCCCGCGCCGTTGGGGCCGAGGAAGCCGAACGTCTCGCCCTCGGCGACGTCGAAGTCCACCCCACGCACCGCTTCGACCTCACCGTAGTGCTTGACCAGCCCCCTGACCGAGATGGCCGCCCCGGTGGCCGGCGCCGCCGCCGAGGTCGCATCCGCTGTTCTCGCCTCCACGCACCCTCCTCGACTCCGGCGCGGCCTCCTGGCGCCTCCGCCCGGGCTCACCGCATCTATGGTTACGTACGTGGGCCGAACGCACACGAGATTCAGACTACTCACAGGCTTCTCACAGCCCGGTTCGGGAGGCGGCCGTGCTCGAACGCCTGGCTCGCTGGCTGGTCGCCCGGCGGCGGCCGGTCGTGCTGGCTTGGGCGGCGGTGCTCGTGGTCGGTGGCGGGTTCGGCGGCAAGGTCTTCGACCACCTCGGCGAGACCAGCGGGATGCGGCCGGACGCCGAGTCGGTGGTGGCCGAGCGGCGGCTCGAGCGCCTCGCCGACGAGGGCCCGGAGGTGTTCGCGTTCGTCGACGGAACGCCCGCCACCGACCAGCGGCTGACCGACAGCGTCAAGGCCGTCACCGACGCCCTGCGCGGCGTGCCGGGCGTCGCCGAGGTGGACGACTTCTACCACTCGCCCGGGCCCTGGGTCAGCGACGACCTGCGCTCCCTGCTGATCCGGGTCGAGCTGGACAGGGACCTGCCCGCCGCCGCGCGCGAGCGGCTGGTGAGCGACGTGGCCGGCCGGCTCGCCACCATCGAGGCGCCGCGGGTGGTGGTCGGCGGCGAGGACGTGGCCGACAAGGAGTTCGCCGACCAGGCCACCCGCGACCTCGCCAAGGGCGAGCGGTTCTCCCTGCCGGTGCTGCTGGTGGTCCTGCTGGTGGTGTTCGGCGGCGCGCTCGCGGCGGCCATGCCGCTGGCGGTCGCGCTGGTGTCGATCGCGGCGACGCTGCTCGCGATGCTGCTGCTGTCGGCGGTCGTGCCCGTCTCGGAGTACTCGGTCAACGTGGTCACCCTGCTCGGACTCGGGCTGGCGGTGGACTACTCGCTGCTGGAGGTGGCCCGCTTCCGCGAGGAGCGGGCGGCCGGCGCCGAGGTGGCCGAGGCGGTGGCGCGCACCGTGGCTGGCGCCGGCCGCACGGTCTGCTTCTCCGGCCTGACCGTGGCCGTCGCCCTGAGCGGCCTGCTGCTGTTCGCCGAGCCGCTGTTCCGCTCGATGGCCCTCGCCGGCGTGGCGGTGGTGCTGCTGGCCGTGCTCGCCGCCGTGACGCTGGTGCCGGCGCTGCTGGCGATGGCCGGCCGGCGCCTGCGGCCGGCCCGCCGGCGACCGGGCGAGGACGGCGCCTTCGCCCGGGTCGCCCGGCTGGTGCAGCGCCGCGCCGGCCTGACCGTGGCCGCCGTCGTCGTCGCCCTGGTCACGCTCGCATTCCCGTTCGCCCACGCCAACCTGAGCGACTCGGGGGTGGAGTCCCTGCCCCGGTCGAGCGCCTCGCGGCAGCTCGACGCCGCCCTCGCCGAGCGGATGGGCCGCAGCCGGACCGACCCGCTGGTGGTGCTGGCCGACACCCGCGCCGACACCCGGGCCTACCTCGAGTTCCTCAACCAGCTCGAGCGGCTGCCCGGCGTGCGCCAGGTGGCGCCGCGCCTCGGCCTGCCGTCCGGCATCGGGCTCGTCCAGGTGGTCGACCTGACCCCGGAGGGGACCTCCAAGGGCAGGACCGCGCTCGACCTGGTGCGCCGCGTCCGCGCGCTCGACGCGCCGTTCGGCGTGCAGGTCACCGGGACGGCGGCCTCGCTGGTCGACTACCGCGACTCGGTGGCACGCCGCCTGCCCCTGGTCCTCCTGGTGATCGGCGCCGCCAGCTTCGTCCTGCTGTTCTGCATGACCGGCTCGGTGGTGGTGCCGGCCAAGGCGATCGCGATGAACCTGCTGTCCCTCGGCGCCAGCCTCGGCGCGCTCGTCTGGGTGTTCCAGGACGGCCACCTGGCCTGGCTGCTCGGCTTCGAGCCGGTCGGCGCCGTCGACCTCACCATCCCGGTGCTGGTGTTCGTGTTCACCTTCGGCCTCTCGATGGACTACGAGGTGTTCCTGCTCGCCCGCATCAAGGAGGCCTACGACGAGGCAGGCGAGCCGGCGGGACCAGGGGCGGGGGAGGAGCGCGCCCGCTCGCCGGCCAGCGACCGTGCGGTCGCCGTCGGCCTCGAGCGCACCGGGCGGGTGGTCACCGCCGCGGCCGCGCTCATGGTGGTCGTCTTCCTCGGCTTCGCCGTCGGCGAGCTGCTCCCGCTCAAGGCGATGGGTGTCGGCATGATCGTGGCGATCGTGCTGGACGCGACCGTGGTGCGGCTGCTGCTGGTCCCGGCCACGATGACCCTGCTGGGTCACTGGAACTGGTGGGCCCCGCCGCGGCTGCGCCGCCTGCACGCGCGGTTCGCCGGGGCCGGCGGCGCCGCGCCGGCAGCGCGGACGGAATCTCCGGATCGCGACCTTTCAGAATTTCGACAGCCGTAGGAGGTTCATCACGAGATGAGTATCGGGTGCGGCATTCTCGAGGCCGGGTCCGCAGCCCGGTTCGCGTCCGGTGTGCGCCCTTTCCGGCGCCCGCCGTCCCCGCCACGGGCGTGCCCGTCGGTGCCAACTTTGCCGAACGGAAATGCGCACAACACCGCTTCATGACCTCCAGTAGATTGGTCCCGATTGCGTATACTCGTACGCAGTCAAAAGCCGGCCAACCTCCCGAGGCGGCCTGGTGGCACGGGCGCTCGCCCCGGTAACGGTCCAGGCCGGCGCCCCGATCGCAGGGGAGGTCTCCCGGCATGACCCATCTCAAGAACCGCTTCGCGCGGCTCGCCTACGCCCTCACGACGCTCGCCGCGCTGGCGGGCTCGCTCGGCGCCACAAGAAAGTGGTCATAGGCATACATAGAACCTGATCGCCTCATCCTGGGTCGACAAGGCCCGGGATGAGGTGATCTGCTGGAGCGGCGCATTTTTGGTGTCCCCCAATCGCCAAGGACGATGACGCCGCAGGGTCGCTCCGCCGTATTCCGAGTCTGGCTGGTCGCCGTCTCGACCGCCGGGCTCGTCGCGCTCGCCTTGGCCGCGGCCGCCGACGGCGGCCGGCTCCTCGACCAGGCGTCCCTCCCCTTCTGGACGATCGCCGCCCTGGTGGTGGCGACCGAGCTGTTCTACATCGAGGTGCCGGGCAGGGGCGAGAGCATCACCGTCTCCAGCACCTTCGCGGTCGCCATGCTGCTCGGCTGGGGCGTCGCCGCCGGCATGCTGGTCTACGCGGTCGCCTCCGCCGTGAGCGACGTGCGGCGCCGCCGGTCGCCCAGGAAGGTGGCGTTCAACGTCGCCCAGTACGGCCTCTCCATGGCCGCGGCGGGCGGCGCCTGGGCGCTGCTCGGCGGCAGCGCGCCGTTCACGCCCGACCAGCTGCCCGCCTTCGCCGCCGCCGCCGTGGTGTTCTCGCTCGTCAACAACCTGCTGGTTCGCGTCACCACCGCGTTCGCCGACGGCCGCAGGCTCGCGACCGGGCTGGTGGACGACGCCGGCTTCGAGGCCTGGACCTCGGCGATGCTGCTCGGCATGGCGCCGGTCACCGTCCTGGTCGCGGAGCGCTCGTCCCTGCTGCTGCTCCTGCTGCTGCTGCCGGTCGGCGCCGTCTTCATCGCCTCCAGGGGCGCGATCCAGGCCATCGCCCACCGCGCCGTGGCCGAGGAGCACGCCCGCGTCGCCGCCGCCATGGCCGAGGACCACGCCCGCCTGGTCGAGGCCGAGCGGGAGGTCGTGCGGCAGCTCCAGGAGCAGGACCGGCTCAAGAGCGACCTGCTCGCCGTCGTCTCGCACGAGCTGCGCACCCCGCTGACCGGGATCCTGGGCTCGCTCAAGACGCTCGACGCCCGCGGCCACATCCTCAGCCCGGACCAGCGCCGCAAGTTCCTCGACATGGCGAACCAGGAGGGGGAGCGACTCAAGGAGCTGATCGAGCAGCTCCTGCTCGCCTCCAACTTCCAGACCACCCCGAGCGAGCCGTCCATCCATCCCCTGATCGACGCCGGCGAGGTGGTCAGCGGCGCCACCGCGGCCATCCAGGCCGACCACCCGGACCGGCGCCTGGCCGTCTCCGTCGCAGGCGCCCTGCCCGTGCTCGCCGCCCCCGAGGCGATCCTCAGGGTGCTCGGCAACCTGCTCGACAACGCCGTCAAGTGGTCCGCGGCCGACGACGACATCCGCGTCGAGGCCTACGAGACGGACGGCAAGGTCGTGGTCGCGGTCGAGGACGCCGGCCCGGGCGTGCCCGACGGCGACCGCGAGCGCATCTTCGAGTGGTTCACCCAGGTGGACTCCGGCGCCACCCGCCCCCGCGGCGGCATCGGCCTCGGCCTCCACGTGGCCAGGCAGCTCGCCCGCGCCCAGGGCGGCGAATTGCTGCTGGCCACCGAGCCGGGCAGCGGCGCTCCGGGCGCCCGCTTCGAGCTGCACCTCCCCCTCGCCGCCGTCAGCAGCGGCGACCGCGCCACCCTGACCGCGCGGCGCTACCGCTCGGCGAGCTGAACTTACTCAAACGCTTCGGTGGGCCGCCGGCGCTCGATGCGCCGGCTTCCCTCGTCGCTCCTTCGTCGCTCCTCAGTCCAGCCGGCGCGCGCCGGCGGCCCACCTCGCTTCAGACCTCACTCGCCACGTGCCCAGCTGGCTGCTTGCCTGGGTGATAACCCTGAGCCGTCGCGCCCGAAGCTCAGGGACATGCGAGGGCGATGCCCGATGGTCGCCGCCCGTGCCGGCCGGCGACCCTGGTCCGGCACCACCTGGCCGCCGGCCCCGGCGGCCGGACGGCGGACCGACGAAAGGACGGCATCTCATGCGCAGCGCACGGCGGCGGACCGGCGAGCCGGTCCCCACGGCGACAGCGGCGGCCGGCGACGGCCATCACGCCCTGCTGGTCGCCGAGGGCGTGCGGAAGACCTATCGGAGTGGTGAGATCGAAGTGGAGGCCCTGGCCGATCTCGACCTGACCGTGCGCCAAGGCGAGCTGGTGGCGGTGATGGGACCGTCGGGGTCGGGCAAGACGACCCTGCTCAACTGCCTCTCGGGGCTGGACGACATCGACGCCGGCAGGGTGCTGGTGAACGGGCGTGACCTGTTCGCCATGTCCGACGCGGCGCGCACCAGCCACCGTGCCACCTCGATGGGCTTCGTCTTCCAGGCGTTCAACCTCATCCCGGTGTTCACCGCGGCCGAGAACGTCGAGCTGCCGCTGCTGCTCGGCGGCGCCAGCGCGCGCCAGGCCCGCCGGCGCGCGGTGGAGATGCTGGAGCGCGTCGGCCTCGGCCACCGCACCGGCCACCGCCCGAACGAGCTGTCCGGCGGGGAGCAGCAGCGGGTCACCATCGCCAGGGCGCTGGCGAGCCGGCCGGCGATCGTCTGGGCCGACGAGCCCACCGGCAACCTCGACACCCACACCGCCGGCCAGGTGGTCGAGCTGCTGCACGAGCTGAACCGCCGCGACGGGCAGACGATCGTGCTGGTCACCCACGACCCGGCCATCGGGGAGTCGGCCGGGCGGCTGGTACGCATGCGCGACGGCCGCCTGGTCGGCGACGAGCGGCGCCAGCCGGCGCTGGCGGTGAGGTAGGCGATGTACCCGAACCTGACGCCGTACCTTGTCGCCCTGCTCGGCCTGGCCCTGGCCGGCACCGTGGCCATGGCCGCGCGGCACGCCTTCCTGCGGCGCCTGGCCCTGCGCCAGATCGCCCGGCGGCGCGGCGAGGCCGCCCTGGTGGTGGCCGGGTCCGTGCTCGGCACCGCGATCATCGTCGGCAGCCTGATCGTCGGCGACACCATGACGCACTCGATCAGGCGGCAGGCCTGGTCGCAGCTCGGGCCGGTCGACGAGATCGTGAGCGTGCCCGCCGGTGCCCAGGGCGCCGACGCGGCCAGGCGCCTGGCCCGGCTGCGGGACGACCCGGACGTGGACGGCCTGCTGGTGCTCAGCGGGGACCGCGTGGGCATCGCCAACGGCCGCGGCGCCGGCCGCAAGGCCGAGCCGAGGGCGAGCGTCTTCGAGACCGACTTCGGGCAGGCGGCCGCGTTCGGCGGCCCGGCCGACGGCGGCTCCGGCCTCGCCGGCCCTGGGCCGCGCGACGGCGAGATCGTGATCAACGCGGAGCTGGCCAGGACGCTCGCCGCCGGGCCCGGCGACGTCCTCACGCTGTGGCTCTACGGGCAGGCGCGCGACCTCAGGGTCACGCGGGTCGTCCCGGCCAAGGGGGTCGCCGCGGGTGGCGCGGGGACCGGCCGCAACGCCTTCGTCGCCCCGGGCACGCTGGCCGGGGCGGCCCGGGCGGCTCGTGCCGGCGGGACGGTCACGGCCGGCCCGCCCGGCTCCGGCGGCGGGTCGCCGGCGGCCGAGGCCGCGGCGGCCGGGCCGTGGACCTTCGTGTACGTCTCCAACACCGGCGGGGTCGAGGGCGGTAACCGCCACAGCGACGCGGTCGGTGCCAAGCTCGACGCGGCCCTCGGGCCGGCGGTCCACAAGGACGTGACCGTCGAGAAGGTCAAGCAGCAGGCGCTGCGCGAGGCCGACCAGGGCGGTAGCGAGCTGGGCTCGTTCTTCCTGTTCGTGGGGTGCTTCGCGATCATCGCCGGGGTGATGCTGCTGGTGAACATCTTCGTGATGCTCGCCGAGGAGCGGAAGCCGGAGCTCGGCATGCTGCGCGCCGTCGGCATGCGGCGCGGCCGCCTGGTGCGCGTGTTCGTCATCGAGGGCGCGCTCTACGCGCTGGTCGCCTCGCTGGTCGGGGTGGTTCTCGGCATCGGGGTCGGGCGCGCGGTGGTGGAGGTGGCCGGGCGCATCTTCGCCAGCATGTCACCCGACGAGGGCGGGCTCGGCCTGACCTTCAGCGTCACGCCGACGAGCCTGGTCAACGGCTTCGCCCTCGGCTTCCTGATCGCCTTCGTCACGGTCGCGCTGACCAGCGTGCGCATCAGCCGCCTCAACGTGATCGCCGCCATCCGCGACCTCGCCGGCGACGGCGGCAGGCGGCTCAAGCTGCGCTGGGTGGCGCTGTCCACCCTGGGCGCCGCCGGGCTCGGGGCGGTGGCGGCGATGGCGGTCTCGCGCAGCCAGGGGGTCGGCACCTACCTGTACCCCAGCCTGACGGTGCTCGCGCTGTGCCCGCTGCTGGTGCGGTTCGCGCCGAAGCGCTGGGTCTACACGGGCGCCTCCCTCGCCGTGCTCGGCTGGGGGCTGGTCGCCAACACGTTGCGCCCCAAGGTGTTCGACGACGGCTCCACCGCCACCTTCGTGGTGCTCGGCAGCGTGCTGGTGTTCTCGGCGGTGGCGCTGGTGAGCCAGAACCAGGAGCTGCTCACCCGGCCGCTGCGGCCGCTGGTGGCGCGGCCGTCCCTCGCGGGCCTGGCGACCCGGCTGGGGGTGGCCTACCCGGTCGCGCGGCGCTTCCGCACCGGCGCCATCCTGATCATGTACGGCCTGGTGGTCTTCACCCTGGTGCTGATCACCGTCCTCGGCGGCATCATCCAGGCCACCCTCGGCAACGAGGTGGCCAACGCCTCCGGCGGCTTCGCGCTGCGGGCCGACTTCAACCCGTCGGCAGCGGTCGCCGACCCGGCCGCCGCGTTCCGCGGTGGCCGCTTCGCCGGGCACGTGGCCGCGGTGGCGCCGCTCTCGACCGCCAAGGCGAGGGTCAGCAACCTCGGCCGGCTCGACCGCGCCGACGTGGTCGCCGTCGGCGCCACGCCCGCGATCGTCCAGGGCGGGCTGTTCCCACTGCAGGAGCGGCTGGCGGGGCTCGGCGACGACCGGGCGGTGTGGCGCAAGGTCCTCGCCGACCCGCGCTACGTGATCGCCGACCGCTTCCTCAGGCAGGAGGAGGCCGGGCCGTCCAGCGTCGACTACCACCCCGGCGACACGCTGACCCTCACCGACCCGAGCAGCGGCAAGGCGGAGCGCAAGACGATCGCGGGCACGCTGCGCTCCGCGCAGGCGTTCTACGGCATCGGCCTGGCTGACGCGTCAGGCGGGCCGGTGATCCTCGGCCAGGGCGCGCTGGCGGCGCAGTTCGGCACGGCCGCCAAGGTGTCCAGCGCGCTGGTCGCGCCGGCAGCGGGCACCTCCGACCAGTCGCTAACCGCCGACCTGCAGGGCGAGTACCTGCCGGCCAGCCTGGTGGTCACCCAGGTGCGGCGCGAGGTGGAGCGCGAGTTCGCCGCCAACCGCAGCTTCTTCCAGCTGATGGAGGGCTTCCTCGCCCTCGGCCTGCTGGTCGGCATCGCCGGCCTCGGAGTGGTGATGGTGCGCGCCGTGCGCGAGCGCCGGCGCACCATCGGCGTGCTGCGCGCGCTCGGCTTCCAGTCGCGCACGGTGCAGCGGGCGTTCCTGACCGAGAGCTCGTTCGTGGCGCTCGAAGGCATCGTGCTCGGCACCGTCCTGTCGATCGTCACCGCCTACCTGCTGTTCAAGAACGACGCCGACCTCGGCGGCGCCGAGATCGGCTTCCCGGTCCCCTGGGTGAGCATCGGCGTGCTGGTCCTGACCACGGCGGCCGCCTCGTTGCTCGCCACCCTCTGGCCCGCCCGCCGCGCCGCCGCCACCCAGCCGGCGGTGGCATTGCGCATCGCCGACTGAAAGGCGGCCCGCGGCCCGGCGCCGCCATGCGCCGGGCCGCCCGGCGGGACCCGCGGCGCGCCCAGCATCGCCTGGGCGCGCCGCAGCGGTTCCAGCAGCACCGGCTCGTCCACAGGCCGGGAACGGTTGCGCGCAGCCTTGACGGAACCGGGATAGAGTGACGGCATGACCCAGTTGCCGATCAACGAGGCGGGCGAGACCCGGATCTCCGAGCCGGACGGCTCTCTCGAGCAGGTGGCCGCCGCCGCCAGCGTCGAGGAGCTGGCCGAGCTGGCCGGGCGCTACCCGGCCTGCCTGGCCGCCTGGGCGGGGCTGGGGGAGGCGGCGCTCGCGGTCGGCCGCACGGTCGACGCGTACGCCTACTTCCGGGTCGGGTACCACCGCGGCCTCGACCGCATCCGCAAGGCGGGCTGGCGGGGCAGCGGCCGGGTGCCCTGGGCGCACGAGCCGAACCGGGGCTTCCTGCGGGCGTTGCGCGGTCTGCAGCTCAGCGCCGACGCGCTCGGGGAGCGTGACGAGGCCGAGCGCTGCCAGGCCTTCCTGCGCGAGCTCGCCCCCGACGCGCCCGACCTGGTGCTGCCGCAGAGCCACCCGGCTCCCTGACCACCGCCCCCTGCCCGCGCCGGTGCCCCGGGCTACGGCCCCATCCCCTCCCGCAGCGCGCGCTTGATCGCGGCGACCAGGCGGTCGTCGCTCACCTCGGCCGCGCCGGTGTGCTCCTGGATCACCGCGACGATGCGGCTGGCCAGCTCGTCGCTCTTGGCGCTGAGGAGGCCCTTCAGGTCGGCGATCGCCACCGAGTCGGCCATGCTGCGGGCGGCCTGCACGTCCGGGGCCAGCTTGGCAGCCACCCGGGCGGCGATCTTCTCGGCGTCGGCGTCGGAAATCGGCATGTCGTCGTCTCCTAGTACGGTCGCCGCAGTTCCCAGGCCTTCGGCGTGCGCGGCCGGCTCAGCGTGGTGGCGCGTTCCAGCGTCGGGTCCAGCGGTCGCGGGCTGGCTCGCGCCGGCGTGCGGCTGCCGGACCAGAGCGGCGAGCTGGTGGTGCCAGGTGTCGAAGCTGCTCTGGTCGAGCGCCCACGCCGAGACGCCCAGGTGGCGCGCGAGCCCGGTCTGCGCGCTCTCGGTCCAGCCGGCGTCGGCGTCCGGGAAGACCGCGACGTGGACCGGCTTGCCCTGCATGTCGGCGAGGACCGGGCTGCCCTCGCCGAGCAGCGCGGCGCGCTGGCGGGCGGTGTAGACCTGGGGCAGGCCGAAGTCGAAGGCCGCGACGCAGGTCTCCCACGGCACGCCACCGCGGCCCTCGGCCTCCGCGCGCGTGGGGTAGCTGGTGAAGCCCAGCTTGGCGCTCGGCTCGAGCTTGCGCATGCGCCGGACGAATGTCAGCACCTGCTCGGGTGGCGGGTCGCACTCGATCTCGACGACGTAGACCGGCTCCCCGGGGGCGATCTGGTGCAGGACGTCGGCGCAGGCCGAGCCGTTCGAGCTGGCCGGCGGGCCGAACCAGGTCCACGGCACGGCGCGCGCGCGTCGCGACGCCTTCCAGTCACGCCAGTTGCGCGCGAAGTCGAAGCCGCCGGCGCCCGAGCCGCTGGCGCCGTTGGCGCAGCGGACGAAGACGCCGTCGAGGTCGCCAACCGGACGGGGGCCAGCCTGCCAGACCCACGCCGCGGTGGTCGGGACGCCCGCGAGGACCTGCGTGTCTCCGATCATCGTGGCACAGCATGCACAAAACTTGTGATCGGGGAAAGCCGGGCGAAGTCGTACTCGAACCGCGACCGCGGCGGGCATGCGGACATGCCCGCCGCGGTGCGGTGACGACGCTGGTGTTGCTCGACCGGTGGTGCGCCACGTGTGAATCGTCGTCGTGACCGGGTACCGGCCGGGATCCCGCCTGGATGCCCCCCGGCGGGTGGCCGCGCGGCGGCGCGGCTACCGTACTAACGGTGCTCGTCGACCCGCTGCTCCCCGGCAGCGGTCATGGTCGCGAGGACCTGCTCGACGCCCTGCACAGGATAGCGGCGATGCCCACCCGGTGTCAGGATGCTCGGCAGCTTGCCGGCCTGGGCCCACGCGAGGACCGTGCGCGCGCTCACCTGGAGCCTGCGTGCGACCTCGGTGGTCCGCAGGAGGACCTCGAGGTCGTCCGCGGCGGGCGGGCTGACCGGGCTGGGCTGCGGCTCGTAGGTATGGGTGGGCTGCCAATTCTGCAGGGACGCTCGGTACGGGGTTGGTGCCCCGACGCGCCTGCGAGCGGTTACCATCCTGCCTCCCCTCAGAGTAGGACGTTTGGCGCGATGCCCGCTTGCCTCCAGAGCGAGCTACGTCCGGCTTGAACGACTTCTTCGATATGGGCGGAGAGCTTGCACCTCTCAGCGTTCGTGGAGCGGTACCACCCGCAGCAGGTCGAGCCGAAGTGGGCTGCGGCATGGGAGGAGCAGGGGCTGTACCTGGCGGACGAGAGCGACACCGACCGCCAGCGCTACTACGCCCTCGACATGTTCCCCTACCCGTCGGGCGACCTCCACATGGGCCACCTCGAGGCCTTCTCCGGCGGCGACGTGATCCCGCGCCTCAAGCGCATGCAGGGCTACAACGTGCTGCACCCGATCGGCTGGGACTCCTTCGGCCTGCCGGCCGAGAACGCCGCCATCAAGCGCGGCACCCATCCCAAGACCTGGACCTACCAGAACATCGACACGCAGCGCGCCACCTTTCGGAGGCTGGGAATCTCGTTCGACTGGTCCCGCGCGTTCAACACCTCCGACCCGGACTACTACCGCTGGACGCAGTGGCTGTTCCTGCGCTTCTGGGAGCGCGGCCTGGCCTACCGCAAGGCCTCGCCGGTCAACTGGTGCCCCAACGACCAGACGGTGCTCGCCAACGAGCAGGTGATCAACGGCCACTGCGAACGCTGCGACGCGCTGGTGGAGAAGCGCGAGCTGACCCAGTGGTTCCTCAAGATCACCGACTACGCGCAGCGCCTGCTCGACGACATGGCCGGGCTGGAGGGCCGCTGGAGCGACAAGGTCCTCACCATGCAGCGCAACTGGATCGGCCGCTCGACCGGAGCCGAGGTCGACTTCACCGTCGAAGGGACCGGCGAGCGGGTGCGGGTGTTCACCACCCGGCCGGACACGCTGTTCGGCGCCACCTTCTTCGTGCTCGCCCCGGAGCACCCGCTGGCCGAGCGGCTGGTCGCCGGCGGTCCCCACGAGGAGGCCTTCCGCGCCTTCCGCGCCAGGGTGGAGCGCGAGACCGAGGTCGAGCGCCTGGCCGCCGAGCGCGACAAGGAGGGCGTGTTCCTCGGCGTCCACGTGATCAACCCGGTCAACGGCGAGCGCATCCCGGTGTGGGCGGCCGACTACGTGCTGACCGAGTACGGCACCGGCGCGATCATGGCCGTGCCAGCCCACGACCAGCGCGACTTCGAGTTCGCCCGCACGTACGGGCTGGAGGTCCGGGTGGTCATCCAGCCGGCGGAGGAGGAGGCCGCCGTGCCGCTGGAGTCCGAGTTCATGACCGAGGCGATGGCCGGCGCCGGCCGGCTGGTCAACTCCGGCCCCTACGACGGCCTCCCGGTCGACGAGGCGATCACCCGCATCACCGCCGACCTCGAGGCGCGCGGGCTCGGCAAGGCCGCGGTCAACTTCCGCCTGCGCGACTGGCTGGTCAGCCGGCAGCGCTACTGGGGCTGCCCGATCCCGATCGTCCACTGCGAGTCGTGCGGCGAGGTCGGCGTGCCCGACGACCAGCTCCCGGTGCTGCTGCCCGACGACGTCACCGACTTCAAGCCCAAGGGCGTCTCGCCGCTGGCGACCTCGCCGGGCTTCGTGTCCGTTGCCTGTCCGCGGTGCGGCGGCCCTGGCCGGCGCGAGACCGACACCATGGACACGTTCGTCGACTCGTCCTGGTACTTCCTGCGCTACACCGGGCTGGACCCCGAGCGGCCGTTCGACCCCGAGCGGGTCGCCGCCTGGATGCCGGTCGACCAGTACACCGGCGGCATCGAGCACGCCATCCTGCACCTGCTCTACTCGCGCTTCTTCGTCAAGGTGTTGCACGACCTCGGCATGGTGCCGTTCACCGAGCCCTTCACCGCCATGCTCAACCAGGGCATGGTGGTGATGCACGGCGCCGCCATGTCCAAGTCGCGCGGCAACCTGGTCGAGCCCTCGGCCATCATCGACCAGTACGGCGCCGACGTGGCCCGGCTGACCATCCTGTTCGCCGGCCCGTTCGAGGACGACGTCGACTGGGCCGACGTGTCCCCCGAGGGCGTCGCCCGCTGGGTGCAGCGGGTCTGGCGCGCGGTCGTCGGCGCGGCCGGTGGCGCGGACGGGGCCGACGGGGCCGAGACTCCCGCCGACCCGGAGCTGGTGCGCCTGGCGCACCGCACCACCAAGGGCGTCGCCGAGGACCTGGAGCGCTTCCGCTTCAACACGGCCATCTCCAAGCTGATGGTGCTGACCAACGGGCTGACCGACGCGCTGCGCCTCGGCCGCGGCAGCGCCGCCGAGCGGCGCGACGCCGCCAGCCGCCTGGTCCTGCTGCTGGCGCCCCTTGCGCCGTTCGTCACCGAGGAGCTGTGGCGGGTGCTCGGCAACGCCACCTCGGTCCACCTGGCCCGCTGGCCCGCCTACGACCCGGAGCTGACCCGTGCCGAGCGGGTCACCTGCGTGCTCCAGGTCGACGGCAAGGTCCGCGACCGGCTCCAGGTCGATCCGGAGACGGGCGAGGACGACCTGCGCGCCGCCGCCCTCGCCTCGGCCAAGGTCCAGACCGCCCTCGGCGGCCGCGCGGTCGCCCGGGTGGTGGTCGTCCCGCCCAAGCTCGTCAACGTCGTCACCGCGAAGTAGAGCCGGACCTCCCCGGGGCCGGTGGCCCGGCGGTCCGGGCTGGGGCGCTCGATATCCCGTCCCACACGGCTGCGCCCGGACCGCCGGTCGGGGCTACGAGGGCGCGGCCGCCCGCCTCGGCCGTCGCTCCTCGTGCGGCGTTGCTGGCGGCTCCTCGGCCCAGGGGCGTGACTCGCAGCTCGCGGCGAAGAAGTCGCCGCCCTTGCGCCTGATGTCGTCGGTGCCCCAGGCGATCTCGCGCGGCACCTTCGTCATGCGCGGGATGTGCTTGGCGCAGTGGATGTACGCCTCCTCCACCCGCACCTCGATCCAGCGCTCCGCCCGCGGCTTGAAGCGGACCTCGCCGTCGTCGACCGGGCTGGTGGCCAGACCGGGGTGGGAGGCGAGCAGCTCGGCGGTCTCCACGACCCTCGCCCTGCCGTTGACGTGCAGGCCGATCACGTCCCTGGTGAAGTCGACGAACAGGATGCCGATGTGCGGGTTCTCGTCGAGGTTGCCGAGGCTGGCCATGACGCCGTTGCCGCGGTACTCGGCGTAGAGCAGGGTGTGCTCGTCCAGCGCCCGGACGAACCCCGGTGGCCCGGCACGGAAGCTGCAGTCGCACTCGCCGGCGGCGTCGGCCGTGGCCACGAAGCACATCTCCTGGCGCGCGATGAACTCCCGCATGCTCTCGTTCAGCCGGTCGAGCACCTGGCGCCGGTAGAAGGAGCGGGCGCGGCCGACCGTGCCGTAGCGCTCCTGCACGGCGTGCTCGCCGTTCGATCCCGGCATCGGATGGGTCTCGGGCTCGTGGGCGTGGGGATGGGTCATCGAGCTCCCCCCTCGCTGCCTGGGGTGGGCTGACGTCGCTACCGGCACGCTCCCGCGCCGATCAAGCCGCCAGAGGACCGCTCGGTGCCGCTGCCGCCGCGCCCGCCGCGCCCCCTGCGGCGCCGGCGGGCCGTGATCACGGACGGCGAATCGGCTCCTCGGCTTGTTTGGGTTTGTGGAGTTTGCGCCGCAACCGAAGTAAAGGCAAGAAATTCTTTTCAAGTATATCGAGGTTTAGGTGCAAAAAAGGAAGAAGACGCCGAGTACGGCAACGGAGCACGGCTCGCGGCGACCGCCGGCTGGCCGGGGGCTGTGGACGGAGGAGGGCGGCCGCGGCGGGCGCGGGGCTACGGTCCGCCCGCACCGACCACCACCGGCGCCGACCGTGGCCGGCCCGGTCTCGCCGGGAGGCTTCCGCATGCCACCTCCGTCTCCGTTCGTGCTGCCCGCCGATTCGTGGCGCACACGCCTGGCCGGGCTGCTCGCCGGTGCCGGCCGCCAGAGCGCCGCCGTCGCCCTCGTGGTCCTGCTCGCCCTCGGCGGCGCCGGCGCGCTGTGGTTGCGCGGCGGCGCCCGGCCGGCCGGCGCCGCCGCGCCCGATCCTGGCGGAGGGAGCGGCGCCTTGGTCGACGGCAGCCCCGGCGGCACCCTTCCGGTGGTCGCGTCCGGGGCGACCACGGCCCGCGACACCGGCGGCACGGTCGCGGTCCACGTGGCCGGGCGCGTGCGCCACCCGGGCGTGGTCGAGCTGCCGTCGGGCAGCCGCGTGGCGGACGCGATCGCCGCCGCGGGCGGCGTCACCGCAGGTGCCGACCTCGACGCCGTCAACCTGGCCCGCAAGCTGGTCGACGGCGAGCAGATCCGGGTCGCGGCGCGGGGCGAGCGGCCGGCGCCGCCGGCCGCCCCCGGCCCGGGCGCCACGGTCGCCGGAGCGCTGGTCGACCTCAACACCGCCAGCGCCGAGCAGCTCGACGCCCTGCCCGGCGTCGGCGAGGTCACCGCCTCGCGGATCATCGCCTACCGCGAAGCGCACCCGTTCCGCTCCGTCGAGGAGCTGCGCCAGGTCGACGGCATCGGCGACCGCCGCTTCACCCAGCTCAAGGACCTGGTGACGGTCGGGTGAGCCGAGCGCCCGGCTTCCGGGATCCGGACCCCGACGGGGTGGGCCTGGCCATGGCGGTGGTGCTCGGCGTGGTGGCGGGCGCCTCGGCCGGCTGGCTGCAGCGGCCACCGGCGCTGCCGTGCCTGGTCGCCGGGCTGGCCTGCCTGGCGGTGGCACTGCTCGTGGGAGCGCCTCGGCGCAGGCGTCGCCGGCCGCTGCTCGCGGGCGTGCTGGTGCTCGTGGCGCTGGGCGGCGCCGGCGCCGCCGTGGCGGGCATGCGGGTGGCCGGGCTGCGTGCCGCCCTCCTGCCGCGCCTTGTCGGGCGCGGCGCGGTGGTGGTCGACGCCGCCGTCGCCGAGGAGCCGGACGCGGTCCGCTCCGGCGCCCGGCGGGTGGTGCTCTCGGTGAGGAGCGTGGAGTCCGGCGAGTCGGCCTGGCGCACCCGCGAGCGGGCCGCCGTGTTCCTGCCCGGCACCGGCGTGCGGCTCGGGGTCGGCGACCGCCTGCGGCTGCGCGCAATCCCAGCGCGGGCGCGCCGCGCCGGACGGCTGGGGCGCGAGCCACCTGTCCTCCTGCGCCGCCCCACGATCCTGGCCATGACCAGGGCCGGCCCGGGCCTGCTGCGGGTCAGCGACGCCATCCGCGCGGCGGCGCGGCACCAGGCCACGGCCAGCCTGCCCGCCGAACGGGCCGGGCTGCTCCGCGGCATGGCGCTCGGCGACACCAGCGGCATGCCGCCCGACCTCGACGCCGCCTTCCGCACGGCCGGCCTCGGCCACCTGGTCGCGGTGAGCGGGTCGAACCTCGCGGTCGTGCTCGCCGCCGGCCTCGGGCTGGCGGCGTCGCTGGGCGCCGGGCGGAGGCTGCTGGCTGTGGCCGGCGCCCTGCTGGTGGTGGCGTTCGTGGTGCTCACGCGCTGGGAACCGAGCGTGCTGCGCGCCGGCGTGATGGCCGTCCTGGTGCTCGCCGGCGTGGCCAGCGGCCGCGGGCCCGGCGGCCGCCGCGCGCTGTGCCTGGCGGCGGCACTGCTGCTCCTGGCCGACCCGGGGCTGCTCGAGGCGCTCGGCTTCCGGCTCTCGGTCGCAGCGACCGCCGGGGTGCTCTGGGCCGGGCCGCTGGCCGCCCGCGCCCTGCCGCGCTCGCTGCCCGACCGCGCGCGGCTGGCCGTCGGCGTGACGCTCGGCGCCCAGGCCGGCGCCGTGCCCGTCGCCGCGCTGGCGCTGGGCGACCTGTCGCTCGCCGGCCTGCCCGCCAACGTCCTGGCGCTCCCCCTCGCCGCCGGGCCGATGCTGCTCGGCGTGCTGGCCGCCCTTGCCGCCCCCGTCGCGGCGCCCGTCGCCGGGGGCGCCTGCCATCTCGCCGAGCCCTTCCTGGCCGCGCTGATCGCCATCGCCAACTGGGCCGCCAGCCTGCCCGCCGCCACCACGCTGACCGGCCCGTCCCGCGCCGCGCCCGCGCTCGCCGTCGCCGTCCTGCTCGCGCTGGGCCGCCGCCGTGCCCGCCGGCTCGACCACCGGGCCGCCGAGGGGCGGCGCACCTGAACCCCGGGCCGCCGAGGGGCGGCGCACCTGAACCCCGGGCCACGCAGCCGCCGGCCTCAGCCGGTCACGCCGCCCAGGGTGCTGGGGAGCCGGGCCTGGAAGTCGATGATCCCGACCCAGGTCGGGCGCACCGCGACGCGCGCCATCCGGGTGCCCGGCCGGTCGAGCTGGGCGAGGTAGCCGGCGGCGGCCTCTTCCCCCATGTAGCGACGCGCCGCCTGCGCGTACTCCTCGGCCAGCCCGTCCACCTCGCTCACCGATGCGCGGCCTCGGATGCTGAGCACGAGGGGCGGGGTGCCCTCGGTGTCGATGGTGACGGCCACGTCCGGCCTGGCACGCAGCGCGCGCAGTCGGGCGGCGGCGTGCCGCACGTGGGCGGCCGCCACGAACGTCGCCATGACCAGCTCCTCGCCGGTCCAGACGAACCAGGTCGGCACGATGCGGGGCGTGCCGTCCGCGGCGACGTACGCCAGGCGGGCCGGCACGGTCGAGTTGAGGAGGCGCTGGGCGACGTCGCTCAGCAGCAGCCCGAGGTCGCCCTGCGGCAGCGTCATCGTCGCTCCCGGATCCTCGCCTTGCCGGTTCATCGCCTCAGCTCCTCCATGTCGGCCGTCGACCGCGGCTCGTGCGTTCACTGTGTGACTCCCCTGTGACAAGAACGCGCAACCGCCGCCGCGCCGGATGACGCGGCGGGCCGGTAGCATCCCGTCGGACCACCCTGCCACGGCGCCAGCGCCGTCCACACGAGGAGCAAGGCATGGCCGCGCGAGACGGGTTCGCCCCGGTCACCCTGGTGATGGGGGAGGAGGAGCTGCTCGCCGACCGGGCGGTGGCCGACGCGGTCGCCGCCGCCGTGGCCGAGCTGGGCCCGGAGACCACCGTCGAGGAGGTGCGGTCGGGCGCGCTGCCCGACGGGTTCGCCATGGACCTCGCCACGCCGCCGCTGTTCGGCGGCGGCCGGGTGGTGGTGATCCTCGACGCCGAGACGCTCGACGCCGGCGCGCGGGGCGCGGTGCTGGCCGTCGCCGCCGACCCGGGCCCGGGTACGGCGCTGGTGCTGCGGGCCGCCGGCGTCGGCCGCCAGGCCAAGTTCTTCAAGCAGCTCCAGGAGTACGCGCGCGTCAAGCAGGCCGCCCGGCTGAAGCCGTCGGAGCGGGCGAGCTGGCTGCGGGCCGAGGTGCGCCGCCACGGCCGCCAGGCCGACCAGGCCGCGATCGCCGCGATGCAGGACACGGTCGGCGGCGACCTGCGCGAGCTGGCCGGGGCCGTGGCCAAGCTGCACGTGGCCGTGCCGCCGCCGGCGCCGCTGACCGCCGCGCACGTGGGCGAGTTCCTCAGCCACACCGCCGACCGGGGCGTGTTCGAGCTGACCGACGCCGTCTTCGCCGGCAACGCCGCCACCGCCCTCGGGCACCTGGACTCCCTGCTCGGCCAAGGCGAGGACGTCCTCGGGCTGCTCGCGATGCTGGCCAGGCAGCTCCGCCTGCTGCTCCGCGTCAACGACCACCCTGGCGCGTCCGCCGGTCAGGTTGCCCAGCTCATCGGCGGTGGCGTACGCGACTGGCAGGTCGAGCGCGCCCGCCGCCAGGCGCGCAAGTTCCGCCCGGACGACCTGCGCCGCGGCCTCGACCTGATCGCCCAGGCCGACGCCGAGGTCCGCAACGGCACCCTGCCCAACCGGCTGCTCATCGAGCTGGTCGTCACCCGCATCGCCGCCGCCGGGGCACGCGCGTAGGACACGCGGCCCTCGGGCCGCCCTCGGAGGTCGGGTCGGCGGTGGGGCGTGCGCGACGTCGTCCCCGCACTGGTACGGCCGGCATGCGAGAATTTGCCGTAGCGGTACGAGCGGGAGGCTGTGGGCGGTGCGCGAGATTCGCGTTGTGACCCCTGACGGTTACGTGTGGTTCGTGCGGTGTCGCTGGGCTTGGCGCTGGGTGCCGTGGACGCCCCTGCTCGGCGCCGCCGCGGCGCGGCGTGAACGCGCCCGGCAGGCACGCAGGCGCAAGCGAACGCCGGACGACTACCCGCTGGGCGTCGACGCCGGGCAAGAGGCGTGGGACGGCGCATCGTGGGAGGCGCCCGTCGTGGGCGCGCTCCTGGGCGTGGTGCTGGTGCCGCTCCTGTGGATCATCGTGGTGGTGCTCGCCATCGCACCGATCGTCCTGTTCCCAGCCTGGGGAGCCTGGCTGACGGACCACGTGTGGGCGGTGGCGGGCCTGCTCGCCGTGCTGCTGGTCGCGGTGGCGGTGGCGCTGGCCGGCCGTCCGTGGCTGGTGGAGGCCGAGCCCATGGCGCTGAACGAGCCGGGCCGTGCCTGGCGCGTGCGGGGATGGCGCCGCGCCAGCCGCTGTGCCCGCGAGGTCGCCGCGTCGATCGAGGAGGGGCGCCTCGACGTCGAGCCGAGGGACGCGCTGCCGGTCGAGTAGCGCCGGCCTCGACCCACGGCCGAACGCAACGAGGGCGGCCATGGGCCGCCCTCGATATCGGGTCGCCGGGGGCGTGCGTGACGCCGTGCCTGCGGGCAGTCGGCCGCTACTCTGCGTCGCTGCTGTTGACCATGCCGGCGAGGCGGGACTTGTGGTTCGCGGCGCTGTTGCGGTGGATCACGCCCTTGCTGGTCGCCTTGTCGTAGGCGCGGGCGGCACGGCGGTAGGCGGCCTCGGCGCTCTCGCGGTCGCCCGCGTCCACGGCCGCGCGCACGCGCCGGGCGTAGGTCTTGAGCGCGGAGCGGACCGACTTGTTCCGCACCCGGCGCTCCTCGTTCTGCCGGTTCCGCTTGATCTGGGACTTGATGTTCGCCAAGGAAGACCTCTGTGGTGGGGCGGGCTGGTCGCGTGGCACGGCCGGACGCGAGCGCCGGCACGGCCGTGCCGGGCGAGAGCGGGAAGCCGCTCACCTGCATCGGCAACCGCACGACGGTAGCACAGCGGTCCCAGCAAGCTCAATCGCGGCGGCCGCCGTAGCCTGCGGCGATGGTATGCTCGCCATCCGCCGGGGCAGCCACGCCCAGTCCCCGGCGCGCCAGGACGGGCCACCGCGCCCGCGACAGCCACCAACCCACCTGCCACCACGATGGATCTCGCGCGCCTGCGCAACTTCTGCATCATCGCCCACATCGACCACGGCAAGTCCACCCTGGCCGACCGGCTGCTCGACCTGACCCACGCGGTCAGCGAGCGGCAGATGCGCGACCAGTACCTGGACAAGATGGAGCTCGAGCGCGAGCGCGGGATCACCATCAAGGCCAATGCCGTGCGTCTGGCCCACACCGCCGGCGACGGGCTCGAGTACGTGCTCAACCTGATCGACACGCCCGGCCACGTCGACTTCACCTACGAGGTGTCGCGCGCCCTGGCGGCCTGCGAGGGCGCCGTGCTGCTGGTCGATGCCGTCCAGGGCATCGAGGCGCAGACGCTGGCGAACCTCTACCTCGCCGTCGAGGCGGACCTGACGATCATCCCGGTGATCAACAAGATCGACCTGCCCGCCGCCCAGCCGGAACGGGTCGCCCGCGAGATCGCCCAGGTGGTCGGCGTGCCGACCGACGAGATGCTGTTGGTCTCCGCGAAGACCGGGCAGGGCGTGCCGGAGCTGTTGGAGGAGATCGTGCGGCGGGTGCCGCCGCCCAAGGGCGACCCGGACGCGCCAGCCAGGGCGCTGGTGTTCGACTCGCTCTACGACTCCTACCGGGGCGTGATCACCTACGTCCGCATGGTGGACGGCCGCCTGGCCCGGCGCGAGCGGGTGCGCATGATGGTGGCCGGCGGGGTCTCCGAGGCCGAGGAGGTCGGGGTGTTCGCGCCTGAGGCGGTGACCACCAAGGAGCTGACCGCCGGCGAGGTCGGCTACCTGATCCCCGGGGTCAAGGACGTGCGGCAGGCCCAGGTGGGGGACACGGTCACCAGCGCGGCCCGGCCCGCCGCCGAGCCGCTGCCGGGCTACCGCGAGCCGCGGCCGATGGTCTACTCCGGCCTCTACCCGATCGAGGGCGACGACTTCCCCGACCTGCGCGACGCCCTCGACCGGCTACGGCTCAACGACGCCGCCCTCGTCTACGAGCCGGAGACCTCGGCCGCGCTCGGCTTCGGCTTCCGCTGTGGCTTCCTCGGCCTGCTGCACATGGACATCGTGCGGGAGCGCCTGGAGCGCGAGTTCGACCTGGCGCTGATCACCACCGCGCCCAACGTCGCCTACCGGGTCACCTTGGTCACCGGGGAGACGATCATGGTCTCCAACCCCAGCGAGCTGCCGGCCCAGAACCTGATCGACCGCATCGAGGAGCCGTTCGTGGCCGCCATGGTGCTGTGCCCGGCGGACTACATCGGCGCGGTGATGGAGCTGTGCCAGGGCCGCCGCGGCGCGCTCGACACCATGGAGTACCTCTCCGAGGAACGGGTCGAGCTGCGCTACCAGCTCCCGCTCGCCGAGATCATCTTCGACTTCTTCGACCAGCTGAAGTCGCGCACGCGCGGCTACGCCTCGCTCGACTACGAGCCCAGCGGCTACCGCGAGGCCGACCTGGTCAAGGTCGACGTGCTGCTGCAGGGCGAGCCGGTGGACGCCTTCTCGGCGATCGTCCACAAGGACAAGGCGCAGAACTACGGCCGGGCGATGACCACCAAGCTGCGGCGGCTGATCCCGCGGCAGCTCTACGAGGTCGCCATCCAGGCCGCGATCGGCTCGCGGGTGATCGCCAGGGAGACGATCTCCGCCCGCCGCAAGGACGTGCTCGCCAAGTGCTACGGCGGGGACGTCACCCGCAAGCGCAAGCTGCTGGAGCGCCAGAAGGAAGGGAAGCGGCGCATGAAGCAGATCGGGCGCGTCGAGGTCCCGCAGGAGGCGTTCGTGGCCGCCCTGCGCACCGACGACGGCGAGGCGCGGTGACCACGGTGGCGCCGTCCCGCCCGGCGGACCTCCACGATCCGGAGGGCACCGGGCTCTTCGGGATCTACGCGCACGTGCCGTTCTGCCTCAGCCGCTGCCACTACTGCGACTTCGTCACCTACACCGGCATGGAGGGGCTGCGCCGCCCCTACGCGGCGGCCCTGCTCGACGAGGCCGAGCTGGCGGTCGCCGCGCTCGGCCTGCGGCGCCCGGCGGTCACCAGCGTGTTCGTCGGCGGGGGCACGCCGACGCTGCTGCCGGCCGGCGACCTCGCGCGCTTCGTCGGGCGGCTGCGGGAGCTGCTGGAGGTCGCGCCGGACGCCGAGGTGACCGTCGAGGCCAACCCGGAGACGGTCGACCAGGCGGTCGCCGACGGTCTCGCCGCCGCCGGCGTGACCCGCGTCTCCCTCGGCGCCCAGAGCTTCGACGACCGCGTGCTCGCCGCGCTCGGGCGCACCCACTCCGCCGACCGCGTCGGCCAGGCGGTCGCGGCGCTGCGCCGAGCGGGGCTGGACGCGCTCAACCTCGACCTGATCTTCGGCTGCCCCGAGGAGGACGAGGCGTCCTGGGCCGGCAGCCTGGCCGCCGCGGTCGCGCTCGCTCCTGGGCACCTGTCCGCCTACGCGCTCACGATGGAGCCGGCGACCCGCTTCGGCCGCATGGTGGCGGCCGGGCGCATGGTCGCGCCCGACGAGGACCTGCTGGCCGACCGCTACGAGACCGCCTGCGCCGTGCTCGCCGCGGCCGGCTATCACCACTACGAGGTGTCCAACTGGGCACGGGACGACCCCCCCGGGCAGGCAACGGCCGCGCCGCCCGGGCCGGGCAGCGCGCGCCTGCCGGCGCGGGCGAGCAGGCACAACCTCACCTACTGGCGGCGGGGGCCGTACCTGGGCATCGGCGCCGGGGCGCACGAGTTCACCGGCGGGGTGCGGCGCTGGAACGGGCCCGGGGTGCCCGCCTACCTGGCCGCCGTGGCCGCCGGCCGCCGCCCCACCGCCGGGGAGGAGCGCCTCAGCGGCGGGCAGGCGAGCTTCGAGCTGCTCGCCCTGCGCCTGCGCACCGCCGACGGCCTCGGCCCGGCCGAGGCCGCGCGGCTCGGCGTCGACCCGGAGGGAGCTGCCGCGGCCGAGCTGCGCGAGGTCGGGCTGCTCGCCGCCGGCCCCCGCGTCGCCCTCACCGAACGCGGCATGTTCCTCCACGGCGAGGCGGTCGCCCGCCTGGCGCCGACCCCGCCGAGGGCCACCCCGCCGGCACCGGACGCGCTGCCCGCCTGAGCCTCCGCCGGGTGGATCAACCGTTCGGTGGACCAGCGGTCAACCGGTCGGCGACCCCAGATTCAACCGGACGGGCGCTGCCCGCCGCGAGCCCGTACGCCATGCTCGGAGCCGATGAGCAAGGTGGCCCGCAGCCACGCGCCGGCTGCACCGAGGAGCGACAGAGAAGCGACAAGGGAAGCGACAAGAGAAGCCAGCTGGTTTCTGGTGTTAGCGAGGTGGGCCGCCGCCGCGCGCCGGCTGGACTTGGGGAGCGACACGGGACGCGCGCCGGGTTTAGCGAGGTGGGCCGCCGCCGCGCGCCGGCTGGACTTGGGGAGCGACGCGGGACGCGCGCCGGGTTTAGCGAGGTGGGCCGCCGCCGCGCGCCGGCTGGACTGAGGAGCGACGAGGAGCCGCAGGCGACGGAGGAGCGACGAGGGAAGCCGGCGACCAAGCGGCGGCGGCCCACCGAAGCGTTTCAACAAAGGGAGCGAAGCGTGCAGGTCATCGACGTGCGGGGTCTCCGGAAGTCGTACGGGACGGTGGTGGCCGTCGAGGAGTTCGATCTCGAGGTGGGCGCCGGGGAGGTGTTCGCCCTGCTCGGCCCGAACGGCGCGGGCAAGACGACCACGGTCGAGATCCTCGAGGGCTACCGGCGGCGCGACGCCGGCGAGGTGCGCGTCCTCGGCGAGGACCCGGCGCGGGGCAGCGCCGGCTGGCGCGCCCGGATCGGCATCGTGCCGCAGTCGACCGGCGTGTTCGAGGAGCTGACGGTCGAGGAGATCGTGCGCCACTTCGCCCGCTTCTACCCCAACCCGCTGCACCCCGACGACGTCGTCGACCTGGTCGGCCTCGGCGAGCAGCGCGGCCGGCGCGGCGGCAAGCTGTCCGGCGGGCAGAAGCGGCGGCTCGACGTCGCCCTCGGCGTGGTCGGCAATCCCGAGCTGATCTTCCTCGACGAGCCGACCACCGGCCTCGACCCGGTCGCCCGGCGCGCGGCGTGGGGGCTCGTCGAGCAGCTCACCGCGCTCGGCAAGACGGTGCTGCTCACCACCCACTACCTGGACGAGGCCGAGGCCCTGGCCGACCGGGTCGGGGTGATCATGGGTGGGCATCTGATCGAGGTCGCCACCCCGCGCGAGCTGGGTGGCCGCTCGCACGCCGGGGCCGAGGTGTCGTTCAAGGCCGAGGGGCCGCTGGCCGGCCGGCCCCTGCCCCAGCTGCCGGGGGCGAGCGAGGGGGCTGGCTCGCTTCAGCCGATCAGCACCGCCGACGGCATCGTGACGCTGACGACTGCCAGCCCCACCCGCGTGGTCGCCGAGCTGGCCGGCTGGGCGGCGGCCGCCGGGCTCGACGAGCTGCCTGGGCTGGCCGTCAGCCGCCCCACGCTGGAAGACGTCTACCTGCGCATGATCGCGGCCCACGGCGCTGCGGCGAGCGAGCCGGTCAGGGGAGGAGTGGCATGAGCACCAGGCAGCAGGCCGTCACCCTCGGGAACGGCGTGGCGGGCATCCGCACCGCCGGCACGGGCCGCACGCCCGGCGCGATCGCTGTCGGGCTGGCGCGCGTCCTGCTCGAGCTCAAGGTGTTCTTCCGCAACCGCGAGGCGGTGGTCTTCACCTTCGCCTTCCCGGTGATGATCCTGGTGCTGTTCGGCTCCATCTTCCACGGCGAGCTGGGCAACACCGGGGTGGACTTCCGCCAGTACATGGTGGCCGGGATCATGGCGTCGGGGGTGATGAGCGTCAGCTTCCAGACCCTGGCCTTCTCCATCTCCCTGGAGCAGGACGACGGCACCCTCAAGCGCCTGGCCGGCACGCCCATGCCCAAGGCGGCCTACTTCATCGGCAAGCTCGGCATGGTGCTGGTCGTCGGCCTGCTCGAGGTGGCCGTCACCCTCGCGATCGGGGTGCTCGCCTACGGGCTGGACGCGCCCGCGACCGCGGCACGGTGGTTCACCCTCGGCTGGGTGTTCGTGCTCGGCATCAGCGCCTGCTCGCTGACCGGCATCGCCTACAGCCGGGCGATCCGCAACGCCAAGGCCGCCGCGGCCGTGGTCACCCCGCCGTTCATCTTCCTGCAGTTCGTCTCCGGGGTGTACCTCGTCTACACCGAGCTGCCGGAGTGGCTGCAGCGGGTCGGCGCGATCTTCCCGCTGAAGTGGATGGCCCAGGGCCTGCGCTCGGTGTTCCTGCCCGACAGCTTCAGGGTCGCCGAGACCGCCGGGAGCTGGGAGCATGGCACCACTGCGCTGGTGCTGGCCGCCTGGCTGGTCGGCGCGTTCGCGGCGTCGGCGCTGCTGTTCCGCTGGCGCGGCCGCGGCGACTGACGGCGGCGAGGAGGAGGGCGATGGCCGGGCGAGACGGAGCCCAGGGCTGCGGCCCGGAGGGGCCGGCCGTGGCGGCCATGCCGCAGGACGCCTGGGTCCGCGGCGCATGGGTCTGGGATGCCGCGTTCTACGCCGTGCTCGCCCTGGCGACCGCGGCCGCCCTGCTGGGCGACCACCGGTCGTCGCGCGAGCGGCTGTTCACCGTGGGGCTCGCGGTGCTGCTGGCCCTCTGGCACAGGTTCGTCAGCCGCCGGGTCCCTGACGACGAGTCCGCGACGCGGGCCGCGCTCGTCTACGTCGTCGGCATCTACCTGCTCTGGTTCGCGCTGGTCAGCACGAACCTGGCGTTCTTCTTCATGCTCTGGGTGCTGTACCCGTGGACCTTCCGCATGCTGCCCATGCGGGCCGGGATCGCCGCCGCGCTGGTGCTCACCGCGCTCGTCACCTGGCGCGAGCTCGCCATCCCCGGACAATCTGTAGGCGACCGGGTTGCAGAGGCCTCCTACGCGGTGGTGTCGGCGATCGCCGGCATGCTGCTCGCCGTCTGGATCTACCGCATCATCGGCCAGAGCACCGAGCGCAAGCAGCTCATCGAGCAGCTGACCGCGACCCGGCAGGACCTGGCGGCGGCCGAGCGCCAGGCCGGCGTGCTGGAGGAGCGCGAGCGGCTCGCCCGCGAGATCCACGACACGCTCGCCCAGGGGTTCACCAGCATCGTGCTGCAGCTCCAGGCGGCCGAGGCGGCCTGGGCGGCCGGCTCGCCCGGCGCCCGGCCGCACCTGGAGCAGGCACGCCGCACCGCCAGCGAGAACCTGGCTGAGGCGCGGCGGCTCGTCTGGGCGCTGCAGCCCGAGCCGCTCGGCGAGGCCTCGCTGGCGGAGGCGCTGGTCCGGCTCACCGACCGGCTGGCCGAGGAGCACGGCGTCGAGGCGACCACCAGGATCACCGGCAGGCGCCGGCCGCTGCCGACGCCCACCGAGGTCGCCCTGCTGCGCATCACCCAGGAGGCGCTGGCCAACGTCCGCCGCCACGCCCGCGCCGGCAGGGTCACCGTGACCCTGTCGTACATGGAGGACATGGCGGTGCTCGACGTGCAGGACGACGGGGTCGGGTTCGACCCGCGCCGCGCCGGCCGGGCGGCGCGGCCGCTCCCGAGGAGGGCGGCTTCGGCCTGGCCGCGATGCGCCAGCGGGTCGACCGCCTCGGTGGCTCCCTGGTGGTCGAGAGCGCCCCCGGGGCCGGCACCACCCTGGTGGTCGAGCTACCGGTCGACGACCAGCCCCGCCGCGAGCAGGAAGGCCAGCTGGTTTAGGAGGTGGCCGGCCGCCGCGCGCCGGCTGGACTGAGGAGCGACGAGGAGCGCCAAGCGACGAGGAGTGACGAGGGAAGCCGGCGCATCAAGGCGGCGGCCGGCCACCGACGTTTCTGTAGAGGTGAGGCGATGAGCATCCGGCTGGTGATCGCGGACGACCACCCGGTGGTGCGGGACGGGCTGCGGGGCATGCTCGCCGGGCAGACCGAGTTCGAGATCGTCGGGGAGGCGGCCACCGGGGCGGAGGCGGTCGCCCTGGTCGCGCGGGAGCGGCCCGACGTGGTGCTGATGGACCTGCGCATGCCGGCGATGGACGGGGTGGCGGCCACCGGCAGCATCACCGCCGAGCACCCGGGCACCCATGTGCTCGTGCTCACCACCTACGACACCGACTCCGACATCCTCCGCGCCGTCGAGGCCGGCGCGACCGGCTACCTGCTCAAGGACACGCCGCGCCAGGACCTGTTCGCGGCCGTCCGAGCCGCGTCGAGGGGCGAGACGGTGCTCGCCCCCGCGGTCGCCGCCCGCCTGGTCGGGCACGTGCGCGCCCCGGCCGAGGAGGTCCTCACCGCCCGCGAGCTGGAGGTCCTCGCGCTGGTCGCGGAGGGCTGCACCAACGGCGAGGCGGCCCGCCGCCTCTACATCAGCGAGGCCACCGTCAAGACCCACCTGCTGCACATCTTCGGCAAGCTCGGCGTCGACGACCGCACCGCCGCCGTGACCAGGGCGATGGAGCGGGGGCTGCTGCGGCTGCCCCGGTCCCGCCGCTGAGTGGCACCGGCGTGCGACTCGAGGCCGCGCGCGAGGCGGTCACCGCCGGCGGCCGCCGGCTGGTCGCGGCCGGGCTGGTCGAGTCGACCTCCGGCAACCTGAGCGTGCGGGACGCCGGCGGGCAGGTCGTCATCTCCCCGAGCGCGCTCGCCTACGACCGCGTCCGCCCGGCCGACGTGGTGGTGGTCGAGCCGGACGGGCGGGTGGCCGACGGCCACCGCGTCCCCTCCAGCGAGCTCGGCATGCACCTGGCCGTCTACGCCCGGCGCGCCGACGTCGGCGCGGTGGTGCACACCCACTCGCCGTGGGCGACCAGCTGGGCGGTGCTCGGCCGTGAGATCCCCGCGGTGCACTACGTGATCGCCTCGATCGGCCGGCGCATCCGGGTCGCCCCCTACGCCACCTTCGGCAGCGAAGAGCTGGCCGGCCGGGCGGCCGCGACCCTCGGCGGCGACAACGCGGTGCTGCTGGCCAACCACGGCGTGCTCGCGGTCGGAGCCGACCTCGACGCCGCCTTCGCCAACGCCGTCCGGGTCGAGTTCCTGGCCGAGGTGTACTGGAAGGCCTGCCAGGTGGGGGAGCCGGTGATCCTGCCCGACGAGGAGATCGACCGGGTCGCCGCGCTGATCGCCGCCATGCCGCGCGACCTCGCCGGCGGCGAGGGCGGCGGCCAACCGGCCGCCCGGCCGGAGGGCGCGTGAGCCGGCGGCAGGGGCCGGTCGGCGCCCACCCCGAGGGCGCGGTCCTGCGGGTGCGGGTGGTGCCCGGCGCCAGCGCGACCGGCCTGGCGGGCGAGCTCGGCGGCGCCCTGCGGGTCCGGGTGGCGGCGCCGCCGGTGGAGGGCAGGGCCAACGCCGCCCTGCTCGCCTTTCTCGCCGGCCGGCTCGGGCTGCGCCCCCGCGACCTGCGCGTCGAGGCCGGCGTGAGCGGCCGTGACAAGCTCGTGGTCGTCCGCGGCCGCTCGCCCGAGCAGGTCGACGCCGCGCTCAAGGAGCCGGGAGGCGGCGTTTAGCACTCCCAGATAGCGAGTGCTACGCTGCCGCTGGAAGGTGCCGATCAATCCATCCCTCAGCGCAGGTCCGGGGATCGTACCTGCCCAGGGACGCACGCAAGCAGCACCGGTGACGGTTGTGCGGATCGATCAGCACCCTTCCGAGGAAGGATGCGAATGAGCCTGGACGACCGCAAGGCGCAGTTGCTCCGCGCCGTGGTGCACGACTTCATCCAGCAGGCGAAGCCGGTCGGGTCGAAGACCCTGGCCGAGCGCTATGCCCTGGGGCTGTCGGCCGCCACCATCCGCAACGAGCTTGCGGCGCTGGAGGAGCAGGGCTACCTGAGCCACCCGCACACCAGCGCCGGGCGCGTGCCGACCGATGCCGGCTACCGCTTCTACGTCGACTCGCTGTCGGGCGTCGGCAAGCTCGCCCGCGCCCAGGAGGAGGCGATCGGCCGCTACTTCGAGGGCGCCGCCGACCTCGAGGAGACGATGCTGCGCACCTCGACCCTGCTCGCCCACCTGACCCACTACACCGCCATGGTGGCCCCGCCGTCGCTGGACCGCTCACGGCTGCGCCACATCGAGCTGGTCGGCCTCGGCCGCCACGTGGTCATGATCGTGGTCATCGTCGACAGCGGCCGGGTGGAGAAGCGGCTGGTCGAGGCCGCCGCGGAGGTGTCGCCCGACGACCTGGAGGAGCTGCGCCGCCAGCTGCTCGAGGCCCTGGTCGGCGAGCGACTGGACCGCGCGGAGCTGGTCCTCGGGGCGCTGGCCGACCAGGTCCCGCCCCAGCGCCAGCGCCTGTTCGACCTGGTGGCCGACGCCGTCGGGCAGATGGTCAGCGACCGGACCGCCGAACGGGTCTTCCTCGGCGGCCAGGCCCACCTGGCCGGGCCGGACGCCTTCGACGGGCTGGCGACCGTCCGCCGCGTCTACGAGGCGCTCGAGCAGCAGGTCCTGGTGCTGCGGCTGCTGCGCGCCGCGCTGGACTCCGACGAACAGGTCTCGGTGACCATCGGCTCGGAGAACACGGTCGCGGGCATGGAGGCGTGCTCGCTGGTCACCTCGGCCTATGCCGCCGGCGACGCCTCCGGCAGCATCGGGGTGATCGGCCCGACCCGGATGGACTACCTGCGCGCCATGGCCACCGTCCAGGCCGTCGCCAGGTACCTCGGCGACATGCTCGACGATGGGTAGGGATAGGGAGACCTGGCTGCGTGGTTGTCCCGGTCGAGCAACCACGCCGCCGTCGAGTACGCTGGACCGTGTCCCGACGCCGGAGCTGGAGTCGAGGAGAGCGGGGTGACCGACTACTACGCCGTACTCGGCGTCGGCCGCGATGCCACGTCCGAGGAGATCAAGCGCGCCTACCGCAAGCTGGCGCGCCAGTACCACCCTGACTTCAACTCCGGCGACACGCACGCCGAGGAGCGCTTCAAGGAGTGCACCAAGGCCTACAGCGTGCTCAGCGACCCCGAGAAGCGGCAGCGCTACGACGCCTTCGGGGAGGCCGGGCTCGACGGCCAGCAGATGCCGGCCGACCCGTTCGGCTTCGGAACCTTCGCCGACGTGGTCGACGCCTTCTTCGGCGACCCGTTCGCCACCCGCACGCGCACCCGGACCCGCGCCCGCCGCGGCGACGACCTGGCCATGCGGGTCCACCTGGAGTTCTCCGAGGCGGTCTTCGGCACCTCCAAGGACATCCGCGTGCGCACCCTGCTCCCCTGCGACGACTGCGGCGGGCAGGGGACCGAGTCGGGCACCGCCGCGACCACCTGCCGGGCCTGCCACGGCACCGGGCAGCAGCGCACCGTGCGCCAGTCCCTGCTCGGCCAGCTCGTCACCACCAGCACCTGCATGGCCTGCGGCGGCAGCGGCCACGAGGTGCTGTCGCCGTGCTCGAAGTGCAAGGGGCAGGGCAGGGTCGGGGAGGACACCGAGCTGTCCATCGACATCCCGCCCGGCCTGGACGACGGGGTGCGCATCCGCTACCAGGGCCGCGGCAACGCCGGCCAGTTCGGCGGCCCGCCCGGCGACCTCTACGTCGAGCTGGACGTCGTCCCCCACGAGGTCTTCTCGCGGCGCGACGACCACCTGGTCTGCGAGCTGCCCGTGCCGATGACCGTCGCCGCCCTCGGCGGCACGCTCCCGCTGGTCACCCTCGACGGCGAGGAGACCGTCGAGGTGGACCCGGGCACGCAGACGGGCACGGTGAAGCGCTTCCGCAAGCGCGGCGTGCCCCACACCGACGGCCGAGGGCGCGGTGACCTGCTGGTCGAGCTCGTGGTGCAGACCCCCGACGAGCTCTCCGACGAGGAGCAGCGACTGCTGCGCCAACTCGCCGAGCTGCGCGGCGAGGGCGTCAGCCCGCCGGCCGCCAGCTTCTTCGCCCGGCTCAAGGGGTCGAGCAAGCTCTAGCATCGCAGCCATGGGCGCGCCACAGTTCTTCACCGAGCCGGCCGACCTCGTCAGCGACGAGGCCGTGCTGCGCGGCGACGAGGCCCGCCACGCCGCGTCCCCCGAACGGCCGACACCCTTCGTGAGCGATAACCGCGTGGGGTGATTGAATGGCGCGAATCGCCGGTGTTACATTCCGCCCACGTTCCTGGTGGCCGCCATGGCCGCCGTCCGTGCGAGGAGGTGGGTGATGGGCAGCTACGCGGAGCAGGTGGGGGAGCGGCTCCGCAACATCCGGCTGCAGAAGGGCCTGTCGCTGCACGACGTCGAGGAGCGCTCCGGCAAGGAGTTCAAGGCCAGCGTGCTCGGCGCCTACGAACGCGGCGAGCGCAGCATCTCCGTGCCGCGGCTGCAGCGCCTGGCCATCTTCTACGGCGTGCCCGTCGACCACCTGCTTCCCCGGCTCGGCGCCGAGCCGACCGACGGCGCCGGGGAGGCGGACGGCGAGGCGGCGCCGCTGTGCATCGACCTGGAGGCGCTGGAGGCCAGGCGCGAGCCGGAGGCCCGCACCCTGGGCCGCTACCTCTCTCTGATCCAGATGCAGCGCGGCGACTTCAACGGGAAGGTGCTCACCATCCGGCGTGACGACCTGCGCGTGCTGGCCGCTATCCTTGACCAGTCTCCCGGCGGCCTGGTGGCGCGGCTGACCGACCTGGGGCTGCGCCGGCACGCGATGAGCTGAGGCGCCCGCCAGCGCGCCGGCTGGCGCAGGCGCCAGGTGTGGAGGTGAGATGGCGCAGCCCACCCGGCCGGCGCCCAAGGTGGCCATCAAGACCCTCGGCTGCCGGCTCAACCAGGCCGAGTCCGAGCAGGCCCTCGAGGCCCTTGGCGCGCGCGGCTTCGACCTCGCCCACGCGGGCGAGGAGCCCGACGTGGTGGTGGTCAACACCTGCACCGTTACGAAGGAGTCGACCGCCTCGTCGCGGCGCCTGATCCGCAAGCTCGCCGAGGCCCACCCGGACGCCACCGTGGTGGTCACCGGCTGCTACGCGGTCAGCGACCCCGAGGAGGTCAGGGCGATCCCGGGCGTCGACCTGGTGGTCGGCAACGAGGCCAAGGACCGCATCGCCGAGCTGGTCGGCGAGGTGCCGAAGGTGCGCCGCCTGCCGCTGGTGATACGGCCGGCCCCGGTCGAGCGGCTGCGCACCCGCGTCGCCGTGCGCGCCCAGACCGGCTGCGACGAGTGGTGCACCTTCTGCATCATCCCGCGCACCCGCGGGCCACTGCGTTCCTGGCCTGAGGAGGAGATCGTGGCCGACGTCCGCCGCCAGGTGGAGCGCGGCGTGCGCGAGGTCGTCCTGACCGGCGTCCACCTCGGCAAGTACGGCGAGGACCTGGGCGAGCGCGACGGCCTGGCGCGGCTCGTCGACCGCCTGGTGGCGATCGACGGGCTGGCCCGCCTGCGCCTGTCGAGCGTGCTGCCCGTGCAGGTCACCCCCGGCCTGGTCGAGCGCGTCCGCGACCATCCCAAGGTCTGCCGCCACCTGCACGTGCCCCTGCAGGCCGGCGACGACCAGGTGCTCGAGGCGATGCACCGCCCCTACCGGGTGGCCGAGTTCCTGGACCGGGTCGAGCACGCCAAGTCAGAGATCCAGGGCCTCGGCCTGTCGACCGACGTGATCGTCGGCTTCCCCGGCGAGACCGACGCGCAGTTCCAGGCCACGATGCGGGTGGTCCGGCAGGTGGGCTTCTCCAAGCTGCACGTGTTCCGCTACTCCCAGCGGCCGGGGACACCCGCCGCGGAGATGCCCGGCCAGCTCCCCGACGCGGTCAAGAAGCAGCGTGCCCGCGACCTGATCGCGCTCGGCGGCGAGCTGCGCCGCCGCTTCCACGAGGAGCACCTCGGCCGGCCGCTGTCGGTGCTGGTCGAGACGGCCGGCGACGGGCTGGCCGAGGGCACCAGCGACAACTACATCAAGGTCCGCTTCGCCGGCGGCCCGAGCCTAGTCGACCAGGTCGTGACCGTGCGCGGCGTGCGGGCGGACAACGAGGGCATGGAGGCCGAAAGGATGAATGGGTGGGGGATGGCGCCATGAGCAACGGTGACTGCCTGTTCTGCAAGATCGCCAAGGGCGAGCTGCCGGCCGACGTCGTCCTCGACCGCGACGGGGTGGTCGCCTTCCGCGACATCAACCCCCAGGCACCGACCCACGTCCTGGTCATCCCGGCCGAGCACCTCGCCAGCCTGGAGATGGTCGCCGACCACCACGCCCCCCTGCTGGTCAGCCTGGTCAGCGCCGTCAACGAGGTCGCCCGCAACGAGGGCGTGGCGGGCGGCTTCCGGGTGGTCACCAACATCGGCCCGTCCGCCGGGCAGTCGGTCGACCACCTCCACCTCCACGTCCTCGGAGGCCGGCCGATGCGCTGGCCACCCGGCTGACCGGGCCGCGCCGGCCGGCGAAGGCGCGCCGCACCAAGGACTCCGAGACGAACGAGGAACGCGACGTGGCAGAGGAACGACCCGCGACGGTGCCGTACGGCTCCTGGCGCTCGCCGATCAGCGCCGAGCTGGTCGCCGGCGGCGGGGTCATCCTGGAGGAGCTGCACCAGGGCGGCGCCGCGCTGTACTGGGTGGAGGGCCGGCCGGCCGAGGGCGGCCGCGGGGTGCTGTGCCGCTGGGCGCCGGGCGCCGGGACCCAGGCGCTGACCCCGCCGGCGTTCGACGTGCGCACCCGCGTGCACGAGTACGGCGGCGGCGCCTTCCTCGCCGGCGACGACGGCACGGTGTTCTTTTCCAACTTGACCGACCAGCGCCTCTGGCGCCAGGACGGCACCGGCGCGCCGCGCCCGCTGACGCCGGAACCGCCGATCCCGGCGGCGCTGCGCTACGCCGACGCGCGCCTGCTGCCCGACCCCCCAGTTGACCGGGGGGCTACCGCTTCGCTCCTCGAGCCCCCCGACGCCCAGGTGCTGGTCTGCGTGCGCGAGTCCCACGACGGCGACCAGGTGGTCAACGAGCTGGTGGCGGTGCCCGCGGGCGGCGGCGAGCCACGCGTGCTCGCCGCCGGGCGCGACTTCTACGCCGCGCCACGGCCGAGCCCGGACGGGCGTCGGCTCGCCTGGCTGGAGTGGGACCACCCGCGCATGCCGTGGGACGGCACCGAGCTACGCGTGGCCGAGCTCGACGGCGGGGCGCTGGACGGTCCCTCGCGGCTGGTCGCCGGCGGCGCCGAGGAGTCGATCTTCTGCCCGGAGTGGAGCCCGGACGGCCGGCTGCACTTCACCAGCGACCGCAGCGGCTGGTGGAACCTCTACGAGGAGGCGGACGGCGAGGTCCGCGTGCTCGTCCCCGAGCAGGCCGAGTTCGGCGAGCCGCAGTGGGTGTTCGGGATGGCCACCTACGCCTTCCTCCCCGACGGGCGGATCGCCTGCCTGTACGGGCGCGGGCCGGTCCGGCGCCTCGGGCTGGTCGAACCCGGCGCAGACCGGGCGGTCCCGGTCGAGCTGCCGTTCACCGACTTCAACCCGCCGCAGCTCTGCACCCTGGGTGAGCGGCTGGCGGTGATCGCGGGCAGCGCCCGCCGGCCGGCCGCGGTCGTCGTGGTCGACCCGGACAGCGGCGACACCGAGGTGGTGCGCAGCTCCCGCGAGCTGGACCTCGACCCGCGCTACTTGTCGACCCCCCGGCCGGTGGAGTTCCCCACCGGCGACGGGCAGACCGCCCACGCCCTCTACTACCCGCCGGCCAACCCCGACGTCCAGGCCCCAGCGGGCGAGCGCCCACCGCTGGTGGTCACCTGCCACGGCGGGCCCACCGCCGGCGTCCTCGACCGGTTCAAGCTCGGCGTCCAGTTCCTCACCAGCCGCGGGATCGCCGTCGCCGACGTGGACCACCGCGGCTCGACCGGCTACGGCAGGGACTACCGCGAGGCCCTCAAGGGCCGCTGGGGCGAGGTCGACACCGAGGACTGCGTCAACGTCGCCAGGTACCTGGCCACCGTCGGCGAGGTGGACGGCGAGCGGCTGGCCATCTCCGGGGGCAGCGCCGGCGGCTACGTCGTGCTGTGCGCGCTCGCCTTCTACGACGTCTTCGCCGCCGGGGTGAGCGAGGCCGGCCTGGCCGACCTGGTCACGTTCGTCCACGACACCCACAAGTTCGAGGCGCGCTACCTCGACCAGCTCGTCGGCCCCTGGCCGCAGGCCGAGGCGCTGTACCGGCAGCGCTCGCCCCTGTACGCCGCCGACCGCATCGCCTGCCCGGTGATCCTGATCCAGGGCCTCGACGACGCGGTGGTGCCGCCGGCCCAGGCCGAGGTGATGGTGCGGGCCCTCGCCGAGCGGGGCATCCCCCACGCCTACCTGACCTTCCCCGGCGAGCGCCACGGCCTGCGCAAGGCCGAGAACATCGAGCGCGCGGTCGAGGCCGAGCTGTACTTCCTCAGCCGCATCCTCGGCTTCGAGCTGGCCGACAAGATCGAGCCGGTGCCGATCGAGGGCCTCGACGGCCAGGGCGACGGGGCGGTCGCCCTGAGCTGATCGGGCCTCGGGCTCCGCCCGGGGAAGCCGATATACTCGCAAAACATCGGACGCGTCACTCGGAGGGCGCCGTCTGCCGTCCCGAACGGAGGGACCCCAAGCAAGCGTGCAGCAACAGACGCAGGTCAAGGTGCTCGTACCCGGCAGCCATTCGATGGTGAGCCTGCTCGGCACCAGGGACGAACTCCTCAAGCTCATCGAAGCGGCCTTCGAGAGCACCGTCTTCGTACGCGGCAACGAGATCACGATCTCCGGTGAGCAGCGCGACGCAGAGCGTGTCGCACGCCTGTTCGAGGAGATGATCAACCTGCTCGAACAGGGCAACTCGTTGACCGCCGAGACCGTGGGCCGCTCGATCGACATGGTCAGGGGCGACGAGGACGTGCGCCCCTCCGACGTGTTCGGCGACGGCGTGCTCAGCATGCGCGGCCGCTCCATCAAGCCCAAGACGGTCGGGCAGAAGAAGTACGTCGACGCGATCCGCTCCAACACGATCGTCTTCGGCGTCGGCCCCGCCGGCACCGGCAAGACCTACCTGGCCATGGCCGTCGCCGTGCAAGCCCTGCTGACCAAGCAGGTGAACCGCCTGATCCTCACCCGCCCGGCGGTCGAGGCGGGAGAGAAGCTCGGCTTCCTCCCCGGCACCCTGTCGGAGAAGATCGACCCCTACCTCCGCCCGCTTCACGACGCCCTGTACGAGATGATGGACCCCGAGCAGATCGGCCGCCTCACCGAACGCGGCACGATCGAGGTCGCGCCCCTGGCGTACATGCGGGGCCGGACCTTGAACAACTCGTTCATCGTCCTCGACGAGGCGCAGAACACCACCCCGGAGCAGATGAAGATGTTCCTGACACGGCTCGGGTTGAACTCCAAGGCCGTGATCACCGGCGACGTCACCCAGATCGACCTGCCCGCCGGTCAGCACTCCGGGATGAACGTGGTGCGCGAGATCCTCACCGGCATCGACGGGCTCGCCTTCGTCTACCTGTCCAGCCGTGACGTGGTGCGCCACCGCATCGTGCAGGCCATCGTGGAGGCCTACCGCCGCTACGACGAGGCCAGGGCCTGATGGGCGACCCCGCGCATGCCCCGCCTGGTGATGAAGGCCGAGGGCGTGCACGAGTCGGAGGTCTCCATCCTGCTGGTCGAGCCGACCGTGATGGCCGGCCTGAACGCCCGCTTCCTGGGCGAGCAGCGGCCGACCGACGTGCTCGCCTTCCCGATCGACGACGACCCGCCGGCATCCGGGCCGCCGGGCGGGCCGGTCGGCCCGCCGGGGTTCGCGGGTGGCCGCGCCGGTCGTGAGGACGAGGACGACCTCGACGAGAGCGACGACGAGCCCTGGCTGCTCGGTGACGTGGTGCTCTGCCCGGCGTACGCGGCCGAGCAGGCAGCCCAGGCCGGCCAGACCCTCGCCGCCGAGCTGGAGCTGCTCACCGTGCACGGCATCCTGCACCTGTGCGGCTTCGACCACGCCGAACCCGAGGAGGAGCAGGCCATGCGCGCCCGGACCGACGAGCTGCTTGCCGAGTGGCGGGGGAGGGCACACTCGTGAAACCCCCCAGCACCGGCGACCTCTGGACGCTGGTGGCGATCATCGTGCTCACGGGCTTCGCTGCTTTCCTCGCCGCGTCCGAGACCAGCCTCACCCGCATGAGCCGCATCCGTGCCAAGCACCTGAAGGACGAGGGCCTGCGCGGCGCCGGCCCGCTCCTGCAGCTGGTCGAGGACCCGCCCCGCTTCCTCAACCTGGTGCTGTTGCTGCTACTGGTGACGCAGTTCTCGGCCACCGCGCTGGCCACCTCCGTGGCCGAGCGGCTGATCGGCGGCGGCGTCGGCCTGGCCGTGGCGGTCATCGGCATGACCATCCTCACGTTCGTGTTCGCGGAGGTCGCGCCGAAGACCCTGGCGGTGCAGCAGACCGACCGCGTCGCCCTGCGCGTCGCCCCGATCGTCTACCTGCTCGTCCGCCTGCCCGTGCTCGGCCCGCTGACGCGGCTGTTCATCGCCATCGGCAACGTGGTGGCGCCTGGCAAGGGCCTGGCCAGCGGCCCCTTCGTCTCCGAGGACGAGATCCGCGCCCTGGTCGACGAGGCCGAGCGCGGCGAGGTCATCGAAGAAGAAGAGCGCGAGATGATCCACTCGATCTTCGAGTTCGGCGACACCATCCTGCGCGAGGTGATGGTGCCCCGACCCGACATGGTCGCCGCCGAGGCCTCCCGCTCGCTGCAGGAGGTGCTCGAGCTGATCCTGCGCTCCGGCTACTCCCGCATCCCGGTGTACCAGGGCGACCTCGACGAGATCGTGGGCCTCGCCTACGCCAAGGACGTGCTGCGCAGCCTGCACCAGGGGCAGACCTCCAAGCCGCTGGCCGACATCCTGCGCCCGGCGCCGTTCATGCCCGAGTCGATGCGCGCCGCCGACTGCCTGCGCGAGATGCGCAAGCGCAAGAGCCACATGGTGATCGTGATCGACGAGTACGGCGGCACCTCCGGCCTGGTCACCATCGAGGACCTGCTGGAGGAGATCGTCGGCGAGATCGCCGACGAGTACGACAGCGAGGAGCCCAACGTCGAGCCGCTGCCCGACGGCGACTACCGCGTCAACGCGCGCCTCGGCATCGACGAGGTCAACGAGCTGCTCGGCGTCGAGCTGCCGTCGACCGAGTGGGACTCCATCGGCGGGCTGCTGTTCAACCTGCTCGGCGACGTACCACGGGAAGGCCAGGAGGTCGAGTTCCAGGGCCTGCGCCTGCGCGCCGAGCGGGTCCAGGGCCGCCGTGTCGGCCGCATCCGCATCCACCGCCTGACCCCGTCCGAGGTGGGTGACGATTCGGACGCCCCCGCCCGGGCCCGGCCGCAGTGAACCGGCCAGGGGTGGATGAGCTGGTGGCGGCCGCGCGCGCCGCGCGGGAGCACGCCTACGCGCCCTACTCCGGCTACCGGGTCGGCGCCGCCCTGCTCACCGAGGACGGCGAGGTGGTCACCGGCGCGAACGTGGAGAACGCCTCCTACGGGTCGAGCATGTGCGCCGAGCGGGTCGCGGTGGTCGCCGCGGTCGCCGCCGGGCACCGCCGCTTCGCCGCGATCGCCGTGGCGGTCGCCGGCGCCGATCCGGCCCGGCTGTGCGGTGCCTGCCGCCAGGTCCTGCACGAGTTCCCGGCCGGCCCGGATATCGAGGTGATCTGCGCCGGCGAGGACGGCGAGCAGCTCCTGGTCGTCAAGCTCGGGGAGCTGCTGCCGCATGCCTTCGCCCCGCGCCAGCTCGGGATCAAGCCGTGAAGTCCGGCCTGGTCGCCCTCGTCGGCCGGCCCAACGTCGGCAAGTCGACTCTGCTCAACGCCCTGCTCGGCCGCAAGCTGGCGATCATGTCCGACAAGCCCCAGACCACCCGCTCGGTGATCAGGGGGGTGCTGCAGCGGGAGGCCGGCCAGGCCGTGCTGGTCGACACGCCCGGCCTGCACAAGCCCCAGACGCTGCTCGGCGAGCGCCTCAACAGCCTGGTGCGCGGCACCCTGGGAGAGGTCGACCTGATCTGCCTGCTGGTCGACGCGGCCGCCGGGATCGGCCGCGGCGACCGCTTCCTGGCCGACGAGGTCGCCCGCGTCGGCACCCCCGCCATCTGCGTGGTCAACAAGCTCGACGCCATCTCCAAGCCGAGGCTCGCCCAGGCCCTGCAGGCCGCCGCGGAGCTGGGCGACTGGGCCGAGGTGGTGCCGGTCTCGGCCCTCGGCGGCGAGCAGCTCGACCTGCTGGTGGAGCTGGTCTTCGCCCACCTGCCCGAGGGCCCGCCGCTGTACCCGGACGGCGAGCCGCCACCCGGCGAGGTGCCGGAGCAGCGCTTCGTCGCCGAGGTGATCCGCGAGAAGGCGCTCGCCCTGGTCCACGACGAGCTGCCCCAC
>WNFV01000463.1_pt1 | contig 54401 bp, 48 predicted proteins | sample 5400101 | NCBI WGS metagenome assembly WNFV01 (sample SAMN13153361, study PRJNA577476) | soil metagenome | isolation source: 115 cm soil or saprolite under grassland replicate 1 | place: USA:California | collected 2016-06-15
GTACATCTCCTTGCTCACGACGTCGCTGGTCTCGCCCGATGTCCGCGCGAACAGCTCGGTGTCCTCGAACCCCGGCGTCTCCACGTACCGGTACCCGAACAGCCGTGCCGCGGCATGGGCCCGCCGGTACAGCTCGGCCATCACGGCCGAGCTGGGCGGAAGCAGGTCCTCGGTCCCCCGGGGAGGCAAGAGCTCCACCTACGAAATCTCCAGGAGGAACGGGTTGGTCCGGCGCTCCAGGCCCACGGTGGTGTCCGGGCCGTGGCCCGGGTACACGGGCAGGGGGTCGGCCAGGGCGAGGAACCTGCGGAGCGACTTCTCCATGTCCTCTGCAGAGGAGTTCGGGAAGTCCGACCGCCCGATGGATCCCCGGAACACCAGGTCCCCGGCGAACAGCCATCCGTCCGTGGCGAAGCAGACGCTCCCGGGGGTGTGACCCGGCGTGTGCAGCACCTCGATGGAGAACCCGGCGAAATCCAGCCGGTCCCCGTCCACCACGGTGCGAACCTCCTTCACCGGGATGGGGGGGACGGGGAACCCGGACCCCCAGGCCCGGGGATCCTCCAGGGCCAGCCGGTCGGCCTCGTGCATGTACAGCGGCAGGTCGTCGCCGCAGAACTCGCCGGCCGACCCGATGTGGTCGAAGTGCCCGTGCGTGGCGAGGACCGCCACCGGTCGCTTCCCCGCGTCACGAAGCATCGCGTGGACGCGGTCCGGGGAGAACCCCGGATCGATCACCACGGCCTCATCGGTGCCGTCCGCGGCCACCAGCCAGCAGTTCGTCCCGAAGTCGTTGCGGTCGAACACGTCCAGGTACATGGGTCCCATGGACCAGCCAGTCTAGCGAGCGGCTCCGCCGGACCCCTGAGGGGTCAGTCGGGCGGGGCGCGGCGTTCGCCGTAGCGGGGAGCCGTGTGGCAGGGGCAGGAGTGGTCTCCGCAGCTCCTCGACGGCTCCGGGCCGGCGTCCCAGACGAGCCCGGACATGTCCAGGGCGTGGTACTGGACGCATCCACAGCTGGCGCACAGCGTCAGCTCCGCCTCGTGCAGCCGGCCCTCGGGGTCGGCCCGGGTGAAGTTCGAGGCCGCCGACATGCCTTCATTGTGACACTACTGTCAGGGGAGATGCAACAAGAAGCAACCCCTCCGTGTGGCTCCCGTCATCGTCAGCCCGCGCCGGAAGGCCCGGAGGCGTCGATGACGAGCGTCACCGGTCCGTCGTTCACCAGCTCGACCTCCATGTGCTCCCGGAAAGCCCCGCGCTCGACGCGCGCACCGAGGGACTCCAGCTCGCGGCAGAACCGCTCGACGCGCTCGCTCGCCACCTCCGGCGGAGCGGCCGCGACCCACGACGGCCGCCGGCCCTTGCGAACGTCGCCGTACAGCGTGAACTGGGGGACCACCAGGACGCTCCCACCCACGTCCGTGAGCGAGCGGTTCATCTTCCCGGCGTGGTCCTCGAACACCCGCAGGTGGAACACCTTCTCGGCCAGTGACCGCTCCTCTCCCGCGGGGTCGTCCGCGCCCACGCCGAGGAGCAGGAGCAATCCCCGTCCGATCTCCCCGACCATCTCGCCGCGGACATGGACCGATGCCCGGATCACCCGCTGGAGCACCACCCTCATGGACGGATCATCGCGGGAAACCGCGGCGGCCGTCGTGGCCGGCCCGGGGCCTCAGGCCGGAGGGTTTCCCTCCACGGGGACCATCATCCGGGTCTCCGCGGTCTCCCCCTGGGCCCGCCGGAGCGGCACCACGTGCTCCAGCCACTCCCGCACGAAGTCCTCCAGCCGTCCTTCGGCCACGGTGTACATCCGGAGCTGCGATCGCCTCACCGCAACCTCCTCGTCGAGTCGCTACCGGGGCACGACGCGGTAGGCGTCGAAGACGTTCTCGATGCCCTTCACCGCGGACAGGATGCGGGACAGGTGGGTGATGTCGGCGAGCTCGAACGTGAACCGCTGGATGGAGATGCGGTCTTTCCCCACCTGGGACGTGGCCGACAGGATGCTCACGTGGTGTTCGGCGAGGACCGTGGCGATGTCTCCCAGGAGCTTCTGCCGGTCGATGGCCTCCACCTGGATGCCCACCACGAACGAGGTGGCCCGTCCCTCCCGCCAGGCCACCTCCACCAGCCGCTCCGGCTCCCGCGCCAGCGCGCGGGCGTTCGGGCAGTCGGCCCGGTGCACGCTCACGCCCTGGCCCCGCGAGACGAACCCGATGATCTCGTCACCGGGGACCGGCATGCAGCACCGAGCCAGGCGGACCCACACGTCGGTGGAGCCGCTCACCACCACGCCGCCGTCCGTCTCGCGCTTGATGCGGACCGGACGGGCCAGGGGGACGTCTTCGACGTCCTCGTCCGTCCCCTCGTCGGCCAGGATCCGGGTGAGGCGGGCCACCACCGACTGCGGCGAGACGTGCCCCTCGCCGATCGCCACGTACATCGCCTGGAGGTCCGGGTACTTGAGGTCCCCGGACACCTGGGACAGCAGCTCCTCGGTGGCCAGGCGCTTGAACGGCACCCCCTGCTTGCGCATGGCCCGCTGGAGCAGGTCCTTCCCCAGCTCCAGCGCGTCCTCCCGCCGTTCCCGGGAGAACCACTGCCGGACCTTGGTGCGGGCCCGGGGGGTCTGGACGATCTGCAGCCAGTCCCGTGATGGCCCGGCGTCCTGGGCCCGCGACGTCAGGACCTCGACCGCGTCGCCGGTCTGGAGCCGGTATCCCAGCGGCACCAGCTTGCCGCCCACCTTGGCCCCGATGCACCGGTGCCCCACGTCGGTGTGGATGGCGTAGGCGAAGTCGATGGGCGTGGCGCCGGCCGGGAGCTCGATGACGTCGCCCTTCGGGGTGAAGACGAAGACCTGCCCCTCGTACAGGTCGATCTTCAGCCCCTCCATCAGCTCCCGGGGGTCGGAGGTCTCCTTCTGCCACTCCAGCACGCGCCCCAGCCACGCCAGCTCGGCCTGCTCCGTGCCCTTCTTGCCCTTGGCCCCCTCCTTGTACCGCCAGTGGGCGGCGATGCCGTACTCGGCCACCCGGTGCATCTGGTGGGTCCGGATCTGGATCTCCAGGGGCTTGCCCTGGGGGCCCACCACCGTGGTGTGCAGGGACTGGTACATGTTGAACTTGGGCATCGCGATGTAGTCCTTGAACCGCGCCGGGACCGGCTTCCACAGCGAGTGGATGGCGCCGAGGGCCGCGTAGCAGTCGCGCACGGAGTCCACCAGGACCCGGATGCCCACCAGGTCGTAGATCTCGTTGAACTCCTTGCCCCGCAGGACCATCTTCTCGTAGACGCTGTACAGGTGCTTGGGCCGGCCGTCGATGTCGGCCTTCAACTTCATCTCGCGGATCTTGCCCCGGACCTCCGAGATCACGCCCTCCAGGTACTCCTGGCGTTCGCCGCTGCGCTTCTCCACCAGCGAGGCGATCTCGGTGAACGTCTTGGGATGCAGTGTGGCGAACGAGAGGTCCTCGAGCTCCCACATGATCCGGTGCACGCCCAGGCGGTGCGCCAGAGGAGCGTAGATCTCGAGGGTCTCGGTGGCCTTGGCCCGCTGCTTCGGTTCCGGCAGCGACCCCAGGGTGCGCATGTTGTGGAGCCGGTCGGCCAGCTTGATCAGCAGGACCCGGATGTCCTTGGCCATGGCCACGAACATCTTCCGGACGTTCTCGGCCTGCTCGGCCTCCTTCGACCGGAACGTGATCCGGTCGAGCTTGGTCAGGCCGTCGACGATCACGCTGACCAGCGGGCCGAACTCCTTGCCGATGTCCTCCAGCGTGAGGTCGGTGTCCTCCACCACGTCGTGGAGGAGCGCGGCCTGGAGGGTGACGGTGTCCATCCCCAGGTCGGCCAGGATCGTGGTCACTCCGAGGGGGTGCGCGATGAAGTCCTCGCCGGAGATACGCTTCTGGCCCCGGTGCGAGACCTCGGCGAACGCGTAGGCCCGCTGGATCTCCTTGATGTCGACCCGGGGACTCTCGCTCTTGATCCGGCGGATCAGGGCCTCGAGGCCCTCGGCCGGGCCGGAATCGCCCGGGAGCAGGCGCGACAGCAGGCCACCCTTGCGCTCGGCCCGGACCTGCTCCTGGTTCTGCACGCGAACCTCCTGGAGCAAGTGTAGCGACGGTCGCGCTCCAGACCAGGCCGGAACTGTCCCGAACGAATGGAGGCGTGAGCTTTGGGCTAGGCGGTGTCGGCCTTGAACTGGCCCTTCAGGGACCGGGTGCTGGTCCACTCCCGGCCCTCACGCTCGGCGATCAGGCGGCCCAGCTCGTCGGCCTCGTCGTCCGTCAGGCCCTGCTTCTGCCGCTTGGCCACGAGCTCGTCGAACCGCGCCCCGCCGGCCCGGGGGTTGGCTTCGGCGTGGCCCATCTCGGGGGAGATCTCGGAGATGGTCTCCTCCTCGACCAGCTCCTGGCTCAGGGTGGTCTCCCGCTCCTCCTCCTCGTCCTCCTGGGAGATCGTGCCCGGGCCTCCCGGGGACTCCAGCACGGCGCCGGCGCCGCCCGCGCCCACGCCTCCGGCACGCTCCCCCACCGGCTGCGGCTCGGGCGTGCGGTCCTCGTCGGCCGCTCCCCGCTGCTCGGCTGGAACCCCGGGAGACTCCTCGGTGGGGGCCACGTCCGCGGTGGACGGCGGGTCCTCGGTCGTGTCGTCCTCTGGCATTCGAGCCATCTCCCCGGGTCAATGCGAGGTTCCGGCGGAAGGCTACCCGCCCTCCGCTGCATCTGCACCTTTGCGTCCACGCAGGCTTCGATCGGGGGACAAGGCTCCGGCCTGGGTCACCACGCGAGGGACGCCGCGGCGCTCCGCCTCCTGCCAAGGGCGGCCACCAGGGCCCGGTAGGCTCCCCGGCCCCGGGCCAGCGACAGCACCTCGGCCGCCAGACCGGGCGGCGGCGTGATCCGGCCCTCCGGCCAGGGAGCGCCGCCGTCGCGAGGAGTGGGCCTCGACGAAGCCGAGGCTCCCATCAGTAAGAGATCAGCGAGAAGAAGTCATAGCTCTGGACCTTCTTGCGCCCCTTGAGGAACTCGAGCTCGATGAGGCAGGCGATGCCGACCACCTTCGCCCCGAGCCCCTCCACCAGGGTGGCCGTGGCCCGGGCCGTCCCGCCGGTGGCCAGCACGTCGTCGACGATCAGGACCCGCTCGCCGGGACGCAGCGCGTCGGTGTGGATCTCGAGGGTCTCCGAGCCGTACTCCAGCTCGTACTGGGCCGCCGTGGTCGCCCAGGGCAGCTTCCCGGCCTTGCGCACGGGGACGAACCCCGCGCCGAAGTGATATGCCACCGGCGAGGCCAGGATGAACCCGCGGGCCTCGATCCCGACCACCTTGTCCACCGACCCCCGCCCGAAGTGCACCACGATGAGGTCGATGACCGTCGAGAAGGCCAGGGGGTCGGCCAGCAGCGGCGTGATGTCCTTGAACACCACCCCGGGCTGGGGGAAGTCCGGAACGTCCCTGATGGTGGCCTTGATCTTGTCGATGTCCACGGGTCCCCCTTCTCGGCGCCGCCCGGCATCCTAGTGCACCGGGCCATCCGGGGCCGCGCGGGCGCACCCGACCATTGGGGTTCGGACGCGAACTACCGGCGGCGGCGCTTCGCGGCGGACGAGCGCTTCTTGGACTTCGCTCGGCCCCCTCCGCCGCCGGATCGCTGCCCGGACCGCTTCCCGCCGGACGCCGGCCTGCCCGCCCCGCCCCGCGGCGCGGACTCGCCCGCACCCCCACCGGCCCCGTCGCCTGACGCCGCGCCGTCGCCCCCTGCGGGAGCGGGCGCCGGGCGGGCGCCGGAGACCGGGCCTCCCACCGGACGGAGGGTCCGGGTCGTGCCGGGGGCCGCCGGGCCCCGGCCGGCCGCCGCCCGGGCCGCGCGGAGCTGGATCTGCTGGTAGCGCGGCTCCCGCTCCTTCAGCAACGCGAGGATGGGCGAGGCCACGAAGATCGACGAGTACGCTCCCGAGGCCACCCCGATGAACAGGGCGAAGGCGAAGTCCTTGAGCGTGTCGCCGCCGAACAGCAGCAGGGCCGCGATCGGCATGAGCACCACCAGGGACGTGTTCACCGACCGCATCAGGGTCTCGTTCAGTGACAGGTTCACCACGCCGGAATAGGTGTCCCGGGCCACCAGCGCGATCGACTCGGTGTTCTCCTTGACCCGGTCGAAGATGACCACGGTGTCGTACAGCGAGTACCCCAGGATCGTGAGGATGGCGATCACGGTCTCCGGCGTGACCTCCCGTCCCACCAGCGCGTAGATCCCCGCGGTGATGACGAGGTCGTGGGCCAGGGCCGTGAGTGCCGAGCCGGCCATCTTCCACTCGAACCGGAACGTGATGTAGATGGTCACCAGGACCAGGAACACGATCAGGCCCTGGACGGCCTTCTGCGAGATCTGGGACCCCCAGGTGGCGCCCACGTCGTCGATCACGATCTCGGAGGTGGTGGTCCCGGCCTGGCCGGCCAGCTCGTTCAGCAGCTTGGCCCGGGCGTCGCCGCCGATGTCCTTGACCTCCACGTCCCCGGGCTGCACGCCGCCGCGCTCGGCGAGCGAGGCGACGACCGCGTCGGTGGTGTCCTGGGACAGGTCCCGCACCAGGATGTCCTCGCCGTCGATCCCGGCCTGCTTGCCCAGGGCCTCCAGGATCTCCTTCGGAGTGGGCGGGCCGGCGGCCGTCGGGGACACGCTGGGGGACGCGCTCGGGGTCGCCCCCGGGCTGGTCGACGGCGTGGGCGACGGCGCCGGCTGCGGCTCGCGGTGCAGCGGCTCGGTCTTGATGACCACGGTCCCGTCGAGGATCCGGACCGCTGCGCCGGCCCGCCCCAGCGAGGCCATGGTCTTCTCCACGTCCTTGACCTTCAGGTCTTTGGTGGGCCGGTACACGATCGTGACGTCGTGCGATTTCCCCACCACGTCCTGGGCCCGCTTGATGACGATCCGGACCTCCTGCCCGGTGAGCTTCAGGCGGGGATGGAGGATCCCGAACTCGGCCAGAGCCCCCTGGAAGCTCTCCTCGCTGGCCCCGGCCGTGTTCGTGAGGGTGTACCGGGTCTGCGGCGGCCCACCGAGGTCGTTCAGGGAGCGTGTCCGCACCACCACCTGGGACCCCCCGGACCCCGTCCCCTTCACCTGCACCACCGCGTCGTTCCGGCCGTACTTCGACAGGATCCCGACGACGTCCGGTGTCGTGACGCCGGTGTTGTTCGGGTACTGGAGCTGGGCGCCTCCCTCGAAGTCGATCGAGTAGTTGAGACCCCGGACCGCGAGCCCGATGAGCGACAGCAGGATGAAGGTGCCGGACAGCGCGAACCAGTACCGCTTGTGAGCGATGACCTTGAGGCGGGGCTGCCGATGCCCCCGGAACGTGGCGATGGCCTCGCCGATGTTCATTCGGAGCCCCCGGCGATCGCGGGCACCGGGTCCGCGGCGACGCCGCTTCGCAGGCCGAACCCCCGCATGTTCACCAGCCGCTCGTTGCGAGCGATCAGGAACACCGTGGGCCGCTTGAAGAAGTAGACGACGAACATGTCGAGGGCCGTGGCGAAGCCCAGGGTCAGGGCGAACCCGCGCACCGACCCGATCGAGACCACGTACAGCACGAGCGCCGCCAGGATGGTCACCGTGTCGGCGGTGTAGATCGTCCTCCAGGCCCGCTTGAAAGCCGGCTGCACCGACGATCGCAGGGTCTTGCCCTCGCGGACGTCGTCCTTCAGCCGTTCGAAGAACACGATGTAGGAGTCGGCGGTGATGCCGAGGGACACGATGATGCCGGCCACGCCGGCCAGCGACAGGGCGTACCCCACCGTCTTCCCGGCCAGGGACACGATGGTGATCGCGAGGATGGCCCAGATGATCATCCCGGCCCAGGTCACCAGGCCCAGGGCCCGGTAGTAGAACAGCAGGTACAGCATCAGGAGGGCCAGCCCGACCAGGCCGGCGACGAGGCCCTTGTGCAGGGACTCCTTGCCCAGCGTCGGGCTGACCGTGGACACCTGCTGCTTGGCGAGCTCCACCGGCAGGGCACCCTCGGACAGCACCAGCGCCAGGTCTTTTGCCTCCGACTCGGTGAACGAGCCGGTGATCTCCCCCCGCCCGCCCGTGATGGGCTCGTTGATGGTGGGCGCGGACTCCACGTTGTGGTCCAGGACGATGGCCAGCTGCTTGTTCACCAGGCGCGTGGTGACCTCGCCGAACTTCTTGGTCCCGTCGCCCGTCAGCACGAAGTTGATCTGCCACCCCACCTTCCCCCCGGTGGTCGAGGAGGCGGTCTGGAACACGGCGGTGGCCTTGGCGATGGCGTCACCGGTGATCTCGACCTTGCCCATCGAGTACGCGTTGAATACCCCGGGGACGTCCTCGCCCAGGTAGGTCACGGTCTTGTTCGCGAGGTCGGCGTCCCGGCACCCCGGCTTGCTGATCTGGGCCACGGGACAGTCCACGAGCTTGGGGTTCGAGCACGCCTTGAGCTTCTCAGCGAACTCCGGCGCGCACCCCGTGAAGTGGGTCTTCGGCGTGTACGGGGCGGTGGAGAGCACCTCGCGCTCCTCCAGGCGGGCGGTTCGCCCGATGAGGTCCAGCAGCCGCTGCTGGCCGTTCGAGATGATGGCCGCCTGGGCGGCCTCCTTGGAGGGGAAGTCACACCCGAGGGAGCCTCCGGTGGACGGGAACGCGCAGAACTTCCCGCCCCGCCCCGGGGTTCTCCCCTTGGCCAGGCCGGGGACCTCCACGGAGATGTTCCGGTCGCCCACCACGCCGACCACGGGCTCCGCCACGCCCAGGGAGTCGATCCGGCTCCGGATGTTGTCCGCGGCGCGCTGGAGGACGTCGTCCGGCGTGCCCTCCGGGGCCTCCAGGGTCACGGAGATCCCGCCCACGAGGTCCAGTCCGTACTGGGGGCGGAGGTCGAGGACGAACCCGGCGACCGACGCCGCCACGACGGCGGCAATCATCAGCAGGGACAGCTTCAGGCGGCGCGTGTTCTTCACAGCAGATTGGCTCCATTGATGGTCAGCCGGAAACGACAGTCAAGCGTCTCGGCAGCGCGCCGGCACATGACCATCCGGCCCAGGAAGATCTCGAAATACTCCATGACGTGGCTGATCTCGGTGTCGATCGTGAGTTCGAGGGTGACCGTTCGGGCGTCTGAGTCTACCCGGAGGAACGATTGTTCGGCGGCGTAGTTGACGCGGTCGTGGATGTCGAACTCGAGCTCGGCTCGCTTGCGGACCCGGCTCCGGTGGACGTCGGACTTGTCGGCCAGGATCACCGCCGAGGCCACCGGACCGACCGCGTGTCCGTCGGCCTCCTCGTGGTTGGCCACGGCGGCGACGATCGTGGCCAGGTCCTCCGCCGGCACATCGCGACGCAGGACCTGGTACACCAGGAGACCCCCGGTCTGCCCGTGCATCTCCCGGGCCACCATGTTCCCCACGTCGTGGAGATACGCCGAGACGTGGGCCAGGTTCGCGGTGTGCTCGCCGTACCCCAGCCGGCTCATGAGGTTGAACGCGATCCGCCCGGTGAGGTTGGCGTGGCGGAACCCGTGCTCGGTGTAGCCGAGCCCCTTCATCACCCGGTCCGCCGACGCGATGAACATCGACAGCTCCTCGTTGTGCGCGATCGAGTCGAAGGTGACCGAGGCCAGCGGGGCACGGTCCTCGTCCTGCCGTTCCGCGGCCAGGACTCGGGACTCGTCGGCGGCCAGCTCGCGGATGGGCTGGTCGCTGGCCGGCTGGTCGGGGTCGGGGCGACGCTTCCGCCCCCCCGACGGATCTGGCGTCGCGGCCTCCGGGCTCACCTCCGCTCGCCGGCCCCCTCGTCCGTGCCGGAGTCGGTGCCGGACTCGGAGCCGCCCTCGGCCTCGTCGAACTCCGTGTCCTCCTCGGCCATGAGCTTGCGGGCGACGGCGCTCCGCAGGAAACGCAGCTCGGTGCCGGGAGCCACCTCCAGGAGCACGGACTCGTCGTCCACCTCCCGGACCACGCCGAACAACCCGCCGATGGTCACGACCTCGTCGCCCTCGTCGATGCTCTGGATGAGCTCGCGCTGGGCCCGGGTCCGGCGCTGCTGGGGCCGGATCAGAAGGAAGTAGAACACCACGCCGATCAGGAGGATGGGCAGCAGCGAGACCAGGGCGCTGCCGCCATTGGTCTTGTCCGCTGCCAGGATCGTGAAGGTGGAGATCATGTGGGTACGGCCTCCTTGAAGCCCGAACGAGTCTACAGGGCCGACCGAAGGTTGGGCCGGGCCGTCACGTGAGCGGGAGGGCTCCCTCCGGCGACAGGCCCAGGTGGCGGTAGGCCCGGTCCGTGGCCACCCGGCCCCGGGGGGTCCGCTTCAGGAACCCCAGCTGGAGCAGGTACGGCTCGTACACGTCCTCGATGGTCTCGGTCTCCTCCCCCACGCTGGCCGCGAGCGTGGAGAGCCCGACCGGCCCGCCCTCGAACTTGCGGATGAGCGTGGACAGGATCGCCACGTCGAGCTTGTCCAGGCCCACGTCGTCCACCTCGAACAGCTCCAGGCCTCCCCGCGCGGCCTCCGTGGTGATCCGGCCGTCGCCGCGGACCTCGGCGAAGTCCCGGACCCGACGCAGGAGGCGGTTCGCCACACGGGGTGTCCCCCGGGCCCGGCGTGCGATCTCCTCGGCGCCGGTGTGCTCGATGTGAACCCCCAGGATGCGGGCCGACCGGACCACGATGCGGGCCAGGTCCTCGGCGGAGTAGTAGTCGAGCCGGGGAGCGAACCCGAACCGCTCCCGGAGCGGCAGCGTGAGCATCCCGGGACGGGTGGTCGCCGCGACCAGCGTGAACCGGGGGAGGTCCAGCCGGATGGACCGGGCCGCCGGCCCCTTGCCGATCACGACGTCGAGCTTGAAGTCCTCCAGGGCCGAATAGAGGACCTCCTCCACGGCGCGGGGCATGCGGTGGACCTCGTCCACGAACAGGACGTCGCCGTCGTCCAGGTTCGTCAGGATCGCCGCGAGGTCCCCGGCCCGTTCCAGGGCGGGGCCGGAGGTCGGGCGGAACCCCACCTGCATCTCGTGAGCCACGATCCCGGCCAGCGTGGTCTTGCCCAGCCCCGGGGGCCCGGAGAACAGGAGGTGGTCGGCGAGCTCGCCCCGGGCCCGGGCTCCCTCGATGAGCAGCCCCAGCTGTTCCTTGACCCGCTCCTGGCCCACGAACTCCGGCAGGGTGGCGGGCCGCAACGCGGCGTCGAGCTCGCGGTCGTCGTCGCGGAGTTCCCCGCCCACCACCTGGACGTCGTCGTCGGGCCGTTCCAGATCGGTCACGCCCCCCACGCTATCGCCCCACGGTCTGGAGCGCCCTGCGCAGGAGATCCTCCACCGGCGACTCGCCGTCGGCGGCCACGACCTCCATGGCGTCGCGGGCCTCGGCCGGCGTGAGCCCCAGGGCCAGCAGGGCCTCCCGGACCTCCGACAGGGGCCCGGAGACGACCGCGTCGCCCGCGCCCAGCCTGTCCTTGAGGTCCACCACGATCCGCCCCGCGGTCTTCTTCCCCACCCCGGGGACGGTGGCCAGGGCGGCGACGTCGCCCGCGGCGACGGCCCGGCGGAGCCCGTCGGGGGTGTGGACGGACAGGAACGCCAGCGCGAGCTTCGGCCCGATCCCGCTCACGGTGGTCAGGAGGTCGAACATGTGCCGCTCCTCGGCCGTGCCGAACCCGAACAGCACCATGGCGTCCTCGCGAACGTGCAGCCGTGTGAACACGCGCACTCTCCGGCCCACGGAGGGGAGCCTGGCCAGCGTGGAAACGGGGACCAGGACCTCGTAGCCCACGCCGCCCACTCCCACCACCACGCGGTCGGCCGACCTCTCCACGACCTCGCCCTCCAGGAACGAGATCACCGCCCGGACCTCCTCACGAGTCCCACCGAGGGAGCCGGCGGCGGCCCGCCACGGCCAGGGGCGTGACTTTGGCCAGGGCCTGCCGGACGTCGGCCCGCGCGGCCTCCTTGTGGAGGCGCCGCAGCGGGGACTGGGTGAGGTGGCAGAACGCCACGGCCACGGCGTCGGCGGCGTCGGGCTGGACAGGGATGCCCTCCAGGCCGTGGGTCCGGACAAGGGCGGCCCTGACCTGCTCCTTGCCCGCGTTGCCGATCCCCGTCACGGCCATCTTCACCTCGAGCGGCGCGTACTCCTCCACCGGGATGCCGGCGTCGGCGGCGGCCAGGAGGATCACCCCCGTGGCCCGGGCCACGCTCATGGCGCTGCCCACGTTCCGGCCCCACATCAGGCGCTCCACAGCGAGCGCCGCTGGCTGGTGGTCGCCGATGGCGTCGCGGACGGCGCCGTACACCATCCGCAGGCGCCCGGCCTCCTCGAGCCCGGCCGGGGTCCGCACGGTGTGGGACCACACCAGGGAGGGCCGCCCGCCGGCGGCGGCGACCACCGCCAAGCCCGCGGTGGCGATCCCCGGGTCCACGCCGAGCACGGCGCCTTCGAACACCTGTTCACTCTAGGCGGGGCCGGCCGCGGACGCAATCACATCCGTGGGATTTCGTGCCCACCGGCGAACGTCGGCCGGACGCGGGGAAAGGAAGAGTCGGTCTTTCGCCCCTGGTATCGCCGCGGGCCCACCGTTTCCGGAGCCAGGGAAGGGCGAGGCCGCCAAAGGAAGGGAAGATCAGGACCCAAGACCGAGGTGGATCCGGGGACGGCGCGGGGAGGTCCTACGCCGCCAGGACTAGCCGGCTTCGGCCAGGACGTCCTCGGGGATGTCGAAGTTGGCGTAGACGGCCTGGACGTCCTCGCTGTCCTCGAGGGCCTCGACCAGGGCCAGGACGGTCCTGGCCTGCGAGCCCTCCACCGGGACGGTGAGGGTGGGAGCCATGGTGACCTCGGCCGAGGCCAGCGCCATGCCGGCCGCCTCCAGGGCCTGCTTCACCTGGTGGAACGGGGACGGGTCGGTGGTGATCTCCCAGTGGCTCTCCGCGTCCGAGACGTCGTCCGCCCCTGCCTCCAGGGCCAGCTCGAGGACCCGATCCTCGTCCGGGGCCGATTCCTTCTCCACCAGGATCACGCCCCTGCGCTGGAACATCCACGCAGTGCTCCCGGGGTCGCCCAGCGAGCCGCCCAGCCGGGTGAAGGCGTGGCGTATCTCCTGGCCGGTCCGGTTGCGGTTGTCGGTCATGGCCTCCACCAGCACCGCCACGCCGCCGGGGGCATAGCCCTCGTACGTGATCTCCTCGTACCTGGCCCCCTCGATCTCGCCTGTGCCGCGCTTGATGGCGCGTTCGATGTTGTCGCCGGGGACCGAGCTCTCCCTGGCTTTCTGCACGGCCGAGGCCAGTGTCATGTTGCCCTCGACGCTTCCCCCACCCTCGCGCGCGGCCACCTCCACCGCGCGGAGCAGCCGGGCGAACACGGCCGACCGGCGCTGGTCGGTGGCCTCCTTCTTGCGCTTGATCGTGCTCCACTTGGAGTGGCCGGACACGGCGACTCAGACCTTCCCGAGGAGGTATTCGTGGAGGCGGCTCTCCCTCACCAGCTCGGGATGGAACGACGCCACAAGCAGGTTCCCCTCCTCGGCCACCACCGGCTTGCCGCCGTGCTCGGCCAGGACGTGCACCTCCGGCCCAAGGTCCTCCACCGCCGGCGCGCGGATGAACACGCCCCGCACCGGTTCGTCGATCCCCTCGACCTCCAGATCGGCCTCGAACGAATCCACCTGCCGGCCGTACGCGTTGCGGCGCACCGTGATGTCGACCAGGCCGAGGAGCGGCTCGCCGCCCTCCACGCGCTCCGCCATCACGATCATCCCGGCGCAGGTCCCGAGCATGGGCATGCCCTTCCAGGCCCGCTGCCGGATCGGTTCGATCAGGTCATGCTGCCGGGCCAGCTTCCCGATGGCGGTGGACTCGCCGCCCGGGATCACCAGGGCCTCGACATCGGCGAGGTCCTCCGCGGTCCGGACCTCCACCGGCTCCACGCCGAGGTCGCGGAGCACGAACCCGTGCTCCCGGAAGTCTCCCTGCAGCGCCAGCACCCCGACCTTCATCGAGTGCAAGGATAGCGATGCGTGCGGGCGTCGATCCGAGATCGGTTCGCTCAGGAGAACGCTCGAGGGGGCCAAACCGCTGCTTCCCGAAGCCTCGGCGATGGCCGTGGTGAGCGGGAATACCCTCCGGGCACACCCGGAAAAGGGGGTCCAGGGCTGGTGCTCACCGCAGATCGAGGTGAACGTTCGCCCGCTACCAGCCGCGGGTCTGGAGGAGGCCGTCCTCGCCGATCTCGGCGATGTCCTGGCCCCGCATGGGCTCGCCGAGGCCGCGGGAGATCTTCGCCAGGACGTCGGGGTCGTTGAAGTAGGTGGTGGCCTCCACGATGGCCTTGGCCCGGGAGGGCGGGTCCTCGGACTTGAAGATGCCGCTCCCCACGAAGTTGCCCTCCACCCCGAGCTGCATCATCAGCGCGGCGTCGGCCGGCGTGGCGATCCCGCCGGCGGCGAAGTTCACCACCGGCAGCTTGCCCGCCGCGGCCACCTGGCGGACCAGCTCGAGCGGCGCGCCCAGGTTCTTCGACTCGTGGACCAGCTCCTCGGGCCCCATGGTGGTCAGCCGGCGGATCTGGGTGGTGATCGTGCGGACGTGGCGGACGGCCTCGACGACGTTGCCGGTGCCGGCCTCGCCCTTGGTGCGGATCATCGCGGCTCCCTCGGCCAGGCGCCGGAGAGCCTCCCCCAGGTCCCGGGCCCCGCACACGAACGGCACCGTGAACTGCCACTTGTCGATGTGGTGATCCTCGTCGGCCGGCGTGAGGACCTCGGACTCGTCCACGTAGTCCACCCCGAGGGCCTGCAGGATCTGCGCCTCGACGAAGTGCCCGATGCGGGCCTTGGCCATCACCGGGATCGAGACCGTGTTCATGATCTCCTCGACCTTGGAGGCATCGGCCATCCGCGCCACGCCGCCCTCGGCCCGGATGTCGGCGGGCACGCGCTCCAGGGCCATCACCGCGACCGCACCGGCATCCTCCGCGATCCTGGCCTGCTCGGCGGTCGTGACGTCCATGATCACGCCGCCCTTCAGCATCTCGGCCAGCCCGGACTTCACCCGGAACGTGCCCGTCTCCCGCTGCTCCACCGAACTCGCCTCCCGCCCGCTCATGCGTCGCAGCCAGTCTACCGCCGGGGTGCCCCGTCTCCGGGGGGGCGCGGGGGCCTACCTCGCGATGTCCACCGCGAGGTCGTCCGGGAGAAGCTCGATCCACGTGGTGCCGGGCGCGAGGTCGATCGCGTGGCCCTTGGCGTCCCGGTAGGTGACGGGATCGCCGAGCGTCGCGCGGCTCCAGGTGCCCCTGATGACGCGCCCGTTCCGGAACACGTACAGGTCGCCCTTGCCGGTGGTGACGACCTCCGGGGAGGCGTTGCCGGCGGCGTCGGTGATGCCGGTCGTGCGGATCTTCGACACCTGGACCACCACGTTCGTGGCGCCGATCACCGAACCCCCCTCCAGCTGGGCCGGGCCCGTGTCGTAGGACCGGGCCCACACGCCGCGCTTCGCCCTGTACGTCCACGTCACGTCCGCGGTCGGCGAGAAGTCGAGGTGGACGGAGACCGCCCGCTTCGCCGTCGCCGGCACGTCCTTGGAGAACGCGAGCACCTCCTCCGGCCCGCCGCCGGCGGTCCCGCCGGACCGGTACAGACCCCGGGTGGACGTGTACAGATTGTGCGGCGCGTCGCGGTCGGGGTCGCGCGTGTAGGCCTTCTCGGCCGACGGCGCCTGGAAGTTCACGTCGTTCAGCCCGGATTGCTGGACGCGCTTCTCCACCGGCGGAGCGCCCCCGGCGAACCCGAACAGGGTCTGGGTCCCGAACTGCAGCAGGATGTCGACGTCGGTGAACCGGGCGCTCCGGACCGGCCCGACCCGCTTCGCGTCGTGGCACTGGAAGATCACGATGAACCGGGTGATGCCGCCCTCCACCGGTTCTTCGTAGACCACGTCCGCGGCTTGGAGCCCGGCCTGGGGCCGGGCTTCGGGGAGGTTCTCCACCTTCACCGCCAGGGCCGGCCGGTAGGGGGCCTCCCCCGACGCCGGCTTGAAGCCGGTGAGCGGACAGGTGGCGGGCTTCTTCACGATGTCGCCGATGATCGGCACCTTGTCGGCGTGGCCGGTCAGGGCCAGCACGCCGATCCCGGCGGCCACGACCGCGGCGCCGGCGGAGATCCCGGCGACCCACTTCCCACGACGGCTCATTGCCACGACGACGACCTCCTCACAGGGGCAACGGTTCCCGGGGTTCGCATGTCGGGTGCGCCCGATCCGAACTGGGGGGAGATCGGAGCGACCCGATCCTACCCGCGGTTCCCCGGGTGCTCAACGAACCCCAGGCGGACCGCCACGATTTCTCGACACGGTCGACGGGCCGCCGCTACATCTCCTCGAGGATCCGGATGCGCTCTGCGATCGGAGGGTGGGTGGAGAACAGCTTCTCCATGAACCCCATGCGCTCCCCCTGGACCCGGGAGGGCTGGTCCAGCCACAGGTGGGCGGTGGCGTTGTTCGCGCTGCGCATGGCGTGCGGGGCGGCCTGGATCTTCCGGAGGGCGGCGGCCAGCCCCGGGGGGTACCGGGTCAGCATGGCCCCCTGGGCGTCGGCCAGGTACTCGCGGCGGCGGCTCACCGCGAACTTGATGAGCTGCGCGAACAGCGGCGCCAGGATCAGCAGCAGGATGCCCACCCCCGCCGCGATGAGCGCCGCGGGGCCGCCGCCCCGGTCGCTCCCCCGCCGGCCCCCGAACCCGCCCCACCAGAACCACCGGAGCATGAACTCGGCCACCAGCACGATGGCGCCGACCAGCGTGGCCACCACCGTCCCGACCAGGATGTCCCGGTCGACGATGTGGGACATCTCGTGGCCCACCACACCCTCGAGCTCCACGCGGTTCATCGTGTCGAGCAGGCCCTGGGTCACCGCGATGTGGCTGTGCTCGGGGTCCCGGCCGGTGGCGAACGCGTTCGGGGCCTGCTCCGGCACCACCCACACGCGCGGCTTCGGGATCCCCGCAGCGATCGAGATCCCCTCCACGATGTTGTGCAGGCGGGGCTGCTCCTCCGGCGTGACTTCCCTGGCCCGTGTGGAGGCCAGCACCAGCCGGTCGCCCCACCGGTACGAGGCCCACGACATGACCACCGCGATCACCAGCGCGACGACCAGCCCCACCACGCCGGCCTGGAACAGCAGGCCCAGCGCGTAGCCCACCGCCACGATCAGGACCAGCATGAGCAGCACGAGCAGGACGGTCCGCCGCTTGTTCCTCGCGATCTGCTCGTACACGAAAGGCCCGGGTCTACGGAGAGAAGGTCGTGATCACGGGGCCCCGGGCGGCCGTCTCCTCGATCTCGAAGAACTCGCGGGTCCCGAACCGGAACATGCCCGCCACGACGTTCGACGGGAACGACTGCACCAGGTTGTTCAAGATCGTGACCTGGTCGTTGTAGAACTGCCGGGCGAACGCGATCTTCGACTCGGTGCCGCTCAGCTCCTCCTGCAGCGCCAGGAAGTTCTGGCTCGCCTTCAGCTGCGGGTAGTTCTCGGCCACCGCGATGAGGCGCCGCAGCCCGAACGTGATCTGGTTCTCCGCGCTGGCCTGGTCCTGGACCGTGGATGCCTGCTCGCCCTGGGCCCGGGCCCGGGTGACCTCCTCGAACAGCTGCCGCTCATGGGACGCGTAACCCTTCACCGTCTCCACGAGGTTCGGGATGAGGTCGTACCGCCGGCGGAGCTGGACGTCGATCTGCGACCACGCGTTGTTCACCCGGTTGCGGGTTCGCACGAGCTTGTTGAACACGTACATGACGTAGATCGCCACCAGGGCGACGATCCCGACGACGATCCACACGGCCAGCACGGGCGAATCCTACCGAACGGCCCGCAGGTAGAGGGCCTCCAGGCGTGCAGCGACCCTGTCCCAGGAGTACTCCGCGGCGCGGGCCCGGCCGGCGTCTGCCAGTCGCTGGGCGAGGACGGGGTCGTCCAGGACGGTGCGGACCGCCGCGGCCAGGGCCACCGGATCCGAGGGGGGGACCAGCAGGCCATCCTCGCCATCGCGCACGACCTCCCGGTATCCCGGGATGTCGCTCGCCACCACCGGCAGCCCGGCGGCCATGGCTTCCACCAGGACGATCCCGAAGCTCTCACCGCCGCGGGCCGGGCCCACGAAGACCTCGCACGCGGCCGGGTACGGGGGGAGATCGTCGTGCGGGACGTGGCCGAGCATCGCCACGCGGCGGCGGACCTCCGGCGGGAGGGCGCCGACGGCCTCCCGCTCGGCGCCGTCCCCGGCCACCACCAGCACGGCGTCGGGATGGTCGGCGGCCAGGATCCCGAACGCCTCCACCGCCACCCGGAACCCCTTGCGAGGCTCCAGGCGGTTCACGAACAGGATCCGGCGACCCTCGGGAAGCCCTCCGGCCGGCACGGCGTGGCTGAACAGCTCCACGTCCACGCCGTTGGGCACCACCACCATGCCGTCCCCCATCCGGCGACCGGCGAACGAGGCGGCGGCCTCCGAGACGGCGATCCTGACGTCCAGACGCCGCCACACCCGACGGAGCGCCGGCGCCGCCACGTCCCGCAGCCGGGAGCGCTCAGCGTACGCGTGGAACGTCGCCACCACCGGGGCCTTCGACCGGAGCACCGCGGCCAGGGAGACGCTCGGCGCGAACGGCTCGTGGACGTGCACGAGTTCCGGTTCGAACTCGGCCAGCGCGGCGCCCACCGCGCGGAGCGTGGAAGGCCACGGCGAGATCGGCGCCACGGACCCGTTGTACGGGATCCGCACCGGCCTTCCTGCGATCAGCAATCCTGGCTGGTTCGCCCGACGCTCCCCCGGCGCGATGACCAGAACCTCGTGCCCTCGGCCCCGGAGGTGCTCGGCCAGCTGGCGAACGTGGACCTGCACGCCGCCCGGCGCGTCCCACGAGTAGGGGCAGGCCTGGACGATCCGCATGGCCTACCCGGGGGCCGGAGGCCCCGCCGCGGGAGGAGCGCCCGGTACCGCGGCTGCCCCGTCGCCGTCGTCCCAGGCCGGCTGGAACATGTGCCAGTCGGTGGGCCTGGCCGCGATGGCCCGTTCGAACTCGGCGGCCAGCAGCCGGGTCAGCGCGGTCACGTCGGCCCGCATCTCGCCGGTTCGCTCGATCTCCAGGGGCTCGCCGATGTGGCACAGCCAGCCGTCGTCCGCGGTGTAGGTCGAGCAGGCCAGCAACGGCGCCCCGGTGGACAGCGACAGCAGCGCGGGCCCCGCCGGGACCTTTCGGGTCCGCCCGAACATCTCGCAGTCCACGCCCCGCCCCCCGAGGTCCCGGTCGGCCACCAGCGTCACCACGTAGTTGTCCGCGAGCATCTGGGCGAGCTGGATGCCCGCCGAGCGGTCCTCGGTGAGGGGCACGATCTCCATCCCCAGGTCCAGGCGGTGCTGCAGGAACAGCTCGTACATCCTCCGGGGCTTGAGCTGCTCGGCCACGGCGACCATCTTGTAGTGGCCGGCCAGCCACTTCCCGGCGACGTCCCAGTTCCCCAGGTGGGGCAGGGCAGCGATGCATCCCCGGCCGGCGGCCAGGGCCTTGTCGAGCCGCTCCGCGTTCTGGATGTGGAAGGTCCGGTCGACCCGGTCCCGGTCCCAGGTCCGGACGGCGAACGACTCGTACCAGTACCTCGCGTACAGCGAGAACCCTTCCCGCACGGCCGCCTGGACGAGGTCCGAGCCCGGCGGCCGGCCCAGGACCTGCCCGTAGTTCTTCGAGACCGTGGCGCGGGCCTTCCGCATGAGCCGGTAGCCGGCGCGGGCGTATCCCTCGAACAGCAGGCGGGCGGGCCGCTCCGGCCAGCCCATGGCGATCCGCTCCATCGACGTGTACAGGTGCCAGGCCAGGCGCTGCCCCAGGGTCTCCCGCTCGTCGTCCTCGGGGGGGGCGGCCCGCACGGCCGGGATCTCCGTCACTCGCGCTCCTGCTTCGCCACCTGGCTGGCGCGCACGGCGATCGCCAGGACCGAGATCCCGAGCACCGCGACGAGGGTTCCCCGGAGCCATCCCGGCACCAGCAGGCCCAGGGCCACCAGCCCGTACCGCACCGCCCGGACCGGGACGCTGTCCTCCACCGGGTACCCCAGGGCCTGGCCCCGGGCCCGCTCGTAGGCGGCGATGAAGCTGGCCACGAGCGCCGCGGCGGCCACGGCCGCGGTGACCCGGTCGGCGGTGCGGAGCACCAGCGCCACCGCCGAGAGCAGGCAGCCGTCGAAGGCCCGGTCCACCACCGAGTCCAGGAACAGGTCGACCGGCGGGTGGTCCCGGAGCACCTGCGCTCCCGACACCACCAGCAGGACGCCGGCACCTGCGGCGGCCGCGCCGGCCCATCGCGGCGGGCCCGTGATCACCAGCGCAGTGCCGCCGGCGATCAGCGCCGCGGCCCCTGCGAGCAGCAGTTTCGTCGGCCGGGTCCCCGCCGACACCGATTCGCGCACTCGCACCGGGGCCATCGCGCGCGAGCGTACCACCGCGGGTTTTCGGCCCCGGCCGGGGGTCCGGCGCGCCCGAATGCCGAGGGAGTCTCCGGGACGGTGCACTAGAATCCCCGTTCTCACCAGTCTTCGAGCGGAAGGACGCATCCGTACCCATGAAGACCTACGAGCCCTCGCAGATCCGCAACGTCCTGCTCCTCGGCCACGGCGGCACCGGCAAGACCACGCTGCTCGAGGCCATGCTGTTCGGGTCCGGCGCCGTCACGCGCATGGGCAGGGTCGAGGACGGCAACACCGTCTCCGACCACGACCCCGAGGAGGTCCGCAAGGGCATCAGCGTCTCGCTGTCGCTGGCCCCCGTGGAGACCGGCGGGGTGAAGATCAACGTCCTCGACGCCCCCGGCTACGCGGACTTCGTGGGCGACGTCCACTCGGCCGCCCGGGCCGCCGACGCCGTGCTCCTTGTGGTCTCCGCCGTGGACGGCGTGGAGGTCCAGACCGAGGTGGGATGGGAGCTGGCCGCCGAGCTCGGCCTGCCCCGGGCAATCGTCATCAACAAGCTGGACCGGGAACGGGCCTCGTTCGAACGGACCCTGGACGAGCTGGTGAAGTCGTTCGGGACCCAGGTGGCGCCCCTGCAGTTCCCCATCGGGGAGGAGCACGCGTTCAACGGCGTGGCCGACCTGCTTTCGGGCAAGGCCTACACGTACGACGCGGCCCAGGGCTCCGAGGTGGAATGGCCGGACGACCTCCACGCGAAGGCCGATCCCCTGCGGGAGAAGCTCACCGAGGCCGTGGCAGAGGCCGACGACGCCCTGCTCGAGAAGTACCTCGAGACCGGCAAGCTGTCCGAGGACGAGATCGTGAAGGGCCTCCACGCCGGGTTCGTGGACGCGAAGATCGCGCCGGTGTTCGTCACCGCCGCCGCGAAGCCGGCCGGCATCGACCTCCTCACGAAGTTCATCGCGGACGTGTTCCCCTCCCCCCTGGAGAGGCCCCCGGTCACGGTCACCGGTCCGAAGGGCGAGCAGGAGCGGTCCTGCGACCCGGCCGGCCCGCTCACCGCCCTGGTGTTCAAGACGGTGTCCGACCCCTACGTGGGCCACATCTCGATGTTCCGGGTGTTCTCCGGCAAGCTCCGCCCGGACTCCTCGGTGCACAACGCCACGAAGAAGACCGACGAACGGGTGGGGCAGCTGTTCACGCTGAAGGGGAAGGAGCACGAGACGCTGTCCGAGGTCCCGGCCGGCGACATCGGTGCGGTGGCCAAGCTGGGCCACACCACCACCGGTGACACGTTCTCCACCAAGGACGACCCGGTAACCCTCGCGCAGATCCCCATGCCCGAGCCGCTGCTGGGGATCGCCGTCGAGCCGAAGACGAAGGGGGACGAGGACAAGCTGTCCACCGCCCTGGCCCGGGTCCGCGAGGAGGACCCCACCGTCCGCATCGAGCGGTCCGAGGAGACCCACGAGACCGTGATGTACGGCATGGGCGAGGCCCACCTGGACGTGGTGCTGGAACGGATGAAGCGGAAGTACGGCGTGGACGTCTCGCACCGGCCGGCCCGGATCCCGTACAAGGAGACCATCAAGGGCACGGCCAAGGCCCAGGGCCGCCACGTGAAGCAGTCCGGCGGCCACGGACAGTACGGCGTGTGCTGGATCGAGGTGTCCCCGCTCCCCCACGGCGGCGGGTTCGAGTTCGAGGACCGCATCGTGGGCGGCGTGATCCCCAACCAGTTCATCCCCTCGGTGGAGAAGGGCGTGGTGAAGGCGATGAACGAGGGGGTGGCGGCCGGGTATCCGATGGTGGACATCAAGGTGGTCCTGTACGACGGGAAGTTCCACTCGGTGGACTCCTCCGACATCGCGTTCCAGATCGCGGGGTCCCTCGCAATCAAGGAGGCCGCGCAGCTGGCCGGCGTGTCGCTCCTGGAGCCCATCGTCGAGATGGACATCGTGGTCCCGGACGGCTACGCCGGCGACATCATGGGCGACCTGAACTCCAAGCGCGGCAAGATCCTGGGCATGGAGCAGACCGGCTCGGGCAAGCAGCGAGTCCGGGCCCTGGCCCCGCAGGCCGAGGTGGCCCGGTACTCCATCGACCTCAGGTCGATGACCGGCGGCCGGGGAACGTTCTCGATGAAGTTCTCGCATTACGAGGAGGTCCCCGCCCACCTCGCCCAGAAGATCATCGACGAGGCCAGGAAGGAGAAGGAGGAGGCCCACAAGTAGGGTCGCACTCAGTGGCGACCCCGGCGCCCCGTCCCGTCGAGATCGCCGGCGCACGATGCCGCGTCCGCGACATCCGGCCGGAGGACGCCACGGCCTTGCTGGACCTCCGGGTCCGGAACCGCGAGTTCCTCCGCGCGTTCGAGCCCGTCCCCTCCCCCGACCACTTCGAGCTGGCCAAGCAGGCCACCGCCATCGACCTGGGGAACCGGGGCTGGGACGATGACGCGGCGTGTGCACCGAGGCCGTCGGCCTGGTGGTCCGGTTCGCGTTCGACCGCCTGGCCCTGCACCGCGTCCAGGCCGCCGTGATGCCGCGGAACCTCGGATCGATCCGCGTCCTCGAGAAGAACGGTTTCCGCAGAGAGGGCCTGGCCCCGCGGTACCTCCAGATCGACGGTCGGTGGGAGGACCATCTGATCTTCGCCCGTACGGCGGACGCTTCCCGTCCCTCAGCGGAATCAGCCGAACCGGGGGCGGAGTTTGCGATAGGTGTCCTCCAGGGACTCCGGGAGCACCCGGGTCTCCCCCACCACCGGCATGAAGTTCGTGTCGCCGTTCCACCGCGGCACGACGTGCCAGTGCAGGTGGCCGGGGATCCCCGCGCCGGCCACCCGGCCGAGGTTCATCCCCACGTTGAACCCCTGCGGCGACATCTCCTCGCGGAGGACCCGAACGGCCGATTGCAGCAGGCGGCCGGCGTCGAGGACCTCTTCGGGCTCCAGGGCCTCGAGGTCTCCGACGTGGCGGAACGGCGCCACCATGAGGTGCCCGGGGTTGTACGGGTACGCGTTCATCAGAACGAAAGCGCGGCCGCCGCGGTGCAGAACCATGGCGGCCTCGTCGTCGTCTCCCGCCGCCACCTCGCAGAACAGGCAGCCTTCCGGTTCGTCATGGGACCGCTCGATGTACGCCATGCGCCAGGGGCTCCACAGGCGATCCACGGCCGAGCCCTACGACTCGGACGCCGCCGCCGGTGAGGGCTCGAACGTGCTCGGCTCCAGCGCCCGGGACTCCGCCTCGGCGGTGGCCTTCGCGACGAAGTCGTCCAGCGAGACGCCGCGGACCTCGTGGCCCTCGCGATCCCGCACCGAGACCGTGCCGGCCTCGATCTCCCTGTCCCCCACCACCAGCGTGTAGTTCACCCGCATGATCTGGGCGGCGCGGACCTTCTTCGGCACGGTCTCCCGCGAGTCGTCGACCTCGGCCCGGAGCCCGGCCCCGCGGAGCTTGCCGGCCAGCTCGTGCGCCGAGACCGCGTGGCGGTCCGCGATCGGCACCACCCGGACCTGTTCCGGAGCCAGCCACAGCGGGAAGGCCCCCGCGTAGTGCTCGATGAGCACCCCGGCGAACCGCTCCACCGACCCCAGGATGGCGCGGTGGATCATCACCGGCCGGTGGCGCTCGTTGTCCTCGCCCATGTATTCGATGTCGAACCGCTCGGGGAGGGCGAAGTCGCATTGCACCGTGGTGAGCTGCCACCGCCGGCCGATGGCGTCGCGGAAGTGGAAATCCACCTTGGGGCCGTAGAACGCGCCCTCCCCCTCGGCCACCGTATACGCCATCCCGCTGGCGTCGAGCGCGTCGCGAAGGATGTCCGTGGCCCGGGTCCACATCTCCTCGTCCCCGATGGCCTCGCCGGGCTTGGTGGACAGCTCGATCTCGGGGTCGGTGAACCCGAACGTGCGGTGGACCTCGAGCGTGAGGTCGAACACGCGCAGGATCTCGTCCACCAGCTGGTCGGGGCGGCAGAAGATGTGGGCGTCGTCGATGGTCAGGCCCCGGAGCCGGAGCAGGCCGTGCAGGGTCCCGGGGCGTTCGTACCGGTACACGGTGCCCAGCTCCGACAGCCGCATGGGCAGGTCGCGGTAGGATCGGGTCTGGGACCTGTAGATCAGCACGTGGAGGGGGCAGTTCATGGGCTTGGCGAAGTACTCGCCGCCCTCGTCCTCCACCATGGCCGGGAACATGTTCTGGCGGTACTTCGCGAGGTGACCGGAGGTGGCCCACACGCCGCCCCGGGCCAGGTGGGGGGTGGCCACGATGTCGTAGCCGTGCTCGAGGTGGACCTCGCGCACGAAGTCCTCCAGCTGCTTGCGGAACATGCCGCCGCGCGGATGCCACACGGCGAGCCCAGCCCCGATCTCCTCGGGGAACGTCAACAGGTCGAGCTGGCGGCCCAGCTTCCGGTGGTCGCGCCGCTCGGCCTCCTCCAGGCGGTGGAGGTGGTCGTCCAGCTCCTGTTGGGTGGGCCAAGCGGTGCCGTAGATCCGCTGGAGCTGCTCGCGGTGCTCGTCGCCGCGCCAGTACGCGCCGGCCACGTTCAGCAGCTGGTAGACGCCCAGACGTCCGCTGCTGGGGACGTGGGGCCCGAGGCACAGGTCCGACCAGCCGTTGTTCCGGTACACGCTGACCCGGTCGCCCAGCGCGCCCTCGCTCTCGTCGAGGGATTCGATGATCTCCCGCTTGAACGGCTGGTCGGCGAACCGCTCCAGGGCCTCCTCGCGGGACAGCTCCTCCCGGACGAACGGCTGGTCCAGCTTCACGAGCTCGGCCATGCGCTCCTCGATCCGGGGGAGAACCTCCGGGGTCAGCGACGCCGGGAGGTCGAAGTCGTAGTAGAAGCCGTCCTCGATGGGCGGCCCGATGGCGTACCTCGCTCCGGGGAACAGATCGCACACGGCCTGGGCCATGACGTGGGCGGTGGAGTGCCGCAGGACGTACAGCCCGTCGGGCTCGCCCGCGGTCACCGGTTCGGCCGCGCCGTCCTCTGACGGCACGAAGGCCAGGTCCACCAGCGAGTCACCGACCCGCGCGGCGATCGCGTCCGGAGGCAGCACGGACCCGATGGGCTCCCCCTCCGGCAGCCCCACGGTGCCCCCGTCCGGCAGTTCCAGCTTCGGCATGCCGGCCATGATATCGGCCACGGTGCGATGGGCCCGAGCGAGGACCAGGACGCGGCCGGCGGCGACCTGTGCCTGATTCGACACCCCCTTCCGGTCGTCTCACCATGCAGGGACCCTAGGGAAAGGGGCAGTGATGATGCGGGCATCGCATCCGGAGCGCCGGACTCCCACCATCCGGCAGTTCCTCATGGTCATGGCGGCGGTGACGTGGTTCGCCGTGCTGCTGCCGGTGGGAGCCAGGGCAGCGGGGCAACTGGTGACGCTGGTGGACCCGACGACCTCGACCAAGGCTCGGGTGGAAACCGGGGCACTGCGGGTGGCCGAGTACAACGACCCGGCCCGCCTACCCGTCAGGAGAGCTAAGCGCGTGCTCCTGGCGGCGGGGGTGTTCTCCGGCCAGGCGACGCTCACCACCGTCCCCCCAGGCTATGAGCTGGTCGTCGACACCGTGTCTGTCGATGCGCATCTGCCAATCGGACAGCGGCCGGGGCCGGCTGGTGTCCAGGTGCATCCAAACGGATTCGTTTTCCTCCCGCTGACTTTGAACGGGCCAGAATATGGTCAGGACACCTACCTGGGGACGGAGCGGGTGCAGCTCTACGCGGACCAGGGCTACACCGTGGTGGTGTTTTTTCGGCGGGGTTCCAACACAGGGACCGCCGATGCGTTCTTCAGCATCAACGGTCACCTGGTCAAGCTCTAGCGGCCCGCAGGCCCGCTGGTCTCTAGCGGCCAGGAGGGTTTGGAGGTGCGTGCCACGCGCGTGGACGCTGCCCGGCAGACGGCTCGGCGCGCTCCTGCTGCCAGTTGCTCACAGCTGGGCCTTCGGAGGTCATGCCGATCGCTGGCGGGAGGACCGAGTAGGCCTCTGACGCTGCGGGCTTGCTGGTGGGCGCGGATGGATTTGAACCATCGACCTCTCGCGTGTGAGGCGAGCGCTCTCCCGCTGAGCTACGCGCCCCGGAGAGGGTTCACGATACCAGGGGCCGTGGGGGCCGTTCTGCCTCAGGTGGTGCTCGAACCGCCGCCCGCGGCCACCCCAATCACGACCGCGACGGCGAGGCCGATCCCGACCCAGCCCCGGACACGGATGCTACTGGGGGCGGTGCGAACGGTGGAACGCGTGAGAGGGGAAAAGGGACGGCGGCGCGTGCCCGCGTCGCGCCGCCGTCAGGCCCGAGCCTTGCGGCCCGGACAATTGAAGTTTGGCTCAGTATACGCCCGAGCGCAAGGGTTGATTCGCCCGCCGGGAAGGACAGTCCGGGACGCTGCCGTGCTACGTCCCGGAGCCGAACCCGCCCGATTTCACCTCGGTCACCAGCTGCACGGCCAGCAGATGCGCGCACAGCCCGACCTCCGGACACGTGCACCACCAGCCCCGTCCCGGCTCGAGGCCCAGCCGGTGGTCGCCGGAGAACCCCGTGCACGACGCCCGGACCCTCCCCGCCTCCACCAGGTGCAGCGTGACCCGCCCTTCGGTCAGGTACCGGCGGGCCCGGGGGAGGAGATGAGCCGGGAAAGCTACCCCGATGCGCAGGCGGTTGTCGTCGCCGAACTGCACGGCCTCCGCCCGGGCGCGCGGGCGGCGGTCGCTCGTCGGGTCACCTCGAGGGCCTACGGGCTGGGATCCGCGTAGGACCCCCCGAAGATGTCCGAGTTGCCGAACGCGCCCGGACAGTCCTGTTCGGGCGCCGGCCGGGGCACCGATGCGCCCGTCCGCAGCGACTCCCGCCAGGCGTCGATGGCCGGGCAGTCGTCGGCGAACCGGACGTCGTTCCACACGCCCGCGCCATAGTCCCTGGTGGCCACGGCGTACACGTAGTCGCCAAGGAACTCCGCCGTCAGGTCGTTCTGGCTGGAACCCCGGGCATCTCCGACCGTCCCGGTGTGCTGCTGCCCGAAGGCGCCCACCACGCCGCCCGTGACGTCGGCGTGGGTCACCACACCCCGCAGGGGATGGTCGTTGCCCTCGCCCACCGGGCTGCTCTTGTACGGGTCCAGCCACTCGTTGTACACGACGTAGACGTCGGTCCCGTTCGGCGAGATGGCCGGCGCGGCGTAGTACCCGCGGTGGTGTGGGATGCCCGTCCCGTCCACGTTCACCGGGTCCGTCCAGTGCGCTCCCCCGTCGGTCGAGGTGGAGAACAGGACGGGTTCGTGGTTGAGCCCGGGCGTGCCGTCCACCCACGCCAGCACGATCTGATCGGTGGCGTCCGCTCCGCTCGGGGCGCCGTTCGCGATGTCGACGCTGGGGGCGTTCGACAGGTCGCTCCGGGCCCCGGCGATGCCGTCCATGGTGACCCTGCCCAGGGCGGGGTCGAAGACGCCGGTGTGCTTGGTCACGAACAGGCGGCGCTGCGGGGTGAAGGTGACCCCGCCGTCCGAGGACTTCGACATGTAGATGCCCTCGGTCTGGGTCTTCTGGTTGAACCCCGCCCAGAACACGTACACGGTGCCGTCGCTCGCCGTGCGGATGGTGCATCCGCTGGGGCCGCTGATGAGATAGAAGGGAAGGCCGGAGGACGACGACGTGTTCTTCACCAGGATCTTCTTGGTCCAGGTGTCCCCGCCGTCGGTGGAGCGGGCCACCACCAGCGTGTGCGTGTTCGAGCCGGCGCTGGGCCCGCCCTTGTAGTTCGCGAAGCACAGGTACACGTTGCCGAAGTGCGGGCTGGACTCGGCGTCGTCGGCCCAGATCTGCTCCTTGTCGGCGAACGCCGCCCCGCTCATCGACGGGGTCACCACTACCGGCGCCTTCCACGCGCTCTTGTCGTCGGTCGCGGCGGCCTGAGCGTCGTCCGTGCGGGAGACGCCGATGCCCTCCACGCCCTTGAACCCGGCCTCCTGGTGCCTCGCCGAGAAGTTCGCGGTCAGGTTCGCGTAGTACAGGCGGGAGCCGTTGGCCCAGGAGAAGGCGCCGCCGGCCCCTGCGACCGGCCCGAACGCGACCGCGGGATCGCCGTCGGACACCAGGCCGTTCTCGTAGTACCAGGGGATCGTCCCGATCGGCCCCACCGCCGGGCTGCAGGCGGGGTCGGTGTTGCCCACGATGCCGGTACACCCGCGCGCCGACCACCCTGTGTACGTGGGCTGGATCCACGTGTCCCCGGAGTCGAACGAGAAGTAGATGCCGGAGGTCCCCACGCCGGGCGTGAACGGGCACGTCCTGTCGTCGCCCGCGTTGCAGGCCTCGATGTCGATCTCCTCGTTGGCCCCGGCGGCCAGGACGTTCGGATGGGCCTGGTCCACCGCGATGGCGGGCTCGTTCTGCTTGTTCTGGGCGAACGGAGACGGTGGGCTCCCGATGGATACTCGGGTGTCGCCGTCGTCTATCGCGGAGGCCGGGACCGCGAGGGCGACGAGCACCGCCACCAGCACGGCCCCCAGAAGCAGCGGGGCAGGTCGACGCATCGGACCACTCCTTTCCCGGTCCCACGCGCTGCGGTCCAGAGCGGGCCAATGCCGGGCCGGCGCTTGGGGTCCTACCGTCTCGGGCAACCCGACGCTATCGGCCGCCCGGCGGTTCGGTCAAACCGACGCGACTCCGCCCCCTGCTTGGGCCTTGGATCCGGCGACGGCGCTCGCAGCCGAGACGGGCGGTGCCTCACCCCCTGCGTTTCAGGAAGGGGCGGAGGTGGGCTGCGGGCGGGACCGGCGGGCGGCCCGGGTCCGCCCCATCTGGTCGAGGACGACCTTCCGAAGGCGAACGGAGCTCGGGGTGGCCTCGACGCACTCGTCCTCCCGGATGAACTCCAGGGCCTGTTCCAGGGAGAGCTCCCGGGGAGGGATCAGACGGACCAGCTCGTCCGCCGTGGACTGGCGGATGTTCGTGAGCTTCTTCTCCTTCGTGGGGTTCACGTCCATGTCGTCGGGCCGGGCGTTCTCTCCGACGATCATGCCCTGGTAGACCTCCACCCCGGGGCCCACGAACAGCTGCCCCCGCTCCTGGAGGTTGAGCAGCGCGTACGTCGTGGTCAGTCCCAGGCGGTCGGCCACCAGCGAGCCGGTGGGGCGGGTCCGGAGGTCGCCGTGCCACGGCTCGTACCCCTCGAAGACGTGGTGCAGGATCCCGGTCCCGCGGGTCTCGGTGAGGAACTCCGTGCGGAACCCGATGAGTCCCCGGGCCGGCGCCACGTAGTCCATGCGGACCCAGCCGGTCCCGTGGTTCACCATCTGGACCAGCCGCCCCTTGCGCAACGCCAGGAGCTGGGTGACCACGCCCAGGTACTCCTCCGGCACGTCGATGGACAACCGCTCCACCGGCTCGTGGAGGACGCCGTCGATCTCGCGGGTCACCACCTCGGGCTTGCCCACGGTCAGCTCGTACCCCTCCCGGCGCATGATCTCCACCAGGACGGCCAGCTGGAGCTCGCCCCGTCCCTGGACTTCCCACGCGTCCGGCCGGCCGGCGTCGAGCACCCGCAACGACACGTTTCCAACGACCTCCTGATCCAGGCGCCCCTTCACCAGCCGGGCCGTGACCTTGTCGCCGTCCTGCCCGGCCAGGGGCGAGGTGTTGATGCCGATGGTCATGGACAGGCTGGGCTCGTCCACGAGGATCACCGGGAGCGGGCGGGGATCCTCGGGATCGGCCAGGGTCTCGCCGATGGTGACGTCGGGCAGACCTGCCACCGCGATGATCTCGCCCGGCCCGGCCTCGTCGGCCGGCACGCGGTCCAGGGCCTCGGTGACGTACAGCTCGGTGACCTTCACGCGTTCGATCGAACCGTCCCGGCGGCACCACGCGGCCTGCTGCCCCTTCCTGATCACGCCGTGCAGGACCCGGCACAGCGCGAGCCGGCCCACGTAGGGCGAGGCGTCGAGGTTCGTCACCAGCGCCTGGAGCGGGTGGTCCGGGTCGTGCTCGAGGGCCGGGATGTGTTCCAGCAGGGTCTCGAACAGGGGCTTCAGGTCGGAGCCGTGCGTCTGGGGGTCGGTGGACGCCCACCCGGACCGGGCGTTCGCGTACAGGATGGGGAACGCGATCTGGTGCTCGTCGGCGTCGAGGTCGAGGAAGAGGTCCTCCACCTCGTGCACCACCTCGTCGATGCGCGCGTCGGGCCGGTCCACCTTGTTCACCACCAGGATCACCGGCAGGCGGGCCTCCAGCGCCTTTCGGAGGACGAACCGGGTCTGGGGCAGCGGCCCCTCGGAGGCGTCGACCAGCAGCAGGACGCCGTCCACCATGGTCAGCCCGCGTTCCACCTCGCCGCCGAAGTCCGCGTGCCCCGGGGTGTCGACGATGTTGATCTTCACGCCGCCGTACCGGACCGCGGTGTTCTTCGCCAGGATCGTGATCCCCTTCTCGCGCTCGAGGTCCATGGAGTCCATGACCCGCTCGTTCACGTTCTCGTTCGCGCGGAACGCGCCCGTCTGCCAGAGCATCGCGTCGACCAGCGTCGTCTTCCCATGGTCGACGTGCGCCACGATGGCGACGTTGCGGATGTCGTCTCGGAAGGGCATGCGGAGTCCTGTTCGAACGTCGGGGCTCTTGCGAGTGTACGAGGCCGCTCAGTCCTCGCGGGCGCGGCGCTCCCATTCGAGCCGGCGGCCCTCGGGGCCGAGGTCGTACAGGCGCTTGCACTCGGGGCAGACGGGGAACCTCGTGGGATCGCGGGACGGGACCCACACCTTCCCGCACAGCGCGATCACCGGCGTGCCCACCACGTAGGCCTCGGTCAGCTTGGCCTTGTCCACGTAGTGGCTGAACCGCTCGTGGTCGCCCTCGTCGACCCGGACGGCGGTTCGTTCGTCGACCCTGGTCTCGCTCATGCCCCTCATCCACCCGAGTCTAGCCAGACGGGATTGGACGACAACCCGTTCGCGCCATCAGCCCTGGACCACCGCCAGGGTGACGTCGTTCGCGTGGTACTGGACCTGGAACTGCAGGCCGCCGAGCGCCACTCCGTCCGGCTACGGACTGATCTCCACGTTCGTGAAGATGTCCGTTTCCCCGAGCGGAGGTCCGGCGGAGTCCCTCCCGTCGGTCCACACCGGATACACCACCTGGTCGCTCGCCGCCAGGGCGTTGTAGTCGCCGATGAAGCAGCCGCAGGAGAAGAACCCCTTGTCCGGGTTCCACGCCTCCGTGCTGATGTCCGCGAATTCCCAGGTCGCGGCGCCGTCGGTGGACAGGGCCTGGAACGTCCGGATCCGCTTGTCCGCGAGGTTCTTGCGGTTGTCGTACCAGATGGCATGCGCGTTCCCCGACTCATCCACGGCGAGCCACGGGAAGAACTGATCCCGTGGCGCCGGGTTCCCGGAGGCCGTGACGCTGAGCGTCCGCGCGTCCGACCACGACTGCCCGAAGTTGGCGGAGGACTGCAACGAGATGTCGGCTCCGGTCAGGTCCCGGTGGAGGTTGTTCTGGTAGGCGTACAGCAGGGTTCCGCGCGTCGGATCGAACACCATCGACGGCGAGATCGGGATCCTGGCCTTCTTCGCCGGCAGCAGGTCCTGGTAGTTCGGGTTGTCGCGGAACTGCCCGGGCTTGTCGATGCGCACGCGGGCTCCGAAGGTCTGCCCGCCATCGATGGACCGCTTGAAGTACAGGGCCCGGTCATAGGAGGTGTTGCAGTCCTCGCTGATGTAGGAGACGTTCAGGGCACCGGTGTCGTCGACCACCGGCAGGGCCCACTGGTTGGCTCCTCCCCCGACGCCGTTCGACCCCGGGGCATCCGGGACGACCGCCGCATGGGCCCAGGTGGACGTGCTGGGGTCAGCCGTCGGGATGGAGTCCGTGTACGCGACCTGGGCGGGGCAGTAGTCGCTTCGTCCCGAGGGCAGCACCATGTGGAACTTGATGAACGTCACGTAGAGCCGCCCGTAGTGCAGGGTCCCCGCATTGTTGTCGACGGCCAGGAGCTCCTTGTCGTAGAACACGGACCCGTCGATGGAGCCGTCGCCCGACCGGTTGGTGATGGCGATGGCGGCCTTGGTGGATGCCGTCCACGTCGCTCCGCCGTCGTCCGATGCCCAGACCTGCACCTCGGAGATGGGGCTGGTGCTGAAGTAGCACAGCGTGGACAGGTAGAAGGCCCCGTCCTTCGCGCTGTACACGACCGACGGGTCGCTGCCGAAGCACCGCTCGCCGGTGGTGGACGTCTTGGGGTCCTTGAACTCGCTGATCCAGGTGTGGCCCCCGTTGGTGGTGTGGCCGATCCAGAACCCGTCGCCGCAGTAGTCGTTCGCCGCGGCGACCGCGTTCAGGGGATCGCTCACGTTGAAGGCCACGGACGTCTCGTTCTGGGGGAGCGCCGGGTCGCAGTCGGCGTTGGCCTGGACGTTCTCCAGCGCGCCGGGGAGCGTGGCGGCCGGGCTCACGAGCCTCGTCGACGTCTTCACGTCGTGTGCCGCAAGCCTGGCCCGAACCCCATTCGATATGCCCCCCGGATAGTTCAGGACGTGGCGGACCCAACGGGGCCGGTTCCGCGAACTCGCGTTCCCGGATCCGGCATTGCCGCCCACGATCGCACCCACCATGGCTACCACGACGAGGCATCTGAGTGCCCGGCGCATCACGCCTCCTTCCCGCTCTGGCCGCCCCTCGGCCGATCGAGCCGGCCCCATCCTCAACGTGGCGCGGACACCTGATCCATCCACGACGCTCGAAACGCGTGGGATCACCCATGGGCATCCTGGTACCAGCGTCTCGGTGTGTCAAAACGGGATCAGACCGGGCCAGGACCTCGTCACCATTCCTACCGGAGCGCCGCGACCGCGGCGCCGAACCGGTCGCCTGCCTCGGCAGCCCCGATCACGCCCGGGTTGGCCTGGCTGGAGAACCGATCGCCGCTGCCCTCGGAAGCGATCCGGGGGGAACCCACCCGGAGTGCGTGTGCGGCGATCCGTGGCGCATCGGGCCCGGCGGACACCCCTGACCTACACTCGCACCCGATGCGGGCGTGCCTCAACTGCGGGGAGGAGAACTCCGACCGAGCCCAATTCTGTCAGCTGTGCGGCAGCTCGCTCACCACCTCCCTGGGACCGGCGGAGGAGCGCAAGGTCGTGTCGGTGCTGTTCGTCGACCTGGTGGACTTCACCGCCCGGGCCGAGCGTCTCGACCCCGAGGACGTCCGGGCCATCCTCGGTCCGTACTACGAGCGGGTCCGGTCGGTGATCGAGGGATTCGGCGGGACGGTCGAGAAGTTCATCGGCGACGCGGTCATGGGGGTGTTCGGAGCCCCCGTCGCCCACGGCGACGACGCCGAACGGGCCGTCCGGGCGGCGCTGGCGGTGCGGGACTCGCTCCGCGAGGCCGGCGAGATCGACCCGGGGCTCGATCTCCGGATTCGCCTCGCCGTCAACACGGGGGAGGCCATCGTGACCATGGGTGCCCGCCCCGGTCGCGGTGAGGCCATGGTGGCGGGCGACGTGGTGAACACCGCGGCACGGTTGCAGACCGCCGCCCCCACGAACGGCATCCTGGTGGGCGAGGAGACGTACGCGGGGACCCGCGCCACGATCGAGTACCAGCAGGTCGAGCCGGTCCTGGCCAAAGGCAAGACCCTGCCTGTGACCACCTGGCTGGTGGTGGGCCCCCGCAGCCCGGTCGGCGAGCGGACGTTCTCCGATGTCCCCATGATCGGGCGCGGGGCTGAGCTGGCAGTCCTGCGAGGGGTGTGGGAGCGGGTCGCGGAGGAGCGCAGGGCGCACCTCGTCACGGTGTTCGGTCCGACGGGCATCGGGAAGTCCCGGCTCGCGCACGAGCTCGCGCACCGAGTGGTCGCGACCGGGGGCAGGGTGTTGCGGTCGCGCTCGCTTCCCTACGGCGAGAGCAGCCCGTATGGGGCCTTCGGCCAGCTGGTCAAGCAGGTCGCCGGGGTCTTCGACAACGATCCACTCGACGAGGCCCTGGAGAAGCTCCGGACGGCGGTCGCCGACCTGGCCTCCAGGGAGAGCGCGGACGAGGCCACCGCGCATCTCGCCGTGCTCTTGGGCTTGCGGACCGAAGACTCCGTTCCCGACCGCGAGACGCTGTTCTTCTCCGCCCGGCTGATGGTGGAGAGCCTGGCCTCCCGGCAATCCACCATGCTGATCTTCGAGGACATCCACTGGGCCGACCCGAGCCTGCTGGACCTGATCGAATCCCTGGCCGCCCGGGTGGGCGAGGTCCCTGTGCTCCTCCTCACGCTGGCGCGCCCTGAGTTGCTCGCCAAGCGGCCGTCGTGGGCGGGAGGGCTCCGGGCCTACACGTCGCTGCCGCTCGAGCCTCTGCCGGATCTCGACGCGATCGAGCTCAGCCGCCGGCTCCTCGTCGAACTCGGTATGGGAGAGTCCGCCGAACGCACGGAGGCGCTCGTCACGACGGCCGAGGGCAATCCCCTGTTCATGGAGGAGCTGGCGGCGTCATTGGCGGAGGGCGCCACCAGCGGCGCCACCGCGCTGCCGACCAGCATCCGCGGCATCGTGGAGGCCCGGTTGGACGCGCTTCCGCCGCCGGAACGCGCCGTGTTGCTGGACGCGGCCGTGGTGGGCAAGGTCTTCTGGCGCGGGGCCCTGGACCGGCTCCAGCCGGACAGGGAGAGCCTCTCGGACCTGCTGGGCTCGCTTGAGCAACGAGACCTGATCCGGAGGGAGGCGGTATCCCGGATCCACGGTGAGCAACAGTTCATCTTCAAGCACGCCCTGATCCTCGACGTCGCGTACCAGACCCTGCCCCGGTCCGAGCGACGACTGCGCCACGCCACGGTCGCCCGGTTCCTCGAGGAGGCCACCCCGGACCTCGGCGACGCCGCCGCCGCTCTGGCCCACCACTGGAAGGAAGCGGACGACGCCAAGCGGGCCCTCCCCTACCTGCTTCGGGCGGCCGAGCAGGCCGGGCGGGGATGGGCCAAGGGGCGGGCCATCGAGCTGTACCAGGAGGCGCTGGGCTTCCTTCGCGACGAGGACCACGATCTTCGGCGGGAGATCCTGCGCAAGCAGGCCGTGGTTGCGGCGGCATACTGGCACGTCGCCGACGCAACGAGGTTGCGAACCAGACCGGGCACCGACGGGAACTAGACGGGTTGCTCCACCGGCGGAAAGTCCTCCGGCGTGACGTCGCCAGCGATCTCGTAGATCCCGTCGACGATGTGGTATCCGAGGAGGCTCGCATGCTGCTGGATGGCGGTCTCGTCCGGAGCTTCGTAGATGCAGAACGTACGGACGTGTCCGTCGTCGTCCACCGTGACGTGGCTGTGGAGCCATTCCACGTCCGGGAACTGCTCCTCGATGATCTCGCGCGACCGCCGGCCGATTTGCGGCATCCGGTCCTCGCCCACCTCGAACGCTCGCTGAATCAGGAACTTCGACACCCGAGCCTCCCAGCGGCGATTGTACGCCCTGGACCCTGACCCGGCAACGCGATCCGTCGGCGCAGGCTCGTAGCCGAGGGGTCATCCTCCTGGCTGTGGCCCTCCCGTTCGAGGCGGCGTCCCTCGGGCCCGAGGTCGAAGAGGCGCTTGCACTCGGGGCAGACCGGGAAGCTGGCGGGTCGCGGGAGGGGCCCACCCTGTCGACGTAGTGGCTGAAGCACTCGTGGTCGCCCCCGACCGGCCTCGGCTGCTCTCCGTCATTGAGTGTTCGGTCCCGGGTATGGACGAGCCGGCCGGGGCCTGACACGCTGACGGTCATGACGTCCGACGGGTTGCGGATGCTGAACCGGCACCTGTCGTGGCTCGACTTCAACGACCGCGTCCTGTCGCTGGCGAAAGACGACGGGAGCGCGCTCCTCGAGCGCGTCAAGTTCCTGGCGATCTTCTCGACGAACCTCGACGAGTTCTTCCAGGTCCGTGTGGCCGAGCTCGACGAGCAGGCCGACGCGGGGATCCGCGAGCTCTCCCCGGACGGCCTCACGCCGCAGGAGCAGCTCCATCTGGTCCGCGAGCGCGCCCGCGGGCTCGTGGGCGAGGCCCAGCGTGAGTGGCGCGAACGCGTCCGCCCGGCGCTTGCGGAGGAAGGCGTCGCCGTCACCGACTGGGAAGACCTGGCCGACCAGGACCGCAAGGCGCTCGGCCAGGTCTTCGACGAACAGATCTTCCCCGTCCTCACCCCGCTCGCCGTCGACCCCGCGCACCCGTTCCCGTACATCTCGAACCTGTCGCTCAACCTCGCGGTGCTGGTGCTCGACCCCGAACGGAGGGAGCAGCGGTTCGCGCGTATCAAGGTCCCACCGCTCCTCCCCCGCTTCCACCGTTTGCCGGACGGACGGCGGTGGGTGCCGGTCGAGCAGATCATCGCGGCGCACCTCGACGCGCTGTTCCCAGGCATGACCATCGAGGGGCACACGCTGTTCCGGGTGACGCGGAACCAGGACCCGGAGCTGGGCGAGGACGAGGTGCAGGACCTCCGCCGGGCCGTCGAGTCGCTGCTCCGAGAACGGCGGCGGTCACACCACGCGGTTCGACTCGAGGTCGACGGACGCGCGGACGACGAGGTGCGGGACCTGCTGGTGGAGGAGCTGGAGCTCGATCCCGGGGACGTCGACCAGCTCGACGGGTTGATCGACATGTCCGATCTGTGGCAGCTGTACGGGCTGGACCGGCCGGACCTGAAGGACGAGCCATGGGCCCCCGTGACTCCGCCCCGGCTCCAGGGCGCGATCGACGTCTTCGCCGCCATCCGGGAGCGGGACGTGCTGCTCCACCATCCCTACGACAACTTCGCGACGACGGTCGCCGCGTTCCTCCGAGCGGCGGCCGACGACCCCGACGTCCTCACCGTGAAGCAGACCCTGTACCGGACGTCGGGCAGCGATCAGGGCGTGATGGCCGCGCTCATGCGCGCCGCGGAAGCGGGCAAGCAGGTCGTGGCCCTGGTGGAGCTGACCGCGCGCTTCGACGAGGAGCGGAACATCGAGTGGGCCCAGGCCCTCGAGCAGGCCGGGGCCCACGTGGTCTACGGCGTGGTGGGATTGAAGACGCACGCGAAGACGTCCCTGGTGGTCCGGCGTGAGCCCCACGGCATCCGGCGCTACGCCCACGTCGGGACCGGCAACTACAACTCGACGACGGCCCGGATCTACGAGGACCTCGGGTTGCTCACCGCCGACGGGGACGTGGCGAGCGACGTCGCGGAGCTCTTCAACTACATGACCGGGTACAGCCACGAGCGGACCTATCGCAAGCTGCTGGTGGCCCCATCCACGCTCCGCCGGGGTCTGGAGACCCTGATCCGGGAGGAGTCCCACGAGGGTGGCCGCATCGTCGCGAAGGGCAACGGCCTCGTCGATCCCGGCGTCATCGAGCTGCTGTACGAGGCCTCGGAGGCCGGCGCCGAGATCGACCTGGTGGTGCGGGGCATCTGCTGCCTGGTGCCGGGCATGCCCGGACAGTCGGAGAGGATCCGCGTGCGCTCGTTCGCGGGCCGGTACCTGGAGCACTCTCGGATCCTCCGGTTCGGGACCGGCGGCGAGGCCCGGTACTTCATCGGCTCCGGCGACCTGATGCCGCGGAACCTGGACCGCCGGGTGGAGGCGCTGACGCCGGTCGAGGACCCGGAGGCTCGGGAGCGGCTCGACCAGATCCTGGACGTGTATCTCGCAGATGGCGTCGTGCGGTGGGAGCTGGACGGCGCGGGCCGGTGGCACCACGTCCGGCCGCGGGACGGTCTCGACGCCCAGCGTCACCTGTACGAACTGGCCGCGCAGCGCGCCCGCTGACTGGCTGCAGCGTGGCCGGGTACACGTCGGCACCACGTTGCCAGAACGGCCCACTCCAGGACGAACCCGGGCGATCCGCCCTCGGCTCGACCCGGGGCTTCGCCGAAGAACCGCTCTCCGTCCGCCTGACCCGACCTACAATTCGCTCACGGATACGCCACCGATGGACGACGAGACTCCACACCCGGGATCCTCCGGTCGTGGCGAGCCCGGCCGCTCGGGGCCGGATCGTGGCCGGGAGGACTCCGTCGACGACCTCATCGAGGCGATGACATCCACGCCCTCGACGGCCAGCGAGATCGGGCGGAGCGCGTTCCCGCCCATCGCCGAGTACGCGTTCCTGGCCGACGGCCAGGTCAACGCCCTGGTGGCCCCTTCCGGGGCGGTCGAGTGGCTGTGCCTCCCCCGGCCCGACAGCCCCACCGTGTTCGGGGCCATCCTGGACCGCGCGGCGGGGTTCTTCCGGGTGGGCCCGGCCGACGTGACGGTGCCCGTCTCCCGCCGTTACCTCCCCGGGACGATGGTCCTCGAGACGAGCTGGGGGACCCGCGGCGGCTGGGTGATCGTCCGCGACGCCCTGCTGATCGGCCCGTGGCACCACGAGGAGGACCGTTCACGGACGTATCGGCGTCCTCCCACCGACTACGACGCGGACCACGTGCTACTGCGCACGATCCGCTGCGTCAACGGCGAGGTGCAGATCGCGCTGGACTGCGAGCCGCACCTCCTGTACGGCACGCAGCACGGCCGGTGGGAGTTCACCGGCCCGTCCTACCAGGAGGCCGTGTGCCGGGCCGAGGGATGCGACGTCGAGCTGCGGCTCACGACCGACATGCGCATCGGCTTCGAGGGGCCCCGCGCGGTCTCCCGAACCCTGGTCAAGGAGGGCGACGTCCGGTTCTGCGCGCTGTCCTGGAGCCCAGTGCCCCCACCCAGGACGTACGAGGATGCCTACGAACGCCTGGTGTGGACCGCGCACCACTGGCAGCACTGGCTCGATCGCGGCGAGTTCCCCGACCACCCGTGGCGCACCTCCCTCCAGCGCAGCGCCCTGACCCTGAAGGGGCTGATCTACGCGCCGACGGGCGCCCTCCTCGCGGCGGCGACGACCTCGCTGCCCGAGACGCCCGGCGGCGAGCGCAACTGGGACTACCGCTACAGCTGGATCCGCGACGCCACGTTCGCCCTGTGGGGCCTGTACACGCTCGGCTTCGACTGGGAGGCCAACGACTTCTTCCACTTCGTGGCCGACGTGGCCGAAGAGGAGGACGACCTCCAGATCATGTACGGGGTGCACGGGGAACGCGAGCTGGACGAGCGGACCCTCGACCACCTGACGGGCTACGAGGGCGCTCGCCCCGTTCGAGTCGGCAACGCCGCGCACCGCCAGAGCCAGCACGACGTGTGGGGGGCGTTCCTGGACTCCATCTACCTCCATGCCAGGTCCCGCGAGCACCTCCCCGAGCGTGTCTGGCCACTCGTCGTGCGGCAGGTGGAGAACGCCATCGCCCACTGGCACGAGCCGGACCACGGCATCTGGGAGGTCCGGGGGCTGCCCCGGCACTTCACCTCGTCGAAGCTGATGTGCTGGGTGGCCTGCGACCGCGGAGCGAAGCTCGCCCGGCTGCACGACGACGCCGACCTGGCGACGCAGTGGCAGAAGGTGGCCGACGAGATCCACGCCGACATCTGCGAGCGCGGCGTCGACGAGCGCGGGGTCTTCGTGCAGCACTACGAGACCACGGCGCTCGACGCGTCGGCGCTCCTCATGCCGCTGCTGCGGTTCCTCCGGCCGGACGATCCCCGCATCCAGGCCACGGTGCTGGCCATCGCCGACGAGCTCACCGAGGACGGCCTGGTGCTGCGGTACCGGACCGACCAGACCGACGACGGCATGTCCGGGCGCGAGGGAACGTTCACGATCTGCTCGTTTTGGCTGGTCTCGGCCCTGGTCGAGATCGGGGAGGTCCGCCGGGCCCGGGAGCTCTGCGAGAAGCTCCTCTCCTATGCCGGTCCCCGTGGCCTGTACGCCGAGGAGATCGATCCGAAGACCGGCCGGCACCTGGGGAACTTTCCGCAGGCCTTCACCCACCTGGCCCTGATCAACGCGGTGGTCCACGTCATCCGCGCGGAGGAGGGGAGCCGAGCCGACGGCTTCGCCCCCCCACACACCCCCGCATAGGGAGAAGCGACAGGAGGGCTGGCGTCGTCGACCGCGACGCGAGCCCTCCTTTCCGATTCGTCGGCGGCGGGCCAGGCCAGGTCCGTCGCCTGCTGGATCAGATGGTTCGCCTGGACGATCCAGGTGTGCATCTGCGTCTTGCTCGGCGTGACCCCGTTGAACTCCGCCTGGTTGACCGCATGGCGGATCGAGAGCGCCAGCGAATACTCGGCCTCGCCGGGCCCGCACGCGAAGTGGATGTTGCATGCCGCGATGCGGGCCTCGGAGGGGACAGAACGTGTGATGTTATGCGCACCCCACCGGCGCCTGCAGGCCGTGGTGTCGCAGATGCAGGAGGTGTCCCGCCGCGCCGCCGAGATCCTGATCGAGCAGGCCACCGCCCCGTCCCCCCGGCAGGACACAGCCCGACGGAGTTCAGCCGCGGCCCCTTGACCGCTCACGGTTCGGCACTTTTCCGGGCAAGTCACCAGGGTTACGGCGAGTCTTCCTATGGAGACCTCGCCAGGATCCAGGGGGCGGAGTGTGCCCGCTCAGGCCACCCAGACGGCTTCGGACAAGGTGGATGGCGATAGGGGCCCAGCCAGCCAAGGCAACAACGACGACCAGTGCCGCGCCGGATATGCCGGTCAGGTCGACGCCAGCCCGGCCAGCGATCGTGCCCCCTACCACGAGGGAACATAGCCCTACGGCCGGCGCTACGGCCAGGCGAGCTAGCCACGATGCGTCAAGTAGGTTCACGGCCCACCCAAGGCCCACGAAGGCCAGCACGAGGAGCAGGGCAATGAGCCTCCGCTGGAGTTGTCCGGGGCGCGGAAAGATGGATTCCCCTCGGTGCAAGCGGCTGGAGGCGCGCGGCCCATTCACAAGATACACACCCTCGCCGAGGCCACGGGCCTCGGGCGGGACGCGCAGGAGGGTGTTGTACGTTGTCAGATAGATGATCACTGGATCCCGTCGCAGCACGGATCCAGGGTCTAGCCAAATCGCATTCCACCATTCCGCGGATTGGGCCTCAAGTTTGACGAAGGTGTTGCTCGCGGGTCTTCCTTTGCGAAGGTCATCGACGCTTCCCGGATAGATCCACGTGTCTTCAAGGAAAGGTCCGGGCACCAAGGCCCGTGCGATCCGATCAAGCAAACGAGGCGGAGGGCCACTGCTCAAGAAGATCACGGGACGGCCAGGAGCCACGTCGGAAAGGTAATGCGTGGCGGTACCCGTTTGTTCCAGCATCGCGTCCACCCTGCCTTCGGAGAGCGACCTGACCAGATGAATCGAATTGAGGAACAGACCTAGGGATGCGGCCAGCGCGAGGGTCGCCGCAACGGCTTTGAGCCCAGGTGTATTCGGCAACCGGAAGGCGGCCGTGATGGCTGCGGCAATGAGCACGGGGATTCCGAGGGCGAAGGCCGCGACTCGGAAAACCTTCAGGTCAATGCCAGGGAGGGCTGCGGAGATCGCGAGTCCCAGGGGGACTGATGCTGTCCACAGCCCTACCAAGATCAGCCCGGTCCGCCGCGAGATCGCCGAAGGGCTGGAGAGAGCACCGGCTCCGAGCGCGCTCCCTGGGAGCGTTGCTGGAAGCAGCATGGGCGGCAGTCGCTCGGCTTTCCCGATCACGCCCGTGGACGGAGGAGAACGCTTTGGGAGTGTGGGGGCCGCGACAAGGGCTGCGATCATGCAGGCAATCGATCCCGCCAGCACAGAACCGAATCGTCCTGCCGGCGTGCTGAGGGCGGCTTGTCCATCACGCCTGGCAGCCAGGCTCCGCGGCAATAAGATGACGGTCACTCCTGCGAGCAACAGTAGGAACAAGAGGGCGAAGAACCAATGCAGGAGGATGGAGGCCGCCATTGAACCGGCCGCGAGAAGCCTGCCCCTTCGTCCATCTACTGCCACCGTCGCACAGACCATGGCAGCACATATCGCCACGTCTGCCAATAGGTTGTCTAAACTTCCCAGGCTCGTCTGCGCAACCTGCGAAGAGCCTCCTACCACCAGGACGTAGATGGGAAATGCAAATGGCCCTTCTCCGAGAGACGAAAGGGCGAACGAACCAGCGGCCAAGCCGATGACGAGGCCCGCCAAGAGTCGGATGGAGAATATGAAGGTCGTGGAACTCCCCCCCGACAGCAGAGCTGCCAGGACAGCGAATCCCGGTCGGTCGCCTCGGAAGCCTCGCAGGCCAGCAGAATCGAATACGCCCATTCCGTGGGTCGAGGCAAGACGGGCTTGCAGCAGGTAATGAGGGATGTCGTAGGCGGCGCCCGGCCGCCCGCTGGGTCGAGCGCCGGCCAGTACCGTTACAACTGCTGCAGCCGCCGCGCCGGACATCACGACAAGCAAGACCCTCAAGAGTTTCGGCGAGACGCCAGCCCGTGCGCGTGTGGAGTTCTGTCGTGAATTGTGTCGGCCTGTTAGCTCCATTGCCCTCGACCTTGGAGCACGATCGGATTCTACCTTCTCGCGTGACTCACCGCTGTTCATGACCTCCGATTGACCTGTCCCAGGTGAGTGAGCAAGAAGTGGGGTTTTGCGCGAGCCGACGGGTGCTCGGCGAGCGCACCTCTTCCGCTGTGTCGAGGGCTTCGGCGTCGAGCCGGAGCCGAATGGATGGATCGGTTTAGATGATCTGTCTCATGTCAGGACGCGGGAACTGCGACCTCCTCGAGCATGGGCCGCTTCCGCATGTCTCATGAGCCACAGGAGCGCATCGAGTACGGTCGGCTCCTTGACCACACGTTGACCGACTCCACCCAAGGCCGGCCGCCTCCCGACACCTGCTTGGTGAAGTAACCACCTCGAGTGGAAGTTCCTCTCGGCTGGGGGGCCTCCACTCCCGGCGGGTCGTCCGCTCCGACCGTCTCCCCGCGACGCGCACGCCCGCCCGGGACACGCGCTGGAGCAGAACCCTCACGGGCAGATCAGCACGCTTTCAACGCCCTTCCTTCAGAGCAGCTCGGCGATTCGGGCGGCGGTACGCGACGCGGCACCGGGGTCGACGGGGCGGAACGCGACCTCCCGTCCGATCTCCTCGGCGACGGCGGCCGCGATGACCTCGGGCGTGCTGGCGTCGTAGTCCATGCACCGCCCGGCCCCGTAGCGCTCCAGGCGGTGCCGGACGTGGAAGTTCTGCTCGAAGTGGTGGCGGAGAGGGAAGTACAGGAACGGCCGGTTGTTCGCCGCCAGCTCCATCGTGGTGGTGAGCCCGCCCTGGACCACCGCCACGTCGCACGCGGCGAGGTGCCGGTACAGGTCAGGGACAAAAGGCCGGACCTCCAGCCCCTCGCGCGAGGGGAGCGAGCCCGGGTCGATGCGAGGACCGGCGACCACGACCATCCGAAGGTCGGGGACCGCCAGCTTCGTATCCGGGAACGACGCGATGACTCGCCGGAGCAGCGGCGCTCCCACGGCCGACCCGCCGACGGTCACGATGCAGACCCGCTCGTCCGGACGATAGCCGAGCTCCTCGCGGATGGCCTCCCGATCGGCGAAGGCGGCAGGATCGAAACCGGTGATGTAGTCACCCGAGAAATCGTAGTGCTCCTCGGTCCAGTCCCTGATGAGCGGCAGCTCCGGCCCGAACCTGTCGGGGACGATGTCCTCGGGGGCCCCCACGAACAGCGCCCGGTCCCGGACCCGCGGGAAGCGGGCGATGTGCTCGATCATCTCGGCGTTGTAATCGGCGGTGAGGAAACGCTCGTGCTCGCCCCCGTCGGGCATGGGGAGCCACCCCACGAAGTCCGTCAGCCACACGTAGGCAGCCCGCTTCTGCTCGGGGTTCTCGTGGAGGTAGTAGTCGAGCTCCCAGGCCTCGTCTCCGACCCACAGGTCGTAGCCCCCTTCCCGGACGAGGTCGTGGAAGACCATGAAGTTGGCCAGCAGGATCTCGTCCATCCGCCGCCAGGCCTGGAAGCAGTGCAGGTCGTGCTCGGCCGACTCGCTCTCGATGTGCTGGGACTCGCCGGCGAGGTCGGCGCTCGCCGGGTGGACGCGCTCTCCACGGTGCTTCAGGACCTCCGTCACCGGGTGCTGCGCCAGCCAGTCGATCTCGAGGTCGGCGTGGAGCGCGCGCAGCTCGTCCGCGATCGCCACGTCCCGGCGGGCGTGCCCCAGCCCGATCGGCGAGGAGATGAACAACGCCCGCTTGCGGCGGGTCCTGCCCCGGACCCATCGCCGCGGCTCCGCGGGCGGGTGGGCCCGATCGATGAGCTCCCGGAGGAGCAGGTTCACCTTCACCGGGTCCCGGACGTGGGGCGCGTGGCCGGACCCGTACAGCGTCACCAGCGTGGCGCGCCCCCCCAGAGCCTTCGCCAGCTCCTCGCCTCTCGTGTACGACTGGATGAAGTCGTGCTTGCTGTGGATGACGAGGCACGGGCACCGGACCTGGGCGGCCATCCGCCTGGCCTGCGCCTCGTCCAGGCTCGGGGCCTCGACCGTCAGGATGAGCGTCTCGCCGGTGGTCTCGAGCGCCCACCCGACCGTGTCCTCGAGGGGCTTCGTGGAGTGGGCTTCGGTGAACATCCGGGACATGAAGAACTCCACGAACCCCGGGTAGTCGCGCAGCCAGGAATGCCGGTTGTACCTGGCCCAGTCCTCGTCGGTGTCGAGCTCCTCTTCGAAGCGCGCGACGACCTCGCGCTCGGGGAGGATCTCCCCCATCGGGACGGCGGGCGCGATGAAGGCCGCAGCGATCACGCGCTCGGGGTGGAGCGCCGCCAGCTGGAGGACGCGCTGGCCTCCCAGGGAAAACCCGACGATCACGGCCCGGTCGGTGTCGGTGGCGTCCATCACCGCGAGGGCGTCCGCCACGAACTCGTCCACCGAATACGCCTCCGCCGCCGTCGGCCGGTCCGAGCGCCCGTTCCCTCGCCCGTCGAAGGTCACCACCCGGAAGTGCTGGGCCAGGTACGGCACCTGCATCTTCCAATGCCGGGAGTGGACGATGGACCAGGTGGGGAGGAGCAGGACGGTCGGCTCCCCCTCCCCGAACACCTCGTAGAACAACTTCACGCCGTCGCGGAGGGCGTACCCATCCGTGTCCGGATACCGCGCCCTCATGCTCGCCCCTTCTCCGCCAGCGACTCCAGCCAGGCGTCGATGACGCCCAGGAGCTCTCTCTGCCCGTCGAAGATCCCGCAGTGCCGCTCCAGGATGATCCCCTCGTTGAAGGTCATGACCAGCGAGACGATGGCGTCCACGCCGAACTCGCCCCCGTCCACGCGGTACTCCAGCATGGCCTCGGAGAAGGCCTCGGTCAGCACGGCCCGCCACTCTGTGTTGACGCGGGCCACCCGGCCTCGAAGGTCCGGGCGGTTCCACGCCAGGGCCTGCAGCTCGAGCCAGACCTTCTGATAGCCGGATGCCAGGTCCTCCTCCAGGTAGCGCATCGCGGTCCGCCATTTCTCGATGAACGGTATGTCCGCCTGGTACATGGCCCGCTGCCGCTCGATCAGCCGCTCGGTGAACCGCTCGAGTGTCTCCGCGAACAGGTTCTCCATCGAGCCGAAGTAGTAGTGGACGAGGCCGTGGTTCACCCCGGCCTCTTTGGCAAGGTTCCGGGTGGTGATACCGGCGTACCCCAGCTCGACCAGGAGCCGCTCCGCCGCGTCCATGAGCGCCTGCCTCGGTTCGACGTGGGCCGCCGCGACCACTTCCTCGCTCATCCGAGGCTCGCCCCCGTCGCGGCGATCGCGAGCGCCGACACCAGGAGGGTGACCCCCAGGGGCTTCGTGAGGCGTCGGCCCCAGGAGACGTTCTTCTCGACCGCCATGACCGCCCCCAGCGCGAGCATCCACCCCAGGCTCCCGACCCCGATCGCGAACATCAGGAGCATGAGCGACCAGCAGCATCCCAGGCAGAATAGGCCGTGGTGGACCCCCAGCCTGAGCGCCTGCCACCGCTCATTGCCGCCCCGCCAGTGCCCGGCGATGAAGCTGTACGGCGAGCGGCACTGCTCCAGGCAACGGTACTTCAGCCGGCTGAACTGGTACAGGCCCGCTCCCGCGACGATCGCGGCGCTGATGATCCAGGGCCGTGCGAGCAGCCGCGGGAGGCGATCGACCCCCCGGTGCACGAACCAGTCCCCCTGATGGATCGCAACGCCGAACACGGTCCACACGCCGAGGTATCCCGTGATCAGGAGGGCCATCAGGGCACGATGGTTCGGGCGCGTCCGGGTCATCGAGTGGAACAGCGCCACGAGCGGCAGGCTGGTCGGGAGCATCATCGCGACCGTCATCACGACCCACCCCAGGACGAAGACCACGGCAACCGGGCCAAAGAGGTCGACGTGCTCGAGAGACTCGTGGCTGAGGAACGCCCCGTACGGCGACCGCCCCCAGACCCAGAGCACGGCCCAGGCCAGTGCCGAGAGGCCGGCCAGCAGGGCCACGAACGGCACGCGGTCGTCCAGGATCTTGCGCCCGTGCGCGTGTTCCATCTCCTCCTCCCCATGCCGTCCGGGCGATCCTCCCGCGAGCGAGATCCCCCGCGGGAGGATGGCCACAGGATCTCTCCTCACGCCGCCTCGAACCGGAACGAGCCCTGCACCGAGTTGTGATCGCGCAGGTCGATGCTGAACCCGTGCTCCGGGACGTTCACGCGGTAGTAGGCGGCCGTCCCCGGATACGCCGGCGACCCCGGGATCGTGGTGAACGCCGTGTCGTGCAGCGTCGTGGACTCGCCCGTCGCCCCCGTGAACGGCGACATCTCGGTCTGGATCGCGTCGCCGACGCGGAGGATCCCCTTCCCCTCTACCACGTCGAAGGTCACCGGGGCGCGCTCCACGGCCTTGACCTCGCCCACCAGGCCGGCGAGGTCGGCCACCGGCCCGCCGAGCTTCCCGCTCCACAGCCTGAGGAGCGCGTCCTCCTGCTCCGCCGTGGCCTCGTCGTCGACGTACAGGACCACGCTCCAATTGCCCGCCAGGATGTTGCCCGGGATGTGGGTCAGGATCGTGAACGTCCGCCCGGACACGTCCACCCTGTCGACCGTCCCCCGGTCCACGTGCCAGCACAGCACGCCGTCACACGTGCCTCCGTCAGGGTCCTGCCCGACCCAGCACGGGCACAAGACGTTGCACGTGCACGCTTCCAGCAGCCTTCCCTCGATCTCGTACGCCATGGTCACTCCCTCGTGTCGCGCGGGCACCCTCCGAGAACCTCCCTGCCTCAACCGCTCGCTTCCGGCCCCTATCACCTCCCATACCGTCTCAGGTCACATGGCCTAGTCGAATGACTAAGGCGTATGACTAACATGGGGGTACAGGGATGTCAAGCGGAAGAAACAGAGAGGAGGCCGTGCCGATACCGGGGCACCACGCCTTCTGGCACCGGCCAGTCTTGGTACTCGCGCACCGCGAGGGACGGTGCGCACGGCCTCGAGCACACCCATGGACCGATGCTTGTTCAATAGCGCTGGTGCCGTAAGCCTTCTCCGCGCACCAGCCAAAGCACTGGGGCGGCGCGATCGCGCCGCCCCACAGGTGCCTCGATCCTCCACGCCCTATGTAGATGTCTCCACGATGGTGGGCGTGCGCGACGGCTTGTTGTTTGGGAACAGGACCAGGATGCCCGGGTCGTCCCCTGCGGCCGCCGATCCGGTCGACACCGTGATCGGGTCGCTGGAGACGCAGGCCTCGGTGCTCCAGAATCCCCCGCATACCAGGGGGTCGATCACCAGTGCCGGGTCCGTGGCTTTGAGGGTCATATCCCAGGTCCCGGTGTCGGCGTCAAACGACCCGATGCTGTCGCAGAACTGACCCGGGACATCACCGGAGAACCGCCCTGTGCACGCCGTCACCTGGTAGGCAAGCTCCGGCTCGCCGTCGGTCAGGCCGATGGCGGACGCATCAACCCCCAGACCCACGACGTTCGCGTTGTAGTTCGAGTAGTCGGCGAAGTAGTCTTCCGCGCACTCGTCGAAGGGGTCGGCCAGCGAGAGGTCGTAGACGCACACGATGCCACCCGCCCCCGTCTGCTTCACCACCAGGTAGTCGGCCTGCAGGTCCTGGTCGGCGAACACCCCGTCGGCCCCTGCGTCGACCTTCACGTCGACCTCGAGCGTCTCGGTCGTGTTGTGGACGCCGGCCGTCTGCACGCCGAACTCCACCGGTTCGGTGGGCTCGTCGCCGTTGGTCAGGAACTCGACCCAAGTGAGGTCCGCCAACGGGTCCGTCGCATCGGGCAGCCCCTCTGCCGTCCCGTCAATGGTGCCGCCGGTGAACGACCGGGCTCCTGCGGCGACGAGGTCTTCCTCGCCGGTGCTCTCGACTCCGTCCGTCCCACCGAGCAGGTACATGTCCGCCCAATCGACCCCCGCCGAGGGTGGGGACGTCATCGTCATGGTGGCCGGTCCGCCCGTGAGGTCGAGAGATGTTTCAGATACCCCTGTTCGGGCCACCGCCAGCGGCGCGACGTGCCAGGCCACGCGCAGGACGTCCGCGTGTGGTCCGTCCTGAGTGACGGTGACCGTGCCGTCCACGTTCGGGTGGAAGTAGTAAAGCCCATATTCCTGCTCAGGGGGACTGATCGCCGACGGGTCGAGCCGAAGCCGGATCCACACGCGCCTGGACACGCCCGGGCCGAGGTGGAACGACCGGGTGGGCCCGAATGAGGTCCCGTTGAGTGACGCCGTGACGGTTGCGATCGCCGGGTCGAAATCGCTGTAGCGAACACTGCCGTACACCTGATAGTCGTGCCCGACCGAGTCGTAATTCTTCACGTGGAAGGACCGTCGCGACTTCTGAGAACCAGGCGTCATGCGCAGTCCGTACGAGAGGCTGCCCGGCCAGGCCAGCGACCTAGCGATCGCCGACTGGTACACGTTGACCCGGCCCGCGCCCATGACCGTCGCGGGGACGGGTGCGCTGAGGTCGTTGTTCTTCAGATTCCGCTTGGCCTGGTCCATCAACAGGGCCTTGATCTTGCCCGGTGTCCATCCCGGATGAAGCTGGCGCAGCAGCACGGCGGCTCCCGACACGTGTGGGGCCGCCATCGACGTCCCCGACAGAACCGCGGCACCGTCGCCCGTGCCGATCCCCGCTGAGGTGATGTCCGCCCCGGGAGCCGAGATGTCCGGCTTGAGGTCGCTGGTCACCCGGGCCGGGCCCTCCGAGGTGAAGTCCGTCATGGAGTCCTCGAATCCCGGGATGGGGCTGGGATTGGCGTGAAGCGTCACCGTGACGTCAACGGTGTTGAAGTTCCCGTTCGCAGCGTCCGGGCTGATCGTGTCGCCGAGTATCTCGGAGTCGTCCCCGCTGATCATCACCGCCGGGATGGCGACCTCATCCGCGTGCTCCCCCGGCCCGAGACCGAACGGGAAGCCCCCGAATCCGTTCCACAGGATGACCGCGCTTGCCCCGGCCTCCTGGGCGAAGAACACCTTGGCACTCCCATCGCAGTCGCCGGCGCCAGTGGAGCCCTTGAACACCAGCGCGATGTGCCCGGCGAAGTCGGCTCCGGGGACATTGGTGCAGAACATCCGGTCCGACGGAGCCGGGTTCTCCGGATCCGCCGGCGGGTCGAACTCGCGAGCATCTATGACCAGGTCGGTGATATCCGAAGAGAGATCGGCCGACCAGTCTTGGTGGACCATGACTCCGTTGTCGGGCAGGCTCGTGGGCGGATCGTCCACCGTGAGGGTCTGCGCCACGAATTGATCCACGGACGCGGCAACGGCGATCACACCGCGGGCCGTCGCGGGCGTGCCGACGATGTACGCGGATCCCCCGGCCGGCTGGTTCCCGGCGTTGCCGGCGGAGGCGACGAACACCGTTCCCAGGTCGACCACCCGCTGGGCGGCCCGGGCCTCGACGGAGTTCAGAGTTCCGTAGTCGACTCCCCCGGAGAACGACAGCACATCGGCGGCGTCAGCGGTATCGCCGTTCTGGTTCGGGTCCACGGCGCGCTCGTAGGCGGCCACCAGGACGTCGTCGGTGGAGTTGCCCACGTCCCACACCTTGTAGGCGCGGATCTTCACCCTCGGCGCGACCCCAGGCCCGACCTTCCCCGGAACGCCGATACCGCAGCAGGTACCCCCGGTGTGCGTCCCGTGCCCGTCACGGTCCAGTGGGTCGAAATCTGGGCGGGGGACGTCGTTCGTGGTGTCGTCGTCCAAGACGTCGTAATTGGAGCCCACGAAGTCGTACCCCCCGATGACCTTCTTCGTGGGGAAGGTTCCCGGTTCGACGAAGTTGGGGTCGTTGCTGGTGTATGCCCTGATGGTGCCGGGGCCGCCGAAGTCCTTGTGCGTGTAGTCAATGCCGGTGTCGACCAGCGCAAGGGTCATGCCCTGGCCCCTGACACCGAACTTGTCCCACACCTTTGTTGCTCCAATGAAGGGGACACTCGTGGAGTTCTCGAGCTTGACGATGGAGACCGGCTGGACCGATGCCACGTCGGAGCGAAGAGCCATCGCACGCGCTGCTCCCGGAGATAGTTGAACCGAGAACGCGTTGACGAGCGTTCCATACCGGTACACGACCTTCCCGCCCCTCGCCCGCGCGTCCGCGATGGCCGCCTCCTGGGACCGCAGGGCGGCGTCCCTAGCCGCTCGTTGGGAGGCAGGGCTGAGCTCGCCGCCGCTCCGCGCGGCAGTGCGGGCGCGATCGGCCATCGCCGGTGCCCTCATCACGACGAAGTAACGCGAGAGCTGCGCGGACAGTCTGACCGCGGGAACGAACTCAGCGCGGGGCGCTACGTGTTCGCGCGGCTGGCTGAGAGCGGGTGGTCCACCGGAACCGGCCGCGGACCATCCGGGCACCGCAAGGGCCAGTGCGGCCGCGAGCGTCGCAGCAACGCCTACTCGAGGTCTCATTGCTCATCCCTCCCTGTGCCACCGAGGACGAACCCGTCGGAAGCCGGCGGCCCCGGCATTCTTCCCTCCATTGCATGTCGGCGCAACTCGTGGCCGTTGCCGTCGGTGGCCGTTCGCATAGAGGGCCTCGCAGGATCCACCCCCGCCTCACCCTCCTCTCGTGCTGCGACGACGGAGCAGCGCGGTGCGCGATGACCGCAGGACGGTCGTCTCGGGGCCGGGTCTCGCCCGTATTCGGCCCGCCCGGCAGCAGATCAGCCCGGCGAGTGCGATGCCATGGACCGAGCGGCGACCTCCCGTTGAGAGCGTCAACCAACGGCTACGCGAACGGCGGCACCCAGGGCCTTTACGAGTGGGCGGTGGAGGATTTGAACCTCCGACCTCTTCCGTGTCAGAGATGCATCCTCCGACGCCCTGACCAGCGCGTATGCCTGGATGCGGCCCGGAGAGACATCACATGAGCCTCACTAGCGCATCCGATACGGTCGGCTCCTTGACCGGGTGTTGACCGGAATGCCACCCGGAAGGACTCAGTCCCACTGGACAGAGTGAGACAGGGTCGACAACTCTAAGAACTGCAAGCCCAGTTCCAGAGGACCGGTGATGAATGGCCACAAGCGCTGATGCGCAGGCAGCGGGAGATCGTCCTCGACTACCTAGGGTCCGCATGGCCGCGGCCGGAGAACCTTGACCGCTGCCTGGGGATTCCAATGACCTCGGGATCAGACCCGCCCAACTGGAAGTCGCCTCGCCTCTGCGATGGCACTAGGCTCGCGAACTGCGGGTACTCGGCTGGCCATTCCGGCGAAGGCAGGCCCACAGAGTGACGCGATGACAGGGCGGGGAGCGTGGAGGAGCCCTCAAGGGCGGATCCTTCCTCCTTTCGACCTGGAGCGCATCGGGACGGCGGGCGTGGAGTTCATAGACATCCTCCACTTCGAGGTCGCCTCCGGCGGCCGAGTCCAACTCTCGTATCAGCCGGACGACGATTCCGACGAGAGAGACGAACGGTCGCTCTGGCTCTACCGCAACTTCCAGGACTTCCGGGCGAGCCGGACCACCCCTGGATCGCGGAGGCCGTGAACGCCCTCGAGCAGCGGCAGCGAGAGCTGGTCGAGCGCGGCGAGCTGGGGCCCGAGGATCAGAACGACGACGTCGGGTCGCTGGCCCGGATGCTGGCGCGGTCCGAGGCCGAGAGGTCCACGGAAGCTGAAGCGTCCGAACTCTTGCGCTGGTGTCGCGACGCATTCAGCCCGCACGTGCTGCTAGCCCAGATGCAGTGGAGCTCGGGGGCGTGGGAGTTCGACCCGGACCCCGCCTCGCTGAAACGCCATGTCTGGCACCTCTACCGCGAGCCGACCTAAGTCCTGGACTTCCCTGTGATCGCCGAGGTGACCGATCACATCCTCTGAACGCCCCACCGGGGGCTAGGCCGGGCGCTCCGGGCCCAGCGCGATGACCTTCGGCCCCGCCCCCACGAACACCATCCCGTTGGCCACGACCGGGGAGGAGCCGATCGCCCCCCTCGTCCGAAACGACCACACGCGGGCCCCGGTCCCGGCGTCGAGCGCGTAGACGTTCCGGTCGTCCGAGCCCACGTACACCACGCCGTTCGCCACGGCCGGGGACGAGAGGACGAAGTCTCCTGTCCGGAACGCCCACCGCACCGCCCCCGTGTCCGCTTCGAGCGCGTACACGTTGTGGTCCCGCGACCCGATGTACACCACGCCGTTCGCCACGGCCGGCGAGGATTCGACGACGCTGTTGAGTTCGCCGGCCGTCTGGAACCGCCACCGCTCGGCTCCCGTCGTCGCGTCGATCGCGAACACCACCCCGTCCCCGGAGCCAACGTATACAACGCCGTCGACGACGGCCGGCGAGGAGTACACGAACGCTCGGGTGTCGAACCGCCACCGTTCGGCCCCCGTCGCCGCGTCGAGCGCCAGCACCTTGCCGTCCCCGGCGCCCACGTAGACGGTGCCACCGACGACGGCGGGACTGGCGTAGCTCCCTCGCCGGTGGACCGACCATCGCTTGGTCCCGGTGGCGGCGTCGAGGGCGAAGACCGCGTCGCCCCCGCCCACGTAGACCGTGCCGCCGGCCACGGTCGGGGAGTTGAAGAACCGGAAGGAACCGGTCCCGAATACCCACCTCGTCTCCCCCGTCGCCACGTCGAGCGCGTGGAGCCTGCCGTCGTTCGAGGCCGCGTAGACGAGGCCGCGCGCGACGGCGGGGGTCTCGCCGGAGCTGAACGCGGGGAACGCCCATCGCTCGGCACCGGTGAAGGCGTCCAGCGCGTAGAGGTTGCGGTTGTCCGAGCCCACGTACAGCACGCCGTCCGCCAGGACCGGGGAGTCCAGGTAGAACGGGAATCCCGACCGGAACGACCACCGCAACTCGACCGATCGGGTCGAGGTGGAGAGCAGGTGCTCATGGCGGTTCTGGCCGTGGTGCTGCGAGTCGCCCCGGAACTGCGGCCAGTCCGTGTCGACGAGGAACGGCGTGGTCGCGGTCCCGCCCGATGCCGCTCCGGTGGCGGAGATCCAATGGTTCCCGGGGTGGGCCCTCCGTGGGATCTGGACCTTGCGGCGGAACGACCCCGAGGCGTCGGTCGAGGTCGTGGCGAGGGCATGCCGGCCGAAGCTCAGATCCACGACCTCGCGTGACCCGAAGCCCTGCCCGGTGACCCTGACGACCCGGCCGGGCGGTCCGGTGCGCGGGTGGGTGGCCACCTTCGGTCCTCCGGTCGCGGCGGCGGGCCAGGGGGAGCTGAGCCCGAGCAGAGTGACAACGAGGGGGACGATCTGCGCCACCCGGGGACGCGACCTGGACGCGGCAACCATGAGCGCTCTCCTTCCCCGCCGGGGACCCGCATCGCCCGGGACCCGGTCGTATGTTCCGCCTTCCACCGTGGCCGGCACAAGGGGCTGTTCGGCGGACGGAGTGGCCTGCTCCCACGGGTGTTCCAGCCGCCCGGATCCGGCTGGACGATGAGAGTTGGAGCATGACGACCGAGGGCTGAGGCACACGCTCGACCCGGACAGCCTGGGCCTGACATGAAGAAAGGCCCTGTCACCAGGGCCTTTTCGTGGTGGGCGGTGGAGGATTTGAACCTCCGACCTCTTCCGTGTCAGGGATG
>WNFV01000669.1_pt1 | contig 54230 bp, 45 predicted proteins | sample 5400101 | NCBI WGS metagenome assembly WNFV01 (sample SAMN13153361, study PRJNA577476) | soil metagenome | isolation source: 115 cm soil or saprolite under grassland replicate 1 | place: USA:California | collected 2016-06-15
GTCCGCAGATCCCAGAGCTCTGTCGGCGCAGGAGCAGGACCGCCCGTCGATCCGCCGACGACGAGAACGCGGCCGTCGGTGAGTAGCGTAGCCGAGTGCAATGCGCGCGGCACGCTCCCGATCACGGACACTGTGCTGAACGTCAAGGTCGCGGGATCAAAACGTTCCGCGATGTCCACGACGCCATTGCTGTTGCGACCGCCGATGATCAGAATAGAGCCGTCCGCCATGACGGTCGCCGTATGTTCCGTCCGCGGGACGGCCAGCGAGCCTGCGAGCGGCGTCGCCACGCCCGTTCTTGGATCGATCAGTGCTCCGCCTCCGAGCATGCGCGAGGACGCCTCGCCGCCAACGAGTAACAAACGGCCGTCGGGCAACTCTGTCGAGCTTTGACCTCGTAGAGCACCGGTTGTGACCAACTGCGGATTCGCGGCTCGCTGACGGGCGCTGGCAACAGACAACATGCCGATGGCGCCTGCAATCGTCAGGGCCCTCGCGAGCGCGGCGCCGAGTCGCCGGGTCTTCAGCACTGGCATAGAACGATCTCCTGCGAAGCGTCGGCTATGGACTCGTCACGTTGACGGTGATGCTGCCCACATTTGTGCCGCTTGGATCGATGCTGATCGTGTAGGTTCCGGTCGTTGGGAGCGTTTGCGTCGCGAGATTGAAACTCGACGCGCTCGACGTCGTGGACGTGAGCTGCGAACCGTCTGGCTTCAACAGCTTCGCCGTCGTCGATCCCATGCTGTTGCTCGTGAGGTGCACGGTAACTTGCTGTCCCGACGTACCGGAGAAGGTGGCCTGAGCGTTCTGGCCTGGAGTTGTGGTCGTCAGCGTCGCTGACGCTCCTCCGATCGTCACGGAAGTCGAGGGATCGGCCGGCACGTTGTAGAGCGTCACGGGCAGGCTCCCGGTGACGGTACTCACAGGGTCGACGACGATAGTGTACGTGCCGGTCGTTGGCAACGGCTTGACGTCGATGAATCCGCTCCCCTCCATGCACGTCGCGGCCGCCAACACACTGCTGTCAGGCTTCAGGATGCTGACGTTGACATCGCACCCGATCAGTTGGCCTCCCATCCCATTCGTCCCTTGCAGCGAGACGCGCTGACCAGCCGTTCCAGAGAAGGTCAATGCCCCGTTCTGTCCGGGCGTCGTGATGGTCACTGTCACCGCCGATCCGCCTGTCGTAATGGTCCCACTGTAATCAGCGGGGACGTTGTAGAGCGTCAGCGGGAGGCTGCCCGTTGCCGTGCTTACCGGGTCCACAACGATCGTGTAGGTGCCCGTCGTCGGCAACGTCGTGACGTCGATGAACGCGCTCCCCTCCATGCAGGTCGTTGGCACCAGCACCGTGCTATCCGGCCTGAGGATGCTGACGTTCACGTCGCAACCGAAGATTTGGCCGCTCATGCCGTTCGTGCTGCGGAGCGACACGCGCTGCCCGCCTGTCCCCGAGAACGTTAGGGACCCGTTTGACCCGGTGTCGTTGTCGTCACGGTGACGGCGGAGCCGCCTGGCGTGATGGTCCCGCTGAAGTCCGCCGGGACGGTGTACAGCGTCACGGTCAAGCTTCCTGTCGCTCTGCTGGCCGGATCCACGAAGATCGAGTAGGTGCCGGTCGCGGGCAACGTGGTGACGTCGATGAAACCGCTGCCCTCCATGCATGTCGGACTGACCAGAGCTGTGCCGTCGGCGTTCAGAATGCTGGTATTCACGTCACACGCGAACGCAATCTGTCCGGACATACCATTGGTGCCTTGCAACGAGACGCGCTGGCTCGCGGTTCCAGAGAACGTCAGGACACCGTTCTGTCCGGGCGTCGTGGTCGTCACCGTCACGGACGATCCACCCGCGGTAATAGAACTACTAAAGTCCAACGGCACGTCGTATACCGTCACGGTCCCGCTCGTGGTAGAGGTTGTCGATGGATCGAAGACCAGCGCATAGGTCGCCGTCCACCGCAAGTTCACCGTGTCCAGATATCCGGCGTTCGACATCAGCGCGCCACTCAACGCCGAGCCAAGGGGTTATAGCCTCAATCATCGTTTTGGTTTTAATCAGGCGGTATGTACGCCGTGGCGGTGATGGCCGCGATCGCAGCGATCGTGGTACCAGTCATCATCCTTTGGCGTTAGCGAGTCATAAAGCGGAACGGCGTTCACGCCGAGTCGCACGCATGGCGTGAGGGCAGAGCGAGGACTCTACCGGTCAGATCACGGGACGTAGCCGCGCGGGACGAATTCGACGGCCACCGCGTCGCCGACGATGGTCGCCGCGCCGGCTTGCGTCGGCGCCTTCATCCGCCAGGTGAGCAGCACAGTATCCGCCGGCGTGCGCGCGCCGCATGCCAGCATAAAGTCCTTGTCATTGCCGTAAACCGTCAGCTCGACATCCTTCATGGCCGGCGCCGCGGCCACCACAACGGAAGCCGCGCACGAGAAGAGGCGGCATCCATCGCGATCTGAAGCCCGCCAACATCATGCTGACCGCCGATGGTCAGGTGAAGGTTACGGTGTCTGGACAGCAGGATTGGGCGCCTCGTCCGTCTTCACCGCGCTCACTGCCTCTGGAGGTATACATCCCAGATCTGAATCGTGCGCTCTTCGTCATCCTCGGCGCTTTTCGCCCGATTTCTCCCTCTTGCCGTCCGGACGTGCGCATAGCCACGGAATCGGAATTCATTGCCGAATTCGTCTCGGCGTCCCGTCGGCTTGTAGCTCAGTCCCACATCAGACAAGAGTTCACTGGCAGGGCGCAATTCCCAGGACTCGCTAATGCCGTTATGGTTGACGTCCGTCCACAAGAGCAGCTGTGCGAATAGAGGATCGTCACTGCTGACCGAGCCTCGCAGCACCCCTCCATTTGTCGCCATAGCCATCATTCTCAACGCGATAAAGCCGTTGGCTGCCGCAGGAAGGGTGTAATTACCAAATAGCTCCTTCCCACTTGTTATTCGGCCGTCGCCATCTCGATCAAGCGCCAGGAACGCCATCGGTGAATCCACTTTGGTCCACGCGATTTGTTCTGGGATTCCATCGCCGTCGATGTCGAAGATCACTCCATCCGCGGCGGACGTGAGATCGTATTTGGCGTTCTTGTCAGTGGCGATAATGATGGGACTGCCTGGGGCGAATATGCAGGTGCTTCCACCCCACTGGCATTGCGGCTCCAATGCAGCACACGACGCCATATCAGTCGCTGCTGAGCATTGGTCGGCACAGTCCCCGGCATTCAGGGTCGTGTTGCGCGACAGCTCAACTACAGCAAAAGGAGTGAGTCCCCAATGATCGGAATACCCATCCGCGACTCCACACTGCTGCCTACCTACGGTTACGACGGCATTCCCGCTTGTGCTGGAATCTCCGCAGCCAGATCCGTCTACCTGTCCAGTGAGACATTGGGCGCCGCCTCCAGAGATCCAGGCCTTAACTCTGGTGCCTCTGTCAACGCAGTCTTGCTGGGTGGTGGCTGCTTGCAGCCGTTGAGAACCTGCCACCGAAACATCCCCGGTTGAGGCCGTTATCGCGCACTGCTGCGCAAATACACTCGCAGGGGACGTTAAGATCATTCCAACGATGGCTGCCGCGACGACCATAGAGTCCTCCAGACGTGCAGCGATTTGCGCCTTCCACATAAGTAACTCCTCTCTTGGACAACGGTGAAGCGGATTTGTTTCCGACGGCTCCAATGACCCAACCGTATTTACAGGTAATTTCCACAAGACTCGGGACGGATATAGACGTTCACGGTGACGTTCCCACCGGTGATTCCGGTGACGTCTACAAGGGCGCGATGACCATCGGTTCCATCGAACGCTCGCAGTGCAATCTTGTTCGCGGTCGCGACGGACACAGACGAGCCACTGCCGAGCGTCAAGGTGCCCGTGGAGTCGACGTCGCTGGTCCCGTACGGGGCAGGCACGACCCACAGGTAACCCGAGCTCGTGCCGGTGCCGCTGGGTGTCGCGACTGATATCCGACCGGTCCCGGCCGACGGCGGAACCGTCGTGTGGATCACCGTCGCCGACACCGAAGTGACCTGCGCTGGGGCGATATTCAGCTTCAGGTTGTTGTTGCTCGGCGTTGTGTTGAAGTTCGTTCCGTTCACCGTCAGCGCCGTTCCCGACACCGTGGTTCCGGGACTGAAACTCGTGATGGTGGGTGCACCGGTGCCGGACGCCACCGTGAATGACGCGGCGCTGGTCCCTGCTCCGCCGGGCGCCGTGACGCCGATCGCTCCCGTCGTCGCCCCCGATGGCACCGTCACGACGAGTTGCGTGGTGGTGGCGCTGGTGACCGTCGCCGCCGTGCCGTTGAATGTAACCGTATCCTGACTTGGGGTCGTCGAGAATCCAGTCCCCGAGATCGTCACGGTCGTCCCTATCGGACCGCTCGCCGGCGAGAACGAAATAATCGACACTTGCGAAGAGGCATGACGATCGATGGAGAGGAGATTGCCAACCGCGTCGTAGTGGTACAGGGCCGTGTCGCCTGCCGGATCCACGACGGCGATCAGCCGGCCCAGTTCATCGTAGAAGTACTGAACGCCCGTGGTCTGCGCGAAGGCGGCGGGCACACAGACAAAGAGCAGACCGATGACGAATCGCCGAATTCGCGATACACCCATACCGACCTCGGCCGCGCACAGGCGGCAGACCATCTGAACGAAGGAGTTCCTGGCGTCAGCTGTGGACGACTTCGTGAATCGAAGCCGTTCTGTGTGTGAGATGCAATGTAGTGATGGAGACCTTCCGCGTCAACAGGCAGGAAACTGGCTCATGCGGCCAACAACGTGGCTTTCGCCAGCCATCGTGTGCGATCGACGTTGCTCTTGTCTCGAACAGTGCCATGTTCGTGCTTCATCCTGGGGCAAACTTTATTTTCGCATCACCAATCCGATCTAACCGCTGAGATCGGGTCGACGCGGAGCGAGCCACTGAAAGCGATACCGCTTGACGCAACAGAACGGAGAGCGCACCGTGTCGGCACATTCTGACCCTGTCATCCACATGAGAAGCGGACAAGCACACTCCAGTGCCGCGTGCGACTCGCGGGCCGTTCCCCATCCCGATCATGTATCGGCGGCCGCCGAGGATACCTGGTTTCAGACCACCATCGTGAACTTGAGTGACTGGGGCGCGCAGTTCGTTCCCACCGGGCTACAACCCGGCGCGGAGATCGAGATCATTCTCTCGCCACCGATCCCGGTCGGCTCAATGGGAACGGGTAAGCATCCGTACGCGACTCGAGTGCCATGCGTTCCACTTCCGCCCATTGAATCGCAAGGTCCCGCGGCGTCCGGGTTGAATCCAGTCGTGGATCAAAGCGGCGGCTATACCAGAACTCTTCGTTCTTCGAGGACCGGACATCGATGCCGTAGTTGCCGAGATCGTATAGCTCGCAGAGGATGCGATCGTGACCACGGGGGAACTCGAACAGCCGCTCGCCAGATTTCGGCTGGCGCGGCGGCTGCGGTGGACGGTTCGGCAGATAGAAGTGGTCGGCCATGCGGCCGATCTTACGCTGCAGGCGTGAGCACTGAGGTCACCGCCAACCCAATTGCACGCAAAGACACACACTCCCCTCATGCGGTCTTTTATGCCGGCCGGCGACATCTGTCTTTTGTCCTCGATTTGCTGCGCTGTTCCTCGCGACGACAGCTCGACTGTTAGCTGGCTGTTCCGTCACACATCGTCGTTGAGCCTGCGTTGCTGACAGCCTATATACTGAACGACTCACGATCGCGCTCGCCGCGGTGTTTCGCCGCGCTCCACATCTCCGCGGCACGCGACACCAGACTTTCACAGGGTAAATGACCATGGCAGTGAAGCGACTGGTTCAGGGCGCCGATGACGTGCTGACTCAGGAGACCACCTTCAGTCGCGATGTGCCTGGGCGATACGTCTGTAACACCTTCACGGAGGCCGACGCGAGCTCGGACCGCAATCCACGGCCGGACGTCGGACGACCGAACGCGCGATCCGATGCGCGCCCGTTCGACATCATCATTATCGGCGGTGGCACGTTCGGCGCGGCGCTGGCGGAGCACCTCTTCTTCAGGGGGTTCGGGAGGAGTCATCGAATTCTTCTGCTCGAAGCGGGCTCGTTTACGATCCCTGAACACGTCCAGAATCTGCCCGCCCTGGGACTCGGCGTCGCCGACGCGACCAGCATTAAAGATCTGCGCGATGCAGGAAAATATGGCATCGACCAGCCGCAGAAAGAAGTCTGGGGATTACCGTGGCACTCACCGCACAAGTTCCCGGGGTTGGCCTATTGCATCGGCGGGCGGTCGGTCTATTGGGGCGGCTGGTCACCGGAGTTGTTGACGGCGGAGTTGCCCGCCTCGTGGCCGCCGGATGTCGTGAAGGACTTGCGCGCGATAGAGCTTGTCGACGGGTCACGCGGCTATTTTTGGCAGGCGAGCGATCAAATCGGTGTCACTGAGACGAACGATTTCATCTTCGGCGAGCTGCATCGGGCTCTCCGGGAGCAACTTCGCAATGGACTCGGCGTCATCACCGACGCGTTTCCTTTCGCGTCGCTGCCGGATCACCCCGCGGTACGTTTCCGCACGACCGCGCCGACGCCGCTCGAGTTGCTCGAGCTTCTCGGTCTGCCGGTGACCGCGACTCCGCCGCCGATTCAGACGCTCAAAGATGAGTTGAAGCTGGAGGCGCCGCTTGCGGTGCAGGGGCAGTCGGGCCATGCGGGGTTCTTTCCGTTCAACAAGTTCAGCACCGTGCCGCTCATCATGAAAGCCGCGCGGGAAGCTGATGCCGAATGCAAGACGGATGACGTTCGAAAGCGGCTCATGGTGGTGTCAAAGTGTCGAGTGAACGCGATGAAGACAGCGCCCGATGGCGGCACGCTTCGCGTGACCGACGTCGTGACGGAGCACGGCTCGTTCGTTGTCCCGCCGAACGGCGTCGTCGTCATTGCGCTGGGAACCATCGAGACCACACGTCTGGCCCAGCACTCATTCACGTCGTTGCCACCGTCGGCGTTCGACCGTATCGGCAAGAACCTGATGGCGCATCTGCGCTCGAATCTCGACTTCCGCGTTCCACGGGAAGCGCTCACGTTCCTTCCCGCGACAGCGAAGGGACTGCAGGCGTCGGCGCTGTTCGTGAAGGGTCACCATGCGTATTCGGACGGAAGCGGTGTTGGCCATTTCCATCTGCAGATCACCGCAACGGGCGGAGCAGCAGGCCTCACCAATTCCGAAGCGGAGCTGTTTAAGAAGGTGCCGGACATCGACACGTTCGACCGGCACCGTCACGCAAGCGATACGCACGTCGTGATCACAGTCCGGGCGATCGGAGAGATGGAGCCTCTCAACCCGCAAAGCTTCGTGCGGCCTGATCCGGAGATGGAGTTCGGCGTACGACGCGCGTTTGTTTCGGTCCAGCCCTCTGCGAGGGATATGGAGGTGTGGGAGGCGATGGACAAGGCATCGGACGACGTTGCGCGGGTGTTTGCCAATGGTCGCACGATCGATCTGATCGTGAGACAAAACGTCAAGAAGACAAACGTTGATCCCCTCATGTTGGCGTCAGAGCTGCCGTACCAGATTGATGACCCGAGCGCACCTGGCAAGAAGATGAACAATCCGGAGCGACGCGATGGGCTTGGGACCACCCATCACGAAGCGGGCACGCTACGGATGGGCGATGACCCAACGACGTCGGTGACAGATGCGAATGGGCGCTTCCATGGGGTCACCAATGCCTATGCTGCGGGTCCGGCGCTGTTCCCGACCATCGGTTCGCCGAATCCGATGTTGACGGGGATTGCACTCGCCCGTCGGCTCGGCGATCACCTGCTACCGCCGCCTCCCGCCGCGAAGCCAGATGCAGGCTTTAAATATCTGTTCGACGGAACCGGCGCGCTGTTCAAAAACTGGAAATTGGCCAAAGGCGGTGGAGGCGCCTTCATCATCGTGAACCGCGCACTGGTCGCACAACCGGCAGGCGACATTGGGCTGCTGTATTACGCCGCCGAGCAGTTTGAGAACTTCACGCTGCGGCTCGACTTTCTCCTGTCGCGTCCGGTCGGCAGAGACAACGACAACTCCGGGGTATTCGTTCGCTTCCGTGATCCGGCCCAACCGGTGCCGCGCGCTGATGGGTCAGGCACCTCGGATCTCTACGTGAACCAGGCATTCGTGGCAGTGGATACCGGCTTCGAGGTCCAGATAGATGAAGAAGCGCGAGGCGATACGAGATTTGGCGAAGTAGATGGGCTGCGATTCAATCGCACGGGCGCCATCTACAAAGTGCGGAATTTCGGCGCGGGCGACGGTCAGCAGAACTACCAGAACACGCAGAACCTCGCACAGGAGCGGTGGCATCAGTACGAGATTACGGTCTCCGGCATGACGTACATCGTCCGCCTCAATGGACAAGAAGCGACGCGTTTCAAGCGTCACACCACTGATGTGTTTCGGGGGAATCCGCCGAGTGTGGATCCCGTCTCCGGTTTCATCGGCTTGCAGACGCACACAGGGCAGGTGTCGTTCGCGAACGTACGCATCAGAGTGGACTGACGGGTCCGCACGCAACACGACGGGTGGCCGAAAGGCCCGATTCTGGGGCACGGGTGCCCTGGGTCGCCCGCGGTTGCCGCTCTTCATCGACAGATGTCCTTGCGGCTCGCGCACTGCCCGACGACATCCTATTGATCATCGCGGGTCCATACATTGCGCCTTTCATCAGCCCATGCGACCGCTTCGGTTCCGGTGACGAATCGATGGCTGATCAGCGTCGATCCGTCAGAGAAAATCTCTACTTTGAGGCCACCCGGCCCGAAGCGGACGACGCACTCAACGAACCGCCCGGAGCTGTTGCGGAGAGACCCACAGTGTTCATTCACGTTGCGTGCACTGTCAGCGAGAGACGTGCGCCGTGTTCTGCGAGTTCATCGTGGGCATCCTGCCGCGCGTCGGGCGTTTCGCGAGCCGGCACGTGCACGGCCACGGCCAGCCAGCTTCGATCGTTCGTCACCATCAACTGATGCGTCACGCATCGGTCCAGGAACGCGCGGATCTCGACCTCGGATACCCCCGCGCGTTTCACCTCAGCGTGCTCGCAGAGAGGTTGGAATGTCTGCGCCCGGTCGCACGCGAGATACACGGCGGCTTTCCACCCTTTGAGCACCGCGCGCCGCGGCGCGACCGCCAGCTCCCGCCGTGTGTCGAGAACGTGCAGCGACCCATCCGGTTCGTGCCTCATCTCCAGCGTGCCGCGCGCCTTGTCCGCCATCCACGCGCGCGTCAGCTCGATGACCTCGCTCGCGTACGCATCATCGGCGCGGCCATCCGCGTAATCGAAGTCGAAATAGTACGCAATGTCACTCAGCTTCCGGCGATCGAATGGGTACAGGTATGAGAACGCGGCCATCGGGCGCACGTTCACCATGCCAAAACCCGCCGGGTCCGAGTGGTAGGGGCTGAAACGGTCCATGCGAATCGGTCCGCAGCCGGTCGGCGGGTCGAGGTGCCAGATGGCGCGGATCAATCCGAGGCTCTCCTGATAGTCCTCCGCAGTCTCGCCGGGAAAACCGTATAGAAGATTCCAGTACGGCGCGACACCGTACTCGCGGCACCATTTCATCAGCTCGATGTTGCGAAAGCCAGTCGTGCCCTTCCGCATCACTTTCAAAACATGGTCGCTCAGACTCTCGATGCCGGGTTGAATGAAGAGAATCCCGGCGTCGCGGAGCTGCCGCACCTGACCATAGCCGAGATTCGCTTTGACTTCCCAGAAGAACTCGATATCGAGTTTAGCTTCCGCGAGTTGCGGCAGCACGGTGCGGAAGTAGCGCATGTCGAGAATGTCGTCGACAATGCCAAACGTGCGAACGCCGTAGCGGTCTCGCAGGAATCGAATCTCGGACAGGACGCGCGCGGGGCTCTTGCTTCGAAACGCCATGGTCGCGCCGTTCAGGCCGCAGAAGGTGCAGTGCTGGCGCTCGCCCCACCAGCATCCTCGGGCCGTCTCCATCAGGATGGTCGGCGCCACGCCAGCGGCGGCCGGGCTCGCACGCATCTGCGTAAGAAATGGATCGAAATCGGGAACCGGCACTCTGTCGAGATCCTGCACGCGCGCGGCGGGCGCGAGCTGGGCGACGCGCCTCGTTGCGGCGGCGCTCACGCCGCGAATGCCGTGGACGCCATCTCCGCGGCGGCGCGCGGCGAGCACCGCCGGGAATGATTCGTCTGCCTCGCCAGAAAACACAAGGTCGACGAACGCGAACTGCTCCTGGAGCGCGACGCCCATCGCGTCTTCCCAGTTCGCGCCGCCGAACGCGATGGTGATGCCGGGATGCGCGCGCTTCACCCGCGCCGCGAGCGCGAGCGAGGCGATGTTCTGCTGGAAGACGGATGTGAAGCCGACGAAGGTGTGGTCGTCCCACGGTACGGCGGCGAGACAATGCTCGAGGTACGGTTCGACTGCCGGCCGCATTCGCCAGAGCCGAGCCAGATCCCCGTCGTTGACGTGCCAGGTCCGGCGGAGAATCTCGTCGACATAGGCCGCGTCGGCGTATGGCCGTGCGCCGTAGAGCGCGTCGGCGAACAACCATTCGCCCGCGAACGCGGTGTACGGGACGTCGTCCGAGCACACCCAGAGGTAGTTTCCAATCCCGACGCGCTCGGCAAAATCGAAGGTCAGGTAACGCGTCTCGCAGGCGACATCGAGGCGGCGACAGTGCGCCTGGAGCAGGCCGAGCGACAGAGCCGGCCGCTCGAGTGCGCCGAACGGCATACTGACGAGCAGCACACGTTCGTCGCCCATGTCACAAGTCCAGGTCGGTCGGACTCCTTCCGGCGGGCTTCACCGGCGCTGGCGGAGACACGATGGGCTCCGGCGGACGTCGAATGATCGGTCCACGCTGGATTGGGGCGCGCGTGATCGGACCCACGGGCCCGCGCGAAATGGGCCCGCGAATGGGTCCGCGGGAGATCGGGCCGCGAGGCACGATGGCCTCGGACCAGTGGAAGAAGAACGGATCGATGGAGACGCCGACCGGTGTCGCGCCGTCGGTGTTGAGGAGGGTATGCGTGGTCCAGTCGGCGCCGCGCTGATACGTGACGCCGCTTGGGAAATTGGCCATATCAGGCGTGTTGTTGCCCGAGAACACACCGTAGAACTCCCGACCGATCGCCAGGAGCCGGATGTAGTCGCCGATGTACGGCAGAAACGCCCGGGCCGGCGTCGCGGACGGCGCCTGATGCAGCCCGTGTATCTCAGCCGGAGTCGCCCACGCATCCGCGGTCAGTTCGATCTGCGTGACCCACTGCGAGCCGGTGAACTGCTGGTACGTCAGCCCGAGCAGCTGGTTCGTGTTGACCGCTAGCGCCGGGTTCTTCGCGTTCGTAATCGTGCGCAGATCGGCTGACCATGTCTGTCCCCGATCGGTTGATCGCGACACGTGCAGCGTCCAATCGGTTCCACCGATGCCGCCGACTCGATCGCACCACGCCACCCACACCGTGTTCGAATCCGTCGGGTCGACAGCGATCGACAGGTCGGCACCGAGCCGCTCCTGTCCCATGATGGCGTTGAAGCGCATGAATCGATTGGTGGCCACGCGCTGTCCCGCAACGCCGTCGCCCGAGTCCAGCAACGCCCTGAACGGCATTGCGCCGCCGCCCCAGGCATCGTCGCGCATCACGACGATATCGACGCTTAGATTGGGAAACGGACCAGCGGCCCAACGGTGGAAGGCCACGTACACCGTGCCATCAGTGTGAAGCGCGGTTCTGATGGGCGGTCCATCCTTGAAGATGGTCGCGCGCTGCTCGAGCTGAATCGGCGAGAAGCCCGCGGGCGCCGGCGCGGTGGCGGCGTTCTGCGACACATCGACGGTTGCGGTCATGCCGCCCGGCTGATTGCCGTCTTCATTGCCGACATAGACACGATCCTGCGACGCACCACCGACGACCACGCTGCCGGCGACGACCCATGGCTGGTCTTCAGATGCGCGGTCGACGAGTACGGTCATTGGCACCGTGGACGCGGAACTCGCGGTGCGGAGAATCTGCATCCGGCCGGTCTGGCCGTTCAAAATGCCGGCGTACAGTACGCCTCCTGTCGTCGCAAACCCGACCGTGATGTCGCCGGTTCCGAAGCTCCCGTTCCCGGGCACGATCGTTCGAAGGGCCCACGTAGTGCCCCCGTTGGTCGACACGTAAATCGGAGCGAACGCGCCGCCCATCGGCGCGGGCGTGAACGCGGTCGCCACGATGTCTGTCGGGCGTTCCGGATTTACGGCCACGTTCGGCTCGCTATCCTGATTGGTTTCGCCGGCGAGCGCCGCCGGAATCATGTTGATGACGCGGACCGTGCCCATGTCACTATCCCCTGGTCGCGCGCAGCGCGTCTAGCCGTTCAACGGGCTGATAGTCGTCCGGGTGAAGGATTCTGAAGGGAGCGAGATCGCGCAGATCGCCCACGGTCGCGTGAAGAATCCACACGCCTTCCTGCGAAGCTCTCGGCTTCGGTGCGGCCCGCCAGCGCACGTCGATGCTGTTGGGATAGAGGACAGATAGCTCGCCGGTGCTGATGGCGCCCCGCTCGACGTGATGGACGTCGATGACAGCCTTCCACCAGTCGGGATCGTGCTCGGACAAGGTCGATCGCAGCGCGCTTTCCAGCTTGAGGACGCGACCGACGACCACGGCATCCGCGGTGGCGGCATGATCGCGCGCGTCGGCGCTTGCCACATCATCTCGAAGCATGGACATCGCGGCGGCCGGACCAAACGCATCCGCCGCCGATAGATGCGCCGACATATCGTCGACCGAACGCCGATCGACCTCCGACACGGCGACGCTGTCACCGAATGCGAGCCCCGTGGTGAAGAACGCGGCCGTCTCGCCTTCTTTGGGCGCGGACTTGTCTTTGGCGAGCTGCACAGTGATGCGCTGGCCTTGTAATCCGGCGAATACGTCGGGTGCGTGCAGGACATGATCGACGTACACGACCGCCGTGCGGTCGTCGATTGGGACGTCTTTCATCGTCGCTGCACCGAGATGTTCGACGGTTCCGACGAACCCGAATGGAGCGCGGCGGAGAAGTTCGACGAGGGCCTCATCAGGCATCGGATGGCCTCGACATGCTGCTACGGGGTGGAAAATCCGCAGCGATAGAAGTTCGTAGATTCTCCGCCCTTGTACAAGTAAAGTCAATCACTCGCTTCATCAATTCTCTTTTATCTTCACTCGGGTAAGAATAGGTATTGCGCTATCACAGAAAGCTTCTCGTGTTCTTCATTCTTACCGGGACGTATGCGGCTGTGCTTGGCGCGGAAATCGTCGGCGACAAACTGTTCTTTACAACGGGCCTGCTGACAACGCGTTTTCGAACGACGTCCGTGTTCTGGGGAATGACACTGGCGTTCATGTTGAAAATGGGTGTTGCCGTTGTGGTAGGTCGACAATTATCCAGACTTCCTGCGCTGGCGGTCGCCGCCATGTCCGCGGCGAGCTTTCTCAGCGTCGCGTATGTCGTCTTCAACGCCTCCGAGTCTGAAGTGGAGGGACACGATGGATATTCCTCTCGACAAGCGACGCTTGTTACGTTTTCAACTATCTTCTTTACTGAATGGGGAGATGCCGGTCAGCTCACCGCCGCCGCAATGGCGGCGCACTTCGGAGTTCCGTGGGTGGTTTGGCTCGGCGCGGTGGCGGCGCTGACCACCAAGGGTCTGTTCGCCGCAATTGTCGGTGCACGAGTACGGCGATGGATGGGACGGCGCCTTCCGTTACAGTTTCTGCGTTACGGCGCCGTTACGCTGTTCATAGTCCTCGCCGTTGTGTCGGTGCTCGAAACGCTGTCGACGCGTTAGCTTAGTGCTCTATTTCACAATTACGGTGACGTATTTATATGGCGGTGATCGGCGCGCCGAAAGAAGTTCATGGATGAACACTGGCAGGCTCCGGTTATCAGTCCAGGCGTGGCGCCGAGGATTCACCTCGTTCGGCCAATAACCTGGCCGGTGTAGCCAACGAGCGGTGTATTTGTGTCAAGTCCGTGACGGCGGGTCACTCCACGAGCGTTTCAAATGAGTGCCAGGTCTGGTCTGCGACTCAGCAGTCGAGTTCCAGGACAAACAGACAGAAATAGCCGGTTGGCCGCACCGGACAAGAACTTGACCACTGCGAATAGGCCTGGACTGGGGCCCACTATCCGGTACACTACAAGATCAACATCTCGCAGTTCTGAGAGTGGAGGGGCACTGGCCTTAACTACCGGCGACACCAGCGAGGCCTTAAGATCCGCACGCGGACGAGGTCGTAGTCCTTCAGCGGTCGGAGACCAATGCGACGACTCACCTATGTAGGCCTCGCGATTTTCCTCGCACCGTCTGTTCTGCACGCAGGGCAAGTCTATGGGACTGTAACATCAAATCGAAAGGGAATTGCCAACACGCAGATTGAGATCCGCTGCGGCGCGGCTGGGCCTGTCACCACTGGGAATACAAGCACCGACGGTGCTTATCGAATCAACGTTCGTCAGCAGGGCCAATGCACCTTGACGCTATCCGCGTATCCAGGTCGGCCCTCCGCCACCGTGTTTTCGTATCCCAACCCGACACAATACGACTTTGAGATCGTGAAAACGAACGGACGCTATCAACTCCGAAGACGGTGATTATGGAAAAGGAACACCGTTCGATCGAGCCGTCGTCAAACCAGTCGCCGTCCGCGAACCCGAGCAAGACGGGAGCGGTCGTGTGGACTGAAGTCGCAAAGGTAGTCGCCATTCCGCTCGTGACGCTCGTCTTGGGTTTCGTTTTCAACGCTTCCATCAACTCGCGGCAAATTCGTGAGACCAATTACCGTCTATACACAGAGATGATGGGCCGTCGTGAGGAAGCCGACAGCGCCGTGCGCAAGGACATGTTCAACTCCATTTTGGGCACGTTCATGAACAAGGACCCCCAATTAAGTCTAGATGAACAGCGCGAGCAGCAGGTGTTGAACCTCGAGTTGTTGGCATACAACTTCCACGAGGCGCTTGACCTCGGTCCCTTGTTTAAGCACGTGCGACGTCGTATTGCTGAAGCCCAAGGGAAGTCTTACGTCGACATGCTCAGCCGCATCGAGAAGGTCGCACAAGAAGTGGTCGAGCGACAACTCACGGTGTTCACTGACAGCGGAATGGTGGAAGAGGGTGACGCTCTTCTCGAAGAAAAAAACGACGACATGCAGGAGTACATTATCTTTGGTCCACATACTGTTGCCGATTCAGCATTCGAACCGGGCAAGGGTGTGTCGCGCGTCTGCTTGTCGATGCCCTCCAGTGACGGCGGACGACACCACCGTCAGTTCAAGCTGGAACTCACCAAACATGATCTGGAAGCTCGCGAAGTGGAGGTCCGGTTGATCGTCTCCCGCGTTCTCTCCCCCGAGGAGTGTCAGCGAGTGGATTTGGACCAAAAGGAAACGCAAGAAATAGATCCCACGTTTACGGTCGGGTTGTTCGACTTTCCGATGATTGACAATACCCACCTCACACACGGCGAACGGTGTGCTGTGGCGCTGACACAGATCACGCGCCAGGCGGCGCACGTGGTCTTGGCATATTTCCCAGGCTCTCGCGCGAGCTTGAAGGATAAACCGTACTATGACGACTTGGTGCACGACCTGATCCAGGAACAACACCTGTCGGGCCACAGCGGTCGCTGAGACGCCATCCGCGTGGGGTCCGTCTTTTACTCTGGCTCGCGGGGCAATTGCAGGATCCGGTGAACGCTTCAGTTCTACCTTTTGCAGAGCACGAAACCGCGAAATCCGGTGGAGTCGCTGCCGTAGGCACTGATGCTATCGCCATAAAACTGCCGAAGCGTAGCGAGCTGACTGCCAGGAGCCTGAGAATCGAAGGATGTGACTGGCGAGCCGACTCGTTGGAAGTACTGTTTTCAACCGGTGATCTTAGACGAGCTGCTCTTGCGGTCGAGCTTTTTGACAACCCACGTAGACCACAACGACAAATGTTCACTGGACCGAGGTTGTTCCGATCGGGAACGTCGAGCCGGATGTCGGAGAGCATTTGGCCGTCACGGGGCCGTCGACACTATCAGATGCCGATACGGTGTACGTGATGGTTGCACCGGCGGTATTCGTTGCCGGCGTAGCGATACGAGCCGGAAAAACGAACACTGGCGGGACGATGTCCCGCACGGTCACAGTAAACGTGGCAGCTGCCGTGTTTCCTGAAATGTCGCCGGACGAGCACGTCACCGTTGTTGTGCCGAGATCAAATGTCGTTCCGGATACAGGCGTACACGTCGTGGCCGGAATCTCACCCTAGTGAAGGGCTTGGCGCCTGAAATCGTGCCGTACGTAGTCAAGAGGCAACTGGCGCTCAAGAGACCTTATTTGCATTATCGAATTCTGGCAGCTTGACTAGCACTACTTTGTCACTACGCTCGGATTCCGAAAGATCTCGCGAGTGATCTGAATTGAGGACATTGTACTTATCGCAACAGTTCGGTACGCTGCGCATCGTTGACCGATCGTCAGGCGATTGGCCAATTGCGACGTTTGATGATCTGGCTGGAGGCGTTCAAGGAATGCTTCGGGCATCGGGCGCAGACGCTCGCGCTGCGTCGCTACATCCACGAGTCTTTGACGATGTGGAATCGCGACGACGCAAGCGTATCGTGGAAGGATCGCGCTCAGAACTTTCGATCGTGTGGAACACTGATGGTGACGCTCTTGGAAGCGCCGAGATTGGCCGTGTTGGTACAGGTGACGATGACGTTGTAGTTTCGACCGCGATTTGATCCAGAGCGTTCCGCTCGGACATTCAGAGTGAGCGGACCAGTCACGACCCAATCCGTTTCGCCCGGTACTGTGATTGCTTCATCACTGCTCACGTTCGAAATCCGACAGACAGCAGGGGCTGGCGAACTCGAGACAGACACGTTAAGAGCAACGCGAACCAACTTATGGTTCGGTGGCCAGATCACGTTCGGAGCAGCCGTCAATGTGCTGATGACGGGCGCTGTGGCGGGTACAGACACCACTGTGCCGCGTTGGACCAACGGTGCCTCAGGATCAATGGGATTTGAGAATAGCGCGACGAAAGAAGCGCCGGGTATGTTGGAGTCGGCGAGGAAGAAGAAACCGGTCTCGACGCCGCCAGCACGAATATCGCTGCCGGTCGGCTGCGGACCGGCAAATGTCGAAAATGCTTCGACGTTAGATCCCGATCCCAGAAAATCCCAACCGGCCGGCAGGAGCAACACTTTAGGATTGCCGACAAACGAGAAGGCGATGTCGTAGAGGCTGTAACCGGATTGGCTGACTGGATCAAACGCGTTTGTAACGGTGAATTGATACTGCGACACGTTGTTGCCCAACGGTGTCTCAGTGAACGTGGCGACGGCATCCGCTGCAGCGATAGTCGGTAGCCAGATCAACCCAGAAAGAACTAAGAGACTTGTTCCAAAAACGGACATTGGTAGAGCCTTTCACGCCATCAGGTCAGAAGTGCAGCCACTGAGGCCAATAGTTCACAGCGGCGATCGTCACCATTAGAGATATATATGGCACTTGGTGAACGAGGCCGTCGTCTGGATCGATTAGACTCACAGTGGTCCCGGGCTCCGTGCCGTCCCCATGAATGCCGATCACAACTTGCGCGTGAGCCGAAGGTCGCACGCCGCTATCATTGCCCGTGGTGACCCAGAGCGGGCCCGCGTGTCGCAACAGCTCAGCCACGTCACACACAGTTGGTCTGGCGGTCAGGAGCGAGCGCCTGAGCCCGAGGCGATTCAGAAATGATTGAAGCTCGGACAAAACGAGTCCTTGATCATCTGGGGGACGCTGTAGTCTTCCTACATAAACCGTAACAGTTGGCATAACGGCGTCGGCCTGCGCCGCTACCTGTAGTTCGGTCAATGGTCCATTCCTTAACCAGGACGCAAGAACACTGGCCGCAGTTGCCCAACAAGAGCTGATCGTTGGTTGTTGTCGCGGATTCAAAAAGCCAGTCACATCGACATTTGCATCGCACGCAGAGTGACCCTCAAGTCCAACCGTCGTCGTTGAACGACTCGGATCATTAGACAATATATTGATCTGGTCAGAAAAGCGCCCCGGCTGTGTGGGCGCGAAATCCACATTGACGATTCGGCTCTGTCCGCCGGGCAGGGAGAAGGGCCCCCCGCCGGAAACAATGCTGAACGGCAAGGCCGGTGACTGCATGCTTCCATTCAACGAACTGGTGGGGGTGCCGGTATTCTGAATGAGGACGCGGCGTGAACGGCTGGCGTTGGGAGCGACAAATCCGAAATCCACGTCAGGTGGAGTGACGCTTACCTGCGGAGGTTCTGCCGATGGATTCGCGTCCACATAGAAGTAGTAGTAGGAATCATAGGGGCGCGGGACTGAAAGTGAATTGAACGTTGCGATTTGTTGCCCTGCAGAAAAAACATCAATGCGAGCGTTGAGATCGGGCAGAAAAGATAGGTTTTTAGTGAAGTACACCGCGCATGGAGTCACGAGAACCGGAAAACGACCGACAGCGGGATTGGGATGCGCGTACTCTTCAGGCGAGCGAGAGTATCCGCCGACATCAGGTGACGAAAACGTTCCGCCCGATGGAGATGTAGGTGATGGTGGCGACGCAGAGCACGGGTATCGGCCCACGAAGGACCCGTCCGGCTCTCTCACGCTCAATTCGAGCGATAGGTTCTCACCAGAGGCGAGGAATGGATCGGGAACTGGCGACCAAGTGAGCACAATACTCAACGGCGCTTGGCTCTGGACGTCCACAATGCCCAGAAAGGACTGAGCGCGCGCTGGCCCTGCAAGCGCGAGCATCACGATGCCTAAGAGAAACAGTCGCAGCGTTCGGGAGGCAGTCAGGCACCGGGTTGCCCAACACCTGGGGGAGGAAGGGACACGGCCTCGTTTCATGTGACCTTTCTGACCGTGAGAGCGGCTAGTTTACCGGAAGCACACAGGACTGGAAAGAATTTCTGTGATTCGGGGATGAGGTCGTCCGCTCAAATGGAGGCCAGTCGGAGCGATTTGAGCGCAAGTCCGTAGGTCGCCCCGCAGGCGCCTCGGAGCGCGCCGGAACGACGAGTCTCCCCCAACGAACGGGAATCGCGATATGGGGTTCCTTCGCATGCCGAGGAACCCCACCACGCGACAGGTGAGCACAAAAGCCCGCGGCCGCCGTGAAGGGGCGGCGCGTGCACGACACCTTTCAAGCTGCTGCGCGCAGGTCAGGAACGAACTCGACGAATGCTTCATTGAAGTCACAGGCGCGACCGAAGAAACGTAGCGCAAAGCGCCACAGCAGCATCTAGGTGGACACCCAAAACCGGCAATTAATCGACACCTGAAGGCCGACAATTAACTGAGACGGCCGAGACGTTGACGCGGGCGAGGAACACATGTTCCGTCGCCGGCATGAGCAACGTCTTGAACGACGACAAACAGCAGCAAGTGCGCGCGCTGGGGCGGTTGACACCGTCATCGAGCGCGGGCACGCCGCGGACGCCGGCACCGCCATCGCTGAGAACAGCGACCGATCTCGTCGGCGCGCAGCACGAGGGAACATGACTATCACGGCGATTACTCGGACACGCTCCTAGCCGAGCGAAGTGCGCCGGGCGTGCCAGGTACTCTGGCGCGGTCGCCCAAAAATATATGGCGACTTACCGGAGCGGCTCGGACTGACCAAATTCCGCGATCGCCGACCCGAGTAAACCAGACCACGCGCAGGCACAGCCGGTGAGGCAGAGGAGTGGCTACACCCAGAAGATCCTCAAGGAGACGCCGCATGCTCTCCATTCTTTTCGATCGAAACGATCGCCATCAATACGTCTGTCCGATGGTCTCACCAGCAGATCCCGACCGCGCCGGACACGAGCGGCGAGAGCATCGGTCAGTCACGGTGCTCCCGGCCATTTACCGCTCTGGTCCGCGGGCCCAATCCTGCGAGCTACGACGAGGAACGGCCCCCATGTGATGCTGCGACAGAAGCACGCGACAACCCCGAAGGTACTAGGGGTGGGGGTACCAGGACTCCCGGACCACTAGCGATTACAGCCTGAATGCAGGTCGCCGAAAGCATAAGGGTGAACCGCGCGTTCCCCGGCAACGGGTACCGTGTTCCGTTGTTCGGTGGGCAACGATGACGCCGATCGACACCCTCACGATCCATTCTGCGCTCTCCACGTTCGGCGCTCTAGCGAAGCAGAAACTGTCGAATGTTGCAGCTAAAGGCGAACCGGAGGATCAGCTCCGCGCGCCCTTCGAGCACCTGCTCGCCGACATGGCGGAACTCGCCGGCATCCCGCGAAAGAAGGTCACGGCGGTCGGTGAATCGTCGCTCAGCGAGCTGAAGACACGGCCCGACTACGCGGTCACCGTCCACAATGCGCTCGTCGGCTTCGTCGAATTGAAGGCGCCTGGGAAAGGCGCCGATCCACGCAAGTTCTACGAGCAGCACGATAAGGCACAGTGGGAGAAACTCCGCGCCCTGCCGAATGTGCTCTACACTGATGGGAATGCGTTCAGCCTTTGGCAGAGTGCCGAATTGGTCGGTACGGTCGCCGTGCTGATCGGCGACATCCGATCCTCCGGCGACAAGCTGGCGGCGCCACCGGCGTTGCTCGTGATGTTTGAGCAGTTCCTGCGATGGGAGCCCATTCCGCCGCTCAGCGCCCAAGAGCTGGCGCACGTCAGCGCGCGGCTCTGTCGTTTCCTTCGCGATGAAGTCACCGAGCAACTCGCCCTGGGGAGCGAGGCACTCACGGAGCTCGCTGCCGACTGGCGCAAGCTGCTCTTTCCGGACGCCACCGACGCACGATTCGCAGACGGCTATGCTCAGGCGGTCACCTTCGGCCTGCTCATGGCTCGCGCGAAGGGCATCCCACTCACCGCCGGCCTTCAGCGAGTCGCGACGGAACTGACAAAATCGAACTCGCTGATAGGCTCCGCGCTTCGCCTCCTCACGGATAACACCGAGAACCAGGCCACACTCAAGACCTCGCTCGGGACGCTCACCCGCGTGCTCGACGCCGTAGATTGGCCGAAGATCAGCAAAGGCCAGCCCGAGGCGTGGTTGTACTTCTACGAGGATTTCCTCGAAATCTACGACAACGATCTGCGCAAGCTGACTGGCTCATACTACACACCGCCGCAGATTGTTGAGGCGATGGTCCGGCTCGTCGATGACGTGCTGCGTACCGACCGCTATAAGCTCCACGCCGGGCTCGCATCGTCTGCGGTGACGCTCGCCGATCCCGCAGTCGGCACTGGCACCTTCCTGTTGGGCGTGTTGCGCAAGATTGCCGACACCGTTGCGGCGGACGAAGGTGCAGGTTCGGTGCCTGGTGCCATTGCCGCCGCCGTCAGGCGGCTCATAGCATTCGAGGTACAGCTCGGGCCGTTTGCCGTCGCACAGCTCCGCATCTTGGCGGAAATCGTCGAATTGACCGGGGCGCTTCCAACGGAACCGCTTCGAATGTTTGTGACGAACACCCTCGGCAATCCCGCAGACGACGAAGGCTGGATTCCCGGATTACTTGCGCCCATTGCGAAGTCCCGAAAGGAAGCCAACAGGATCAAGCGCGCGGAGCCGATCACCGTTGTCCTCGGAAATCCACCCTATAAAGAAAAGGCCAAGGGCCAAGGTGGCTGGATCGAGGGCGACACAACGATGGCCGCGCAATCTGCTCCACTTATCGAGTGGATGCCGCCGCGGGAATGGGGCGCGGGCGCGCACAGCAAGCATCTGCGCAATCTCTATGTCTATTTCTGGCGCTGGGCGACGTGGAAGGTATTTGATCACCATCCAGCAAACCGCACCGGCATCGTCTGCTACATCACCGTTGCCGGATTCCTCAGCGGGCCAGGGTTTCAAAAGATGCGCGATTACTTGCGGCGCACCTGCGATGACATTTGGGTCATCGACTGCTCACCCGAGGGGCATCAGCCAGAGGTCAACACCCGTATCTTTCAGGGAGTACAGCAACCTGTCTGCATTGTGCTCGCCTCTCGATCTGCAAGGAACGAAGCGAGGGAACCAGCGAAGGTCCGATTCCATGCGCTACCGACTGGCCGTCGCACTGAGAAGTTCAACGCGTTGGCTAAGCTGAGTCTTGAGGGTAGTGATTGGTTCGACTGCCCGACCGACTGGCGCGCACCGTTCCTCCCGGCATCGGCGGGCCCATGGGCGACTTATCCGAGGCTGGAAGATCTCTTCATCTACGATGGCTCTGGCGTGATGCCCGGACGAACGTGGATCATCGCACCGGACGCAGACTCCCTCAGTCGGCGATGGCAACGGCTCGTGCGTTCGTCGGCGAAAGAGAAAGAAACACTGTTCCATCCGCATCTTCTGAAGGATGGTCTTGGCGACAGACATAGTAAGCGAGTCGTCCGCGGAGGCCTTCCGGGTTACGAAGGACGGACGAAATCCGTTGCGGACGAAAATGGCTCATGCATTTCACCGATCCGCTATGCTTTCAGATCGTTCGACCGCCAGTGGATCATTCCCGATAACCGGTTGATTAATCGCCCGAACCCGAAGTTATGGGGATCTCGGTCTGATTCTCAGGTATATTTCACAGCCTTCACGGAAGAATCACCGACGAACGGACCAGCGCTCACAATCACCGGACTGATTCCAGACCTTCATCACTACAAAGGCTCGTTCGGTGGCCGAGTGTTTCCGCTCTGGAGCGATGCCAGCGCACGCAGCTCGAATTTTCCGCCAAGGTTGCTGCCGGTTCTCGGACAACGGCTGGGCCGCGCTGTCAGCGTCGACGACTTTGCTGCCTACCTCGCCGCGACGGTTGCGCATCCAGCGTTCACCGCCCGGTTTCAAGAGGACCTCTCGACACCTGGCTTACACATCCCGATCACTGCCGATGCGGGCATTTTCGCCGACGCGGCTGCGCTCGGGCGCACCGTCATCTGGCTGCACACCTTCGGCGAACGGATGGCGGATCCTCACGCTGGTCGGCCCGCGCAACCACCCCGCCGGCCGACCGCGAAGATGCCGCGCAATTCCGGAGGTGGCGCGATTACTCGGAGCGGTGCGGCGATGCCTGACGAGATCGACTACGACGCGGCCACGGAGCGGCTGCACGTCGGCAACGGCGTCGTGGAGAACGTCGAGCCCGAGGTGTGGCGCTACGAGGTCTCCGGCAAGCAGGTGCTGCTGCAATGGTTCAGTTACCGAAAGAAAAACCGCGCACGCCCGATGATCGGTGACCGCCGAACCCCGTCGCCGCTCGGCAACATTCAGCCCGAGCACTGGCTCGCGGAGTACACGACTGAGCTGATCAACGTGCTGAACGTGTTGGGCTGGTTGGTCGAGATTGAGCCGCAGCAGGCATCAATTCTGGAACGAATCTGCGCCGGATCGACCATTAGCGCCGCGGACTTGCGTGCCGCTGGGGCGCTCGAAGTCCCCGCGACCACAAAACAGAAGCGGCGAGCGCCAACGGCAACGCCTGATCTGTTTGAGACCCTTGAACCGCAGATGGCGAAGGCGAGATTGGATGTACCAGAAGGGCGCAACAAGCGGCAATCGAAGCTGGCGTTGGCCAAGGCGCACCTCCCTCGAGGCGGCCGTCGCAAGAAAGCTGGCTGAGGACGATCATTCGTCACTCTTCACGCAAGGCAGAGCGCCGGATGGTTTTTGTGGATCCCCGAGTCGATCTGCTTGCGAGACTGCACGGCTAGTGCCGCCTCGGCCTTCCCAGATCGTGAAGCCGCTCAGCTTCAGTCCGGCGAGCGGGCCGTCGTTGAAGTGGAACTCGGCGTCGGCGAGTTTTCCGGGCGAGTTGCCGCGATCGTTCGGCGTGATCTTGGCGGTCAGGTTTGCGGTGGTCGTGTGGGTCGTAGCGATTCTGTCCTGCTCTGGAACCGTGATGTCGTGGTTCCTTCGCGCCCAAAGGAACCCGACTGGCACAGGACATGAGAGGACGCGAGGACAGACGCGCGGGCGAAGCGGCAGCCTCTGTCACGCGGTGGGACGCGCTGGCTTCTTGCCTGGCACGAGCGCAACGCGCGTTCCGTGACGATCCGCCGCTGATCGGAGTTTCTGGATGCCGGCGCCTCTGTCCGAGAGAAGCGAAGACCCGGACCAACTCGGTTCCTGACGCGACGAAACCCACAACGGCCTCGACAACGCCGGCGGGCAAGCTGCAATGCACAACTGATTACTCCTTCCAAGGCGCTACACTCCGGGCGCCGCTGACGTACTCGGTTATCGAGTTTCCGACTACTGGTCAGACGGACTGAGAATAGTTTCTTGACATCTGTTCAGCTGTCCGACAGGATACGCCGGTAATCCCACAAAGGAGTTCTGTCCCATGGCGCTAGATGACATTCGTGGGTCAGTCCCATCCAATTATCAGGGCGTTCTTCAAGAGGAAGAGAAGGTTTACTTTTACGGTTCCGGCGCTGGGTGCCTCGGTGGCGGTTCGTCATATGTTCTCGTAACGAATGAGCGGGTCGTCGGCAGCGCGATCAAGCCTGGTGGCTGCCTTGGTGGATCGAGCACTGGTACCGTAAGCCTACCGCTTGAGCATATATCGTCGGTGCAAACCTCGACGAGTGGTGGCTGTCTGGGGATCGGCGGGACCCAGACGGTTGTTGTTGCATCCGGGACGGCTTCGAATGTGTTCTCGACGACGAATGCCCAACAGGCCGCAAATGTCATTCAGCAGGCCATGCGGGAAGCAAAGCGCCGCTGAGCATTCTCAGTGCTGCTCCGGTCAATGAACCATTTGGAAGCGTTTACTGTACGTTGCGCGCTTGCGACCCTCGCGTTCTACAAGGGACGCATCTCTCCTCGACTAAACAGAACGTGTCGTTATGAGCCGAGCTGCTCCGAGTACGCGAGGCTTGCCATTCTCAAGTACGGCTGTTGGCGCGGAGTATTGCTCGCCGTTCGGCGTCTGCTGTCCTGCGGGCGATGGTCGCATCGCCCCTACGTCGATTACCCGTGAGCGACGTAAAGTGCAGGGAACGCTAGAGGCAGCGGGATATCGGGAGGGTAGATGGACGAACGGGCGATCTTCCAAGCACAGGAATTCGAGATGGACGGCGTGGATTGCCGAGTTCGAAAACGAACCCGGCGCTTCTGCCTACGACACCGACCTTCGAGTGTTTATGGTGGTGCTGCGGAGAAAGGACGGTGACTCTCGCCGTCCGCCGTTTAAACTCCAAGCATCGCATGCCGGAATTCATGTCGAGAACCACGTGCCGCTGCTTCACCGATGCGTCCGCGACTTCCTGCGAACCGGGCAGCCGGTCGGCGAATCCAATTGTTTTGATCGCGCCAATGTCTATGCCTGATCGGTCGATCGAGCAGGCGGCCAGGCGACAGCCAAAAATCCTCGGCATGCCGTGTGTGTTCAGAACCATCTGAGAGACGTTGAACGCTGGTCCGAAGGCCCGAATACAATGTTTCGACTCTCAGGACGCGATGATCATGGCCACCGGCACGGCCCTGAGAGGACGCGAGGTCGGAGGCGCCGGCAAAGCGGCGGACGACTTCACGCGGCGTGACAGGCGAGTTGTTTGCCTGGCGCGAGCCTGCCTGGAGGCAGAGGTCGCAGTTGCAGGTGTGGGTCGATCGTTGGTGATTAGATATGGCGCTGTTGCAAATAACGACGAGTGTCGCGCGTGTTCACCGCTTGGCTCGCAGCGATAATAACCACGCGCGAAGGCGTTCGCCGTCGATCAGTTCCAGCTGATGCGGTATATAGGGCTGGATACGCGGTTCGTTTAGAATGTTCGGTGCGAATCGGCTCGTGGTCATCACCATCGCTTTAGACGCTCGGTCAAGTTCGCGTGTAAAGCAAACTGCCTTCACTTCCTCAGCATCGACTACGAGGCCAGCGTCGTAGGCCTTTACCTGCCCGACAATACGGACCGAGCCGATGCCGGGTTTAATAGCGATGATGTCACGACCTTTGTCCCCGCTTCGTGGCGTCAGGACGACTTCTGGCCAGCCGTCTCGCTCGAACGCGCCCGCGATCATCTCCTCCAGCTTCCGCCAGTGTATTCTAAAGAGGAAACCGGGATCGACTTCGAGATGGCGAATGATCTCGAACCACGGTACGGTCACGCCAACGACCAGTTGGCCGTCCGGCGTTCGGCCGCCCAAGCTGAGAACCTCCGCCGTCAGGAGAACATCCGGAAATTCCTGTTTGATCGACGGCGGGAATAGCTCCGCAGTCGAACTGATGGCGGCTCCCGTGGCGACTCCCTGCGCCGATCCGACCGCGCGAATGACGTTCTTTTGTTCGCGCCAGTCCTCGACCAGGCTACGTGTTACCGAGAAGCTGGTGACGGCGCCAGTCAGCTTAACCTCGCCGGCCCCTACATCGATGGAGAAAGCACGTGCGGTGGACCCACACGCAGGACATGGGTGCCGATCTCTCGCATCAAAACCAGGCGATTCGTCCTCGAGCTCCTTGCCGCAGGCGCGGCACGTGATGCTGGCCATCACACTGGAGTGTCGAAGAGGGGCGCCGGGCGGCGCCCCGCTACGCCACGCGGTTACGAACGCTCGCCGGCCGCTTCGAACTCCACCAGCGCGTCGAGAATGAGTTCGCGGACGCGGTCCTGCGCGGCGACATCGGCGATCGGCCGCAGCAGTGCGAAGCTCCGGCGTTCGCCGTTTACCGCGTACTGGCGCGCCGGGAACGTGACGTTCCGCCCGACGGCGCCGCGTCGCTCCCAAATCGAGAACCCGATCAGCTTCAGTCCGGCGAGCACGCCGTCGTTGAAGTGCAGTTCGGCGTCGGCGAGTTTTCCGGGCGGGTTGCCGCGGTCGTTCGGCGTGATCTTGACGGTCAGGTTCGCGGTGGTCGTGTGGGTCGTAGCCATTCTGTCCTCCTTGGAACCGTGATGTGGTGGTTCCTTCGCGACCAGAGGAACCCCACCGGCACGGACATGAGAGGACGCGAGGCCGGAGGCGGCGGCGAAGCGGTGGACTTATTGTCACGCGGCGTGACAGGCGGCGTTGTGCCTGGCGCGAGTGCGACGCACGTCCCGTGACGGTTCACCGCTAGTCGTTGACAACGCTGGCGCCACCGGCCGAGTCAAGCCAAGACCCTGACCACCCGAAGCACCGACCTGATTGGCGGTTGCGACGGCAACAACGATTCTGTGGTAGAACCTACGCGCCGTACTGAAGGAGACGTATGCCGAGAACCGTGACCCGACTGAGTGCAGAGAAGCTGAAGGAACTGGCGCGGGCGGGCGCCGAAGGAGCGCTCAAACGCTTGCGCGCCGAGATCATCGCCATTGAGCGAACATTCCCTGAGCTCGCCCTGCCGAAGACCCGCAGAGCGCTGCGTCGATCGCTCAGGCACGCCACGAACAGTACGCGGCGGATGTCGGCCGCCGCCCGCAAGGCCGTGTCGCTCCGCATGACGCGCTACTGGGCGGAGCGCCGGAAGGCCAAAGCTAAGGTCAAATAACCGACGGGAATCGCGGCTGCGCAGTCCATTGTCATTCCACCTAAAGCTTCCGCAGGTGGCCTGGCGAATCTGGAGATCTTTTTCTCCTTCCAGAGTGCCCAGTCAGCAGTTTTCTATCGGATAAAATCGACGCTGCCCTTCGACGGGGCCCAGGATGTATCGTTACCGAAGCCTCGTGGGCTCCGAAGACATCTCATGGGCACCGTCCACACGTTTCTTCCTTGTTGTTTCCTCAGGCGAACAGGCTCGTTCGCTCGAGCGCCTTCGGCGAAAACACGTCGCATGGCGCGAGTGCTAGCGGGATGCGCGCAGAATTAGGCGCGGGACGATGGCACCTTCGGAGAACCTTCGATACACTTTCGGGCCGTTTCTTCTCGACCTTCAAGAACAACAGTTGCTCCGCGATGGAGTACCGGTACACCTGACGCCGAAAGCATTCGAGCTGCTCCAGGTGCTGGTTGCCAGCGAAGGACGGCTTGTCGATAAAGACACGTTGATGCAGCGCCTATGGCCGGACACTTTCGTCGAAGAGAGCAGTCTCACCTTCAACATTTTCCAAGTGAGGCAAGCGTTGGGAGACGATGGCCGCGAACAGCGGTACATCGAGAACGTGCCGAGGCGCGGCTACCGCTTCTGTGCGCCTGTGACCACACTGGTGAGCGCGATCGAGATGAAGGTTCCGGACGCCTCATCCGCCCGTGGGTCACCGGTAGCACTTCCGCCCGCTCCTTCCTGGCGTTGGAGCCGGTCGTTCCGGTTAGGGTCCTTGGTGCTTTTGATCGTGTCAGTCTCGACGGTTTTGTCGATTTATGCCTGGATGGAGCGTCGCGCTCATCGAAATGAGACAGCCCTCTCGAGCGTTGATACCCATATGCCAGGTACTCCTCGTCGCTCGCTTGCGGTGCTGGACTTAAGCGACGCATCCAGGCGGCCCGACCTCGCGTGGCTTTCTGCCGCGCTAGCCGAAATGTTTTCCACTGAACTTTCGGCCGGAGACGCTCTTCGAACGATTCCTCGTGAGCGCGTCGCACAGATGCAAATCGACCTTTCGTTGTCCAGTGAGAAGCCGCTTACGCGCGAGAACCTCGCACACATCCGCGACCATCTAGGTACCGACCTGATCGTCGTGGGTGCCTATTACGTGTTAGGAGACGCCTCTGCCGACCAGATTCGAGTCGACATCCACGTGCGCAACGCGATGACCGACGACGTCCTGGCGAGCATTGCCGAAACCGGCAGAATCGGGGATCTGTTTGGGCTGGTCTCTCATGCGGGCGCGCGCTTGCGCGACGCCCTACGAGCCGGAGAAGTGTCAGCCGTGGATGCCGAAGGAGTTCGAGCCTCCTTACCGTCGGATCCTGCGGCCAGACGGCCGTACGTCGAAGGATTGACGCAACTCCGCCGATCGGACGCCCTTGCGGCGCGGGATCTTTTCTTGAAAGCAGCGAGTGCCGAGCCGAATTCTCCGTTGGTGCACGCGAGGCTTGCCGATGCGTGGTCTGCCCTCGGATACGACGACCACGCACGGGCCGAGGCGAAAGCGGCCTTTGATCTTTCAGGACGTCTCATGCAACCGCAGCGTCTTTGGATTGAAGCCAATTTGCGTCGGATGACTCGGGAATGGGATTTAGCGGTCGAGATTTACCACCGGCTTCAAGGGTTTTTCCCCGATGATCCCGAGTGCGCACTCCAGCTCGCGGAGGTCCAAACCGCAGCCGGCCGTTCGAAGGAAGCGCTGTCCACGATCGAGATGTTCAAACGTTGGCCGACGCCGTTGGGCGACAATCCGCGGCTCGACCTGGCCGAAGCGGTCGCCGCTCGCGATGTCGGAGACTTGCCGCGACAGCTTCAGGCGGCCCAACGGGCGGTGAGCAAGGGATCGGCACAGCACGCGAGAAGCACGATGGCCTACGGGGGACTGCAGGAAGGCCGAGCGTACAGCAGTGCCGGTCGGCTTCAGGACGCGATCGATGCGGCGACGCGGGCGAAAGAAACCTTCGCTGCCTTGGGAGACCAGGCGGGATATGCCCGCGCGTTGATGGACGTGGCGAATCATCTCAGGATTCGGGGAAATGTCGTGGCCCGTAGGGCGATGTATGAAGAAGCGCGGACTGTCTATCGCCAAATCGGCCACAAGAAGGGAGAAGCCAATTCCCTGAACAATATAGCCGGTGTGTTCGAGACCTTAGGCGATATGGGGGCGGCACAGCGTCACTACGAAGAGGCTTTCGCAATCCGACGGGAGATCGATGACCGCCAAGGCGTCGCCCTGTCGCTGAATAACATCGCGGACACCCTTCAGTGGCAGGGGGATCTGGCGGGTGCAAGGCGAATGTTCGAGCAGGCTCTAACGGCGTATCGCAGAACAGAGTCTCCCGACGGAATCGCCTTGGTGTTGACCGGGCTCAGCGAAGTGTTCAGATTCCAAGGAGAGTTGGCACGTGCCCGGACGATGGCGGAGGATTCGGTGATCGCGTGGCGGGCGATCGGTACGAGGAACGGCTATGCCGCTGGCGCCTACCGTGTTTTAGGGGACGTACAGCTTGATCAAGGGGACCTGACGGAAGCTCTGAGCGCCTACGAGGAAGCTCTCGCAATGGAGGACGGGGCGAGCGGCAAGACGACGGCTGCCGCGACGCGCCTTCATATAGCGAGGTTGTGGATTGAAGAGGGACGATCCGCGCAGGCCGAACCCGTCATTCGCCAAACGAGAGAACTATTTCACGGCGAAGGAGAAACCCTTCATGAACTACAGGCGAACGTTCTTTTGACAAAGGCCTTACTCGACCAAGGCAAACCGACGGAAGCAGAGAGTGCGGTTGAAGACGGCAAGAGACTCGGTGCGCAAACTCGGAGCAAGATCATCATGCTGGAACTGGCGATCGTCACCGCTCGGGTCCGCGCGGCCAAAGGGAACGTCAAGTCCGCGATCGAATCGCTAAAGGCCGTGCTGGCGGCGACCCAAAGGTGCGGCTGCCTCGACTTGGAGTTCGAAGCCCGCTTGGTGCTCAGCAGAATCGAGCTAAACACAGGAGAACGCCAAATGGGGCAGGCGCATCTCGCCTGGCTGCAGCGGGAAGCTGACGCGAAGGGTTTTGCGCTCATCGCGCGAAAAGCCAAAGCCGCTATGGCCGGTCCGGCGCACCGTTCTTACTGACGTCCGCAGGCCACCACCCGCCAACCAGCGATCTACGGTTCGAATCCGACGACTTCCACTTAGTGATTCCAGCAATCCTGCGGAATCGGCAGAATCGGTGCGCTCTAACAGATCTCTAAAAGGACTCTAAAGACTCTTGCACGCGAGCGAGCGACCCTAAGAGACGTCATCAGACTGTCGTCGTGCGACCGTTGTTCGCGAGATCGCAGGACGGATGGCCACCGGTCGCCGTTGAGGGGACCATTGTCATCGTCAGGGCGGTTTCCCAATCATGGGAAAGGCATCTTCTGAGCAATCGAGCGCGAAATAGCTTGGCCAATGGCGCGGCCTGTTAGGTCGATTGAACTCGCGCCGAGGGATCGGCAAGTCCTGGAGCGATGGGTTCGCGCGCGCACAGCGCCGCAGCGGCAAGTCCTCAGAAGTCGGATCGTGCTGCTACTCGGCGAAGGGCTTTCCGGACGGGCCGTCGCTCGGGAACTCGGCGTCAGCCGTCATACGGTGGATCTCTGGCGCGCGCGGTACATGGAGGGCGGATGCGACGCGCTCGCGCGCGACAAGCCGGGGCGTGGCCGAAAGCCTCGTTGGAGAGGAAAGGATGGCCAAGTTGATTTCTGAAACCGGCGGGCACGCGACAACTCCTGACAAAAACGTCTCTTGACGCACAATGAGTTCGACATTATTGTAGCGGCGGCTCGCGGCGATTCTCGCCGTCCACCCTCAATTTCGCGATTCGGGATCCGCGGAGGTTCGATGCTCTCGCGTGCCCTCGCCGGACGGCGTAGAACTGTCTCTGCACTCGGGACGGCTCTGTTCCGCCAGCTGCACTTGCGCCGCGCGCTCGCTCTTCTTGCGATTATTGCGCTTTGTCCCGCAGCGTCCTTCAGCGGCAACTTCACGGTCTTCGGTCCGCAGACCTACACGCGCGGGTCCGGCAAGACCGTGACGATCACGAGTACCTTTCAAATCGCCAATCCGTCCGATCCGTACAGGCTGATCGTGACGAACAGCGGCATCACGAACGGGACGATTTCCGTTAACGGAAGAAAGGTGCTCACCAAAGCGGACTTCAGCAGCAGTCCGACGGGTGTCATCAGCCGACCGATGTCCGTTCACGCGGGTTCGAACAAGATCGCCGTGCAATTGGTCTCGCCGATCGGGGCGTCTTTGTTCGTCGAAATTGTCGGCGTGGAGAATGTCGCGCCGGTCATCACGGCCACGGCAAGCCCTGCGCCCAACGGCAGCGGCTGGAATAGCAGTACGGTGACGGTGTCGTTCACCTGCAGCGATGCCGATTCTGGCATCGCCACGTGTCCGGCCCCCGTGGTCGTGAGCGCGGAAGGCGCGGGCCAGGTCATGACCGGCACAGCCACCGATAAGGCCGGCAATAGCAAGACAGCCTCGGTGACGCTCAACATCGACAAGACGGCGCCCGTGGTGTCTGCGACGCGGGCACCGGCCGCGAACGGCAGCGGCTGGAACAACAGTCCGGTAACGGTGACGTTCTCCGCGACGGACGTGCTATCCGGCGTCACGCCCGGCAGTGTCAGCTCACCTGTCACCAGGTCGACGGATGGTGCAAACCAGTCGGCGACCGGTCAGGCAACGGATCTGGCGGGCAACGTCGGAACGGTGACGGAGACTGGCATCAATATCGACCAGAGCGTACCGACGATCGCGGTGGGGCTCACGCCAGCGGCCAACGCGAACGGTTGGAATGACACGCCCGTCACAGGCCACTTCACGTGCTCGGATAGCGGCTCTGGGATCGCTGTGTGCCCGCCCGATCAAATCGTGGCGACGGACGGTGCCAACCAGACCGTCAGCGGAACCGCAACCGACCTGGCTGGAAACACGGCCTCGATCACCAGCACGCCATTTAATATCGATGCGACGAAGCCAAGTATCTCCATCGCGTTCACTCCACCGCCGAACGCGAGCGGCTGGAACAAGACGCCGGTGACGGCCCACTTCACCTGCGCGGATGCGGGATCCGGCATTGCGGTGTGCCCGCCGGATCAGACGATCGGTGCGGAGGGTGCCAACCAGACGGTTTCGGGGACCGCGACCGACCGCGCCGGCAACACGAACACGGCGTCGACCGTCGTCAGCGTCGACACGACCGCACCGGTCGTTACCGTGACCTCACCGATCAATGGCGCGACGGTCACCACGAGTCCGGTCACCGTGACCGGCACGGCAGCGGACGCGCTCTCGGGCGTTGCCAACGCCACCTGCAACGGTGTTCCGGCCACGGTCACTGCTTCAATCCTCAGTTGCATGGCGCCGCTGGTCCCAGGCCCGAATTCCATTGATGTGGTCGCCACCGACGTCGCCGACAATTCCAGCACGTCGACGCTCAATGTGGTGCTTCAGACGTCCGTCCCCGGGCCGAAGGTGACGATTACGGCACCGGTCGCACTGAGCTATTTCAACATTACGCCGACAACGGTGACCGGCACGGTTGACGATCCCAACGCCACCGTGACGGTGAACTCGATTCCGGCCGCAGGGGCGAACGGCAGCTTCAGTGTCGCGCTGCCGCTCGCCGAAGGGCCGAATATCATCACGGCGAGCGCCAGCAACGCCAACGGGGTGGGAACGGCCAGCATTGAGGTGACACTCGATACCACGCCGCCCCATGTGACCCTGACTTCGCCGCAAGATGGATTTGTCACGACAGACACAGCGATTTCAGCAGCTGGGATTGTGAACGATATCGTCGTCGGGACCGTGAACGACCAGCAGGCGCAAGTAACGGTCAACAGCGCCGCGGCCCAAGTCGCGAATCGAACCTTTCTTGCTCCAGACCTCCCTTTATCGCTCGGTCTCAACGTGATCCAGGCGGTCGCCACGGACCGCGTTGGTAATTCTGCGACAACGCAGATCAAAGTGACACGGGTGACGCCGTCAGCGCAGCCGAGGATCCAGTTGACGTCAGGCAATAATCAATTTGGTACAATCGGTAGCGTACTGTCCGCACCACTGGTGGTCGCCTTGGCCGACGCGGCCGGCAACCCGGTTCCCAACAAGCCGGTCATTTTCAAAGTCACACAGAACGACGGGATGGTGAGCGCGGGCGGCACGGCTGCACCGTCAGCGGTTGCGACGACCGACACCAATGGCAAGGCACAGGTCCAGTGGACCCTGGGGATGCGTGCTGGCGCTGGCAGCAACACCGTTGAAGCGTACGCCGTGGGATTCGGGGGAACCGCGGTGTTTACGGCGAGCGGTGCGCTCGGTGCCGCCGGAAAGATCGTCATCGACACAGGCAACAACCAGATCGGCGCCATTGGCGGGCCGCTTCCGAAGCCATTCATTGCGGTGGTCGTCGATGACGGCAACAATCGACTTGCTGGAGTTGCGGTGACATTCGCGGTGCAACAAGGCGGCGGGAGCTTCGGTGGCCAATCAACCGTGACGGTCAACAGTGACTCAGACGGCCGCGTTGCGGCGATCCTGACGCTAGGTCTGCAGGAGGGTAACGAGAACAACGTTGTCAGCGCCGATTTCGCATCCAATCAGGGACTGGCTTCAGCCTTTACAGCATCAGGGCGCGCACCCGGGGATCAAGCAGGCACCACGATCTCGGGCGTCGTGCTCGACAACAGCAATGCTCCGATTCCCGGCGTCACCATGCGCGCACTTCTGACCAATGTCGCACATTCCAATGCGGCAGCGGTTCAGTCCGTCCCCGCGGTGCAGACCGATACGCAAGGCCAATTCACGATTTCGCAGGCGCCGGTTGGCTTCGTGAAGCTGATTTCGGACGGTTCGACGGTGCAGCTTACCGGCAGTTACCCATCGCTGGAATACGATCTGGTGACCGTGGCTGGTCAGAACACAACTGTCGGGCAGCCGATCTATCTCCTGCCGTTAAGTACTGCCAACCAACTCTGCGTCACGCCGGCCACCGGCGGCGGCACGCTGACGATTCCCGAAGCACCGGGCTTTTCGCTGACGTTCGGACCTGGACAAGTGACGTTTCCCGGCGGGTCGAAGACCGGCTGTGTGAGTGTGACCATTGTGCATGGCGACAAGGTGCCGATGATGCCCGGCTTCGGCCAGCAGCCGCGGTTCATCGTGACGATTCAGCCCGCCGGTGCGATCTTCAATCCGCCGGCGCCGATCACCTTGCCCAACGTCGATGGCCTCAAACCTCGCGAAGTCACCGAGATGTACTCGTTCGATCACGATATCGGATCATTTGTCGCAATCGGAACGGGCGTTGTCAGCGACGACGGGCAGGTGATTCGGTCCAGCCAAGGCGTTGGAGTTCTTAAGGCGGGCTGGCATTGTGGAGGGAATCCGACCCAGACGGGCACCGGGGCGACTTGTCCGGAGTGCCAGACATGTATTGGCGTCCAATGCACACGCGATCCCAATCAGAACGGTAACCAGTGCGGTGGTAATTTCTGCAAAATCTGCAAGAACGGAATCTGTGGAAAGGCACCACCCAGCGGAACTGGGCCATTCAGCGTCGACAGCCCCGGACCAGGTGTTCTGGAGACGACTTTCAAGGTTTTTCTGAACCCCCTACTTTGTTCGTTTACAGGTGACACTATTGTCGAGACAGTGTTCTTCCAAAACAATAGCTGCACTAGCAACGTTTTGAAGGTAATTAGCGCAGTGTTACCAGGCAATTATTACACTGACACGATCGGCCTGGCGTTCATACCAACTCAGTCTTGTCAGGCCACAGCAAGTCAACAGATACTCTGGATAGATCCCGATACTGGCGTCGGCGTTCCAATTGCGAATCATTCGATCACTTACACCGCGACAGTCACCGCCACTTCTGTTACCGGTACCAGTTGCCTTCAAGGTTTGTGTAATCCAGTGACCGTCCCACGACCGTGAGCGTCTATCAGATATGACAGGCTTTCGACAATTGACGTCTTTGGCCATTCTGGTTAGTTACTGGGCAGTCGCTACCGCGTTTGCTGGCCCGTGCCGGGATGCTGTTTCAGATGCTGACGTGGTCTTCACTGGTAGGGCTCTGGAAACGCATGGAGCGGATACTGAGATGGAAGTAGTCCGAGTGGAGAGAGGCAAGATTCCATACAAAAGAATCACATTTAAACACGCTGTTGCGCACCAAGAATTCGTGGTTGGCCGAGAAAGACGCTACTTCGTTTTGAACGAGGGCGAGACTTATCGCTTATTCGCCAAAAAGACAACAAAGGCGAATATCTTTAGTGAGCTTTGGGGCATCGACTATTGTGGCGACAGTATCAGCCCTGTCCCACCGGATGGAGGCGCAAGCCACAAGTGAGATTGATGACATCAAGGTTGTACCGAAGAATGTGTGTTACGGCGTGGCTTTCGGCGATCCTCTGCCTGGACCTTGGCGGGCGATTGTTCAGTCAGCGACTGCCCGCAGACATTGGGGTGATACCAGACCGACAGACTGGGATCCCACGAATCGGGCGGGAAGTATCGGTTCCCGTGCATCTATCAGACGGGGAAGAATTTTCAATCGCTCTTGCGTCGCTACTTGCTCGCGGACAAGAGCTCTTCGCCGCAAACTGGACCGAGCAGGAGGGCGGCGGACGGCCCTTGACGAAAGGAACCGGACGGCCGCTCTCCGATCCGAACCGACCTCTAAATGGCAATCGGAGCTTCAATCGTATCTCCGCGCCCGACGCGAACTCCTGTGCCGGCTGTCATAACGCCCCGTACGGCATCGTCGGCGGTGGAGGCGATTTTGTGACGAACGTATTCGTCTTGGGCCAGCGCTTCGACTTCATGACGTTCGATCCCAGGGACAAGCTACCGACCCGCGGCACGGTGGACGAGCAGGGTCGTCCCGCGTCATTGCAGGACGCCGGCAACGTGCGAGCGACGACGGGACTCTTTGGCGCCGGCTATCTCGAGATGCTCGCCCGCCAGATCACTGAGGATCTCCAGCGCACACGCGGGACCATCAAGCTGGGTGACACGAAGCAACTGCTCTCGAAAGGCATTCACTTCGGGAAACTGTCGCGTAAGAGCGACGGGTTGTGGGACACCTCCAAGGTTGAAGGCCTTGGGCGACTGAGCTTGATTTCCTCGGATTCGACGCATCCGCCGACGCTTATTCTTCGGCCCTGGCACCAGGCCAGCAACGTCGTGTCGATTCGCGAGTTCACAAACACCGCCTACAACCAGCACCACGGCATCCAGTCGACCGAACGCTTTGGCCGCGACATTGATCCCGATGGGGACGGCTTCAAGAATGAGCTGACGCGCGCAGACGTCACGGCAGTGGGCATCTGGCAAGCGACGCTGCAGGTGCCAGGTCGCGTCATTCCTCGTGATCCAGAGATCGAGCGCGCCGTTGTAGTCGGGGAGAAGGCCTTCGAGCGCATCGGATGCGCGACGTGCCACATTCCGCGCTTGCCGCTCGACAGGAATGGCTGGATCTATTCTGAGCCCAACCCGTTCAATCCGCCAGGGAACTTGCGCACCGGGGAGGTGCGTGACCTGAAGGTCGATCTTTCGAGTGATCTCTTGCCAGTGCCGCGGCTGAGACCGGATGCGTCCGGCATCGTCTGGGTTGACGCCTACACCGACTTTAAGCTGCACGACATTTGCAAACCTGGGGATCGGGAGCCACTGGATCAGAATCAGTCGCAATGGTCTACGAAGCTGCAGGACGGCAATTGCCGGTTCCTGACGAAGCGGCTCTGGGGCGCGGCAAACGAGCCGCCGTTTTTCCATCACGGGCTGTTCACAACCCTCCGGCAGTCGGTGCTTGCTCACTACGGCGAGGCGGACGCGTCGCGCCGGGCGTTCGAAGCCTTGCCGGCCCTCGAGCGCGACTCCGTCATTGAATTCCTCAAGACGCTTCAAGTTCTGCCGCCAGGCACGAAAGAGCGGATCGTCGACGAGACTTACCACGCGAGGAGCTGGCCTCCTCCGCAAACGCCGACCTTTAGTCAACTCCGTTAAGCCGTTCGGAGTATCTCCCATGATATTGACTGTTTCGATGTTCTTGGTCGCCGCGCAACTGGCTGCTGTCGAGCCAAAGACGTCTGCCTCGGCGGCGTCGGATCGCGTGGAGATCGCCCTCTTCTCGGATTTTCAGTGTCCCTACTGCGCGCAGCTCGCGCCGGCCATCCGGGAGATCCAGATCAAGGGCATCGATGGCGTCCAGCCGACGCTGGTGTTCAAGAACTTCCCTCTGAGCATTCACCCGAACGCGCAACTGACCCATCAGGCAGCCATGGCGGCGAAAGAGCAAGGCAAGTTCTGGGAGATGCACGATTTGCTCTTTGCCAACCCGTCGAAGGTGCAGCGGCCCGATCTACTGGCCTATGCCGAACGTCTCGGACTCGACATGGTGCAGTTCGAGAAGGATCTCAACAGCGACCGTGTCAAACAGCTGATCGCCGCTGATCTGGCCGAAGGGAATAAGGCGGGCGTGTCCGGCACGCCGAGCTACACGATCAACGGCAAGGCCTACTCCGGAACGAAGTCGCTGGCCCAGTTGATTGAACTGATTGCGGGAGACCGGCGTCGGGCGCGCGCCCTGGCCGAAGTCTCCGACGAAGTCATGAGCAAGGGCCGCACGAACGCCCCGGTGAGGCTGGAGCTCTTTGCGGATCTGCAGAGTCCTGTGAGCCGGCCAGCGCTCGACGTCATCGAGCAGGTGATGGCGCGGTACCCATCGACCGTTCGTCTCCAGTTCCGCAACTTCCCGCTCGCATTCCATCCACAAGCGGCCTTAGCACACGAGGCGGCCATGACCGCCGCTCGCCAGGGGCACTTCTGGGAGTTCGCCATGTTCATCCTGGCGCATCAGGACTCGCTGCGTGAGCAGGATCTGATCGCCTGCGCAGGCCGTCTGGGGCTTGACGAGGCGCAGTTTGCTCAGACGATTCAAGAGCACCGTTACGCACCACGCGTCGAAGCGGATCTCATCGCCGGCCAGAGTCGCGGCATTCGCGGCAGTCCTGCGATCCTCGTCAACGACAAGCGGATCGATGGCGTGCCAAGCTTCGACAAACTCCGAGAATTCGTCGATGCGGCGCTCAACGTCCAGCCCCCAGGTTCAATTCCGAGACAGTAGTTGGCGAAGTACGCGCGCGCCCGGACGGCTTGCATCGGCGTGGTCAGCGCCTTGGTCCTCTGCGCGTCGCACGACGCCTTCGCTCAGCTCAATCAGAACTGCACGGTCAGCGTTCTGAATCGTACCGTGCAGGTGAATCCGGACGGCTCGTGGGTGCTGCCGAATATTCCAGCCAACTTTGGCCCGGTCCGGGCTCGAGCCACGTGCCTGATCAACGGGCAGACCATCTCCGGCGAGTCCGATCTCTTCAGCGTTCCTGCCAACGGCGTCGTCAACCTTCCACCCATCATCATATTTGGCACTACCACGCCCATTCCAACAGCTGTGGCCGTGACTGCTCCGACGAACGTCATCACGCAAGCCGGGGCGACCCTCCAGTTGAGTGTGACGGGAAGCTACGCTGACGGGACTACGAAGAACGTCACGGCGGGCAGCAACGGGACGAAGTACACGATCAGCAACCCTGCGATGGCCGTTATCACCGGCGACGGGCTGGTGCAGGGGATCACAAGCGGCACGGTAATCGTGCAGGCGACATTGGAAGGGACGTCCGGTCTCTTTGCGATTCAGCTGACGCTAACCAGTATCGACACGGACGGTGACGGCATCCCGGACGCCTGGGAGGTTGCCCATGGATTGAATCCAAACAATCCCATTGATGCCTTCGAAGATCCCGACCGAGACGATCTGACTAACCTCCAGGAATTCCAGCACGGTACCGATCCGCACAAGGCCGATACGGACGGCGATGGCATTCCCGATGGTCTAGAGGTGGCCGAAGGCACCAACCCCCTGGATTCGGGGAGCTACGACCTCAGCCAGGCGCTCGCCTCGATCTCGGTCGCGCCTGCCAGTTTCATTCTGACGGTCTCGCCGTTGCTGCTCCAGGCGACGCAACAACTGATCGTCACTGGAACCCTCAATGATCTCAAGGGCACCCAAGTCGACCTGACAAGCGGAAAGGGCACGATGTACACATCGAGCAACCTGACCGTTTGCAACTTCGGCGCAACCGAAGGGCGAGTGTTTGCGGGCAACAGCGGTAGCTGCGTCATCACCGTCAGCCAGGGTCCGTTGAGTGCCACTGTTCCAGGAACGGTCCAGCTGTTCACGCCGAGCGAAGTTTCCCGGCTCAGCGTCGCGGGAGCCGTCGCGGTCGATGTCGGCGGTCCCTTCGCCTACGTTGGTGTCGGTGCAAACGGATTGGTCGTAGTGGATGTCAACAATCGGACGACACCAAAAACCCGAGGAACGCTGTCCGGAATCGGAAATGCGAGAGCGGTTCGAGTCGCTGGCCAACATGTCTTTATCGCCGATTCGACCGGGTTTCTCCGCGTGGCCCAAGTCGTCAATCCCGATGCGCCTACGCTCGTGGCCTCCCTCCAGATTGCCGGTCAGCCGACCGCTATCGCCGTGCATGCCAACTTGGCCGCCGTCGCGGCTCAATCGGGAGGCGTTTCGCTGGTTGATGTCACAGATCCTGCGGCTCCGCGCTTGGTCGCCGCATTCTCGATGGCCGCGGACGCTCTCGGCGTCGATTTCGACCAACAACGGGGGCTGGCTGCGGTGGCGATGGGGTCGGCCGGCCTTCAACTCGTCGACATTTCGAACGCCTCCGCGCCACAACTCCGCGGACACCTCGCAGGCGGGGATGTGCGGCGCGTTCTGCTAAAACCGCCGGCTGCGCTGTTGGCTGATGTTCAACGCAGCGTCACCTCCGTATCGATCACCAACCCCGACCAGCCGTTGGTCTCGTCGTCAATTACCCCCAATCTAGGCGGGGCTCCTGTAGACGTCGCGTCCTTTGGACCCCTTGCGATCACTGCAGACATCTCGTTCGGCGCCGTCGTCCCGATCATTAACGTGACAAATCCGCTTCAGCCCAACACTGTGGCTTTTTGGACGCTGCAAGGTCCTGCGTTCAGCTCCAGCGTCGCGATGGATGTAAATTTCGGATATCTCATCACTCCAAACACGCTACGCATCTTTCAGTACCAAAACATCACCGACACGGCGGGCATTCCGCCAGTGGTGACGATCACCTCTCCCGTCAACGGAACGATCGTCGTGGAAGGGGAGACGATTACGGCGACGGCTCTTGCGACGGACGATGTGGCCGTGGCGTCAGTGAATTTCTTCGTGAACGGCGTCCTGCTGTCGTCGCAGACGACAGCGCCGTATCGGTTGACCTTCACCGCGCCGGCGGGCTTCCAGGGGTTTGATCTCAGGGCCACGGCTGTCGACTTGGGCGGAAATAGCAGCAGCGCAGAGATCCGCCTGAATGTCATCCCGGACCCGCTAACCACCGTGTCCGGGCGGGTCATCGACCCGAACGGAGTGCCTGTTGCTGGAGCGTCCGTCACCTGTATGACGCGCTCTGGGACGAGCCTTGCGGATGGCAGCTTCTTGATCTTTGGCGTGCCCACAACGCAACCGAGCTTTACCTGCAGCGCGAGGTTTACTCCGGCTCAGGGCACCCCTTTGAGCGGTACGTCCTCGTCCGTGGCGCCTGTGCGGGCCGGAACGACTCAAATCGGAGATCTCTTGGTTGGTCCCGTGCCGATCGTCTTGGCGATTACGCCGAAGGCGATCGACGCGACCCACCCTCCGTCGAGCATCCAGATTATCGGCGCGAATCTCGCCGGATCGACGTTTGCCGTGGTGCCGGTAGTGAATCCCCCAGCCATCACATTCGGAACGCCACAGGTCAATGGAGCGGGCACCTCCGCGACGCTCCCGATTTTGGTCGCGCCGATAGCGCAGGGTAGCTTCGTTCTGGTGGGAACGAATGGCTTCGGGAGCGGAGCCACGGATCCGACTGCCGGAAACAGGCTCTCAATCATCAACACGCAGGATGATGGAGACAGCGATGGCGATGGTTTCCCTGACGGTCTGGAGTTGTTGTTCGGATCTGATCCGGCCGACCCCACCAGCCTGCCGGATCTGACGATGCAGGGCGAGCTCCTGATTGGAGCGGTTTCTGTCATTAACACGGCGTCGCCAGTGGTCACGCACGACTTATTGAGCGCTGCATTTTCAGTTTCCAACACTCTGATCTCCTCCCCGACGACGCACGACGTCTTGAGTCCAGCCTTCTCGGTGTCGAACACACTGGTTGCGCCGACCATGCAGGAGATGATTGGTCCTGCCGTGTCCATACTGAACGTAGATCCTCAGGCGCCGCTGTCCCAGCAAATTACGTTTAGTTTGCCTCAGAGTAGAGTGACGAATCCGCTTATGGCCGAGGCGCGTGCGTTGTCGGTTTTCCTGGATACGCCACGGGATGGTCAGAGTCTCGTTGAGGGTCAGACGATCACTGTCTCGGCCAGCGTCTCTGGCGACCAGGGAACCGGCGTTGTCGCCTTTACAGTCAACGGGGCAACATTTGCGACGGATTCTGTGCCTCCGTACGCGATGACATTCACGGTGCCTTCAGGCGTTTCGTCATTGACCTTTGGGGCGTCAGCCCGGGATGCCGCCGGTGGCACGACGGCCGCGACGCCTTCGACCGTGTCGGTTGAGCAAGACCCGTTCACCACGGTGGAGGGCCGCGTCGTCGATGCCGCTGGAAACGCGATCAAGGGAGCAGTAGTGGGACTCTTGTCGGAGGGGCTTGAAGCTGAGTTCTTCGACTCAGCGATGGCTTTGAATTCGCTGCCGGATCTGACCGGAGCTACCGCAACTCGTACGACGCGATTAACCGCCATCAATATGCGAAGTCCGAACGGGATTTTTGGCTCCGATCCGTTCGGTCTGGGATTTGGTCCCGACTATGCGGCGCGCCTAACGGGATGGATCACGATCTCAGCCCCGGGTGTTTACACCTTCTTCTTGGGCGCGGATGAAGGAGCCCGACTGCAACTGGATGGGGCCACCGTGGTCGACATGCCGACGGCCGCGGGCGGATATCAAGAACGGCCTGCGACCGTAAACCTCGGCGCTGGCTTGATCCCCGTCGAGATCACCTTCTACGAGAGCGCCGGTAATGCTCAACTGCAGCTGTCGTTCATTCCACCCGGCGGCGAGCGACAGGTTGTGCCGCCGTCGTCGTTGGTTCCGAACCCATGGCCTTTCGCTGTCGTCACGGACGATGCCGGTCGGTTCACGTTCCGCGGCGTGCCGACGGCGCTCGAAGGTGTTCAGGTCCGGGCGACCGTGACCATAAATGGCCAGAGCACAAGTGCCACGTCCGTTCGTGTGAGCCCAGTTTCGAAGGAAGGCTTGGATGTCGGCAATATCGTGGTGACGATTTCCAGATGAACGCAGTGAATAGCGAAACGCAGGTGAGAGAAGAGAGTTCAGATATGAACATCAAGAAATCACACACCAAAAGGGGTCGAGCATGGACTGCGGTTTTGGGAGGCGTGGGGGTGGTCTTCGCGATCGCCGTGCTGAACAAGACCCCTGGCGCACAATCGTTCCCTAGCGGTTCCGATGGCTCAGACGGCGCGCTGACGGTGGCAGCCAACGCCGGCACGATCGTGTTCGACCCGATGGATATCGCGCGGTGGGGCAAGGTGCTCGATCCCGACGGTGACGGTGTTTATAACTTCACGACGATCACGATCAATTCCGGGTCGACGCTGAAGTTGCAAGGTGACAAAGTCAACAGACCAGCATTTTGGCTGGCGTCGGGTGACGTCCTCATCAACGGAACACTGGATCTTTCCGGGGCTCCTGGATCCGCCCCGCATGATCTGAGTCTTCGACGCGTCGTCGCTATACCAGGGTCGGGAGGGAATTCAGGGGGCGCCGGTGGAAACGCAGGACAGGTGCCTCCTGTGCCTTCGACTCCTGGTGAAGGTCCAGGCGGAGGTGTTGGCGGAGTCAATTGTCCCGTCGGCGGTAGTGTATTCTGCGGCAAAGGCGGTACATTCGGTGGGAATCGATATGAGATTCCGCTTGTCGGAGGCTCAGGTGGAGAAGGCGCGCTCATGCAGTGGCCCGCCTATGCCTTCTATGGTGGCGGTGCGGGAGGAGGAGCGATCCTGATCGGCAGTTCGACATCAATCACGCTAAACGGAATCGTTGCCGCGAATGGAGGTCAGGGCGGCATCGACAATTGTTGTGGTGCTCTCGGTGGCGGCGGCAGCGGCGGAGGCATCCGTCTTGTTGCGCCGGTTTTGGCTGGTGGTGGCACGCTGAATGTGGCCGGTGCCGGTGGCAGCTCGGGTGGCGCGGCGGGTAATGGCGGAACCGGGATGGTTCGTCTCGAAGCGTTCCAAATCTCATCATCGTTCGTGTTTACTGCCGGAGGCGCGTTTGTAACGAGAGGAACGCCGGTCGACCCCAGCACGCTCAGACCCGCGAGTTCCCTTCGAGTGACGTCGATTGATGGTGTGCCGGTGCCTCCCAACGCTTCCGGATCGTTCGTGTTGCCGGACGTGACGATCAGCAAGAACAGCGCTGTTAGTGTGGATATCCAGGCAACCGGCATTCCACCAGGAACGATTGTGACTCTACAGGTCTACCCTCAATCGCCGACCGATCCTACGATCGTGAATCTGCCAACAGCACAAGCGACGCTTTCCGGAACGCTGCAGTCGTCCACGGCGACCGCAACATTCACGTTTCCGTACGGTTTCTCGCGGGGGTTCGTGCGTGCCAGTTGGACGCAGTGAACCAGTTGCATGCGTTCCTCGAGATCGTCGGCGGCTTTGATGCTCAGGCGTCGCTCGCCGCCCGCGGCCGCGCACCGGGATCCCCGCGGCGAGCAGATAGCCGCGAGCCGTCGCGCGGTCCACACCGGTCGCCTCCGCGATCCGCCGCACCGGCCAGCCCAAGCGGCCGAGTCCAAGAACCTGTTGCTGCTTCTGATGATCCAAGACGTTGCTCATCCGGGCGAGGGGCCATGGGCCCGTCGCCTTCGTCAACGTCTCGGCTGCCGTCAGTTAATGGCGGGTTTTGCGGTGTCGATTAATGGCTGGATTTGGGTGTCCACCGAGGTCAGGAAAAGCTTGCCCGCAAGGAAAAGCGATATACTCCGGCCGCTTCACGAACGAGAATGGCTAAGACGCGACCCCGGGACGTGACATCTCTATTGGCGGACCTGAGAGCAGGTCGCCCCGGAGCCGCGTCTCAGCTGGCTGACGCGGTTTATCCGGAACTGCGCAGGTTGGCTCGCAGATATCTTCGCGGCGAGCGAATTGGACACACACTGCAACCAACTGCGCTCGTCAACGAGGCATTCATTCGACTATTCGGGTCGAGCGCGATCAAATGGCAGAATCGACCTCAGTTCTTTGCGATCGCGTCGAACCAGATGCGGCGAATTCTCATCGACTACGCACGGCAGGCCCAAGCGGGTAAGCGCGGCGGCAAGAATGTCAAGGTCGCGCTCTCGGAAGCGAGCAACATCGCGGAGAGCCGGGACGAGGATCTGCTCGCGGTTCACGAGGCCCTGGAAAAGTTGGAGGCGCTGAATCCCAGGGCGGGGCGGATTGTCGAGCTACGCTACTTTGGTGGGCTAGGAGAAGAAGAGACCGCTGAAGTACTTGAAATCTCACCTGCCACGGCCCGGCGCGACTGGCGATTTGCGCGGGCCTGGTTGTTCACCCAGCTTTCACGTTAGGATGTCAGGCCAAACACATCGCATACAACCGAGTCGGACTGATCGTTCAGGTCGCCAGGCGAAATGAGTCCGTGTTGTCGTAACGAGCTCCCAGCCTACTGATCGCCTCTTCGCAACACCGCAGACTGTAAGCCAGTTCAGCCGGTGCACTCTCATCACCAAGCGTTGCCATATCTTCTCGCTGCATCTCGAATGAGGTTTCAAGCGAGCGTCGATACCAGGTGCGAGCCAGCTCGAGGTTGCGCATGCGCTCGGAACAGGAAGTATTCTCATCGGCTGCAATGAGCTCGTGGACTATCGCCATGTTCTTTGAGTTGCCAACGATGTTGCGCCTAGCCTGAGCATCGTTCCGGTCCTCCGCGTTCATGGTTTCGTTCGCGAAAAGCGCCTTCCGAAACAGCTTCAGTGCGAGATCGCGACGGCCTTGCCGAGTTGTTATAACTGCCAGCCTATTCGAGCTCAGGGATATAGCGCGCAACACCGCTTCGCTCGATGGATATGCTGCGGCGAGCTCTTCGCCAATTCTCAGTGCCTGCTCAAAGTTACCGAGCGCGTCGAGCGTCTCACCAGCTTCAGACAAGACGACACCCAGGCTGTTCAGCTTCGAGATGCGCAAGAGTTCGTCCGTCATCTCGGCTGATGGCCTTCGCCTATACAGGGCGGCCCTGACCGTCGCTACCGCCGCGACGCCCTCACGAGCGACGAACCTCTCGACCACGTATGCGAGAGAGTTCCTGCGCGCCGTTACCGGGGTCTGTTCTGAGTGCTTTCGAAGATCATCAACAAACTGAGCGATTGATCCGTACCGATCGTCTGGACTCTTCGCGAGCGCCTTCAGAACGATCGTGTCGAGGTCGCCGCTCAGTTGATACCACAGTCGGAGTCTGGTCGTGGCGCCAAAGACGTTGGACGGTTTATCAGAATTCCAGACTGCGGCGCTAGGTGTTTGCGGCGCACTGTCGATAACGCGAGCCATGTGATCGAGCGGTGCGTCCGAGCCCGGGTGTGGCATGCTACCCGTCAACAACTCGTATAACACCACGCCGAGGGAATAAATGTCGGTGCCTGTTTTGAGAAGCTTTGCGATGCCAAAGTCCAACACCTGTGGTGTTCCGTTCGCCGCGACGAGAATGTTAGCCGGTTTGAGATCCCGGTGAATGACGCCACGATCGTGAGCGTACTGCACCGCTGAACACACGCGAGTGAATAGCTTCAGCCTCGCCGCGAGTGAAAGATGTCGCTCATTGCAGAATCGATCGATTGGTGTTCCGTCGATAAAATCCATCACAACGTACGGCAGACCCTCAGGGGTCGTCCCGGCCTCGATCAGGCGCGCAATATTCGGGTGGTTCAAATTCGCCAGGATCTGCTGCTCGCGGCGGAACCGGTCGAGGATGTCTTGTGAGCCGAGATCGGGACGGATTAACTTGATCGCAACGAGTTCGGCTTCTGGCGCTCGTCGCCCGACGTAGACCTGGGCCATGCCACCCTCGCCGACTAGATTCTCCAGCCGATATCCGGCGATAGTCGCTTGTGGTTCCCATTCGCCCATCGGAATTACAGCCGTCGGCGGATCGAGGAATCCCTTTGAATCGTCGTCGGCTCTGAGGAGTTTCAAAACCTCCTCCTGCAACGGAGGATCTCCCGAGCACCACTGGCTCAAAAAGGCCTCGCGGTCTTCGGTCGGAAGGTCCAGAGCCGCTTCAAAGATCTCCCGAACTCTATTGAATCGCTCAATGTCCAAGGATGCTCTCGGGGCGCTAACTCATTCGCCAGCTTGACATTAGAGTACCGCGGCGTCCGATTTCGAAACACGCCAGTTTAAGGCTCAGCTTGCACTAGAATACCAGCATTACATCCCCATGGAACGCAAGAATCTCGGCCGATTCGAGATCGTCGAACGCCTCGGTAGCGGCGGGATGGGGGTCCTGTACAAAGCCAACGATCCGCAGCTTCATCGTGAGGTCGCCATCAAAGCTCTGTCCGCCGACATCATCGCCGACGAGCAGTCGCGCGCTCGTTTTTTCCGCGAAGCACAAGCGGCCGCACGTGTGCAACATCGTCACGTTGTGACAATCTACGAATTCGGTGAGGATGGCGGCATTCCCTTCATCGTCATGGAGTTCCTGAAGGGTCAGGATCTCTCCGACCGCATGCTCGCCTCGCCTCCGTTGTCGCTGGATGTGAAGCTGACCATCGCGTCACAGCTGTGCATCGGCCTTTCGGCTGCCCACGTGGCGGGCATCATCCATCGCGATGTAAAACCGCCAAACATCTGGATTGAAGCGGATGGAAACGTAAAGCTACTCGATTTTGGCATTGCGAAGCTGACATCCACGACGCTGACGCGTCCGGCTGATTTTGCCGGAAGTGCATGTTACATGGCGCCCGAACAGCTATCGAACAAACTGGTAGACCACCGGGCTGACATCTTCTCGGTCGGGGTCGTTTTGTACGAGCTCTTGTCTGGGCAGAAACCTTTCCTGGGCGACTCTCCGGCTGCCGTCATGCTCAAGATTGTCTCGGAAGATCCGCAGCCGTTGGATCGCCTTGTCCCAGACTTGCCGCCGCGACTCGCGGCGGCAGTGAGTCGCGCGTTAGACCGTGATCCAGAAAAGCGCTTCCAGTCGGCTCTGGAGTTCGAGCACGACTTGCAACAGATCCGATCCATGGCATCGTCGAGTTCGCCTATCGGGACGAAGGACCTCGCATCAAAGCTGTACGTCGAGCGGCCTCTCCCACGTAGTGACACAGTCAAAGCTGCTCGGGATGCCACCGCAAAACCGAAGAAAACGCCCGTACTAGTCCTGGTCGGTGGTGTTGCGGCTGCAATCGTCTTCGCAGTCGGGGGTGGCAGAGAAGCGTACAAGTGGATACACACGCCATCGGTAGCTACCTCGACTCAAGAAGTAGAACTGCCGGCAGTTCCTGCGCCGGCGGCGGACGTTCGCATACGGATTTCTGTATCTTCCGAACCTGCTGGCGCCAGGATTGGCCTCGATGGCACCGACACTGGACTCGTGACGCCTGCAGAAGTAACGGTCTCGAGAACATCGCCGTCTGTCGTCGAGCTCGTTCGGTCAGGCTTTGCGCCACAGAGGCATTTGATCGACGAGAAGGATCTGGCGAGTGGACGCCTGGAAACCACGCTTGTTCGCGCGGCGATTGCATTTGTCGCCAATGGACCATACCCCTTTCAAATAAATGACGGCGCAGAAGTTGTGTCAAAGGCAAAGGTTCTCCACGAGCTCAAGGTTGTTCCACCCAAGGTTCTGCGATTTCGGGCACCCGAGTACTTTCTGGACCAGGCCGTCACCATCGACTCACGCGACGGAGCAAGAATCGAACGCGATGCACCACCCCTCGGGAAGCTTCGGGTACTAACCTCCATGTCGCTGAATCGTTGTCAGATCTCGATCGACCGGCAACAGCTCGGGTTCCCGCCAATCGTCGACCATCAAATCGTGACGGGAGCGCATGTCGTTAACGCCATCTGCCCCGGCGGCCAAACGCGACGTGAAAACGTCATCGTCCACGCCGGACAACTCTCCACGGTCATCGTTCGATGACGAAGTTCGTCGCGGCAATTGTAGCTATCGTTGGTACTCTTCTGGGACAGACGCCACAGCTGTCCGACGAAGAGCGCGCACGCCTCCAGTTTGACAACGGGCGGGCCCACATGGCGGCCGCGAATTACCAGGAGGCACTCAAGGATTTTCGAGCCGTGGTCGACACCCACCCGAACAGCTCGGTCGCTGACAACGCGTTGATGGAAATCGCGAAGTACTATCTCGAGTTCACCGGTGACCTCGTGGAAGCTCGTAAGAACGTCGAGCAATTGCGCACCAAGTATCCAAACGGTGACGCTGCGGCTAGTGCGTACATTCTTGAGGGTCGAATTGCGCTCACAGCCGGCCGCACAACCGACAGCCTGCGGAGGGCCGCCGCCGATTTCAACCGTGCGCGTACGGTGTTCCCTGACAGTAGCGACGTGCCAGAGGCGATCTTCTACCTCGCTGAATCGCAGCGCCTCGGTGGAAATGGCGAGGCCGCCATAGGGTCTTATCGAGAGATTCAACGGACCTATTCACAATCCATTTGGTCCGCGCGATCGAGATTTGGACTCGCACGATGCCTCCTCACCACAGGTCACGCCGATGCCGCCATGGTAGAGACACAGCGGGTGATCGCGGATTTTCCTAGCTCACCGGAAGCTATCCTGGCGGCGGAATCGAACACCATCCTCTTCAGGCTCTATCTTCGGTCTCATCCTTACGACTTCAGTGGTCGGTTCGTTGCGGGTCGCGACGGCAAGATCAAGGACGTGCATGCACTTGCCATAATGCCTTCGGGAGAGTTGCTCGTTGCGAACGCCAGCGGTGTTTTTGCTTTCGACGCAGAGTCGAAGCAGACCCGCGCGCTGATGAGACTCCACCCTCAATCCCTGTTCGGCGACTCTCTCGGGCGTGTGCTCGTGGCTGACAGCCAACAATTGAGCCGCGACGACGGACCACCCTTTGCGGTGCCCTTCAGTCGGCCCGGTAAACCTCCAGAGACGCTCCACGATATCTCTGCGGCGATCCTGACAGCTACGCAGGATCTCCTCGTCGCCGACCGGAATGCAAAGGGGATTTTCGCGTACACGCCTAGCGCCAAAGCGCCGCGGTCGTTTGCCATGGGCCAATTCGTGAGACTCACCACTAATCGAGACGGCGATGTGGCAGCGCTCTCGAGCGAACGGTCCGTTCGAGTTTTTGACCGGGACGGTAAGCTTTTACAAACGATTCCAACTCGGGGGGGCGGATACGAATTCGAAAAGCCCACCGATTTGGCATTTGATGCCCTGGGTCATCTGTACGTTCTTGACGGCGGCCGGGGAACGGTCTATGTCTTCCTGTGCGCCACCGGCAAGATGATTACGAAGTTCGACTCGCCAGAAAAGGCGGCCGGGGCCTTTCATAAAGCAACCGCACTTGCGCTTGATCGTGCGGGCCGTCTGTATATTTACGACAGCCGAGCTGAGCGCGTGAACGTATACCAATGAGATTCAGGATCTTGATTGGATGTCTCGCTAGTCGCTTTGGGATCACAATTCTCCTGCTCGGGTGCGCTTCATCAACGTTGCTGACTGCGAGGGGTCGCGTCATCTCGCCGCTCGCGCAAACCGGACGAACAGATCTCCTTGCTGAGGCAAGGGCTCTCCTCGAGGCCGCAGACTACGAGGGCGCCCAGCGCGAGCTCGATCGCCTGATCACCAGACTGAGCGATTCGCCGGAGACGGCAACGGATCTCACCAATGCCTTGGAGCTTCGCGCCGCCGTTCGATTCAGCTTGAACGATTCGGCAGGAGGACAGGCCGACTTCCAGACGCTCTTGACGAAGAATCCCGATTATGCGCCTTCGTCTCCAGTGATGTCGCCTCGTATCCTCGCGTTTTTCGACGACGTCAGGCGAATGGTGACGGCACGACTGAGGATTGTGATTGATCCACCAGACGCGCAGGTTCGAATCGACTCTGGCAAGCCATTCAGCCGGTCCGAATTTGTATCGGTGTCGGCCGGTACTCATCGAGTGACGGCGGAGCGAGCGGGATATGAGACGGTGTCGCTCGAAGTCTCTGCACAGGCGGGCAGTTCGCAAGAGACTCCAATCGCATTGCGCCGAGTCGCTGCCGTGGTGACCCTCGGCACCGTTCCAGCGGGAGCAGAAGTGTATTTGCGGGCGTCAGGGGACACGAGCCCACAGCACCGAGGAGTGACTGGTGCTCTCTTGATCCGCCCTGACGCGTCTGCGTCGCCCAGAGAACCTTCGGACCGCGGGACCCTTCAGCTGGTTGACGTGAAGCCGGGAAAGTACGTCGCGGAATTCCGGAAGCCGTGCTTCGGCACGACGCAAGTCGTGCTTGACATCCAGGAGTTGAAAGACTACGACTTCACTCCCATCAGTCTCGAACCGGCAGTCGGCGTAGTTGCGGTTGAATCGACGACGGCCGAGACAGCTGTCGTCCTCGACGGGAAGCAAAGCGGAAACGCGCCCATCCGCCTCGCGGATGTCTGTGAAGGTATGCATCAAGTGGAATTACGATCCAAGTACGGCCGGTACGCGACGCGATTGGAGCTTCATCGAGGCGAGATCAAGGCCATTCGCGGAGTGATCAAGCCAGCATTCGGACTCATTCCGATGAACGGTGCGAACTCGACGAATGCACCGATGAATCAACTCCTCGCCGATGTCGAGCGCGCGCTGGCCGCCGTTCAGAGTGTATCGTTCTTCACTCCGTCACGAGACGAACTCGGTCAATTATCGTCGATCGAAACACCTGCCATCCTTCTTACCCAAGCCGCACTTGGAACAGAGACACAGCGCCAGCGCACCGAGTGGTCGATGCAGGCCGCCAGCCTGCTCGGGAGTCAGGGCGTTGCCCTTATGGCCCCAACCGACCTGGGCACCCGATCCATTCGCATCAGCCTGTTCTTCCGAGGTAGCAGTGACGCTGATGCCATCGAATTCTCGCTGAGAGATCCAGGTTCGATCCAGAAAGCGGTTCGAACCCTGAATAATACAATCGAGGTGCTTCGGTACACGGCAGGAGTTACGCTAGTCGATGTGCTCGACCAGCGGGGCCCTGTCGTCGCCGCTGTTGAGACAGCAGAAGGGTCAGGTGTTGCTCGCGGCGACGTTATTGTGAGTGCCGGAAACGTTCCTGTGAAGACAGTGGCCGATTTTGTGAAGGCGATCACGAATCAGCGCGCCGCCGGGTCGGTGGCGATCGAAGCGCGGGACCAAACAAACGCGGTCAAGCAGCTCCAATTGAAGATTCGCCCCCGATTCAGACTGATCTCCATGGATGATCGTGGGCTTCCGTTCAATAAGCTGACCGTCGATTTCGCTCTCCAGGCGGCCACGGCTACCGATCCGGCGGAGAAGGCGGCGGCACGGCTGAACCTGGCGGTGGCACTCATGCGTTTGGGCGACATGGAGGAAGCCTCTCGGGAGCTGCCGAGCGTGTCGCTACCCAGCGGCCCAGGGGTGTCGCAAGGCACCGTAGAGTATCTCTTGGGACTCTGCTACGAAGCGCTCGGACGGCGCACCGAGTCGGAGCAGGCATGGAAGCGGGCCCTTGCGCATCCCGGAAGCGAGCTGACGGAAGACGGACCCACCATCAAGGAACTCCTCGACCGCAAGCTCGGCGCCCCAGCGCGCTGATCCTTTCACCTGCCAAAGCAACCGCCATGAGCGGTTTCACTGCGACTTTCCGCTTTCTCAGACAGAGCGGCGCTTGACCTCGAGCGTGGGACGAAGCCGATTCTACACGGGGCAAATGTAGTCGGCGGCTTTGTTGGTGACCTGTGACCACCTCCGTCAGGCTTTGGCGCCTTCTCTGGTGAACGGATGGCTCGAGTTGGGATGCGTGACGGGCGACGTGAAAACGACTTCGCGCCCCCAGCGAGCTTGAACAAGACCCCTAAGTCCATGTAAACCAATCGGTTAAAGGAGGCCGCATGAGACGCTCTCCAATGGCAAGTATGTTCAGGCACTTCTCGTCGGCTTCAAGATCAGTAGGTTTCTGGGCGGGGGGATTTCTAGTTGCGATGAGGCGAATATTACGGCTCGCGCCCTCCGCTGTACTCGCAGTCTTCTGCGTCAGTTATCTACAAGAATCCGCTCACATCAGCGCGCAGTCGAGAGAATTGCCGGTGCTTCTTGTTCATGGCTTCTGTTCCAGCTCGGGAACTTGGAGCGGCATGGTTGCCGCCCTGCAACCGTCGACACGCTTTGGCAACGGCGTCACGAAGCTCTTCGCGTCGCAGGGCATTGTCTTCCAGACCGACACGGGAGGCGTTTCAAGGCAAGTCTTTCCGACGTCTGATCCGACGAAGCGCTTATTTGCAATGGATTTTTTTAATGATCAGGTGTTCAGCTTCGACGGTGACTGGGTCAACGACACAGGTATTGACCACAAAGGAGCCGAACTTAGTGCTGTCATCAAGGAAGTTGCCAGAATCGCCGGCGCGGAAAAGGTAATCGTCGTCGCACACAGTCTGGGCGGCCTTGCAACGCGTTCATATCTTCAAGGGCTCGCATCCAGCGACAGCTCGGCGTCTCTGATTCCGTACTCTGATGATATCGCCGAGGTAATCACGATCGACACACCGCACAAGGGTTCGCCTTGGGCGACAACGTATTTTCCGTTCAAGTGTTTTACAGAACCCAGCGTGGACAAGACAGAAATGCAACCGGGTTCCCTTTTCTTGCAGCTGCTTAATAGCAGCTCAACAACATTGCCCGCCTCAGTCCAGTTTTCGGCCGTCACTAGTTGGCCTTCCGCAAATCCGAAGTCTTTGGGCGACTGGGTCGTTAGCTTCGACCAGCAGAGCATCAAAACCATCGCCCCATATCCAGGTATGAATTCGGTTCGTGACATTCAGAACAAGGTAAAGAGCGCGTTTCCTCAACCGTTGCACACGGCAGTTTTGGGCGTACCAGAAACGATCTCAATTGTAAAAGATCAGATCGCCTCATTCGACTCGGTCGTGCCGAGAGCAACCGGCCTCTCTGTAACGTCTTTCATAGCGAGTCCAAGCAGCCAATCCGTGACGGTCAACGGAGGTGGATTCCAGTCTGGTCTGACAGTCACGATCAGTGTGCCGAGTGGTGGCACATCGACACTGGGCGGCACACAAATCACAAGCGTGACGGCAACGTCATTCGGCATCGCGATCACTGTCGCAGAGGCTGGAAACTATACTTTGCAGGTGAACAACCCGAACGGGCAGCAGTCCACTACCTTCGGGTTCGATGTTAAGAATGTCGGGCCATCGATTACCAGTGTGAGCACGTCGCCCAATCCGCTGGTCACTGGCCAGCAGGGGACGGTGACGATCAACGGGGGCAACTTCAACCCGTCGACGGTGCAGGTGCTCTTCAACGGGCCGGGGTGCGCGCCCTGCACGGTGCCCAACGGGGTGC